>WNFX01006345.1_pt1 | contig 11254 bp, 9 predicted proteins | sample 5400111 | NCBI WGS metagenome assembly WNFX01 (sample SAMN13153363, study PRJNA577476) | soil metagenome | isolation source: 40 cm soil or saprolite under grassland replicate 1 | place: USA:California | collected 2016-06-15
TGAACAAGATGAACATGTGATCCGTCAACTACCAGTGGATACTCCGCTCTCATATCATTTGCAAGTTTTGCTTTGCCGCGAATAAAATCATATTCGCCGATGATGGCATGATATGTACTAAGCAATGGCTCATATTTTGAAAGATCTTTTGTTAGCTCTTTCAATATTCTGTACACTTCTTTTCGTTCGTCATTTTCCAGGGAAAAAATTTCATTGTTAAGACCAATCGTTTCTTCCGGTTCTATAAATGCGGTGCGCCTGGTGTCACTCTCCCCGTGCAAAATTCCTTTCACCATTCTTTTTTGTTCGGCAAACACGGCCACTACCCTTCTTCCATTCAAAAAGCTTTCCTCTATCTCTGCGAGGTATCCCTGTTTGTTTAGTCTCGAAATAATTCGTTCAAAAATTCTTCGCAGCTCATTTCTTTTCCTGTACAAATCCATCCGAATGTTTTTCAGTTCCACCGAGGCAGTATCTTTTACCTGTCCTTGCTCATCCAGCACATCATCTATCATTTTCACGATGGCCTTTTCATAATGTACACCTTCTATAAGTTTCGCCAAAGCGGTATAAGCTATCTTTCGTTCTCTATCAAACCAGCGAAAAATTTTCTCCATGCTTTCAGCCAGCCTGCGCAGTTGAACAAAGTCCTCGCCGGCCAAAACGGCGCCCGGGATACTCAACAATTTTAATTCCCTTGAAAGATTAAGTACATAATTATCCGGAAAATAACTATCTCCCTGCATCAGTTGCTTGTACTCATAACTCTGTTTCAGTTCCGTTTCAATCAAATCTTTATCCGTATGAATAACCAACTCCTCTGCTTTTTCTTTTGCATATTCACTGGCGCAATGCTCCAGCAACAAAGACTTTACTTTATCAAACTCAAGTTGTATGTATGCCGATGATGGAAATAATTTCAAGTTCCGAAAATTTTAAGAGACCAAATTTCGGATTTATTGTTGTAGAATATTATTCACTTTCTTTTTCTTATTAATTCAAGTACACCATTAATAAAAGTTAATGGATGTATAGGATTACCGGGCACGTATAAATCAACTTTATACTTTTCTAAAAAACTTCGGTTCAGTGCATGACTTTCTGCAAATATTCCCCCACTGATCGCATCTGTTCCTGCAAGAATGATAATCTTTGGATCAGGTACCGCATCATAACATATCTGAAGTGGCTGCGCCATGTTTTCTGTGACAGGCCCCGTTATTACAATACCATCGGCATGACGTGGTGATGCAACAAACTCAACCCCGAAACGGCCCATGTCAAAGTTTACATTTCCGCAGGCATTCAATTCAAGTTCGCAACTATTATCGCCACCTGCTGATACCTGCCGCAATTTTAATGAGCCACTGAAATATTCATAAATTTCTTTACGAACCAATTCAGGATTCAATTCAATAGGACGATCTTCTCCCTCTGATACAATAAGTTTTGCCTTCTCATTGGTCGAAATCTTATAATCGGTTGTAAATTTTATTTTTTCAGGAAATGCAAACGCACACTCGCCACAAAATGTGCACTTACCCAGGTCAACCGTTAATGGATTAGTTGAGATTGCCTCCACCGGACACATATCAGCCAACTCATCTTCATTTATTTTTTCTGTTGTAATAATAGGTCGGCCTCTGAATATACCTGGCAGCTTTGCCTGTGTTACATCAGGAATATATTGTCTGCCCTGGCGTATCAGTATTTTTAAATTTTGAAACATTAGTGATGATTACACAGATTATTGGAAAGATTAAAGATTTTATTTCATTAAACGTCTAACCTCACAACTTGGGTTGCCAAAGTTAATCAGTAAACCAACTCTCATTCCTGATGCTTTAAGATATGAGAGTAGTTGATGCTCACCGGCATGCGACCAGAAACCGTTTTTATTTTAAGAATTACTTTTTCTTCAATAAGCAAATCACACCTAAATGTTCCCACTTTCACATAAATTTAAAATCTTTGTAATCTGCATCTATATCCCTGCAACCTTTACTTCTACAGATCATGCCCGCAATAACTCAAACCAAAACTTTTATTGCAAACAGGAAAATCAGAAATTTCATTATTGCGAACCGCTAATGCCAATGCCAACCAGTTGTGAAAAGATGGGTCTTTTATTTTGTAGTGCATCAATTCTCCCTCATCATCTGTAATTGCACAATGACAAATTTCGCCTCTCCATCCTTCCACCAATGAAATAGTAAATGAATTTGCTAAAGGAGAATTTAATTTTTCACGATCTGCAATTTCGCGAGGAACATTTTGCAGTAATTGCCTGATGTAACCAACGGATTGTTTGATTTCTTTTTTTCTGATTCGTGTTCTGGCATACACATCACCCTGTTGTTTAATGATCGGTTGATGATTTAACTCAAGGTAAAGATCATGTGGATGAGAAGAACGAATGTCCCTGCTAATGCCGCTTGTTCTTGCCGACATACCAACGGTTCCAATCATTGCGGCCTGTTCATTGGCAACCACTCCTGTTTTTTCAAATCTTGCCAATGCACTTGGCAAGCTAAATAATTCCTCACAGATATCATTAAAGTCAGGCTCGAACTCATCCAATAATTTTAATAGTTGCTCTTCTAATTCATCAGTGAAAGGATAATTATTTTTTCCCGCACGAATCAATCCTTTTGCCAACCTGTTTCCGCTCCAGGTTTGAAAATAATTTATAACCGGTGTTCTCAATCTTCCGAATACAGAACTTCCTAATTGATAGGCTATATCAGTACAGATAGCACTCAGATCACCGGTATGAATGGCGATGCGTTCCAATTCCAATGCAAGCGTTCGGATAAATTGCAGATCTCTTTGAAGCGGATACTTACTTAAATTTTCCCAGCAATTTGCAAAAGCAATTGTGTGACCAGCCACAGTATCACCAGCAATATTTTCTGCAAGAGTAGTTCGTTGCAATAATTTTTTCTTTGCAAGAAATAATTGTTCAATCCCTCTGTGCTGATAACCCAATTGAATTTCAAGATGAAGAATTTGCTCGCCATTACAGATAAAACGAAAATGGCCGGGTTCAATAATTCCGGCATGGATAGGTCCCACACCGACTTCATGCAACTCTTCACTTTCAATTTTGAAAAATGGATAATTAGCATTAGCCCGAACAGGCTTCAACCATGGATGATCAACATAGTTTATTCCGAAATTTTCATGAATCTCTCTTTCAAATTTTTCAAATGCCGGGTTATGAAATGAAAAAGAAAAAGGTTTTTCATTTTTTGAAATAATAGACGAAGAAACAAAAATGGAATGACTTTCATCATTCGCAATGCAACAAATAAGTTTTAATTTATTTTCTTTTGGATATCCAAAATAATTTACGCAATGAGCATTCCTGTCTTTCATTAAAAAGATATTCTCTTCAAAAAATAATTTATACTCCAATTCAGGGATGGAAGCAATGGGAATGGTTTGATTATTTTTTATAGTAACATAATTCATTACTGCGGTAAGTTTTTTATGGCTTCATGAATCAGGTTTATAAATTGCTGTGGTGGATTTAATCCTAAATACACAACTAATCCAAGTAAAATAAATTGCGACAACGATTCAGCAGGTTTTATTTTCTCAAGACCTTCTTCACTAAAATCCACAGCAGGAGAAAATAATAACTTGAATACATTTTTTCCAAATGCCCAGATGATCACCGTTAATAAAATCATCACAACAACAAGCACCATTAAATAATTTGATTCAAAAAGTGAACGAAAGATCATGAACTCACTGATAAAAAATCCAGACGGAGGCATAGCCGTTGCAAAAAAGAAAGTGATCATCATTACCATGGCACCAGTGAGGTTGTATTTAAAATAATTTCCTACATCATAAATGCTTTTGCTTTTATAAATTCTGTAAATCTGCCCCATCTGGAAGAAAAAACTTGATTTAATAAAAGCGTTAAAAACAATATGCAAAATGGCAGCATAATATCCAATACCTCCTGCAGCTATTCCGAGCATCACGATACCCATGTGCTCAATGCCCGAATACGCAAACATTCTTTTTATGTTTTTAATTCTTGTCATATACACCGCAGCCACAAACACAGAAAGAAATGCGGCGATCATGATGACCTGGCTTGCCCAGTTGAACAAAGAAGTATGAGACACGATTATGTAAAAACGAAAAATACCGACAAACCCCACGTTCATCAAAACACTTGAGAACAGTGCACCGGCAGGCGATGGCGCTTTATCTTTTGCATCAATACCGGCAGTGTACATGGGCACTAATCCAAGCTTGGCAGTGAAGCCGGTGAATATAAAAATAAATGCAAGCCGTAACCAGAACTGATTTAGCTGCGTTGTTTTTTTCAAGAGATTTTCAAAAGAAAGATCATCAGGTCCCGCATTCGGCAATGAAAAACTTAAAAACAAAATGCCAATGAATACAAGAGTGATGCTGATAGCACAAACAAAAACATATTTCCACGTTCCCTCTAATGTGCGGTTATTTCTGCGATGATAAATAAGAGCTGATGCACTCAACGTAGTAAGCTCAACAAAAATCCACGTAACTGCAATATGATTGGAAAGATAAGTGGCGCTAATGGCAGTGAGCAATACAACTATTGCTGAGAAGTAAATAGCACGATGTCGTGGATTATCTTGCTTGCTGATAATATAACGATAGCTGTGATACATGGCGGGAATACTAATGATGGATAAAACAATCAGCAAAAGCACAGCCAGGGAATCAGGAGTGAAATAATGCAATTCAGAAATGTTGAGATGGATATATTCATAAACCGTGTATCCGCATTGCAACAAAAGAAAAGTAATAACAAGAAGATAGTTGGTTTTCTCATTCCTATTAAAGAAAATGAAGCCGCCGATGGTAAATGCTATTGCTAAATAAATTCCTATCATTAAATAGTTAGTCTTTTAAATTTTTCAATTGGTCAACATCAACATCCTTCAATACATCCCCGATCTTGTTTACAAAAATTCCTAACAAAAAAACGCTGGCAAAAATATCGAGCAGTATGCCGAGATTCACCAGCATCGGCATTTCGCTGCCCACTGCGATGGATAAAATAAAAACTCCGTTCTCAATAACGAGATAACCCATTATATGTGTAATAATTTTATTCCGCGTTACAATGATGTACAAACCGGTAAATAAAGTTGAAAGAGATACTACAAAATATATTTTACTGATATGCGAATCAGCAACGGCATTGGATAAAATAAAAGTTGAGATAATTATGAGCGTAATGATGATGAGCGAAAAGAAATTAGGCAAAAAAGGTTCTGCATCACGGGTGATCCGGTTTCGCTTCATCACATAATTCAGAAATAAAGGGATAGCGATTGTTTTAAAAACAATAGTTTCCAATAAGATAAAAGCAAGATTGATAACATTGATCTCTATAAGTTGAATAAATACAATTCCAAAAAGCAATATGCCCTGCATCGCAAGAATTTTAATGTAGGTCAGCAGGCGATGTGCAATGCCCAGGTAAAGCAGCGTAATGGTAAAGATGATCAATAATACATTTGTCATAATATTCTAAATGATTTTTTCAACTAAATAAATCTTCCCAGGATCAACAATGCACCTAAAAAAATAAGTAAGGATACAGATGATAAGGCCAGGATGTATTGAGCATTGTGGTTCATTCTGAACCTTGCTGTAAAAGATTCAAGTATTCCCACTGTTCCAGCAAAAAGAAACTGCATCGCAAAGAAAATCGGTATGGTCAGGTATATGGGAAAACTGCCCATAAAAAGATTTCCGATCAATGCGCCATACATGGCAAATTTTAAATTGGTTCCATACATGATCAGTCCCAAATCAAAACCACTGTTATCAAGTATCATTACTTCATGTACCATGGTAAGTTCAAGATGTGTTTTGGGATCATCAATGGGCATGCGGCTATTCTCCACCATGGCTGTCATCACCAATACAAACGTTGCCAGCACCCCCAGTATGTAGGATATGTAAGAACCAAAATGCAGTAAAGAAAAAATTTCATGAAAAGAAGTATGCCCGGTGAGGAGAGCAAGAGAACCCATCAATATAAAAAATGAAGGCTCGAGGAACATGGAAAACAAAGCTTCACGACTAGCTCCCATTCCTTCAAAACTACTGCCGGTATCAAGTGCCGAAATGATGCTGAAAAATTTCCCAATGCCGAGTATATATGCAAAAAAGATAAAGTCGCCATTAAAAGATATAATTCCCTTGTATTGCCCAAATGGAATGACAAGGATCGCCATAACAATAGAAGCAAAATAAATGCTGGGAGCAATTTGAAAAATAAAACTTGTCGTTTCACTGTACACGGCCCCTTTTCTAAATAAGCGGATGATATCTTTCATTGATTGAAAAATTCCCGGCCCTTTTCGCCCGGAAGCAATGCTTTTTACCCGGTTTACTACGCCGGTAAAAAACAAACTCGCCAGGAAAATCAAAATAAAACTTATCATGCTTTATAAATGATTTAGAAATTGAACGAATGATTTTATGTAGTCATAAATAATAGGAATACCCAATACAAGCGTAATGAACACGATCCCATATAATATATAGAACTGTAAATTTCCATTTTGCAAAAAAGCAAACAGGTTGAAAAAATTTTTCAATTGCTTCAACGGGTAATCGATCAGCCATAGTTCAGATTTATCATAAGGATGTGTTTCCTGCAAACCATTTTTGGGAAAAATTCCTGTGATCTCTTTTTTCTTTTTCCTGATCAATAAAAGCGGCTCTGCAAGTTTTCGATATGCCCTGACAAAAGAACTGGCAGTGTATTGCATTTTTTCAGCAGGCCCAACATAACCGCAACTCCATGTGGAATCAAACCGCACGGGTTTGTAGACAGTTATTCTTTTCCGGATAAAAAATATCAAACTAATCAATGCAATAAACCCTAAGGAGCATAATCCAATTATGAATAAAGTTTCTGTAATAGAGAATTGCGGTGAATGCATAGAAAGATCATGGCCAGGCACGAATAAATTAATTGGTTTTGAAAGAACCGGCACAAAAAACTGTGGAAGCAAACCAATAGCTATTATTAAAACCACCCCGGCATACATGGCTGTTAATTTTCCAGAACCTGCTTCATGAGGTATATGATGAGTTACATGACGGGATGTTCCCAAAAAAACAGAACCAAATGCTTTTGTGAAACACAACATGGCAAGCCCTCCAATGAGTGCTAATGCAAAAAGAGAAGAAACGATCATTGAAAGAAAACCAATGTCCTTACTCTTTAAACCCTGGAACATTCCATTGTAAATAAGAAATTCAGAAATAAATCCATTAAAAGGAGGAAGACCGCAAATTGCCAGTGCAGCCATAAGAAATAAAAATGTAGTATGAGGCATTCTTTTCACCAATCCGCCTACTCGTTCAATATCCATGGTGTGGGTAGCCTGGTAGACATTCCCTGCACCATAAAATAAAACCGATTTAAAAAGAGAATGATTTAATGTATGAAGCAATGCACCACCAAAACCTAACACAATTAAAATATTATTTTCCTTCCCAATCCCAATACATCCCAACCCAATTCCTATGCCGATGATGCCGATATTTTCAATACTGTGATATGCTAATAATCTTTTCAGATTGTGCTGAATAATAGCAAGCATAACTCCATAGATTCCTGAAACAAGAGAAAGAAATAAAATAATATACCCGATAAATATGTAGTCGCTTTTTATCAATAATAACATTCTTAAAATTCCATAGATACCAATTTTGATGATAACGCCTGACATAACACCTGAGACGTGTGATGGAGCAGCAGGATGAGCATAAGGCAGCCATGTATGAAAAGGAACGAAGCCGGCTTTAATTGCAAAGCCAATGAAAAAACAAAAGAATAAAGCAAATCCTGCAAGTAAGGAGTTAGACGAAGCAAACGAACTGATAGCAGTAAAATCGTAAGAATTCATTTTTAATGCTACCCAAATAAAACCAATCATCAATAACATGATGCAGATGTGCGACTGGATGAGGAAATTGATACCGGCATTCAGCGTTTCACTTTTATTGTGTTCAAAAATTATAAGTAAAAAAGAAGAAAGAGCCATGATCTCCCATGCAATGAGAAACACAAGGGTATTTTGCAGTGAACAAATACTTAGTAAAGCAGCATGAACTAAAATAAAACAGATCCAATGAAGAGATAAATTCGATGTTTGCGACTGGTATGCTTTCATGTAATGAATGCCATACACAGCGCCGGTGATGAATGTAAAATTGATGATCAATATAAACCAACCTGACAATGCATCAATCCGGACAGGGATCTTGCCTGTTACCAATGAACCCGGGAATAAATATTCAGCGTCTATTCCACGCATTGCCTGTATCGCAATCAAACTGCTGAGAGCAGCTATTGCACATACAGCAATCACAGTAATAATACCTTTCCATTTTACATCCACAAACGGAATAAGTATAATAGTTAAAAGGATGGTGACAATAAATGCTGCTATAATTCCCATTAAATAAATTTAAAACAGAGGCAAGGAATACCAGCACAAAAAAATTACTGCAATTTAACCTTTCATCCTGTAGTTTTTTGTGATGAAAAAAATTATTTCAATATCGAACAACTGAATCATCGAGACCTCACATCACTTATCTTTGCAACCTCAAATCACCATTATCAACTCTTGAGAAGAAAAATAAGATACTATCGCCTTCTTTGGCTTAAGTACGACCTGCCTGCAGGTCTTTCTGTTTTTTTAGTGGCATTGCCTCTTTGTCTCGGCATTGCATTGGCATCCGGTGCGCCGTTATATGCAGGCATTCTTTCCGGTGTGATCGGCGGCATTGTAGTTTCATTCATCAGCGGCTCGCAGTTAAGTGTGTCAGGTCCTGCTGCCGGTCTTTCTACTGTTGTGGCTGCAACCATACTTTCTTACGGCGATTATAAAGTTTTTCTGCTTACTGTAATTGTAGCTGGAATTTTCCAGCTTGTTCTTGGCTTGCTTAAACTTGGCGTCATTGCTAACTATTTTCCTTCAGCAGTTATTAAAGGTATGCTGGCAGCTATCGGCATTCTGCTTATTGCAAAACAAATTCCTTTTGCCCTTGGTTATGACAGACCCGATTTCTGGAGCAGCGGTCTTCTTGGATTTTTTTCCGGAAAAAATTTCTCAGGCAGCATCCACAATTTTAATGTTCACGCTACAAGGGGAGCCATCATTGTCTGCCTGGCTTCTCTGTGTGTTCTTATCTTGTTGCAACAACCATTTGCAAAAAAGCTGAAGGTTATTCCCGCTCCTTTAATCGCCGTTCTTGCAGGTGTTTTCATTAATTATCTTTTCACACAAGCCACATCTTCTTATTCTCTCAAGCAGGCACAGTTGGTTACTATTCCTGAAAATATTTTTGGCAATATTTCTTTTCCTGCTTTTTCAAAAATTTTTTCCAATGGTGAAATATGGAAAGATGGCGTGATCATTGGCTTGCTGGCAACACTCGAAACCCTGCTCTGTGTGGAAGCCATTGATAAACTGGACAGGCATAATCGCATAACGCCGGTTAATCGGGAATTAGTCGCCCAGGGCATTGGCAATATGACCTGTGGATTATTGGGTGCGATCCCGATGACGGCAGTGATTGTAAGAGGTGCTGCCAATGTGGACGCCGGTGCCAGAACGAGATTATCTTCTTTTACTCATGGTCTATTTTTATTGATTACAGTTTTGTTTATTCCATTTGTCTTAAATAAAATTCCTTACGCTTCACTCGCCGCCATTTTATTTGTAACAGGATATAATCTTACCAAGCCAAAACTTTATCGCAATATGTGGAGCCTTGGGTGGAAACAATTTCTTCCTTTCATTATAACGATTGCGATCATTTTGATGACTGATCTTTTGATCGGCGTAATAACAGGTTTATTGCTATCCGTTTATTATATTATTAGTCAAAATTTCAGAGCAGAGTATAAAGTAAAGGTGACAGAAAAAAATGGACAGGAGATTTTTTACATCAAACTCAACAGCAATGTTACATTCTTAAATAAAGTAAAGTTGAAAGATGCGCTGGATAAAATACCCGAGGATTCAATTCTCACCATTGATGGCAGTGAATGCAACTTTATTGATTACGACATCCTGGAGATCATCAGTGAATTTGAAAACAAGGCACGTGACCGTGATATTGAGGTGAATTTACTGGGAATCGAAAAAGTAAATGTAACGGCGATACATTAGAGATTTGAATGCGCATCCTATTGTTTCACTAGATATGTCTCTTCATTTTCTTCCCATGCATTAAAAACTTTTAGCTCTTCCTTTGTAATTGTATGTGAATATAAATTAACCTCAAAGTGACTTTCTTCAAAAATCATTCATTCACACCTTTGTAATTGCAAGCGGTCTTTTTAGAATAAACGAATTTTATTAGAAAAATTTGAGTTGTGCAGAAATAAATCTTCGATCTGAGTTAGCTCAGTTTTAAAAAGAAACGCTTGAATAAATTTGTTGAATTGCAGAAATTATAAAGCAAGAATAAATCACATTTTTTTTATTATTAATAACAGGGCATCGCAGGCATTATACTTGTTGGCCCTATATCAGATTCTTAATTGGACATTTTTAAAAAAAAAATCTATGAAAAAGATAATTTTTGCAGTGCTGTTGCTGGTGGCGGGTTTTTCATTGATGGCGCAAAATGATACTTACACAGTAACAAGCACGAGTAGTCACCCTGCGTACACTGTTCCGCATACGATCCGGGTAAGTTTTGAGACTGCTTATCCCGGTATTACTGCTGTTACATGGGAACCAATGAATGAAGTTTGGCAGGCAACATATAATAATAATGGCCGGCTTATGCACGTCTATTATTATCCGGCCGGTCAATCTTATGCGTTGGCCCTGCCGGTAATTCAGACGCAGGTACCGGAGATTGTAATCAGTAAGGCAATCAGTTTGTATGGTAACAGTCTTTATGATATCAAAATGATAAAGAGTGCGAATAACACTGATGTGTACCAGATCCATTTAATGGAGAAGGGTAATCTGAGATCTCTGTGGATGGATGAAAATGGTACAGAAGTAACGGATGTGTATAGGCATTAAAAAAAAAGTGAATGATAGTTTGCATCATAGCCCGGGTATTTCCGGGCTTTTTTAGTCAACCCTTTTCTACCATGACTCCGTAGATCTTTTTGTTCCAGCGGGCTCTTCTTTAATACTGATTGAAGTTGTAGAGTGGTCAGCAAAAGACCCCGCTGAGCCGCTCT
>WNFX01006348.1_pt1 | contig 11253 bp, 13 predicted proteins | sample 5400111 | NCBI WGS metagenome assembly WNFX01 (sample SAMN13153363, study PRJNA577476) | soil metagenome | isolation source: 40 cm soil or saprolite under grassland replicate 1 | place: USA:California | collected 2016-06-15
TCGGAAACGCCGTTCACAGTTCAGGAAAAGCCTGGCTCGCTCCAGACTCCATTCGTGAAGCGAGGAGTGGACCGAAACCGTGTTCCCACTTAGCCATCACCTCGACGGGCATCCAAAAACAGTTGCCACTGCTTGAGACTGCTCAGCACAAAAATACGATGCACGACAAAAGGGTCGTTGGCAAATAATGTCCTGACCTCGCTCTCCTCGTCTGCTTCCACCAAGACCAGGGACCCTGTCCCATCGGTAAAGGGTCCACCCATGATCACCGTCCCGTTGGCAAAGAGCTGATCCATAAAGGCAGCATGTTCCGTCCAATAGGGTTGTTCGCGTACCGTCTTGCCCAGGACCCAGGCTGGGCCTGGAGCCCAAAGGATCATGAAGGTGTTCTTCATGCTCTTCCTCTTTCTGTTCAACTGCTGGGGTCACAGATTCACTACCTATCTGTGTCGGTGAAATGGCTACCAGGGCTTCAGCCGACTTTTTCTGTCTCCAGAAGCAGTATACGCTCGAATGCGGACAGATACGACCCTGATACTGAGCAAACGCGGCACAAAGCTATCACCTTCGTCCTGGTGATCGGGCTTTGATGCGGGGACGCTTCGTCTGCAAACTATTACGTTAGGAAACGGTGAGACGACCATCATCAACCATTTCTTTGTGACTGCCCTTTGAGGTGTTAGCCCGCTCCAAACGCACCAGCATTACGGTCTACGAAAAGGCAAAGATAAAGTATTTAGAAAACACAGGCGTATATACGAAGTGCTGGGCCTTACAATCCGTTTCGGCTCTTCCAATCCTCTATCTTTGGTCTACACTCATTCATACTCTCTCTCACTTGCCTCAGTACCGGCGGCTCCACTTGCGTCACCGAGCCGTCCTTAGCAAAAACGGCTACCCCTATAACGCCCTTATAATACTCAGTAATAACATGCTCCCACTCAAGCGCCTTTTGCCAGTAGTAGATGATGTCAGTGGAAGGGGCATGCTGATCGCGAAGGTTTTGTGAATACCTACCGAACTTAGGAGGCCGTTCTGGAAGCAGTCCATCCACGATCTGAAGGTAACTGAGCACCATCTGTTTTGCTGCTTCGGGTGTTTTAAACTTAGCTGTAATATCTTTCGCCCATTCCTCAAGCACCCAGGGAGGATTGACGCTGGCTACGCTGAAAGTTAAGTCGATGATGCTATCAATTTGCTCACGCATTTGTTCAAGGTCTCTCTTGGCCTTATCAACTTGCCGTCCCTGATCTTCTATTCTCTCCGTTTGGGTCTGCAATAGATCATTCACCTTTTTCTTTTGTTGCTGCAACAAATCATCCACCTCGTCATTGAGCGCGGTTTTTTGCTCATTGAAAAGCTGAGTGACCTGTTTATTCACACGCTTATCTAGCTCAGCCCACCAGTACGCAACAGAAAATGCTCCAAGTATGGTTAGAATTGCTGCGGCAACACCAAGAACAGTAGCTGCTAAACCGGCGATAGACCATCCATCGACTGTACACAGTGAACCATTAGCGCCAGTGGGAGTGCAAGGAGGAAAAAGGAGCAGCTTCATCACAATGATAATTGCGCAGGCAGCCAGGAGGCCTGTAACCAGGTAGTAAAAAGTGAGAGCGTAACGTGTCTTCAAATTATCACCTCAGCATTAATTTCTCTCTATCATCTAACTGTAGCTAGCGGGAAAGTATAGCAGGCTTGGATATTAAAGCATAGGGAGGGTTGTCGCAGTGGCAATTAAAGGCGACGTTACCGTTGAGCGGAGACAAGTTAGAGCTTTCTTATAACTCTACAACATAAAATGCCTTCATACCTGAGCTCGCAAAAATACTGCGGAATGTGGGTTATACAGTATATTGGATATTATTCATTTGCGCATAAATATCAACAAGAAGCATTACGTTTTGCAACTGTTCAGATAAACTAGTAAGTTCTTCCCATGTATACCTTTCCTCAAAATTGATGCCAGCAGCATCTCCGTAGGCATATGTCAAACCCGCTCCGCTAATATGCTGAACAGAGAGAGTATATTTACTAGCAACGTCACCTACCTTCTCCGCAAACTTTTCCCACATTTTAGTCAGTGAAAACAGGTCCCTGCTCACGTTATCGATTTCCATCTTTAATGCAACTTTGAATAATATGTTTTCAAATGCTTCGAGGCGAGAAATAAAAATATTCTCTGCAATCCGATAATCGCTTATCACGGACAAATCGACAAGATTATACTTTCGTAAAAGTTCTATCTTACCACGCGACAATCTCTCAAGATCGGGCTTTTCCCAATACTTTATTCTAAAACTGGGTCTATTGTTTCGTATGTAACTTTCAAGGTGATCTTTGGTAGGATTAGAGAGGAAGTTGGAGGCAATGAACAAGAGCTTGTCTGGCCGTTCTGCTGAGGCCCATGATAAAGCGCCTTGTATCTTATCTGATGGTACGCCTTGTTGGTAGTGTTTACATTCAACAAACCACGTCTCAAAATAGACTTGTCCGTCAATATCCTCATGCGGCAGTTGACATTCAATATCACGGCCATGGTCGGCGGGACTTGAAGCAAGACCCGTTCCTTTTCTCCAATTAAGATTGATGAACTTGAGTTCAGAGAGTAGATCGTAACAGAATTGCTCAAACTCGGTTTCTGTAAGATGATCGAGTGAAAATGGTTGCATAAGACTTCCTACTTGCTCTAACACTCTGGATACTGTTGAGTTTGCATAGCTTTGATGCGCTCTTCCTCTTCACATTCTAGGTTCCGGTGAATTTCAATGAACGCTTGGCAAGCTTCATGAACAAAGCTGTCCAGTATTTTCAGCTTCATTAGCGTCTCAAGGTCGCTTTTCAGGGTGAGAAAAACAGCGGTACATTGGTTAAGGGAGATTAATGCGAGTTGGCCTGGATCAGCCAGTCCTGCATTACTTGCTCCGGCAAGAAGCGCCCTATGATAACCTGGTATGCTTTTATACATGTTTCCAATATCAAAGACGAGTCCTTTCGCATTAGCGTGAACACCATGGCTTGCCATGCGATAATATGGGCGTAAATGGTCAAGATGCATATCTCGTTCAATGTCCGCAAAAGTCACGCGCCCCGTCTTGCCTAGCGCTTGTGCTGCCCATCCATAGTCCTCACTGAAAACAGTGCCGAAACGGGTAATAAGTGCATCTCTCTGCGCCTGAAGCAAATCAAGCTCAGCAGGGTCATGAGGCTTATATCCTAATCTCTTGCAATATTGTTCGTATTGCAAAGCCGCCTTGTATGACTCAATCGTATTGTGTAGCCAATACCGCTCGGCAGTCTCCTGCCCATGCTTCTTAATGAAAGATGCGATGGCTGCCAGTTCATGAAGGGTACGCTGCCGTGCAAGAGCATCACGCGCAAAGCCGCTTTTTAACAGAACTCCTATGGCAAGTGCTGTTTGGCAAGCTCGTGGGTGAATGTGCATTAGAACGCCGAAGACATGGTCTTTATCCTTCGCTGACTGTGCTATGCGCTGTTTCACAAATAGCTCACCGCATTCTCTGCACAAAATGGTAGTGGCATCGTAGAGATCAAGAGCTATTTTCCATCGATTATAAAGCCGCTGCTCAAATCCTGTTTGAATCGCCCGATCCTGGGTAAGCATCTCTGGTATCTGCTGTCTCAGTGTATCTGCAAGAAAGCTAGATGCTTGTTCGAGTCCATCCGCCCAGACTGCTTTGACTGCTGTTTCTATGAGTTTGAGTACTTGCTCCTCATCAAGGTGTTGTTCGCTGGCCTTTTGCGCAACCAACTCTAATATTTTTTTTACCAAGTTTTCTTCAAGTCCCATGATCCATACTCTCTATTTCAAGGCCTTATAATGGTTCACGTTACTTTATCCTATTTCATAGGGAACGCCAAGGCGCGTAGAACAAATGGGCTACTTGGGCATGTAGATTCTGGCTTCGCACAATTTATGATTTCTGACATCAGCATCCTGCGCCAAGGTAAGATACTTACTGATCGATATTTATAAACGTAGCTTTGAATGTGTCTAGTCCAGGTGGAAGATTGTCGAACTCCTGCGTGACAACTCTGCCGCGTGTTTGAATATCGAATTGAGAAACAATCTTCGGGTGTATAATTTGCGCCTCCCATGTTACGTGCGCGTCAAGCTCTCGGCATTCGAGTCCGTCAACAAACAACTCGTCAGGTTGATACGTAAAGGTTCTGGTTTCATCATATGGATAAAAACCCTCGCTAAATTTACCGGTTGGTTCGTGGTTCATAACTTCATTTTTTACAATGTCATGAATAAGCTGCGCGAATTCTTGGTATGAAAGCTCTTCATTCCTCAATCTAACACTTATTTCATTTGTGTCAGTATGCCCAACTAAATCTTGAGGATTGCTTGTTAGGACTTTCAATGATAATTCCGTACGCGAAGATACTTCATGAACAATATGAAAGGTAGTTATGAGGGGTGGCAATGTATCTAACTCAGTACTTGCTGTAAGCAGTTCTATCCTACTATCTAGCTTTGCCTGGGCGACAGCGTGTTTCCCGAAGCGTTTTGCGATAAAGAAACCCTTTTGTGCTTTCGTGACGTTTATTTTTGCTGAGAAGACAATGATTGAATTTTTTCCAACGCCTTTTATCCAGTTTTTACACTCAAAAATGTAGATCGCTGTATATCCTTTGCCAAAGTCGATTGTGATAAACAGGTCTATTTCATGTTTTACACCATCTACCGTTATCACTTTCTTTGGCTCAATTGTTACGGTTGCGTCTTTTGCTGTAGATTGTAAGATCGTTTGTTCAATCAAACGTACAGCATCTTCGAGGGCATTGCCTATTTCTTGAGAGGTCATGACTGACATAACGCCTTTCCGCCAGTACTAAAGAATGACAAACTACAAAGCTGGCTCAACAGTTCAGGCAAGTATACCATAGTTCGTGAGGGGTTTATAGAATGGTCAGTTTACCGTACTGGGGGTAGTCTGCTTGGGATTACCCACAAGGTCGTGTAATCGACCTGAGCCAGCTCTACTTTGTCTGAGACGACGCAGAATAGTTCGTTTCCGACATGGAGGCAAACTAAGCTGCTGGTTGATAGTATTTCAGATCGGGAATATGCCCAAATTGGCGCACATTGTAGGTTAACAGGGTCAGATCATAATACAACGCGGTTGCCGCGATCAGCAGGTCAAAATCAGGGATAAGCTGACCCTGACGACGAAGCAATGAGCGGAGTTCAGCAAACCGTTCCATCAGAGGCTCCTGAAGATCAAGCAAGGTAAACGGCGCGATAAACTGACGAAATGTTTGGAGGTGGGCTTGCGGATTGGCAGAATTAAACGCGACTTCATAGATTTCCCCAATGGTGATGTAGCTCAGAGCCATTTCTTGTGGATTGATGCGCTTGTGCGCACGTACCGCCTCGTTGTGGCCTGCAAGCACCTGGATAATCCAATCAGCATCAAGTAAGTAACGCATAGGGTTTATGAAGTGTACGAAGAGCGACTTCTTTTTGTGCGTGCGGCATAGATGTGGGCAATCAGCGCATCTGCGTCCAGATCGTGCCAACTGCCAATAGCCGCAAGGGAAGCTGCATACTCATTCTGCGTCTTTGCGCGGCCATTCTTTGTATTTGTCACAGGCATAATGACTGCCAGAGGTTTGTTATTGCGCACGAGCGCACGAGGCGCATTGGTGGTTGCTACTTCCTCAGCAAGACGAACTAACTCAGGGCTGTTGCTTATATCATTGGGTGTCAGATGTCTGCGCATAATAAGGCTATTATACCAGAAAACTGCTTGGTTGCTAGTGGAAATTTCTGAGGCTAGGTTCAGCTTACGGTCATTCTGCGACGTAAGAAGAATACTGTTTGGCTAATTAAAATGGGCGGATTTTCTTTGCTGTCCTAAAAGCTTCTTCGGCAAGAAGTGTTAACAAAGTTCCTTTACTCTCATGCGCATCAGCAAAGTCGTAGTCGAGATGGATAGCTTGTTCATAAGCATCTAGGGCTTTTTGATAATCAAAAAGTTGGCAGAGTATATCTCCTAATGTAACATAGCAGGGAGCAGATTTAATACCTAGAGAAAAAGCCTTGTTATAAGCAGCAAGAGCCTCTTGATAACGTTTAAGTTTATAGAGTGCTTCTCCCTTGTTGCAATAGGAATAGCCGTTATTATTAGGAAATTTTTGAATGCTCAGCTCACAAGTTGCTAATGCATCTTCGTAGCGTTGAAGTCTAATGAGTGCTTCTTCCCTACCTCTGTAAGCACCATAATTAGGAAATGGAGCCACTTCTATAGCTTTTTCATAAGCTACTAAGGCGTCATTATAATGAGCAAAGCGCATAAATGCCTCGCCTTGTCCAATATAAACGGACTCGTTCTTTGGAGCAAGAAAAATAGCTTGTTCAAAAATCTCTAAAATTTCTTTCTCTTTACCCCACCAGGAAGTCCCAAAGAAAGCTCTTGCTTTTCCTTCATATGCAATAGCAATAGTAGCATCAAGACTGATAGCTTGCTCAAAAGCTGTCAGAGCACTTGCATAATAACTATGCTCGTCTATTAATAAATCATCTTCAGAATTAGAAGCGAGATGAATCAATGTTTGTCCTTTACCAATAAACGCAAGAGCATTTGTGTGGTCAAGGCAAATAGCTTGTTCAAAAGCTTCCAAAGCTTCACTGTATTGTTGCCGATAGAAGTGTATATTCCCTTCTTCTAACCATTGTTCACATAGTAGTTCTTTGACCACTTTTCGTATCCCTTTGGAAACATCAAGAAAAGCTTCATCACGATTGCGCCATTTACGGTCTGTTATTGGTATCTTATCTGTAGGTAGTGCCTGCAAGTGGCTAAATAATGCTCCTTCGTGATCTACATGCCGGAGAATAATTGGGATAACCCTTGCTGTTCCATTCTTATGTCTTTCAAGCGCACGCTTCATTTCAATACTGTAGCAATATTCTGAATTCACAAAATCTGTACTTATAAGCAGCAGAATAATATTAGCTGTATTTAGGTTACTATCAACCTCTTTCGCCCACTCTGCACCTGCATTGATATCACGGTCAGACCATTCCGTGATTAGCTTTTGCTGCTTTAAGATACCCAAGTGCTTCTCAAGTTCTGCTCTTAGTTTTTTGTCTTCATGGGCATAGCAATAGAAAATCTTCACTGCCATAAAGGTCAATCCTCACGATCTATTTTGAATTCAACTTTGTATTGGCGAGTTTATATTCCTTGTAACCATTGAATTTTTGATGGTGGCTAGTATACACCAATTAACTATTGATGACAACATAAGTGGAAATTTACATTTATTTAGACTGGGGGGTTAGATCATCTGGTTAATTTTCATGGGCTTATTTTATCACCCTTCAATCTAGAACTAATCTGAGCCAATCCGGTTGCAAATGCTACTTCATCAAAGTATCGAGGAATTCTTTCACAACTCTGTCTGGCTGCTGATAACACTCACGAGCATCAAAATGTTCAACAACTTGTATCCCATACTTGCGAAAGTCACGGTCTCGTTTATGGTCATCTACTGTGCGAGAAGGAGGATGATACGGTTCACCATCTACTTCTAGGATGCCCCATCGGCCCTGATGACATATCACAAAATCCGGTTCTTTGTTTTTTCTCCCTTCTACCGTCGTAAGCCTTGCCAGACAATTTGGTATAAAGAGCACTCCTGCTCGGTCTAAAGCCTCTGCTATTTTTTTCTCGCTCTCTGAACGAAAACGGAGGTTTTGCCAGATAATCATTGTCCGGTTACTGATGCTTACCCCTTGGTTGTGAACCTCTTTCCCTAAGACGATATCCAGCATTTGTGCTTTCCACTCTGGGGCAACTTCAACTAGGTTCGCTCTGACTAAAAGATAGCCAAGCTTTGCTTCAAAAGGTAAAACCGCTTCTAGAGCTTGCACTATAGCATTCCTCACTGGATGCTCTTTATCATTCAGCATTTCATACACAAATTGAGGTGCCCTTAAAAGAACTCCATATGATGTGCATACTCCCCAGTCGTGTTCCTCCTCTTGAAGCTCAAACGTACACGCTAGAAGTGCAGCAGCAGCGTCATTTTTATTTACTTGAATCAGAAATTGTACAGTACTGGCATGAATTTTTTCATCAAAAGAAAACTCTGGCTGTTCCATTCTTCTCTAAACACCCTCTCTGACAAACTCTCATTCATTGTGACGTTTTACCCATCCTACAGGAACAAAAATAGTAGCTATAGCAACCAAAGCATGGAGGTATCACTAGATTGGATAGATTTGCCGGAAAGTCGCACATGGTTTTGTTTGCGATACGAGGAACAAACTAACTTCAAAGCTCTCCTAGATGCCCAAATAACTTTTCTAACTCTTTTTCACATTTTTGACACTTTTGATCAAGTGTTGCAAGATTTCCTACTATTGCTTCCTTGTAGGCTACATTTGGGTTAGGTTGTCCTGGTACATGTAATCTCAATCCTTGATAAGTTGCCCGTTCAAGGAATTCGTTAATAAGATTAGCATAGACAGGAATTCCAAGCAGTTCAGAAAGCAGAGTAGTTGATGGGGGAATAAAACCACAAATATCTGCCAGCATTACTTTAAACGCTCCTGTATCAAAACGGAGAAGAGCATTAGTAATATTATCTTCTAATTGCAATAAAGAGGATATCAGTTCCCTATATTGAGCTATTTCTAAGCGGAACAAGGTAACTTTTCTAAGACGTTCCTCTGTATACATCATTTGCTCATGTATCTCATAGAAGTTCATTTTATCAGCTTTTCCTCCTTCTCCACGACGATAAAAACAGCCTGAAGATACATCAATATGTGGGCGAAGCGGACTTTGAGGAACATGCACAATGAAAATACCTCTCTGCGAGTCAGTAGGAAGTACAATGGCTTTTGGAGAAGCGTTAAAGTAGACAGGACGTTGAAGCGGTGAAATTTTCTCTGAGAAAATTTTTCGTAAATCACCCTTTAATGGTATCCCTACAATACGGTCATCAGGTGAATTGACTGCTTGATCTCGGTCGCGCACGCCAAAAAGAATAAATCCGCCGTCTGCATTAGCCATTGAGCAAACGGTGCGTCGAATAGAAGCGTTGAACTCATCCTTTGTAGGGTCTGTACGGGGAGGAACTAAAATTCCTTTATAATCAAAACTACCTGGTTCATATTCATATTTCCCAACTATGGTAACAACCATCTCAAAAGTCCATTCATCAAGATTTCTAGGAAATTCCATAACCTCTATCTTTCAACCTAATTCTCCATATCCGTCATACTCCTACGCACTATAGCATAAGCGATGAAAAGCTCATAGATTATAGCCAAAAATGCAGGGTCGTACAATTTATGGTTTGCGGCGCACAAGAAATAAAAGGAGACATTACATCAGGGGATTATAGGCTAGTTCTTGTAGGGATTGGGGATACCTTCTTTTTCTTCTAATGCATCAACCGAGTCTGTCAAGTGGTTTGTGTAACTAACCTTGTGTGCAAGCGTTTCTCTTGTAGTGACCCCTCAGCACAGGATACTTTTTGGGCCTCTTCAATTGCCAAGGACAACAATCAGCTCTTGGAGGCGATAAAGTAGTTGTTGAAGATATCTCCTTCAACCTGCATCACTTCTTGCTGAGTAAAGCCTGCTGCACTGAGCATCTGGCGGGCTTTCTGCTCGCCCCACATGGTACCAAGCCCTTCTCCATTGGCGGCTAGCGAGACGGTCATACAGTGATTACACGAGATCGTGTAGAGGAACGGAGCCAAGGGGTGGTCCATGTTCTCCTCGAGATGGCTGGAGGCCACAATGTCGACCATCATGAACATTCCCCGTGACCGCAGTGCCTTTGCAATAGCTGCCAGAACCTGGGTTGGCCTGGCCTGGTCGTGGATCGAATCAAAGGCGGTGATCACATCGTATCGAATAGGCCCGTTTTATGGCCGATACTCAACATCAAGGACAAAGCCCCACTATTTAACACACCCAACATTTGCTCAGCAAACGCTTCGGACTTTGCCTGATCGAGTGGTGGTGTGAACTCTCCAGACATAAAAGCCTCCATTCTCTGGTAGGGATTCTCTACCAGGCTCCCTTTTCAACCGAGATGGCTTGGGCCTCTGCAAGCATCACTGGCGTCCCCAACCTCAGCGAATTGGGAATCTCCGCGACTCGATCTGTCTGCTCGATCAAGGCGAGAATATCGGCTTCGCTGGCCTCGGCTTCAATCCGAGGAGAGAAGGTGACATGTTGCGCACAAACGGGGTCACCTCCCCAGTCAGCTTGCACATCCACTTGCACGCTTTTGATCACCATGCCCAGCTTCGCCGCCTCGCGAAAGAGATCATTGCAGTAACACCCGCCAATGGCAAGCAACAAGAGTTCACCTCCATTGAAGCCTAATCCCATGCCCCCAGCCTGCTCTGGGCGGTCAACGGTGAGGGTGCGATGCCCGGCCCACCCCACAGCGACGCAGGCATCCTGAACGGTTCGGACACGGACACTGGTTTGTGCCATACCAGATGCTCCTCTCTTGCTGTGTTGAAGAACAATGCAGACAACCTCTTCTGATCTTGCATGAGGTTTCTAACCTGTTTCTTCACAAAAGTATATCACGGTGAAAGCACTTTCGGTCATATTCTGCTGTTTTTGGCTGCCAGGGATGGTTTTCTCATATGTTTGCTTTCAGCATCTCTGTTTTGCTACGTATGTAGACGTACATGCACACGCTTTTTCGCGTGCGTTGTCTCGTGAGCGGCAAGCTGCCGCGATTTTGAACCACATTGAGTAACGAGTTGTTGCTCATCTGGGAAACCGCTCGGCGAATTCCACCGCAAAGCGATTGAGTGCTGGCTTCCAGTCGCGGATCGGCATCGTCCACTTCCTGGCAATGTTGCGCATCGCCAGATAAACCACTTTGTAGACCGCTTCATCAGAGGGAAAAATACGATGATTGCCATTGTTTCCCGTATATCTTTTTGTCCAGCTTCAAGAGTCTCTAACACTGTCTTGATCTGTGCCTGTCTTTGCTCTAATCGTCTCTGACCCTGCACAAATCGTACAATATTTGCTCCTTGCTCGTATAACTGCGTCCGTATAGGCTCAATCAGTTTTTCAATTTTTTTTAGTAACTGGTCAGTATTCATAGCGTGTTGATTTTAGCAAAGTCTTGTAACTCTATGTTTGCACTTTTAGAAAGGGGGTAGCAGGAAAGAACACCATGTGGTATCAAGGAGAAGAATAACCAGCCTTGAATCCACGGAGGTGTCCGATGC
>WNFX01010272.1_pt1 | contig 11253 bp, 6 predicted proteins | sample 5400111 | NCBI WGS metagenome assembly WNFX01 (sample SAMN13153363, study PRJNA577476) | soil metagenome | isolation source: 40 cm soil or saprolite under grassland replicate 1 | place: USA:California | collected 2016-06-15
TGTCGAGCGCGTGCTCGATCATCATGCCGAACTGGGTGCCCCAGTCCCCGAGATGCGCGGCGCGGACGACGGCGTGGCCGAGATGCTCGAGCACCCGCACGACGGCATCGCCCACCACGGTGGCCCGCAGATGGCCGACGTGCAGCTCCTTCGCGACGTTTGGGCCCGAGTAGTCAACGACCACCGTCTGCGCTGGCTGAGCCAACGGCACGCCGAGGCGCGGGTCCGCCAGCTGGCTGGTCACCTGGGCGGCTATCCACTCGTCGCGCAACGTGAGGTTAATGAAGCCGGGGCCGCTGACCTCAGCGTGCGCCACCGCATCCGTGCCGTCGAGGTGCTCGGCAAGCCCGGCGGCGACTTCGCGCGGCGCGCGGCCCAGCCGCTTCGCTGACGGTAGCGCCACGTTCGCCTGGAAGTCGGCGAACTGCGATGGCCGGATCAGCGGGTCATCCCCGGCGTGCTCGGCGCCGAGCACCGCGCCGAGCGCATCGCCAACCAGGCGCGCGAGAACTTCCTCGGGATCGGCCATGGATCCAGCCTATCGGCCCGTGTCAGGGCCGGCGCAGGAAGTGACCGCCGCGGGCAGGCCCGAGCCGCGCCCTGATCTTCTCGGTGATCTCGCCGCTGGCCAGGCTGGCCGCGAGCGCGCACGCGGCGGTGATGGCGCGGGCCTCCGCCGCCCCGTGCGCGATCACGATGTTGGCCTCCAGGCCGAGCAGCGCCGCACCGCCGTAGCTGTCCGGATCCAGGCGCTCGGCAAGCTCACGCAGGCCCCGGCGCTGCAGCAGGGCGCCGACCCGGGCCGCCCTGGAGCTGCCCATGGCGGCACGCAACTGGGCGGCGGCGAAGGCCGCCGCGCCTTCCAGGGTCTTCAGCGCGACGTTGCCGGTGAATCCGTCGGTGATGATCACGTCCACCCGGCCGGCCAGCAGGTCGCCGCCTTCGACATTGCCGACGAAGCCGATGGGCAGCCCGCCGTGCGGCGGGCCCGCGTCCAGCAGCTCGTGGGCCCGCCGGGCCAGCTTGTTTCCCTTGCCAGGCTCGGCGCCGATCGTCAGCAGGCCTACCCGGGGCTCGTCGATGCCGTAGGCAGCCTGCGCATACGCCACGCCGAGCTGGGCGAACTGCACGAGCATCTCCGGCTTGGGGTCGGCGATGGCGCCCGCGTCGAGCAGCAGCGTGGGCCCGGGCGCGGTCGGCAGCACCACGGCCAGGGCAGGCCGCAGGACGCCGGGGACTGGCCGCAGCCGCAGCCGGGCCGTGGCCACGATCCCGCCGGTGGAACCGGCCGAGACGACGGCAGCGGCCTGGCCACGCCGCACGAGCTGGCAGGCGACCGCGATGCTCGACCGGGGCCGGCGCCAGCTGGCGAGTGCTCCCTCGTCCATCGAGAGCGAGTCGTCGGCCGCGACGATCGGGATATCCGCGAGCGCGTCGTGCCCGGCGAGCAGCGGCCGCAGCGGGCCAGGCCGGCCGGTGAGGAGCACTGGTATCCCGTTGTCGCGAAGGGCGCCGACCGCTCCGGCGACGATCGCGGCCGGTGCATGATCACCGCCCATGGCATCCACCGCGATGACCGCCCGCGGCCTGCTGCCAGCCGGCTTCCTCGCTCCGGGGGCGGGGGGATCCGCCGGGCGAGTCAGGGTGTCACCCGCAGCGTGGCCGCAGTCGCGGTCGTGGTGGCTGTCGCGGTGGCGGTCATGGTCGCGGCGGCAGAGAGTCGGCGCCGCGATCGCATGACGGTGTCCCGCATGCGACAAGCCTCTCACCGCCGGAGCCGCCGCTGATAGTGGGTGCCCCGGGGCTCCAGCCGCAGGCCCGGACAGGTGAAATCCCTCCCGCACGGGGTATATCCGGGTTGACTTGCAGGGCCACCGCGGACCAGGACCACCGGCCGGGAACGGCCATGGAGAGAACCTTAGGGCTTGCTCTGAGCGTTCTCTAATCGTGACCTCTTTATATTTGTTGCGCGCTGCCCGTCTGCCTGGCGGCTGCGTCTCAGGGATAACTACCCCGGCGGCAGGCCACTGCCGCCACGCTGGAGACTCGCGGCATCGCATGGAGGCTGGCGCCGCGACCGACCGGAGGGAGATGCGTGACCGGAATTCAGCACACAGTGCCTGACAGTTCGCTGGCAGGCCGCCGTTTCCGCGCGTACACGGCGAAACACCTGGACGAGCTCACGGCCAGGGCCGGCCTCGATGCCGGCCAGCGGCTGGCCATCCGGGCCGTCGCCACCGTCCTGCCGTTCCGGACCAATGCGTACGTGGTCGAGCAGCTGATCGACTGGGATGCGGCGCCGGACGACCCGATCTACCGGCTGGTCTTCCCACAGGCCGACATGCTGCCGGAGGCGGACGTGGCCGCGATCGCCAGGCTGCTGGCGAGCGGTGCGCCGGATGGCGAGGTGCGCGCTGCCGCGCATCAGGTACGGATGCGGCTCAACCCGCATCCCGCCGGGCAGCTAGCGCTCAACATTCCCGACCTCGACGACGAGCCCGTCCCCGGAATTCAGCACAAGTACCCGGAGACGGTCCTGGTCTTCCCCAAGCAGGGGCAGACCTGCCACGCGTACTGCACCTACTGCTTCCGCTGGGCGCAGTTCGTCGATGAGCCTGGCCTCAAGATGGCGACGGCCGATGTCGACAGGGTCATCGCGTATCTCCGGACGCATACCGAGGTCACCAGCGTCCTGTTCACCGGCGGCGATCCGATGATCATGGGCGCGCCCGTGCTGCGCCGTTACCTGGAGCCGCTGCTCGACGCGGAACTGGACCACATCGAGTCAATCCGGATCGGGACCAAATCCCTGGCCTACTGGCCGCAGCGGTTCGTCAGTGACCCCGATGCCGACGACACGCTGCGGCTCTTCGAGGAGGTGGCGGAAAAGGGCCGGACACTGGCCTTCATGGCGCACTTCTCCCATCCGCCCGAACTCGAGCCAGAGCTGGTCGGAGAGGCCGTGCGCAGGAGCGTTTCCGGCCTGTGCCGGACCGTGCGCGGTCCGTCCATGTCAGCGACGCCAGGAAAGGTATGCGTGGACGGCGTCGTGGAGGTGGCAGGCGAGAAGGTGTTTGCCCTGCACCTGATACAGGCGCGCGACCCCGAGCTTGTGGGCAGGCCGTTCTTCGCCCGGTTCGACCCGGGCGCGGTGTGGCTGTCCGACCTGGAGCCTGCCTTCGCCAACAGGTTCCCCTTCGAAACCGATCCCGGCGCCGTGCTGCCCGGCCTGCTCGGGCAGTCGATGCTCCTCCCGGTGAGCTGAACCACCGGCAATTCCCCCGCTACGGGCACGGCCCGCCAGGTTTCGGCCTGGCGGGCCGTGCCCGTTCTGCGCGCAGGATGACAGCTGCGGGTCAGGCGGTGGCCCGCTCCGACTCAGCCGTAGCGGCCGGCGCGGCGGGGCCAGCCTCGGCTGGCCTCTTGCGCCCGCGGATCGCCAGGCAGCTCACCGCGCCCACGACCAGCAGGACGACCGGCAGCACCATGGTCGAGCGCATCGCGTCCACATAGCCGAAGGTGAACACGTCGTGGCCGATTCTGCCGACTTCGGCGACCAGGTTGGCGGGCAGGCCGGACTGCTTGGAGATGCCGCCGTTCTGGCCGGCCCCGACCTGGATGCCGTTCTTGGCGGTGTGCTGGATCTCGGTGATGAACCGGCCCCGCACCTGCGGCGGCAGCGCGGCCGAACGGGCAGCGGCCTGGCTGGACATCGACGCGACGAGCCTGTTCTGCAGCAGAGCGCCCACCGCGGCGGTACCGATCACCAGGCCGACCTGCCGGACGGTGTTCAGCACGCCCGATGCGGCGCCCGCCATCCGCGGGTCGACGTTGCGCATCGCGACCGTGATCAGCGGCGCGAAGATGCAGCCCATGCCGAGCCCGGCCACGATCAGCGGGGCCAGGAAGCTCTGCCACGACTTGCCCGGGTGCGCGATCAGCGCCATCCAGCCCATGCCGGCCGCGAACAGGAGCAGGCCGGACATCAGGATGAACTTGCCGCCGATCTTGTCGGTCATCCGGCCCGCCACGGGCGCGACGAACATCGAGACAAGCGACATGGGTGCCATCACGAGCCCGGCCTTCAGCGCCGAGAAGGCGAGGACCGACTGCAGGTAGATCGTGAACGGCAGGAAGATTCCCATCATGCCGACCGCGAGCACGCCCGACACCCAGTTCGTGACCGCGTAGTTCCGGTCCCGGAACAGCGCGAACGGCACCAGCGGCTCCCGGCCCTGCATCAGCTTCTGGACCACCAGGAACGCCACCAGCAGCACCACGCCGGCGCCGAGAATGAGCGGGATGCTGATGAACGAGGTGATCGTGCCCCAGTCGTACTTCTGCCCCTCGACCAGGCCATAGCAGATCGCCAGCAGCGCCGCGCTGGCGAGCAGGACGCCAGGGATGTCGAGCCGGTGCTTTCGGCCGAGCCGCAGGTCCGGGATGATGACAAAGGCCAGCACCAGCACGAGCACGCCGATCGGCAGGTTGACAAAGAAGATCCACCGCCAGTCGAACGCGGTCACCAGCAGCCCGCCGAGCGTCGGCCCGGCGATGGTGGCCACGCCGGCCACCGCGCCCCAGACGCCGAAGGCGGCGCCGCGCCGTTCCGGCGGGAAGGTATTCGTAATGATCGTCAGCGTCTGCGGCATGAGCATGGCCGCGCCCAGGCCCTGCACTGCGCGGAACCCGATGAGCCAGCCGGGACTCGGGGCGAGCCCGCACGCGGCCGAGGCGGCGGTGAACACGGCAATGCCCGCGGCGAACATGATCCGGGGCCCGATGAGGTCACCGAGCCGGCCCGCCGTGATGACCAGTACGGCGAGCACGAGGGCATAGGCGTTGATCACCCAGAGGACATCGTCGAGCGATGCGTGCAGGTTCGTGATCATGTTCGGGATCGCGATATTGACGATGGTGAGGTCAAGCAGGGTCATGAAGAACCCGAGCGAGACAACTATCAGCACCGCCCACGGGTTCCCGCGATACTTCCTCACGTTTTCCTCCTTTTACCCGCCCAGGCCCGGCCCTGCCGCCCAGGCCCAGCCCGGGTCGCGAAGGCTCGCATCCGCCGTCGGACAACGCCAGAGTCAGCAGATGCCCCTGGCGATGCATTCCCGAGCCTAGGCCCGGGTACCGACAAAATGCCCGCCGAACCCCGTTCGGTCTGGCGCGGCAGCCGGCCAGTATGCTCCGCCCATGGAACTGAACGGAACCGCGGCAATTGTCTCCGGCGGCGCCAGCGGCCTGGGCGAGGCAACCGCCCGCGGGCTCGCCGCAGCGGGCTGCGCCGTCCTTATCGCGGATCTCAACGAGGAACGGGGCACGGCAGTCGCCGCGGCGACGGGCGGTCGTTTCGTGCGCACCGACGTCTCCGACGAGGAATCAGTGCAGGCGGCCGTCGATGCCGCGGCCGCGCTCGGGCCGCCGCTGCGGATTGCCGTCAGCTGCGCCGGAATCGGCTGGGCAGCGCGCACCGTGGGCCGCGACGGGACGCCGCATGGCCTGGCCGCCTACCGCAAGGTGATCGACGTCAATCTGATCGGCACCTTCAACCTGACGCGGATCGCGGCGGCCGCTGTCGCCACGACCGATCCGGCGGACGCCGACGGGCTCCGCGGGGTGATCATCAATACCGCATCGGTCGCGGGCATCGAGGGCCAGACGGGCCAGATCGCGTACTCGGCGTCCAAGGGCGGGATCATCGGCATGACCGTGCCCGCCGCGCGGGACCTTGCCGCTATCGGCGTGCGGGTGAACACGATCTGCCCTGGCATCATCGACACCCCCATTTACGGATCCGGCCCGGCCAGTGACGAGTTCAAGGCCAGGCTTATCGCGCCTGTTGTCTTCCCCAAGCGGACGGGCACGGCTGCCGAGTTCGGCCAGCTGGTCCGGGCGCTGATCGAGAATGACTACATGAACGCCGAGGTCATCCGCCTCGACGGCGGCATCAGGTTCCAGCCCAAGTGAGCGGCGCCAGGTTCCGTGCTGGCCCGCGGCGCCAGGTTCGGCGCCAGGTTCCGTGCTGGCGCGCGGCGCCAGGTTCCACCGAGTGAGGTAGCGATGGCGGAAGCGGTTCTTGTCGCGGTAGCCGACGGCATCGCCGTTATCACGATCAATCGCCCGGCGGCCCGCAATGCCGTCAACGGCGAGGTCGCGCGCGGCATCGCCCGCGCCACCGACGAACTTGACGCTCGCGGCGACGTCCGCGTGCTGATCCTCACCGGCGCGGGAGGGAGCTTCTGCGCCGGAATGGACCTGAAGGGCTTCCTGGCCGGCGACGTGCCCGCCGTCGCGGGCCGGGGCTTCGGCGGGATCACCGAGCGGCCGCCCGCTAAGCCGATCATCGCGGCGGTGGAGGGTTATGCGCTGGCGGGCGGCTTCGAGCTCGTGCTGGCCTGCGACCTGGTGGTAGCTAGCGAAGAGGCAAGATTCGGACTGCCTGAGGTGACCCGAGGGCTGGTGGCCGCCGCCGGGGGGCTGCTCAGGCTGCCCCGCCGCATCCCCTATCACCTGGCCATGGAGATCGCGCTGACCGGCGAGCACTTCCCGGCCGCCCGGCTGCATGAGGCTGGCCTGGTCAACCGCCTGGTGCCGGCCGGCCAGGCGCTGGCCGCGGCGCGCGAGCTAGCCGCCCGCGCGGCGCGCGGCGCCCCGCTTGCGCTGACCGCGAGCAAGCGGGTCATCGTGGAGTCCGCCGACTGGGCCAGCGCCGAGGCCTTCGCCCGGCAGGGCGAGATCATCAATCCGGTTTTCAGCTCTGCCGACGCGATAGAAGGAGCGGTCGCCTTCGCCGAGAAGCGGGCACCGGCCTGGCGAGGCGAGTGAGAAAGCGCGCCGAGCGGACATTTGCCGCCGGGATAGCAGGGCGGGCGAGCGAAATCCGGCCAGCGCGGGCCGGAGAAACGGCTCTGCGCCCGTAGCAGGCCACGGCCTTGTAGGGTGATCCGCACTGCGCCGGATCTCCTAGGCTTTGGGGGATGCCTGGCTGGCCTGCCACCCGGGGAAAGTAGGGAGCTGCAAAGATGACAGTGCCGCAGATCAGCGTTGTTGTGCCGTTCTACGACATCGAGGATCTGCTCGACGACTGCCTGCGGTCCATCGCCGCGCAGACGTTCACCGACCTGGAAGTGATCATGGTCGATGACGGGTCGACCGACGGCAGCGCCGCCGTCGCGCAGCGCATGGCCGCGGCCGACCCCAGGTTCCGGCTGATCAGGGTGCCCAACGGCGGCCCCGGATACGCCCGCAACCGGGGCGTCGAACAGGCCAGCGGCGAGTTCCTCGCGTTCGTCGACGCCGACGACATGCTGCCGAGCCACGCCTACGAGAAGCTGCATGACACGCTGGTGAAGTCGGGCTCGGATTTCGTTTCCGGCAATGTGCTGCGGATCGGCCCGAACGGCATGCATCAATCGGCCCTGCACTCCAAAGCGATCAAGGGCCGTAGCATCGGCACGCACGTCAGCAAGACGCCGCAGCTGCTCTACGACATATCGGTGTGGAACAAGCTGTTCAGGAAGGCATTCTGGGACCGGGCGGGCCTCACTATTCCGGAGGGCATGGTCTGGGAAGACCTGCAGATCATGACCAGGGCGCATGTCCTGGCCAAGGCCGTTGACGTGATTCCCGACCCTATTTACTACTGGCGCGAGCGCGGTAAGGGCGCGCTGTCCATTACCCAGTCCAGGACGGACATCAGCAATTTCCGGGACCGGATCACGGCGCTGCTCGCCATCGACCGCTTCCTCGCGGGCAACGCCTCGGCGAAGCTGCTCCGCCAGCATCAGCGCAAGGCGCTTGTCAACGATCTCTGGCTCTACGTCTGCGACCTGTACCGGACCAGCGACAGCTACCGCGCGGAGTTCGTCGAGCTGGCCGGCCAGTACCTGGATCAGGTACACAAGCGGGTGATAGCCAGGCTCCCGTCGACGCATAAGCTGGCGTTCTACCTGGTCAGGCAGCGGGCACTGGACCGGCTGATCGAGTTCAACCGGTGGCAGGTCGAGCAGCAGATGCGGACGATCCCGGTGCTCAGGAAGCATGGCAGGCTGCGCGCTGACCTACCGTTCCTTGGCGACCGCTCGGCCGGTGTCCCGGTCCGGGTCTACCGCCCCTACTGGCGCGAGCTGGATCCGTTCGTCCGGGTCGAGGGCCTCAGCTGGCGCGGCAACCGGCTGGTCATCACCGGCTGCGCCTACGTACCGTCTATCGCCATCCCGAAGCGCCGGCACACATCCAAGATCGTTGTCTTGCGCCCGCGGGGCAGCCGGCGGCCGCCGATCGTGCTCCCCGCGCGGTCGTTCCAGCATCCCGATGCCACCGTGTGGTCGCACCAGGAGCGATACTCCTACGACTGGGCCGGGTTCACGTGCGAGGTCAGCTCTCGCTGGTTCCGGGTCGGCCGGCGATGGCTGACCGGGGACTGCGACGTTTTCATCCTGGTCCGGGGGCGGGGCGTGTGGCGGCCGGCCCGGGTGCACACGCCGGTCATCGGCCCCGCGGAGCGTCCCGAGTACCTGGAGGTGGCACCGGGCATGCGATTCGGAGCGCATTGGGTCGGCCGCCAGCTGCACGTCGGCGTGATCAGGACGCCTGCGGTGCTGCGCGGCTCGGCGCAGGACGGCGGGCGGCTCACCATCGACATGGACGTTGACCTGGCCGGGCCCGCCGCGGTGGCTGATCTCGTGCTTGCCTGGTCGAAGGGCGCCGCCACCCGGAGGTTCGCTGGGTCGATCGAGCGGCGCGACGGCGGCCCAGCCCGGCTGCGCGCCGTGGTGCCCGTTGACGTGCTGACCCCGGTGGCCGAGATTCCCGCCGATGCCGCCTCCGCCGCGGCGGCCGCGCTGGGTTCTGCCGGGGCTGCCGAGCCGGAACCGGGCGAGGTGGCCGTGCAGGATTCCGACGAGGCGGCCGCACTTGACTCTGCCGATGCCGCCGCGCCGGAGCCCGGCGAGGCGGACGCGGCAGACTCTGCCGAGGCGGCAATGCCGGAGCCCGGCGAGCCAGCCACCGGGCCGGCCGGCGCCCCGGCCTCGGCCGACGAGCCCGTCCAGTGGGACCTCTACGTCGAGCTGGCCGGTCAGCGGCTGGCCGTCGCGTTCCCGGCCGGGCTTGCCGAGTTCAGGTACCCGAGCGGCGAGCGGGAGCTGGCCGTCGAGCGGACCCGGACCGGCAACGCCGCGATCACGGCGGGACCGCTGCGGCCAGTGATCGACAAGAACACGTGGGGCCAGGACGGGCGGCTCACGCTGCGGGGCAGCTATCCGGCACCGGAGGGCTACAAGTACGAGGCGGTGCTGCGCCGCCGCGGCTCCACCGACCGGCATATCGTCCCCTTGTCGCGCGACGGCGCGCGCTTCTCGATCGACATCGACGTCGCCAGGATGCCGACCTTCGGCCAGCTGCTGCCACTGCGGGACGGCAGGTGGGACATCTTCGTGCGGCGGGTCGGCGCGGCCGACGGGGAACTGGTCAGTCCCGGCTATGCGCACGCCAGCCTGGCTCAGCTGGTCGGCGACAAGGTTGGCTCCTGGCCGAAGAACTACAAGTTCACGACGGCCGGCTACGACGCGCCGATGATCGTCGCGAAGCCGGCGCTCAAGCTGTCCGAGACGGGACGCTTCCAGCGAAAGCTGCTCCGCAGCGCCTATTACCCGCTGCAGCAGCGACTCCCGCTCAGGAACGCGGTCGTCTTCGTCAGCTGGAAGGGCAAGCAGTGCGGGGACAACCCGCTCGGCATTGCCGCCGAGCTGCGGCGGCGCGGCGACGATCGCGAGCACATCTGGGCGGTCAACGACTGGGCGGTGCCCGCGCCGGACAATGCCCGCGTGGTGCTGCGCGGGACGGAGGCCTACTACGAGGCGCTCGCACGCTCCCGGTACATCATCGCTAACGACGACATGGAGTCCATGTTCAGCAAGCGGGACGGCCAGGTCTACGTGCAGACCTGGCATGGCACGCCGCTGAAGAAAATCGGCTTTGACATCGATCGGCCGCAGTTCATCAGCGGAACCAGCTACTTCGACCACCTGGCGAGCGATGTCGCCAAGTGGGACCTGCTGCTGTCGCCCAACCCGTTCAGCACCCAGATCATGCGCCGTGCGTTCAGGTACGACGGCGAGATCTGCGACTCCGGGTACCCGCGCAACGACGTGCTCTGCAGCGGCGACGCCCCCCGGGTAGCGGCAAGGGTGCGGCGGCGGCTCGGCCTGCCCGATGGCAAGCGGGTCGTGCTGTACGCGCCGACCTGGCGGGACAATCAGTACTACGCATCTGGCCGGTACCGGTTCGACTTCCGGCTCGATCTCGAGCGCGCCTGGCAGGAACTCGGGGACGATCATGTGGTGCTGTTCCGCGGACACCACCATATGGCCGACGATGTCCCCCAGAGCGGCCGGCCCGGGTTCGCCGTCAACGTCACCACATATCCGGATATCTCGGAGCTGTTCCTGGTCAGTGATGTCCTGGTCACCGACTATTCCTCGGTAATGTTCGACTTCGCGCCGACCGGCCGGCCCATGCTGTTCTTCACCTACGACCTGGACCTGTACCGCGATGACCTGCGCGGCTTCTACTTCGACTTCGAGGCGGAAGCGCCAGGCCCGCTGCTCGCGACGTCAGAAGAGGTGCTCGCGGCGATCGGGAACATCGACGCGGCGGCGGGGCAGTACCGCGCCGCCTACCAGAAGTTCACGGAGAAATTCTGCCCGCTTGATGACGGCAAGGCCGGCGCCCGCGCCTGTGACCGAATTTTCGGGAACTGACGGCATTTTCGGGAACTGACCGGCGAAAGACCGCCGCGAATGAAGAGATCGCCGTGAACGAAGAGATCGCCGCGAATGAAATCGCCCAGACGGCCTTAACGCGTCCTTCATATTCGCCGCCGTAGCATGGCGGTCATGCCGGGAAACCTTACTTCCCCCGGCGCGACCGCGCGAGGCCTACGCAGCGCCGCCGCCGACGGCCGGCCATGGCATCGCCGGGCGGACTGGCTGGTCATCGGCGTGCCCGCGGTAGCAGCGCTGGCGCTTGGCGGCTATCGCATCGGCGGCCCGTCGCTGTGGCGAGACGAGGCCTACACGATTATCGCCGCGCGGCGCTCGGCCGGGCAGATCGTCGTCCTGCTCGGGCATACCGATGCGGTGCACGGCCCCTATTACCTGCTCATGCACATCGTCGTGGTCCTGCTCGGCACATCCGCGGCAGCTATACGGCTGCCTTCGCTAGTCGCCATGAGCATCGCCGCGG
>WNFX01042996.1_pt1 | contig 11252 bp, 9 predicted proteins | sample 5400111 | NCBI WGS metagenome assembly WNFX01 (sample SAMN13153363, study PRJNA577476) | soil metagenome | isolation source: 40 cm soil or saprolite under grassland replicate 1 | place: USA:California | collected 2016-06-15
TGAGATCACAGAAGAGCGAGGAAACCTTGACCTTAATTCCTTATGCGACCTTATCATTGAGGAAGGGGCGACATGGCTCAATGCTAAAGGGATATCACATCACGTAGCTTTGAGCATTTTTAGGGCAAGAAAAGTCTTCTGCAAGCGTGTCTGAAAGTTGCTGAATGCGATCATGGGTAGAAACAGCAGCGAAGCGCTTTACTATCCGTATCGCTACTCACTAGTGTTCCCTTTCCTGACGGAGGGTGCTCTAGTCTCTTATAGAACAATGGTTTTCCTCTGTAGCGTTTGCCCATGTCTGTTCGTATACATATCAGAGAGTGTCCAAAGCAATTTGAGAGTTCGGTGTAACATAATCCAATGCCTATACGCAATCCTGCCGATTACGGATATCCCTCGCCAGATGTATCAGCCCTCGCAACGAAGGCACTGGAAGTAACGCAACGATTGACACAGCAGTTTGGTGAGCTACCGTTCTCAAACAACGACCCCATGAGCCAACTGGTAGACATTCTCCTGTCTCACCGCACGCGAGATGAGCAGACTGCTGCCGCCTGGCATAACCTTTTGAAACGCTTTGGCTCCTGGGAGGCGGTACGCGATGCACCAACTCAGGAAGTACAGGAAACAATTGCCAATGTGAATTGGCCTGAGATCAAAGCGCCGCGTTTGCAAAAAATTATGCGCGAAATCACTGAGGAGCGGGGAAATCTTGACCTCAATTTCTTATGTGACCTACCCGTAGAGGAAGCAGCATCATGGCTCAATCGCTTCGACGGTGTTGGCCCGAAAACGACGGCCTGCGTCTTGCTGTTTAGCTGTCGGTTGGCTATATTACCGGTTGATGTACATGTCCACCGGACATCAATGCGTATCGGGCTTATTGGGAAAAAAGTGACACCCGATGCAGCCCATGATCTCTTGCAAGCCCTGCTTCCACACGATGCTCGCGTTTTGTATAACTTTCATAAAGGCTTGCTGCGGCTTGGACAGCGAATTTGTGTGTACGATAAACCACGCTGCCATAAGTGCGTACTCACTGACCTCTGTGATTACTACAATACGGTCGTGAAACCACACTAACAGTGGTTGTTACGCAGACTCGCTGTCCTTGCCAACAGATAGACAGATCACGACGCTTTGAACGTTTGGAGGGCAACATGACCTACTCCAGGCTTTATTGTCTCTGAACGCCAGAACCATCTACAATTTTCACAAAGCTTTGCTGCGGCACGGGCAGCGCATCTGCGTCTTCGAGCGACCACGTTGCCAGAAATGCCCGATCACCGATTTGTGCGACTACTACAAGAAAAATTACTTGTAAGGGGTACAATTTATGTTCCCAAAGTGATTCCCTATAAATTCGGATTTGAGGATGCCACCACTTCTCTTTGAGAAGAGACTGCACTTTGCTAATGAACCTTGCAAACTGTTTCCCGAAATTGCACCTCCCGCAATGTATTCTCAGGGAGACCTCTCGACAATGGGATAAAACGTCAGATGAAAAGAGACACTTGTAGTGTTTAGTGCGTTTGGCATTTCTTGAACTAAGATCAAGAACGGGCATACTATTATTTGAGGAGTGAGAGAGTGAAAGTCAAGACACATCAATTTCCAAGTTGCTCTGCCCTTTTATATGCTTGCTTTGCTTCTTCAAGCTTTCCAAGACCAACGAGTGTCTGGCCCTTATTTTTATAAGCACCAGCGTAGTCTGAATCAAAGAAAATGGTTTCCTCAAAGGCATCCAGTGCTTCCTCGTAACGCTTGAGAGAGTAAAGTGCCAAGCCCTTGAGGTTGTAAGCAACAGCATCTGTAGGATTATTGAGGATAGACTGGTCAAAGGCAGCAAGTGCTTCCTCATAACGTTTGAGAGAGTAAAGCACTTCCCCTTTATAGTTGTAGATATATGGATACTTTGGTTCGAGGTGAATGGTTTCCTCAAAGGCAGCAAGTGCTTCCTCATAACGTTTGAGATCATAAAGTGTAGAGCCCTTGGCATTGTAAGAAGCAGGATGGTAGGGGTCAAGACGTATGGCTTGATCAAAGGCGACAAGTGCTTCCTCATAACGTTTCATTTCTTCTAACACACGACCCTTCCCATAGTAGTAATCAGAATTATTTGGATCAAGGCTATAGGCTTGCTCATAAGTAGTTAAGGCCTCGTGCAAGCGATTAAGTCTTCGTAATGAATAACCTTTACTACGGTAGGCACGAGCATCATTAGGGTCAAGGCTAATGGCTTGCTCATAAGGTGCCAGGGCCTTTTCGAAGTCGCCTTGGCTAATTAATGTATCTCCCAAATCTAACCATTGCTCCAGTGTCTTCTGAGAAGTATCAGATTTTGCTTGGGGAAGTACTTCTGAGTTGTTACTTAGCTCTTTAACCGCTTTTCGGATATTTGTCACAACATTAAGGTAAGCGTCATCTCGTTTTGACCAGTTCGAAATAGGTTTGCCATCTGTCGGAAGAGCTGTGAGCTTGCCAAATGGAGCATTCTTCCAGTCTGCTCCTCGTAGAATGATCGGAATAACACGAGCCTCCCCAGCATCGTGTCTTGCCAAAGCTCGTCTCATTTCTATGTCGTAACAATAATCCGATGCTACAAAATCAGCACTAATGAGTAGCAGAATAATTTGAGCTGTATTCAGGTGATCATCAATCTGGCCTGCCCATTCCTCTCCTGCCCCGATTTTACGATCATGCCAACTAGAAACATATCCCTCTCGCTTTAAAAGACTCAAATGCGTTTCAAGTTGATCTTTGAAACGTTGATCTATATGCGAATAGGAGAAGAAGATTTCAACAGTTTGCATCGGTTTAGCTTTTGAGGACATCTAACTATCCTTGCTTTAAATACTCGATAAGGAGATTGCCACTTCGACATCTGTAGAAAAGTATAACAGTTTCAGAGCTTCTGATCAATATATTATACGCCAAGATACATATATTCTATGAAAGAAGATGAACTCACATATATATATCCATACAAGCAGTATTTAATCTTTGGCGAGAAGCTTGTTGAGGGCAAGAATAGTCTCCTGCAAGTGTCTATGAAAGTTACTAAATGCGAGCATGGGTAGATACGCATGTCTGGCGTATTAGTATTCGCCTGGGTCTGATCGGGAAGAAGGTAACTGCCGATGCGGCTCATGATTTGCTACAGGCTCTGCTGCCCAACGATGCCAGAATCATCTACAATTTTCACAAGGCATTACTGAGGCATGGGCAGCGCATCTGCGTCTATGACCGCCCACGCTGTGAGAAGTGCCCGATCACCGATCTGTGCGATTATTATAATACCGTGGTAAAACCTCGATAGGATAATGCTCTAAATGATATAATGCACGCATGAGTTGTGAATCAATCCCTTCGTGAGACAGTATTGATGATTTTTATTATCTTACTAGTTTTAGCATTTATATTGGTACTTTGGGGCATTAGAAAAATCTATTACCTCTCTTCAGATCCAATAGCTGAGAAAGATTTCTTTCCGCATATCCACCACAAAAGAAAACCACTGGATGAAGCCCCGAAGCAACTGCCTTTTTCGCAACTTGGCGGAACAATCAATGATGTCACTGGAGTCAATAGAACTTCGATTTATGGCATTCTACAAATAAAATCTGAGGATGACCTGAGGAACACACTGCAGTTTGCAAGACAGCAAAAGCTTACCGTTTCAATTGCCGGGGCAAAACACAGTATGGGAGGCCAGGAGTTTGCGACAGATGCACTGATCCTGGATATGCGCGGATTTAATCAGATGTCCGTTGATGCCAAAAGCAAAATACTGACGGTACAAAGCGGAGCAATATGGCATCATATTCTTGAATATTTAAACCCCTACACCCTCTCTATTGAAGCGATGCAGTCTTTTGATCTGCCCACTGTGGGCGGGACTATCTCCGTAAATGCACATGGTTTGGATTATCGGATTGGCGGAATAGCATCAACCATACAATCGCTTCGCCTGATGCTGGTGGATGGCAGTATTCAAACATTGAGTAGACAGGAAAATGATGAGCTTTTTCAAGCGGTGGTTGGTGGATATGGACTATTTGGCATTATTTTAGATGTACAATTAACCTTGATGGATAATCTTGCCTATACTGAAGTGCGAAGCATTATTAAAACACAGGATTTTCCCTCAGCATATGCAGGAATTGTGAACGATCCATCATATCATATGTTCTATGCGCGCTTATCTACTGCTCCCTCCTCGTTTCTCAAAGAAATGATTATGTACTCCTATAAAGTTGTTGACCAGCCTGCATCTCCAGAGCCGCTTAAGCCTGAAAATCTTGTACAGCTCACGCGCTTTGTCTTTAATTTGGGTCGTAAAAGTTATGTGGGGCGGGAAATAAAATGGTGGGCAGAAAAATACATTCAACCCTTGGTACAAACATTTCCTGAATCAAGAAATCAAATTATGTATCGTTCTTATGCCTATTTAAAAAATAATTTACAGAACAATACGGATGTTTTACAAGAATATTTTCTTCCCAAAGAACAGATCCTTGCATTTATCCAAGGATTAGGAGACATTTTGCAAAGACTGACGGTTGTGACGCGCAATGTAGAGATACGATCAGTTCATAAAGAAAACATTCTTCTTGATTATGCCAAAGCAGATTGGTTTGGCGTCGTTCTCTACTTAAATTTTGATGTCAATCAACAGGATATGAGAAAAATAATAGAGGCTCATTCTGAACTTATTGATCTTGCCCAGAGCTTAGGTGGAAGCTTTTATTTGCCGTATCAGCTGAGTGCCACAAGAGCGCAAATCGAGAAATCTTACCCTGAATTTGACAAATTTTTAGAACTCAAAAAGAAATATGACGCTGACCTCTTATTTACAAGTGAGTTTTATAAAAAGTATGGAACATGACAGCAGATGTATAGTGATTGCTTTCCCAATAAGCCTACGAAGAGCTACCAGAAGATCTTTCATTCCAGGTGATTTTCAGGAACATTTCAGGGAAATGACCTAAGCTTGGGATGAACACTTGCGTCTTACTTGCAGTGTCTCCTTGTTCTTAAATCTGCTCTCGTGCTGTCCATCGTAGTTCACCAGGAGAAACTATCTATGGTTTACAACAAGCCATATTCCATTGGACTGATCTGGCTCATGGTTTGCCTGCTGGCCCTGCTGGTTGCTTGCAGTTCAAACGACACACAACTTAGGCCCACACCAACAGCGCACCCGGTGAGCACCCTGGCACCCGGAAATGGTGGGGGCACCGGTCTAATCGCGCTGGCATGCGCCCCTGATCCTACTCAGAACAAGGCGGATGTCTGTGTGAGCAAACTCGATGGCTCAGGACTCCGGCGGCTGACGAGCGGGCCAGGGCCGAACATCTCCCCCGTCTGGTCACCTGACGGCAAACGCCTCGTCTTTCGAGCCGCTGATGCTCGTATTTTTGAAGCCAGCGACATCTGGATCATGCATGCGGACGGCTCGCAGCAGACTAATCTGACGAAAGACAAGCAAAGTAATTGGGGAGCCACCTGGGCGCCGGATGGGAAGCACATCCTCTTTAACTCCACTCGTGAGGGAGGGATCCCGCATTTGTACCTGATGAACCCGGATGGCTCTGGGCTGAGGCGCCTGTGCCCTAACTCGAATCTGTGGGAGGAGTACCCCGGCTGGTCGCATGATGGCACGAAAATTGCCTTTATGTCCAACGTGGGACAAAGCCAATGGGTCATCTATGTGATGAATGCTGATTGCTCCGGGTTGAAGCAGTTAACCAATGGCCCGGGGGAAGATGGCGGACCGCGCTGGTCACCTGATGACAAGAAGATTGCCTTTACCTCTGACCGGACCGGTCAGGCGGAAGTCTATCTCATGAATGCCGATGGTTCGCAGCAAACCAGGCTCACGACGAGTCCGAAAAATACCTCATTCAATGGTCCAGATTGGTCGCCGTCTGGCAACCGTAATGGTGATTGTCACACATATTTGGCAGAAGCTCAGCAATATTGAGCGTGAGGTGACGCTTTTTATCACAAATTTCTGGCAGCTTTTTTCACGAATATGTGGCGAAACCTTGCTTATCGTCACACATATTTGGCGAAACACTACCTACATTACCAAAATCTGCAATTGATGCTACTTAGCTGCCTTTGATCGCGTGGTGCGTCACTTGGTCATTCTGGACATGAATGCTATAAACTCCTTTAGCATGGTTTATAAAGCTCCTTATCCAGTTTTATCAAAGTAGATCGTGCTCCCTGGCGTACATCACGGCCTGTGTCCTATCACGCAGCCCTAAACGACTAAAAATATTAGAGAGGTGATTTTTAACGGTTCCCTCGCTGATCACCAGGTAATCGGCTACTTCGCGATTGGTCGCTCCTGTCGCAATCAAACGCAGAACCTCGACTTCCCGGTTCGTTAGGCCGGCTGCCTCCAGCGCATCTGGAGCGACTCTTGTTTCCGTTTTAGGTTGGGAGGAAGCATTCGGTCTGCCTGACGCACCTATCATCCTTTCTATTACCGACGCATCGAGCTGGTAGACCCCCTGCGAGACAGCATGGACGGCACGCGCAAGGTCCTGCGGCGGAAGGTCTTTGAGTAAATAGCCGCGCGCTCCTGCTTGCAAGGCATCCTTGACGTACTCATCGTCATCGAAGGTCGTCAACATCAGAATAGAGCTGGAAGGAAGCTGTCCGAGGATCTGCGTCGTTGCCTCCACGCCGTCCATAACCGGCATGCGCACATCCATCAAGATCACATCGGGGCGTAGCGCAATCGCCTGTTCCAGCGCTTCCTGGCCGTTCGTAGCTGTTCCCACAACAGCAATTCCTTCCTGCACACGCAGTAATGAAGCAATCCCGTCGCGGACCAGTTGTTGATCGTCTACTACCAGCACACGAACCAGAGCATCACGTTCTTCATCCTGATTAGTCATCGCTTACCCCTTCTCGAAGCGTCAGGTCTCCCTGTTATGCATTCTCAATATGCTCTAAAAAAAGCTGGTGAACAGGCGCAGGAATGCCTGTTCTCGTCACTGTGGCAAGGAGTTGAGTACCGCGTCCCTCCTGGCTCACCACCTGGAAGCTGCCGCCGACCAGCGCCAGGCGTTCTCGTATTCCCTGCAGGCCATAGCCCCCATCAAGTCTTTCCGGTTGCTGCTGCCTGTGTTCAGTATCAAAGCCGCGTCCGTTATCGCTGATACTCAGATGCGCTTCATCCTCGGCAAAGTGCAGGCGCACCCGAACAGCGCTGGCCTGCGCGTGCTTCTGTATGTTGGTAAACCCTTCCTGAGCAACGCGGTAGAGTGTCATGAGCGAGTCGCCAGAGAATCTTTCCTCGCTGCCGACCACTTCAAAATCCACGGCCAGAGCATTTTCTCGCAGTTGTTCGACAAGAAGCGTTATCTGCTGTATTAAGGAAATTGGTTCCCGTTCGGTGCGCAGTACACGGACCGAACGGCGCACATCCTGCAAGGCATCTTTCGCCACCCGCTTGGCATCGCTGACCGCCTGAACTGCTACCTCTGGTTGTTTCTCCTGGTACACGAGCGCTTTCTCCAATTGGAGGGTAATGGCGGTGAGCGCATGACCAAGTCCGTCATGAATCTCGCGCGCGATGCGGTTACGCTCTTCTATAGTCGCAAGCTCGGCAACCCGTTCGGCATAGGCCTGGAGCTGCCGGTGAGATCGTTCCACTTCCGCCAGCAACTCCTCCGCCCGAACCCGACTGGCCTGCTCTCGGACGCGCCCGGCCTTTTCCAGGCAGACGACTCGCGCCATCAGCACCACAAAGACAACAGCAAAAGAATAGATGATGGCCAGAAAGACGGTTAAGGTGTTCAGATACCACTCATGCTGGTGCCACCACACGGCCCCAAGATAGGCTGCAATAGCAAGCGCAGCCATCGCATAGCCAACTCTGTTCCCAAAGTACACCACCGCGAGGTAAGGCGGGATGAGAAAGAGGAAAGGGGTGAAGTTAAAGCCCTCGAGCGGAATAGTGCATAGAATGAGCACGATACGCAATATGAAGAGCAGCACCGCCGCGCGCAGCGGAACCTGTTCCCCATAGCGCCAGTATTCCAGGCGATCAATGAGGAGCAAGGCGAGCAGGACGCCGGTGAGCAAGGGAATCTGCCACAAGGCGATTCTCGCCGGAGCCGACACAACGCCAACGATGAATATCCCTATATACAAGGAGGACGAGAGCCAGTCGAATGGCTTGGGCATGAACCACCAGAAGCGGTGACGGGATTGACTTGCGACCACTGGCTGTACCTTTTCTTGCATGACGCTGTCCTCACTTCCTGATGATCTCTCTCCGTTTGTAAGAAGCATACACGAAAGTCTCTCGCCGAACAATATGCCGTTCGTCGGCACATGACAGTCGATAGGCATAGGAAGATCGACTACCCACCTCCGGCGGCAAAGCCTACGCAAAATAGGCCGTTCGATGACCAGAATAGCTCTTCCTTCACTCCACTCAACACGCCTTATCGTGGACTCGTTGATAGCCCAAAACATTTCTCAAAGGAGTATTCGCTATGAAGTCACACGTTCGCAAAGTAACAGGAAATAGTGATAGTCTTTCGTACCTCTGGCTCGTTCTTGCCTTTGTGCTCTCCCTGTTTGCCATGAATGGTAGCTGGGATTTTCCTCTGGCAGCCTGGCTCTATCCGTTGTTTTTGCTGCGTTTCACGCGTACCCGCCGTCCTATTAGAGGCTTTCTGGCTGCCAGTCTCGTCAACGCCGCCGCCTCGTGCGTCCTGGCATTTCAGGCCGGCTTTGGCATGCAAATTCTCATCCTGGCTGCCATGGTCGTCGTGGCGATCTTCATGAGCCTGCCTTACCTGGTTGATCGCCTCGTCAGTCCCCGCTTTAGCGGAATAGTCAGCACCCTGATCTTTCCCTTGAGCTTCGTGACTGTCGATTACCTCAAAACGCTGTTCTATCCGTTTAGCAGCCTAGGCTCGCTCGCCTACACGCAGTATGGCAACTTGCCGCTGCTCCAACTCGTTTCTATCACAGGCATCTCCGGGGTTGTGTTCCTGATCACCTGGTTTGCCTCCGTTGTCAACTGGGCCTGGGAACACCACTTTGCCTGGCCCAGGATACACACGGGAGTCCTGCTCTACGCTGGCTTGCTGGGGCTGGTACTCCTGGGAGGTGGCGCGCGGCTCGCTCTCTTCCCGCCACAATCCCAGACAGTGCGTGTTGCCGGGATCAGCGCTTCACGCGCGATCTACACGCAGGCAATGCAACTCATCAATCACCCCCTGGCGGCGTTTCAGTCTGGCAGGGCAACGCAGGCCGACCTGGAGACGTTTCGTAGCGCAACGACTATGCTGAATACCGATTTACTGGCACAGAGTCAGCAGGAAGCGGGCGCGGGCGCCAGGATCATCGTTTGGCCTGAGTGCGGGGCGGCAACCCTGCAAGAGATGGCAAGGTACCCACAGTCACTACACCCTATGGCCGCATCTCCAATGTGATCTGCTTTGATGGGGATTTCCCCTACCTATCCCGCCAGGCAGGCCAGGCGCAAGCAAGTTTGATGCTGATCCCTTCCAACGACTGGCGGCAGATTGATCCCTGGCACACGCAGGACATCACGTTCCGTGCCATCGAGAGCGGCTTCTCCCTCGTGCGTCAGACCAGCAACGGGCTGGCGATAGCGGTGGACTACGAGGGGCGTGTACTGGCATCCTCTGACTACTTTGCAACCGGTGACCAGGTCTTGATCGCATCGGTGCCGATACAAGGGATACAGACCCTATACGCTCTCGTCGGAGACCTGTTCGCCCAGTTCTGTGTTGCAGGTTTGATCATCCTTTTGGCCGTGGCCCTGATACAGTCTCGCAAACAGCGCCCGATCAGGAACCCTGTAGGTGAGAACGTTTCATCTATCCCTGAGCCTGACCTGGTCGGATGAATCAATAGAGAATGAGGCTGGCGTAGCCGTTCACAATCAAGGTAGCCACGCCAGCCTCCATTCATTTCATTTCATTTATATCTATTTGGTTTTGCCTGCCAAATATTTGTGAAAAAAGCTGCCAAATATGTGTGACACTGGGCCAAATATGTGTGACAATAAGCACGTAAAAGGTTCTCGAGTCTGACTGAGCATGTTAACGCCAGGAAACCTGAAGCAGGAAGCGAAATGATGCTGGTGAGTAGTGTCAGGCCGCCTACTATGCCAATCACCAGACGCACAAGGCGTGGCACGCGGCGATCATGGGATGTAGGGCCAGGGTCCGTGGATCGATTGCGCAGCCAGAGCAGCAAAACAATCAACGGCGTCGTGAAGTACAGTCCTACCCAGGCAAAGAAATTAAGATAACTATGCAAGAATAGCCCCTTGAAGCCGTACCCCCTAAATCTTGCCAAAATCCAGTTCAAATGAATAGGTGGATAAAGAATGGATTCTTCGGGCTTTTGTCCTCTTGATCTTCTTGACATTCATCGGCTGAGCTTCTACTCCCTATCCAAACAAGCGAAATGGGCCGTCAAGTTCGAGCACCGGTTAGTGTGAAAACATGATTGACCTATAATATTTGCAAGAGCTTCCATAAACGGTGTAATATGAGGCATATAATAAGAGAAGGAGGGCTTTCATCGATGGAACAGTCTGGCATGCAAAAACGCGCGTATAGAGTCAGGAGATTTTTGATAGTTCAGTTGATCGCTCTGATTGGCTGGATTATCGTGCAATCGTTCTTCTCCCTTTCTCCATTTGGCCGCACAATCCCATATGCGATTACCATCGTGATCGAAGCGGTCTGGTGGATTGCAACTCTCGTGATTATGTTTGTGCTGTTCAAACAAGAGTACGACAGCTTTGTCAAAGCAGTTCTTGATTTAGAGGAGGCCGATACGAGGCTCAGGAGCGTGACGAACAACATTCTGTTAGAGCTAAGAAATAAGCAAGATCAAGAAACATAAGCGTGATGGCCACCCAGTTATGCATATGAACAAATGAATCCGATCCCCTGTAGGGGCCGATTTATCGCGCCCACCGCCGATTTATCGGCCTTAACATGCATCAACCTAAGTTACTCCCTCCACTTGTCATCCTGAGCGCAGCGAAGGATCTCGCTGCATCCCGCACGTATCATCAGGGAGTCACGGTATTTTCCCCACTTTCTGCGCAGCAAGAATGCAACCAGAGGACCGGATGGTGAACGAGAGGCGGCGTCCATCGGGCAGGCGAGGTGACGCCTGATTGACGCGGTCACATAGGATGACCAAGTCTCGATTGAGCATGCGGTCGTTGA
>WNFX01013573.1_pt1 | contig 11251 bp, 10 predicted proteins | sample 5400111 | NCBI WGS metagenome assembly WNFX01 (sample SAMN13153363, study PRJNA577476) | soil metagenome | isolation source: 40 cm soil or saprolite under grassland replicate 1 | place: USA:California | collected 2016-06-15
CGTAACCCTTCATGAAGAGTACCGAGTCGCCCTGGACAACGACGATGGCGAGGCCCGGCACGCGCCAGTCCTTGATCGCCTGGGTGATGTAAGGATCGAGGCCGGCGAGGGGCTGTTGCTGCGCCAGGACCAGCAGCAGGGGGAGGAGGTTCATGGCCACAAAATTACCTTCGCTTCGAGATTCCAGTAGATCAGCGCGAGCGCCACCAGGTCGAACGTGGCGTGCGCGACCATCAGCATGAACAGCTCGCCGGTCACAGCAAAGATCCCGCCGAACACGAGCCCCGTGAACACGGCTTGCTCGACTCCGGGGATTCCCTGATCCGGGTAATGCGCCGCGGCGAATAGCGCCGTCGTGATGAGCACGATGGCGATCTTGGCGGCTCGGCTCTGTCCTAGCAGTTTGCCGAGCCGCTCGAACATGTAGCCGCGGTAGAGGGTCTCTTCGCCGAACCCGGCGACGATGATCATGGTGGCAATCAGGCCGGGGAGCACGGCAGCGTTGCCGGTGACGAAGTGGTAGCGCGCGTTGACCGGCGGAGCGCCAAGCAGCGGGAAGAAGAGGTTGCCGGCGAGAATCGCCAAGATGGCGGCGAGGCCGAGCGGGCCGAAGCCGCGCAGCGCGGCGGGCATGTGACCTAAGGTCGTGGGCAGAGGGTAGATTCGGAAGGAGGCTCCATGGGTATCCCGAAGTCCGTCGCCCGTCTGGTCAGTTTCGCCGCCCTCGCGGTCGCATGTGGTCCGTCGGGGCCGACGAACGAGCTGCGCTACGCGGCCGCGATGTTCACATGCGGACCCGTCGACCAGCCCGCGACCCTTATCGTGTTGGCCCGCGAACCGATTCGGTCTGCTCAGGTGCCGGATGACGCCGTGCAGGTCACCATCCTGGAACCGGTCGACACTCTGGCTGGCAGGACGTGGCACATCGGCGACCAGGCCGGTGCATTCTACCTCGTAGGCGGCGACGGGCAGGTCTCCGCGACGACCGGCAGTGTGACGGTGACGCACGTCGACGCGACGAAGCGGGTCGACGGGGGCGTCAATTTGCTATTCTCGTCGTGGCTGCTCGTGACGGAATTCAGCGCGCCGTGGATCGAGACCGGGGTGAGGTGCGGATGAAAGTCGTGCTGGCGTTCGCGGCTGTGACCGCGCTGCTCGGCCCGTGCGATCCGACGGGACTCAAGCCACCCAAAGATCTCGCGGGCACGTGGGGTGGTGACAACGCGGGATTGATTGCCGACGACACCAGCGCGCACGTGCACATCGGCTGCACGTACGGCAACGTCCATCAGCAGATCGTTCCGAATGCGGACGGGCGGTTCGACGTGCCGGGCGAGCGGGCGAGCACAATATCACCGCGCATCCGGTCGATCGCGGGATCTTTCATCCGGCGCGGTTTCGCGGTCTGGTCCGTGGCAGCAACATGACGTTGACGATCCAGCTCACCGACACGACCGTGACGCTCGGCCCCGTGCTGCTTGTCTATGGGAAAGAACCGCGCATGGGCCCGTGTCCGATTTGCCGGAGGCCATGATGAGAGCACTCTTCGTTGTCACGACCGCCGTGGCGTGCGCCTGCTTCCTCGAGCCTGGCACCGGCCTGCGCGGTCAATGGGGCGGTCGCCTCATTGCAATTGATGCCCGCGCATCCGATGTTCGCCTGACCTTCGTCTGCAGCCAGGCAGTCGCGCCGCCACTGCTGATCGACGGCTCGGGACGTTTCGAGGGCACGGCCAGGGTGAGTGGCATGTGGGTGCCAACGCAGCTCCGGTTGTCGGGGAAGGTCGAGAACGCGATGATGATGACGCTCGACGTTGCATCGGTCTGGCCGCCCCACGGCGCGCAGACGGACACGATGATTACCTACGAGTCCTACACCCTCGTGCGCGGCGCCGCGGCGGATTTCAGTGGCTGGGCCTGTTTGGACTGAGCCTCCGCGTCTTAGCGCCGTCCAGGTTCGGCGTGCTATAATCCCCCCAACATCCCACCATTCGAGCGTTCCAATGCGCACCGCGTTCCTCATCGCTGCCATTTGTGTCGCCGCTTCACTCGCCGCACAGGAGCCCGCCCCGTTCCGCCCGCTCGTGGTCGGGCGCTGGGATTTGACGCTCACGGCGAGCGACGGCCGCAAGCTGCCGTCGTGGCTCGAGGTGCAGGTCTCCGGCAATCATGTGCTCGTTGGTCGGTTCGTCGCAGTCGTCGGAAGTGCGCGGCCGATATCGCGCCTCGATTTTTCGCACGACACGCTGCGCTTCGCGATTCCGTCGCAGTGGGAAGGTGGGAGCGACGATCTGCGGTTCGAAGCGGTGCTGGCGAGCGACAATCTCACCGGCGCGGTCACGATGCCGGACGGGACGCGGTTGCCGTTGACCGGTGTGCGTGCGCCGGCGCTGCACCGCGCCGCGCCGCCGCGTTGGGGTCCGCCCGTGCGGCTCTTCAACGCGCGCGATCTCACGGGTTGGCACCCGGCGGGTGGGGAGAATCAGTGGAAGGTGGTCGGAGGCGTTTTGTCAAATCAGAAGGGCGGCGCCAACCTCGTCACGGACGGGACGTACAACGATTTCAAGCTGCACCTCGAGTTTCGCTATCCCGAGCATGGCAACAGCGGTGTGTATCTGCGCGGCCGCTACGAGGTGCAGATCGAGGATCCTGATATCGGCACGACGCCGTCGGAGGCGCTCGGCGCGATCTATGGCTTCATCGCGCCCGATGAAGAGGTGGGGAAGAAGGGTGGTGAGTGGCAGTCCTACGACATCACGTTGGTGGGGCGGCTGCTGACGGTTGTGCTCAATGGGCACACGATCATCTCGTTGCAGAACATTCCTGGACCCACCGGTGGAGCGCTCGATAGTAATGAAGGCGCGCCGGGGCCGATCTTTTTACAGGGTGATCACGGGCCGATCGAGTATCGCAACCTCACCATTACGCCGGCACGATAGTCCCTCCCCCAAGCGTCCGACTCGCGCCGAGGTGCTCGCGGCCGCGGGACGCACGGTGCGGGATGTGATTGGGGAGGGGCTGGGTGTCCTGTTCTGCGGCATCAATCCCGGTCTCTATTCTGGTGCGGTCGGTCAATCGCATGCTCGCGCCGAGGGAAGAGCGCGCGTTGCTCGAGCGGGGCTATGGGATCACGAATCTCGTGGCCCGCGCCACCGCGACGGCCGCCGACCTGACCCGAGAGGAGTTCGTCGCGGGCGCGCGGCGGCTCGAACGGAAGGTGAAGCGCTATCGGCCGCGGTGGGTGGCGGTCGTCGGGATTGGCGCGTACCGCACTGCGTTCGGCAGGACACGAGCAGTGATCGGGCCGCAACCGGAGCGGCTGGGGCCGGCGCGGCTGTGGTTGTTGCCGCAGCCGAGCGGGCTCAATGCCAATCATCAGATGCCGGAACTGACTGTCGCTTTCCGAGAGCTGCGCGAGGCAGCTGGTTGAGTTGTCTCCGCATACCTCGCCGAGCAGTCCAGATAGGCTGTTGATAGAGGCCTGCAGTAACCATCAATAGCGGTCCCAACACCTAGCAAATCAACGTGTTGACACGTCGTTGATTCGTCGGTTTAATCTTGAAACAAGTCAATTAAACGCGTGTCAGCTGTGACTCACCATTTCGTGTTGCACACTCTCGGTTGCCCCGCCTTGTTCACTGTCGCTGGCGAGCAGGTGCGGTTTCGTACGCGCAAGCACGTCGCCCTGCTCATCCGTCTCGCCTTAGAAGCCGGCAAGCAATTCACTCGCGATTATCTGGCCGATCTGTTGTGGCCGGACGCGCCCCCGCGGCATGCCAATCATTCCCTCGCGCAGGGACTGTCGGTCATCAAGGCGAAAATCGCTCGTGAGGCCGTTGTCATTCAGCGCGCGACCGTTGGTCTGGCCGCGGGTTGGATTGACGTTGACGTCACCCACTTAGCAGCTGGCGACGTCAGCATTGACGGTCCTTTCCTCGACGGCTTCGAGATCGCCGACGCGCGTCCATTTGAAGATTGGAAGGATGAGTATCGAGCCCGGCTAACGCCCCAACTCCGCGATTGCCTCGTGCGGCAAATGGACGCCGCGCGGCGGATTGGCGACTTCGCGACGGTAGAACGCCACGCCACTCGCTTGCAAGATCTCGACCCGCTCGCGGAAGAGGGGGTTCGCGGAATCATGGAGGCGCGGGCATGGGCGAGCGATCGCAGCAGCGCGCTCAAGGCGTTCGGGCGGTACGAGGCGCAGTTGGCGGACGAACTCGGCGCGAAGCCCGGGCCCGAACTGGTTCGCATGGCGGATCTGCTGCGCGATGGCCGGCGACCGGCCGCGGGCCCGCATGCGGCTGACTCCCCGCCGGTGCGGGCTGACCGCCGGTTTGAGCCCGAGACGCTCATCGGGCGCGAGCGCGAGTTCAGCGTCTTGTACGACGCCTGGCTCGATGCCCGGCGTAAGTCACCCCGAATAGTCGTCGTCACCAGCGATCCCGGCGTCGGCAAGACTACGCTTGTGAACGCGTTCGCCTCGACTTGTCAGATGGACGGCGCAGTCGTGGCGCGCGCGCAGGCGTATGATGCGGAGCGGGAGTTACCGTTTGTGGTGTTGGGCGAGCTCGTGAAGCAGCTGGCGACGCAGCGTGCGATTGGCAGCGCGGATCCTGAGGCGCTGAGTGAATTGACGCGGATTAGCTCAGAGATTGCGAGGGCTTATCCTGGTGTGCCAAAACCGGTGGAGTGGTCGCCGGAGCTGATGTCGTTGCGCCTTGCAGATGCATTTCTAAAGACACTGGTTGCAGCCGCTGCCGAGAGTCCTGTAATGCTGGTAGTCGATGACATCCATGCTGCGGACAACGCAAGCGTTGCCATCCTCCATACAGTCGCCCGCAGGCTGACGGATGGGCAGGTGCTAATGGTACTGGTGGGTCGCATCAGCGAGCTGCGTCTATCACCGGCCGCCGACGCACTTACTTCAGATGATGCACTATCTGGTTTGATCAGCTGTCAGCTTGACGTGTTGGTGAATGAAACCGCAGAAGCGCTTGTGTGCAGGCTCGCCAACTCGTCCAACAGCGCCCATCCCCCTGTCGAACGCATTCTTCGAGCGGCACGAGGCAATCCCCTGGCAATAGAACTACTGACTCGGGAGTGGCTGGCTCATCCATCGACCTCATTGTTGAATGATCTAGAGTCACTGGACACTCAGCCCGCTGCCAGGGTCGGCATTCCTCGAGCAATTGGCAAGATGTTTGAGCGTCAGTCACGCCGCCTGGATTCAATCACTCGCGCTGTTTTGGATACGGCTGCCCTACTTGGAAGGCGTTTGACTGCTTTGGACCTTTATGCCGCCACTGATATTGCCCCAGGCCAAGCTGCGGAAGCCCTGTCGCGTCTAAAAGACGAAGGTCTTCTACGGGAGATACGTGGGGACCTAGAATTTCGGAACGAACTGATCCGCGCCCAAGCGTATTACGCAGTTGCCGGTCCCATTCGGCAGAATCTTCATGCAAAAGTTGCTGACCTTCTGTCTCAACGCGAACCCAAAGTCGACGCTCCCAACCTGGAAATTGGTTGGCACTTCTTGCGCGGTGGCTCGCCCACTTTGGCTGCACCGTTTGGGATCTCGGGAGCTGAAGATGCAATCGCAGCGGGAGCCCCTGCGGAAGCACAGCAAATCCTTGAGGCGCTTCTATCGTACCAACACGACGAGAAACTCTGCAGGCAAATGCAACTGCTTCTTGCTAAGGCTCTTCTCGACCGATCTAATGCGTCTAAGGCGATGCCGGCCCTTGAATCGCTCCTGCGATCTGGCTGCCTGACTGTTCGTGAAAGGGCGGAAGTCACAAGACTTCTAAGCAATGCGGAATTCCTTCTAGCAAAATCGCCAAGAAGCCTTAGAGTCACAGCAGCCAAGACTGCTTTGGAAGCCGCAAGGGAGACCGGCGACGCGGAGCTTCTCCTTAAGGCGCTGCTGGAGTACGCTCGGACATGTAAAAACCTCGGAGATGCAGAGGGAATTCGTCAAACGCGCTGTGAAACTGCCAGAATCATAGATTCGGGCACACAAGTGCCGTCCGCTTATCTGACGATCGCCTATTGCGATTATTACACTTACGAAATTCGTTCTGCGTTGCTCGCGTTAGAACGGGTCGCTCAGTTAAACGGGCGTGATCTCGCGCAACTTTCGTTCGTCCATAACGGAATCGGCAGTTGCTATTCCAGTCTCTGCAACTTTCCCGAAGCATCACGACACCTGCGCAAGGGCTTGGAGATCGCCGAGCGGATCGGTGACGATTCAAGGGCGTCTCGCATCTTATCGAATTTGACTCTGGTATGCACGACGCTGGGACGCTACGAGGACGCAATCCAGGTTGGACGCCGCAGCATTGAGTTGGGGAAAAGAAATATTAACCAGCCCGAGATTGTGACTGCGTACGCCAACCTTGGTGACGCATACCTGTTGACAGGAGATCGAGAAGGTGCATCGGACTGTTTGGAACGTGCAAAGGAGTGGGTCACGACACACGATGATTGGTACATGACGGTGATTTTTCTCTTCGAGAATGCGAGCAGAGCGTTGGCGACTGGGAATATCGCCCTGGCTCTGAGCATCAAAAGAGAGATTGACAGGCTCACCGGAAGCGCACAACAACTGCTGGTTCAAGGTGGTCTAAGCGTCAAACTCGATGCTATCAAAGCGCTGCACGAGGACGGGCCGGAAGCAGCAAGGCAACTGGCCGTTGACCGTAAGCGTTTCTTTAGAAAGCGTGTCCCCATGTACTACCTTGATGCCTTAGCAGTATGCGCCTGGCTAGAAAGGCATTTGGAAGGAAGGTATTCGACTGAGACCGAAGACGAACTCAAGCTATTCGAAATGTGGGGCGCTGCAGGAAAACGAGCGCTACTCGAGGCACAAGGGTTCCTTAGCTGATCGGCTGGACCAGTACCGGTAGAGCAGCGCTCTAGTTTGCTGCCCGTACGCCCGTTCTAGCTGTCCTAGAAGGCGCGTTCATACTTGGAATCTGTGGCACATCACCGACCAATTGCGGGCCGAGAAGACGTCGTATACCTGGAGACTTTGAAACCAACTCCACAAGCCTAGGGTCAAACTGTCGGCCCGAATGCTTTGCGAGTTCTTCAAGCGCCCTCTGCAAGCCAAGTGCCTTTCGATACGGGCGATCCGTGGTCATCGCGTCAATCGTGTCCGCAATCATGATTATCCGTGCACCGATGGGTATGCCATCACCTGTGAGCCCATCAGGGTAACCGGTGCCATCATAATTTTCATGATGGTTACGAATATCCATCTGCACACGTCCTCGGAACTCCGCAATCGTTCCAGCGAGGTCAGCGCTACGGACGGGATGCGCCTGCATGAGCATGCGCTCTTCAGGCGTAAGCCTACCTGCCTTACGAAGAAGTGGCGCAAAATCCTCATGAATCTTCCCCACGTCATGGAGTAACGCCGCAGTGCCTATCTGATCAACATGTTTTGGGTTTAATCCAAGTTCACGTGCGATTTGACGCGCATACTCTGCGACTCTAACCGAATGGCCGGATGTGTATGGATCACGAGCCTCGATGGCCTTAACCATCAGTTCAAGAAGTTCTCTGTTCACTCGCTCGACCTGAAGGTTCATCTGGTACATATGACGAACAAAGAAGAGCGGCAAAATGAGAATTGCCAATCCCACGAGCTGAAGTCTGATGTAGAGAAATGCTAGCAGAACTGCGAGCGAACTTGATATGAAATCGTATAGGAGCGATCCACCCGCAATTCTGGACCAGGACTCCAATACTGATATCTGTCCTATCGATGCCACACCGAACGCCACGCTACCTTGGTTGATTACGAAAAACGTGATCACCAACGCGACAAACGGAAGGAACCCAAACTGAAAACCCTGCAGCCCGTTTACACCACCCGCGGCTCTGTAGACGAGACCCCCAACACCAACAGCAAGCATATACTGAGCTACGTTGAACCAGACACGAATCATTGGCTTTCGGCGGACGAACGCGTCCACAACGAGGGCGGCCAAACCGCTCATCAGCATTGGCCAGGGATGTTCAAACAGCACAACAGAGGCTAGCAGCGGAATGAATGCCACCGAACTTCGGACGTTTGCCGAGGTGATCCGCGGAATAGGCAGGAAGCTGGAGTCGCAGATGACAGCGAGAATGGCGAAAGCGACTAGACCGTTCCAATACTGCGGTTGAGCTGAGCTGGGAATGGACCAATCAGGAAAGAACAGAACAACACCCGCCAACGCCGACAAAAACGCCGTCAGCACGTAGAGGCGCAAAGAGTCTTGCCGCTTTGAAACCCGCTCGCTCATAGCGCCATCCACAGGATAAAAAAAGACGGGGGGGCCCAAGTATTCCGCTAGAGTCCAACCATTCCATCTGCGAAAAACAACTTCGCGACTGCCGTGAACAGAAAAGCGAGCAGTTGCAACATCGAGCGTCACCCCCTTAATGGGTCCAGCGAGTGTTACAGCCTCGCCTAGGAGTGGCACGCCTCTCTATGGCGTGCCCGACGCTTCGCTCGTCTACTGTTCGCTACGCTCCGCTCTAGCTAGCGGTGACCAGGGGCCCCCTGTTTTCGATTTGAACAACCACTACGCAACCTTCCGAGCCTGCAACGCACGACGCATCGCCTCGATAACCACCCCCATGCCATCCACCTTGTTGACGATTGCCCGCACGCCCAACGTCCGCAATTCATTCTCGGCTTTCGCCGGCATTCCGCCCGTGACGATCATCACGGGCGCCGTCAGTCGTTTGGACGTGTCCTGCAGCCGCTCCACCACCTGCACCGCGTTCAAATCCGGCAGCGCGTAGTCGAGGATCACCAAATCGGGGCTCACACGACCAATCTCCAGCAGACCGTCCACAGCGGTCGTCGCCTCGATGATGTCCAGGTCCGGCGCCTCGCGCTGCAACGTCCGCACGAGCGCCTTGAGATAGCCCGGATCGTCCTCGACCACGACCACCACCGGCCGCTCGCGCGACCCTCCACCGAGCAACTCGCTCGGCACAGCCATGCCGTGCGCCCGCAGAAACTCGGCGAGATCGGCCGACGCGACACGCCGGCGACCCGTCGGCGTGCGATGACCCTTGAGATGTCCCTGATCGATCCAGCTCGCAACCGTCGCCGGCGTGACCTGCAAGACGCGCGCGACTCGCTGCGTCCCCCAATAGCGCTTGGTTCTAGGTGAATTCACGAAACCCGAAATACCGCTAAAATCGAAAGTTCGCTAGTAGGGACTAACCCGTATGGGCTCATGACTGGAAAGCAGAACTGCGAATGCTCAAGAGGCTAAGGCGCTAAGGCACTAAGTAATTGACTGCGTATAGCTTACCGCCTGGCGTCGACCCAGCGATTGGTCGCATCGAGCACAGCGAGCACGGCGCTGCGCTCGGGGGACTCTCGAATCTCACACGTTCCGGTGAGTAATTGGGCTTCGCGACCGCCGAGGCCGTGGACAGCGACGAGCACGAACTTGCGATCGAAGGCCTCGATGATTTGCGCCCCCTCGAGCGCGATCGAGTTGTCCGGAAGCAGGGTATCGAGGCACGCCGCCGCCGCGCGCGCCGCCGCCTCCACGCGGTTGCGCGTCGTGTCGGTGCCGAGCTCGTCGGCCTGCGCTTCCTTCTCGCCGAATGCGAGCTTCACGCGCACCTGCACGCGCTGCGGGCGCTCCGACGGCCGCACCTCGAGGCTCTTGAACACGACGACGCGGCGCTTCGAGCGCTCGCTGATCGCTTCTTCCTGCAGCGCCTCGATCGGCCGCACGTCCGCCGTCTGTGCCACGCTGATCTTGCGATGGTCGATCTTGAAACCGAGCTGCGCCATCAACGCCGATTCGATGTTGCGCACCACCTGCTTCGGCGCGATGCTGCTGGTGGTGAGGACGTGCACCTCGCTGACTTCCCCGAGCGGCGTCACGACCACGCGCGCCGACAACACGGGGAAGCATTCGACGTCACGTGGACTTCTCCTCTCCGCTCGTGGCAACCTGATTGCGGCCCGCGCCCTTGGCGCGGTACAGCGCCCGATCCGCCGCGACCAGCACGTCTTCTTCCTTCTTTTCCGACCGGTACTCGGCGATCCCGATGCTCGCCGTCACGAGCCCCTTCGGATAGCCCATCCCGACGCCCACTTCCTCCACCGCGGCGCGGATTTTCTCCGCCACACCCCGCGCCCCTTCCTCACCTGTCCCTACCAATACCACAACGAACTCGTCGCCGCCATAGCGGCCCGCCAAGTCGGTCAACCGGATATGCGCGCTGCAGCGCCGCGCCGTCTCCTTGAGCACCGCGTTCCCCGCCTCGTGCCCGAACTGGTCGTTTACGCGCTTGAAGTTGTCGAGATCGAGGAACAGCACGGCAAAATGTTCACCGGTACGGTGGCAGCGCGCCACCTCGGTAGCCAACCGGTCGCGCAACACCCGGAACGACGCGAGCCCCGTCAGTGCGTCCACCGCGGCTAGCTGCTGCGCCAGCGTCGCCTGCCGCTCGAGATAGCGGGGACACGACTTGAGGCTCGTCCGCCCCTGCGCCGCCGCCACCGCGAACTCGCGGCAGGTCTTGTAGCCGCAGGCGCCCGAATCCCACGGGCGGCCGTTGGGCGCGAGGCCAATCTGATCCAGGACCTCCTCCACCGCCTCCACCGAGGACCCGGTGCCGTTCACGGAGACCTGGAATGCCGAACCCACTTTGATTTTGATCCCGTCGGCCAGCACCGACGTCGGCGCGCGCGGTGGCTCCGTCGCCCCCACGATGGCGCGCCGCCGGAACAGCTCCTCCTTGGGGCCGAGCAGCGGATGATCGAGGCAGCCCTCGCAGGGCAGGATATCCACGAAGCCGAGCGCGATGCGATCGACGGCGACGGCACGGGCGATCCCCTCCAAGGCGCCCAGCCCCCGCACCTTGCGGAAGCGGCGGCTCGATTGGCGCTCTTCCCGTAATAACTCGAGCGGCATTCCGCCGGCGGTGCTCCAATAGCGGCGCCGCTCTTCGGGGATGCGGCTGTAGTACAGCGGCTGGTCCTTGACCCGGATGCCCCGCTTCTTGAAGATCCCCTCCAGCTCACTCAGGGTGATCGCGGCATCCACGTCATCGCCCCCCTCGGTCAGGCAAACGCCGGCATACACGATGGGGATATCAGCGCCATACAGCGCCTTGAGATAGCGGGCCTCCGCCTGGATCGGCGTCGCAACGGGCGCCAGATAAGGGATCAGCTCGGGATACTGGTTCTTGATCGTCTCGACGATGACGGGACAGGTACTCCG
>WNFX01006351.1_pt1 | contig 11249 bp, 10 predicted proteins | sample 5400111 | NCBI WGS metagenome assembly WNFX01 (sample SAMN13153363, study PRJNA577476) | soil metagenome | isolation source: 40 cm soil or saprolite under grassland replicate 1 | place: USA:California | collected 2016-06-15
AGGGACTTTTTCTTCCCTGGTGTGGAAAAATAAAAAGCGGCCCTGCCGCCGGTATGGCAAGGCCGCTAACAATGCGGACATGTGGACTCTCGAACTCCTGGCGATGCTAACGAGTTACATGCACAAGCATTTCGGTGCCCGTATCGAGCTTTAACTCTTTGCTGCCCTGTACGGCGAGCGAACCGACGCCGCCGGCGCCGCCAATCAGCAAACCGATACCGGCGCCCTTACCGCCGCCGATGATGCCGCCGAGAATGGCTCCTGCGCCCGCGCCGATAGCGCCGCGCTTAAGCGTTTGCTTGCTGCGACTTCCTGATTGCACGCCGCCTTCTTCGTCGGCCCGGCTGTTCTCTCCATAAACTCGGGTGACATAGCCGTGCATGATCCCGTGACGGCCATCAGAAAGACTGATCGAATCAAACGCCAGGTTCATGGTCGTCCGGCCTTTGATTTTGCCGGACTTGTCGATCGAGCGCACGTGTCCGTTCACAGTCGCCTCACTGAGCCGCGCCGGATCGATCACCGTCGCCGTGAATTTGTCGCCGGCACGCGAATCCTTGCTCGATAACGTCTCGTTTAGGCGCACTTTTAAGTTTGTCCCGACCGCGACGATTGGCGTGTAACGCGGTGCGGGACGTCTTAGACGCGGCCTGGTCCTTTGTGCAGAAGCAATCACCGGCAAGCCGAGTGACACTATCACTAAGATCAAAAGTTTTCTGGTGTGATTTAGTTGCATTGCAGTCCTCCTATTTGTGTTCGGGGGAGGTCAGGGCAAAAACAATAAGCGCAATTGCAATCCGTTCAAAAGCTTAAACGGCTATTGCGACCGCCTCAGACTCCGAATTCTGTTCGCCTTCAAATCTTCGCTGACGGTGGACGGTCCCGTCTGATTCGAAAATGTAAGCTGACGGCGCCTCGCGCATGATGATGTCCTGCAAGCGCATCAATCCGTACAGCAGCGCTTCCGGCCGCGGCGGGCAACCCGGAATGTAAACATCCACCGGAATCGTGCGATCGACGCCTTGCATTGTGGAGTACGAATCGAACGGCCCGCCGGTAGAAGCGCATGCGCCCATGGCGATCACCCATTTCGGTTCCGGCATCTGATCATAAACGCGCCGCACGACCGGGCCCATCTTCAAAGTAACCGTGCCGGCGATGATAACCAGATCGCTCTGCCGCGGGCTGGGACGGAATACGCCGGCGCCAAATCGATCGATATCAAAGCGGCCGGCGCCGGTGGCCATCATTTCAATGGCGCAGCAAGCCAGGCCAAAAGTCATCGGCCAGATCGCAGACTTACGCGCCCAGTTAACGCCGAACTGCGCCAATTTTGTGTCGATCACCGGCGCGACCATTTTGCGACGCACGAAATTCGTGATCGAATCAACTGTCGTTAAAACGAACCCTTCGTCGTGTTCAGCCATAGATCATTGCCGATTTCCGATTGCCAATTGCCGATTTTCCGTTGTTGCTGCGCCTGAGCGTCGCAGAGGCCGAGATGCGCGAACTCGCCATTATTTTCGCTAACTCATTTGCTTCGTCCAATAATGGTTGAACTAACTGTTGCTTCAAGAGCCCATCATCGATAATCAGTTCCATCCAAAAAGCGCTCTCGTCTGCTTCTTCTTCGACGATACCCAACTTAGCAACAAACTCCGGCTTCGAGCGCCCGCGACACGCTGCCCGATAGTTCGAAGCTGACCTCCGATTGTCCTGCCCGCAATGCTATTTGGTAACGCTGCGACCAGCTTTAGAACTCGCGACGCGAACTGCTTAGTGCGCTTTTTCAAATCATCCGGCTTCATATCTATAAAAGTTCTTCGTCTGAGCTGCACGCCAATCGGCAATTGGCAATTGGCAATCGGCAGTGCCTAGACCCATTCCAGCGCTCCTTTGCGCCACGCATAATAATATCCGACCACCAGAATCCCGATGAAAACAAACATCTCAACCAGCGCGAACTTCGTGAACGAAAAATCGTTGCCCATGAAGATGATTGCCCAGGGCAACAGAAAGATAGTCTCAACGTCGAAGATCAGAAACAGCATCGCCACGATGTAATAGCGCACGGTAAATCGATCATGCGCGCCGGTTTCCGGATCGATCCCGCATTCATACGGCCGCATCTTGTCCTTCTGATATTTCGAAGGCCGGAGGAAGCGTCCGAGAATTAGCGGTAATACCGGAAACACAACGGCAATCGCAAAAAATACCATTACCGGCAGATAGGCCGTCGATGGTCCACCTATCGTGTGTGCAGTCGGAGTCATTGTTGCTTGTAAGAGCAGCATCGCTTTTCTAAATTATTTTCTGATCGAATATTAAGTGCGTGCGAGACCCTAAGTCAATCGAGAGTCTATGAACGAATTCGACTAAGCAGACCTCAGTGGCCACCAGGGATCCCCGCAATCAGATCTACAGCATGATTCAGGACCGGCTTGATCACTTCAAAACTCTCGCGCACGGCTTTGGGCGAGCCGGGAAAATTAATGATCAGCGCGTCTGATCGAATTCCGCAGACGCCCCGCGAGATCATAGCCATTGGGGTGTTCTTCAAAGTTTCAATGCGCATAGCTTCTGCCAGTCCAGGAGCTTCGCGCTCGACGACTTGCAGCGTCGCTTCCGGCGTATTGTCGCGCGGGCCGAATCCGGTCCCTCCGGTGGTTACGATTAGATTGACGTCGTTACGGTCGGCATATTCGCGCAGCCTATCAGCAAGCGGTTGCAAATCATCGTTCAAGATCTCTTTGGCGATCACCTGCGCGCCGAGATCTCTGAGAAGTTCAACCAGCGCTTCCCCCGACGCGTCCGTGCGCTCGCCGCGCGAGCACGCATCGCTGACAGTGAATACGACGGCGCGAATCTTCGTTGACATAACAATCTGAAAACGTGGAGTCAGTACCGCCTGTGTGAGCAGGTGGAATCAACGGTCAACTCTCATGCTGAGCGCTTAGCCCACCTGCTGACGCAGGCGGTACTGACTTCATGCTTTGCCCTATTTCCCTCTTCTCACATGTTCTTTCAGCCAACATCTATCCATCACGACCAGCAAACCCGCATCGACGGCCCGTTGCGCGGCTTCGTAATCAATCACGCCTTCCTGTAGCCAGACTGCTGTGGCGCCAATGGCAATTGCCTGATCGACTGCCGAGCCTGCCTCCTCGGGCCGCCTGAAAACATCAACGAGATCGATCTTCTCGGAAACTTCCGCGAGCAAGGCGTAGGCTTTCTGTCCCAGGACTTCGGTTTCATTTGGGTTCACAGGAATTACGCGGTAGCCCGCGCGCTGCATGTAAGCCGCGACTCCGTGCGAAGGGCGAAACGACTGAGAAGACAACCCAACGACCGCAATCGTCCGGCATTCGTCGAGAATCCTCGCAATCGTTTCTCTGGAGTTTATTCCGCTCAACGGTTTAAAAGGCGGCTTGGCCGCTCGATGTGCGGAAAGGCTTCGCCTTTCCGAAAGGCGATTCATTTCTCGATGAGGCTGCGCCTACCTTCGATCGGGTTGAGGGCAAAGCCCCCGCCTGAAATAAAGAGTCATTGGAAAGGCTGAGCCTTTCCACACATCAGAAGGCAAAGCCTTCAGTTCTAATGCGCAGGCGCTCCAACCGCGTGCAATTCCTGCAACGGATGCACGGCAATCCCGGTTTCGCTCGTCCTGGAAACGAGGGCCTCGACCAGCGCATGTGCCCCGGTCATCGTCGTCACGCAAGGCACATTGTATTGCAGAGCGGCGCGACGGATGGCTTGTTCATCGTAATGCGATGCGCGCCCAAGCGGCGTGTTAATCACCAGAGCAATTTCTCCCTGCTTTACGTGATCCACGATGTTCGGTCTTCCTTCATTGACCTTAAAAACATTTGCGACCTCGAGCCCAACTTCGCGCAAACGCAGGGCGGTGCCCACGGTAGCCATCAGATCGAAACCCAGCCGTGAAAGTTTTCGCGCCAGCACCACCGCCTGACCTTTATCGGCTTCACTGACGCTGATGAAGGCGATGCCCTTCTCCGGCAATTTCAAACCCGAAGCAATCATCGCTTTTCCGTAGGCCTCGCCGAAACTCTCGCCGATGCCCATGACCTCTCCGGTTGAATGCATTTCCGGACTTAGCACCGGATCGACCCCCGGAAATTTTACGAAGGGAAAAACGGGCGACTTGATGTAAAAGCGATCGACACTCAACTCTTTGGGCAGTTCGAATTCGCTCAGCTGCTTGCCGGCCATCACGAGCGCGCCAATCCGGGCCAGCGGAACGCCGGTGGCCTTCGACACAAACGGCACCGTTCGCGACGCGCGAGGATTTACTTCCAGCACGTAAACCCGATCATCTTTAATCGCGAATTGGATATTCATCAGCCCCTTCACCGATAACGCGGTCGCAAGCTTTCGCGTGTAGTGCCGCATCGTCTCGAGATGTTCTTCGGCGATCCGCACCGGCGGCAGGGCGCAGGACGAATCGCCCGAATGAATGCCCGCTTCTTCGATATGTTCCTGGATGCCGGCAATCACACAGGTGCTTTCATCGGCCAAAGCATCGACGTCGAATTCCGAGGCCTGTTCGAGAAACTTGTCGATTAAGACCGGCCGATCATGCGAGAAGTCGACGGCGTTGCGCATGTATTCGTCCAAACTGTCCTGGTCGTAAACAATCGCCATCGCCCGGCCGCCGAGGACATAACTCGGCCGCACCAGAACCGGGTAGCCAATACGCTGCGCAATTTCGCGCGCGCCTTCGATGGAAATTGCCGTCCCATTGTCAGGTTGTGGAATTCCAAGTTCATTAAGCAGCGCGCCAAAGCGTTTTCGATCTTCAGCGAGGTCGATTGAGTCGGGCGACGTGCCGATAATCGGAACACCGGCCTCGTGCAGCCGCATCGCGAGATTGAGAGGCGTTTGACCGCCGAACTGCACAATCACTCCGCCCGGCTTTTCGACGTCGACGATGTTCATTACATCTTCAAAGGTCAGCGGCTCGAAATACAAACGGTCAGAAGTGTCATAGTCGGTCGAAACCGTTTCCGGATTGCAGTTGACCATGATTGTTTCGTATCCGGCTTCGTGCAGGGCGAATGACGCATGACAACAGCAGTAATCGAACTCGATTCCCTGCCCGATGCGATTCGGCCCCGAACCCAGGATCATGATCTTCGGGCGATCGGTAGGTTGGGCTTCGTCCTCTTCTTCGTAGGTTGAATAAAGGTATGGCGTATAAGATTCGAATTCAGCTCCGCAGGTATCGACGCGCTTATAAACCGGAACCAGGCCAAGATTCTTGCGAAAGGCGCGGACCTCGTCTTCACTGCGTTTCGTCAGATAAGCCAGACGGCGATCAGACAGGGCGGCTTCTTTGAAGGCGCGGAGGAGATCGAGCGGAATGTTTTCAAGCGCAGGCGCGCCGTTTGGTCCACTCGCCGGCGCGGGTGTTACTGATTCAACTTCCCGTTGAATCTCCATTACCTGTTTGAGCTGATCGAGAAACCATGGATCGATCTTAGACAAGCGATAGATCTCATCGATTGACCAATCGTGCTCCAGTGCATAAGTAATGTAGGAAAACCTTTGCGAGTTAGGCCGGGCCAGCTTCCGCTGCAACTCATCGTTCGATACGTCTTCCAAACGCAGAGGCTTTACTGCTTCCAGCGAGCGCAAACCTTTGAACAACGATTCTTTGAAGGTGCGGCCGATGGCCATCACTTCGCCGACTGACTTCATCTGGGTACCCAGCACGTCTTCCGCTTCGCGAAACTTTTCAAAGTTCCATTTGGGAATCTTGGTCACCACATAATCGATCGTTGGCTCAAAACTGGCCGGAGTTTTTTTCGTGATGTCGTTGGGAATTTCATCCAGCGTGTAACCGACGGCAAGTTTGGCGGCGATTTTGGCAATGGGAAATCCAGTGGCTTTGGAAGCCAGAGCTGACGAGCGCGAGACGCGCGGATTCATTTCGATGATGCGAATGTCGCCGTTGTCCGGATTGACGGCGAATTGAATATTGGAACCGCCGGTCTCGACGCCGACCTTGCGAATGATCTTGATCGCCATATCGCGCATCGTTTGATATTCGCGGTCAGTCAGGGTCTGTGCTGGGGCAACGGTTATTGAATCGCCTGTATGCACGCCCATCGGATCGAAATTTTCAATCGAGCAGATGATGACGACGTTGTCGGCGAGATCGCGCATCACTTCCAGCTCGAATTCCTTCCAGCCGAGAATCGATTCTTCGATCAGGACTTCGTGAATTGGCGAAGCCGCCAGCCCACTCCGGACGATTTCTTCAAACTCCTCCGGATTGAAGGCGGTGCCGCCGCCGGTGCCGCCGAGCGTGAACGAGGGCCGGATGATGGCCGGATAATCGGTTTGCTCAACGATCGCTTCGGCTTCTGTCCACGACCTGGCAAATCCCCCGCGCGGCATTAAAAGCCCGGCTTCGTCCATGGCCTGCTTAAAAAGCAAACGATCCTCGGCAATCTTGATTGCCTCCCGTTTTGCGCCGATCATCTCGACGCCGCACTCTTCCAGCACGCCCGCATCGGATAACGCAATCGCCAAATTCAATGCGGTTTGTCCGCCGACCGTGGGAAGTAAGGCGTCCGGTTTTTCTTTTCTTATGATGGCGGAGACTGACTCGACCGTCAGCGGCTCAATATAGGTTCGATCCGCCATCTCGGGATCGGTCATGATGGTCGCGGGATTTGAGTTAACCAGAACGACTTCATAACCTTCCTGGCGTAGCGCCTTACAGGCCTGGGTGCCGGAGTAATCGAATTCGCAGGCCTGGCCGATAACGATCGGCCCGGAACCAATGATCAGAATCTTGCGGATGTCGGTGCGCCTGGGCATCTCGGATCTAAATGACAGACAGGACTTGCATAAAGTCGAAACATTTTACATAACTATCAACTTAAGGCGAACTCTGAGGCTGCACCCAATGAAAAAAACTTATTTTCTCACTCCACTTTATTTCGCTTTGGTGTTGCAGAGCGCTCTCGCGCAAACGCCAAAGCCGGCCCCGCCGCCAGCCCCCGCTGCAGAATACAACCCTGTTAATTGGAAACAACTCACGTCATCGGAAGGTGGCTTTACGATTTCGATGCCCGGAGTCCCTGCCAGTAGCACCAATTTGGTAGAAACGGCCGTGGGAAACATCGTACTTCACGATGTCAATCTTGACGGCAACGTAGGCAGGGAATTGATCTTCGAGTCATCGGGAACCATTGGCCGCCAGCGAATGTTCTTCATTAACGGCAGATTGTACGTGGCGATGCTATTCACCACTCCGAACGTTGCATTCAAACACGCAACCGCAAGTTCCAATCTTGCTGATTTCACCGATCTTTACCAAACGACCTGCGAAAGATTCTTCGGCTCGCTCAAGCTGATTCAACCGAGGTCTGCGGCTATATCAGCTGACGAAACACGGGCTGCAAACAATGGAATTCTGGCGCCGGTTACGAGCAAGACCGACCTATATCCCGCTGATGCCGATGCCCGAAAAGAGATCGACGAAGCGCTGAAGCAAGCGGCCGGCGATCACAAGCGGGTGATGCTCGTCTTTGGCGCCAACTGGTGTTACGACTGTCATGTGCTCGATCGCGCGCTCCACGAAGGCCCGGCAGGCCAGCTCATGAAAGAAAGTTTTGTCCTGGTTCATGTGGACATTGGCGAAGGCAACAAGAATCTTGATTTGCTGAAGCAGTATAAGGTTCCTCTGGAAAAAGGCGTGCCGGCCGTTGCGATCTTAGGCGCCGATGGAAGCTTGCTCTACAGCAGTGGCGAAGGCGAATTCGAAGCTGCGCGCCGGATGATGAAGAGGGATCTGATTGCCTTTCTCGAAAAGTGGAGGGAGAACTAGCCAGGAAAGCAACTGGTTATTATGGATTTGTATTTGAGAACGGCAGCGGCAGCAAACTCCTACGTCAGTGCCATAAAGGATTACTCAGACGGATCACGACCGGTTTGACTAATCTTCCGGCGATAGTCTTCCCCGTCAATCTGAATCGTCTTACACATTTCATAAAGGCGTGATCGAATGCGCGTGCCAATCCGATCCTCCAGAGTCTCCGCTTTCTCATTTTCCGCGATGTCGCGATAGTTGGTCGTAAAGATCGTCACCCGCTTTTCGTTATAGCGGGTGTTGATAATTTGCATCATGGTGTCGCGCACCCAGTCAGTCGGCTTTGACGCGCCCAGCTCGTCCAAAACCAGCACGTCTGCATTCAGCACCGGCTCCAGGACCTTTAGTTCAGAAGTCTGCGAGACCGGATTATAAGAGTTTTGAATTTCCTTAAGGAGTATTCCGAACTGATAGAACAATCCGCGCACGCCATAGCGCTCGATTAATTCGCGCAAGATAGCCACCGCCAGATGGGTCTTCCCCACTCCTACAGATCCGACAAACAACAATCCGCGACCTTCATCACGAGAGATTGAAAGGTACTCCTGGATGAATTTACTGGACCAATCGAGTGCCAAATACTTAGACGCCTCGTGCTCAACGTTATAGAAGTTGTGTATCGTGCAGTGTTCATAGCGCGGCGGAATGTGCGCTACCTCAAACAATCGGTCCCGGTAATTCCTCGTTTGGCAATCGCATCGCCGCGCTCCGGCGGCAGTAACGACCATCCCGGTGCCGAAACAGATGGGACACGTATCATCGCTGGCCCGCGAAGAAGAACCGGCCAGTTCATCAGCACTTAGTTCGCCCTTGTTAGGCTGATTGGTTACTACCCGCAGCTTTTTGTTTCTGGATTCAACGGTCATGAAGATTGACGGAGAAAGCAGCGCGCACCAAATATGATTACTGCGCGAGATTATATCACCACGGTTTCGGCCACGTGGCGATTTGCGAAGGCTCTGCTTGTTATTTTTTCGCGAGGCCAGGTGAAGTCGATGAAAGCTCGATCATTTTTGCATCGTCCATTCTCTTGGCTTGCATTTTCCAGCGACGCTGGCTAAACAATGTTCGTGAAGGCTGTGCGACTATGGGCTTTATTGGTAATTTGATGAATAAGTTGGGTCTGGCGCGACCGGCGTCCGAGCGTCATCCTATCCGCGTGCTGCTCCTGGAAGACGATGAGCGACGGTGCGAATGGTTTGCAAAACGTTTTAAGGGTGATGCCCTGGATGTGGCAATGGACGTCGAACGGGCCAGGGAGTTGCTCACTTCGGAACGTTATGACGCTATCTTTCTCGATCACGACCTGATGCCTGAGCATTACAACTCGTCAACACTTGACGACGAACGCACAGGTTACGCAATCGCCTCGTTCCTCGCCTCGCAACCGGATTTGCAGCGCGCTGCGACCATTATGGTTCACAGTTATAACGCTGACGGCGGACTGAGAATGGTGGAAGAACTCAGGCGTGCAGGACGACAGGCCGAGTACGTACCGTTTCATTTCCTCGAAGATCGGATCAGGACTTTCTGGCCGCGCTAGCAATCTACTTAGCACCCTTCATTACCGTGCTCTCTGCTTGTCACCTTCTCTTCTGCACCCTCCTTTACAGTCGGGTTTCTGCCACTGCCTTCTGCCTACTGCCTTTTCTTCTGCACCCTCCTTTACAGTCGGGTTTCTGCCTACTGCCTTCTGCCTACTGCTTTCTGCTTTCTCTAATTGCGAAAGACAGTATCCCGCTGGCAGAATTGAAGTACTCCAATCCTTTTGCTTTTTCCGTTTAACTTTTGCCTTGATTTGATGGTGGCCAGGGACGGAATCGAACCGCCGACGCCGGCCTTTTCAGGGCCGCGCTCTACCAACTGAGCTACCTGGCCGTAATCGGCAGGACTCTGCAGTATAGGAACGCGCCCAAAACGTGTCAAATCAGGTTTGCGCGCTCTCGGTCTTTGCATCTTTACGTCGAGGCGTGAGATCTCGCCGCCGCCTAACACCTGTTTCACGTAAGGCCGGGCCAGGCGTAACAGGGGCGTCCTGCGTCGATTCATTAACCCTCTATTAACGGGAAATCACATGCGAACCGGCACAAAAAACCAACTCATTCACGAGGTGGACAAGTCTTTCGGAAAAAGGCGTTGACTGTCCTTAATCGAGGTGTATAATTCTCTCCGTCGGAAGGACGTCGCAAGACGCCAACCGATGCTTGAACATAGATAGTGCCCGCCAGTGCCAGCTCGGCCGCCGATCGCGCCCCCCGCAGTCGCTACCTTCGAGCTGGCACAAGTTAAAGCAGGATCAAGCGAAAGAGCGGCTTCGATCATGACGATCGAAGCCGCTCTTGTTTTGTCCGAAACCTTTTCGAGGCTAAGACCTTACATGCCCATGCCGCTCATGCCTCCCATGCCGCCCGGCATCGGCGCTTTGTCCTCCTCGGGAATCTCGGAAACCATTGCCTCGGTCGTAAGCATGAGACCGGCAATCGATGCCGCGTTTTGCAGCGCGGTCCGGGTGACCTTTGCCGGATCGATGACGCCGGATTTCACCAGGTCCTCGAACTCTTCGGTTTGAGCATTAAAGCCAAAGCTCTCGTTCTTTTCGGCCCGGACGCGTTCAACGACCACCGCGCCCTCCTTGCCGGCGTTCTGGACAATCTGACGTAATGGCTCTTCGAGCGCGCGCTTAACAATCGACACGCCGATCTGTTCATCTGAGTCGCCGTCCTTGACCACGTCAAATTTCTCCAACGCCTTCGCGGCGCGGACCAGCGTTACCCCGCCGCCAGGCACGATGCCTTCTTCAACCGCGGCGCGGGTTGCGTGCATTGCGTCCTCGACTCGCGCCTTTTTCTCCTTCATCTCAGTCTCAGTGGCAGCGCCAACCTTGATTACCGCGACCCCGCCGACCAATTTAGCCAGCCGCTCCTGCAATTTCTCACGATCGTAATCGGAAGAAGTTTCTTCTATCTGAGCACGAATGGTCTTGACGCGACCTTCAATGTCCGCCTGTTTTCCCGCGCCCTCGACAAGCGTGGTGTTGTCCTTGTCGATTGTGATTTTCTTGGCGCGACCCAAATCAGCCACCTGAACATTTTCAAGTTTGATACCCAGGTCTTCGCTAATCACCCGGCCACCAGTCAGGATGCCGATATCTTCGAGCATGGCTTTGCGGCGATCGCCGAAGCCAGGCGCCTTGACCGCGGCGATGTTCAGCGTGCCGCGCAGCTTATTGACCACCAACGTGGCGAGCGCTTCGCCTTCTACGTCCTCGGCAATAATCAGCATGGGCTTGCCCATCTTGGCCACCTGCTCGAGCAACGGCAGAAGGTCCTTCATGGAACTGATTTTCTTT
>WNFX01007326.1_pt1 | contig 11249 bp, 10 predicted proteins | sample 5400111 | NCBI WGS metagenome assembly WNFX01 (sample SAMN13153363, study PRJNA577476) | soil metagenome | isolation source: 40 cm soil or saprolite under grassland replicate 1 | place: USA:California | collected 2016-06-15
CAGACGGCCAATTTTTATCGTTTGAAGGTAGGCTCCTACTCCTATCCGCGCGAAGTGTTCCCATTGGGCGGAAAGCGCGGAGAGCTAGTCGAGACCTCGCTCGGTCCAGAGAAAATCAAGGTGGATTTGCAGAACGTCAGCTCGAATGTGCGCCAGGTGTTTGTGAACGTGCCCGGTAGTCCCGCGCTCCCCGTGCCGTTCGCCGTAGGGGATGATCCTGAGGTCAACGCGCCAGTGGGTGACCGAGCGATCAGCTCACCCGTGACAATCAATGCGCGCCTGGCTAACGCGGGTCAAGTGGATCGTTACACGCTTCGCGTGCCGCCCAGCGGGGTGATGACATTTCGCATTCAGGCTCGCGAGCTGGAAACGTCGAAGCTCATGGCGGTTATCACGGTGCGCGACGAGAAGGGCAGCGTCCTGGGACGATCGGGCGATGAACCGCTGGCCGAGGATCTCTACAACGTCAACCAGAGCCGGACGGCAGGCGATCCGATCCTGCGGCTGCAAACGCCGGCCGGTGTGAACGAGGTCACCGTCACGGTCGAAGATTTGGCGCTGCGCGGCGGCCCAGGCTATGCGTACCGGCTTAACGTGCAGCCCGTGGCGCAGGACTTCCGGGTGATCTTGAATTCGGCTTTCGTGAACGTGCCCGCGGAGGGTTCGGTGGCCGTTCCGGTGACGGTGCAACGGCAGGGTTTCGAGGACGAAATCCAATTGCGGGTCGCAAATCCGCGCAAGGGATTGCGAGTGGAAGGCGGCTACGTCGTCGCCGGCCTGCGGGTTAAGGAGACACCGCAGAATCGCAACAGCCGGGGCGTGTTGATTCTGACGGCCGAGCCAGGCCAGACGTTTGAATCACTGGACTTGACCGTGGAAGGCGTGGCCAAGCTGTCCGATGGTTCGACGATCATCCGCAGGGCCGAGGGGCCGGGCATGATCGTGAACGTCGCGGGCGCGAGTGAGCAAGGTGCGGTCGACCGGCAGCGCTCCCTGACCGCGCCGTGGATGGGACTCGAGCTGGTTACGGCGCCAACGAAACCGCGCGCCGCGAAGCTCGAAGTGACCATGCTCGATCGCACGATCAAGTTTCGCTGGAAGTGGACTCCCAGAGACGCGGGGCAGGCTCTGCCGAGATCCGTCAACGCCGAAATGGTGGGATCCGCCGATGTGCGCCTGATTGACATGCAAGTGGACGCGAAGGACCCTTCCACCGGCACGTTTGTCATGACCACGACCAAGCTCACGCGGCCGTCCAAGTACGACGTGTTCATCACGGGCAGACTGAATCTCAGTGTCAATGAGCAGGAAGAGATCGTGTCGCGGCCGATTACCGTGAAAGTCGACGAGGTGGGAGGAGGCAATGCTCAAACTGGTCCTCGCCCTTAGTGTTGCCGCCGGCGCTGTCGGTTTGGCCGCCGCGCCGCCGGTCGCGCAAGCGAGGGCGGCAGGCTCGGAGCCTGTGACGTTCCTGCGCGACGTCGCGCCAATTCTCAACAAAGTCGGATGCACAGCCGGTACGTGTCATGGGGCGGCCAAGGGCAAGAATGGCTTCAAGCTCTCGTTGCGCGGATACGATCCTCAGCTCGACTACGAAGCGCTGCTCTACGACCTGGCCGGCCGCCGCTTCAACCGCGCCGATCCCGGCAAGAGCCTGATGCTGGCGAAACCGTCGCTGGAGGTCGCGCACGGTGGCGGCCGGCGATTCGCGAAGGATTCCGACTACTACAAGACCATTTACGCCTGGATCGCGCAGGGCGTGCCATTCGGCGATCCGGCGAAAGAGACCGTGGCGGAGCTGCGCACCGAACCCAAAGAAATCTTCATGACCAGGCCGGGCGAGACCGCGTCGTTCAAGGTCGTGGCCCGTTACCAGGACGATCAGACGCGCGACGTGACGCGCGAAACAACGATTGAATCGAACGTGCCCGACGTGGCGTCGGTCGAGTCCGACACCGCCATCATCCGCGGCGAGCGCGTCGGAGAGGCCACGCTGCTGGTGCGCTATCAGGGCACGTTTGGCGCGATTCCGGTGACCGTCCTGAATCCCAAGCCGGGCTTCGTGTGGAAGCCGCTTCCTCAGCACAACTACATCGACCGCCTGGTCGACGCGAAGCTCGAACGGCTGAAGATTCAACCGTCGCCCGTGGCCGACGATGTGACGGTGTTCCGCCGGCTGTCGCTCGATCTCACCGGACGCCTGCCTTCACCGGAGAGTGTCCGTGCCTTCGTCGGCGATCCCACACCGTCGCGCATGAAACACGCGAAGACGATCGAGAAGCTCATCGCCAGTCCGGAATACGTGGATCACTGGACGGTGAAGTGGGGCGATCTGCTGCAATCCAGCCGCAAGTATCTCGGGGAGAAGGGCGCGTACGAATTCCAGGAGTGGATTCACACTGCGATCGCGACGAACCGTCCCTACGACAAGCTGGTGCGCGAGCTGCTGACGGCGCGTGGCAGTTCGTACGACAATCCGGCGGCGAATTACTTCCGCGTCACACGCGAGCCCAAGCCGGCGATGGAGAAGACCACGCAGGTGTTCCTTGGCGTCCGCATGGTGTGCGCGCAGTGCCACGATCATCCGTTCGAGCGCTGGACGCAGAATCAGTACTACCAGATGTCGGCGTTCTTCTCGGCGGTGGGCATCCGCGCCGGATACGAAGTGGGCGAGGAAATCGTGTTCGATCAGCGCTCCGACTACGAGATCAAGCATCCCAAGGACGGACGCCTCATCAAACCGCAGTTCATGCTCGCTTCTGGCGCTGCTCCCGTTCCAGACGGCCCGCAGCGGCGGGACGCCCTGGCTGAATGGCTCACGTCAAAGGACAATCCGTATTTTGCCAAGGCGATCGCCAACCGGATGTGGAGTTATTTCATCGGCAAGGGAGTCATCGATCCGGTGGACGACATTCGCGCGTCCAATCCACCGTCGAATCCGGCGCTGTTGGAGGCGCTCACGAAAGACTTCGTGACGCACGATTTCGATTTGCGCTACCTGATGCGCACCATCGTCAGCTCCCGGACGTATCAGGCGTCCATTGTCACCAACGAGTGGAACGCCAACGACCGCGACAACTTCTCCCATGCCATTCCACGGCGTCTCTCCGCGGAGGAGCTGATGGACGGCGTGTCCTCGGCGGCGGGCGTCAAGGCGCACTTTCCCGAGGTTCCCGAGGACACGGCCGCTTCACAGTTGGTGGACCCGCACATCGGCAGAGAGGGGTTTCTGGACGTGTTCGGACGCCCGCCGCGGGAGTCGTCCTGCGAGTGCGAGCGGCGCTCGGATTTCAGCCTCCCGCAGGCGCTGAATCTGGTGAATGGACGTACGATCTCCGACGCTGTCGGGGATCCGAACGGGCGTGTGGCCAAGCTGGTGTTGAGTGGCACCAGCGACGAGGTGGTCGTCAACGAGCTCTATCTTGCGGCGTTGGGCCGGCCCCCGACCCGGGAGGAACATCTGCGCGGAATGACGTATTTGTCGAAGGGTGCCAAAGGAAGTCGTGCCCAGGATCTCCTGTGGGCGTTGCTCAACAGCAAAGCGTTTCTGTACATCTACTAGGGGAACATCATGCTGAATCTTCCCGGACATCGCGGTTGCAACTGCGACGGACCCACGCGGCGCGAACTGCTGCGCATAGGCTCCATCGGGATGATGAGCCTGAGTCTTCCACACTTCTTCTTCTGGCGCGCCCAGGCCAGCGCCGCCACGGCGGCCGGCAAATACGCCGGCGCGCGAGGCTGGGAGTCGGCTAAAAACGTGGTGATGATCTTCCTGCAGGGCGGGCCCTCGCATATCGACATCTGGGATCCCAAGCCCGATGCGCCATCGAACATTCGCGGGGAGTTCAAACCAATCAAAACCAAAATTCCCGGCACCTGGATCGGCGAGCACATGCCGATGATGGCGGAGCATCTGGACAAGGCGACGCTGATTCGGTCGATGAGCTACACGCCCAACGGCCTGTTCAACCATACCGCGGCGATCTACCAGATGCTGACCGGCTACGCGCCCGACAAGGTGTCGCCATCCGGCCAACTCGAGCCGCCCTCTCCAGCCGACTTTCCGACCGCCGGGAGTCAAGTGTCGAAGCTGAAGCCGCCGACCGATCCGGTGCTACCCTTCGTCGAACTGCCGCGCCCGTTGCAGGAGTCCGGGATCATCGGCAAAGGCGGCAGCGCCGGATTCCTCGGCAAGGCCTACGATCCGTATCGCATGTATCAGGATCCGGCGAAGCCGGTGAAGCTTGAGGATCTGTCGCTACGCAAGGACATCCCGCCCGAACGCTTGAAGGACCGCTTCGAGCTGCTGAAGGGCGTCAACGAGTCGATGCCGGACCTGCAGAAGGCCCTGAACGACTACGCCGTGGACGAGTACTACGGCAAGGCCTACGATCTGGTGCTCTCGGGCAAGGCGCGCGACGCCATGGATCTGGAGAAGGAATCGCCCGCCACGCGCGAGCGGTACGGGCTACACACGTTCGGGCAGAGCCTGCTCATGGCGCGCCGCTTGATCGAAGCGGGCACCAAGTTCGTTCAGGTGAACTGGCCGTCCGTGGCCAATGGCGATCCGGAGACCAGCGCCTGGGATACGCACGCCGCGAACTTCCGGCCCTTGAAGAATCTGCATTGTCCGAAGCTGGATCGCGGCCTGTCAGCGCTGCTCGAAGACATGGACCAGCGCGGAATGTTGAAGGAGACGCTCGTCGTCGCGGTCGGCGAATTCGGCCGGAGTCCGAGGTTGGGGGTTTCGACGTCGGGCAACTCCAACGCTCCCGACGGCCGCGACCACTGGCCGTATTGCTACAGCGCGGTCGTGGCGGGAGCGGGCATCGCGCGCGGAGCGCAGTATGGTGAATCGGACGCGACCGCTTCTTCGCCCAAGGAGAAGCCGGTTCATCCGGCGGACCTGCTGGCGACGGTGTATTTCGCGCTGGGGATCGACCCGGAGATGGAGATCCGCAATCACTTGAATCAACCGCGCGAATTGGTGAAGGGGACCCCGGTCATGGGTCTGTGGTCGTAGTTCTATAGCCAACGGCGCCAGGACGCTGAAAAGGACTCGCCATGCGATTGCTTGGGCTCGTGATTGGCGCACTTGTCATCGTCGGTAGTGCGATCAGCTTTGCGGCACCCGATCGACGCCTCTCACTGGAGCGCTCGTTGATTACGCCGGCCGGCCTTTACGCCATCGCCGCGGTAAGAATCGCCACTGGGCTGGTGTTCGCGCTCGCCGCGCCAGCCTCGCGGGCACCGCGTGCGCTCCGGGTGCTCGGCCTCATCGTGATCATCGCGGGACTCATGACGCCGTGGTTCGGCGTTGTCCGCGCGCGGGCGGTCCTGGACTGGTTGTCCAGTGCGGGGCCGTTGTTGATGCGCTTTGACGCCAGCGTGGGGATGGCGCTTGGTGGCTTTCTGGTGTACGTGTTCCGAACGCCGGCTCGACAAGCAACGTAATAAACCGTCCACGGGATCGGATCAAACGCAGGAGCTGACGTGGCAGAAGCGAAGACCAGACCGACCAAACAGAAAGTCGCCGCTTTTATCAAAGGCGTGGACGACGATCGTCAGAAAGACTGCACGGCGCTCGTGCGCATCATGCAGACGGCGGCGGGCGCTCCAGCGACGATGTGGGGCAGAAACATCGTCGGGTTCGGGAGCTACGAGCTCAAATACGCCGGCGGGCGCACCGCTGACTGGCCGGTCATCGCGTTCTCGCCGCGCAAGCAGGACCTGACGCTCTACGTCGGTCGCGGCGTCGACGGCACGCTGCTGGGCGCGTTAGGCAAGCACAAGATGTCGGGCGGATGCCTGCACATCAAACGCCTGAGCGACGTCGATCTCTCGGTGCTCAAGAAGGTCGTGTCGGCGTCGGTGAAGGAGACGAAGCGCCGCCATCGCTGAGCGCCGCGTCGATCCTCATCGTCGCCGGAGGGAACGATGCGCAGGCAGGCTCAGCGCCCCGCGCGCATCGTCAGCCACCAGCGCATGGTGTTCGTCACGAGATCCGCCGCATCCTGCTGCACGAAATGCCCGGCGCCCGGCACGGTGACAAGCGTGAGGTCCTTCTCCAGCCAGTTCCAGGTGCCCGACAGCCCGTCCGAATTAAGCGCCATGTCATTGAGGCCGTGGAACATGAGCACCGGCATCTTGACTTTCGGCGGTTCGGGCGGCGCCGGCGCCTCCGTCCCCGAGCCGCGCGGGTAGTTGCGCTTGTAGTAGTTGAGCATCGCCTCGAAGTCCGAACGCTCGAACGCCTCGACGTAGCGCTTGCGCGCCTCAGGATCGCGGACCCACCCCGACAGATTCTCGGCCGTCATCGGCCGCCCGAAGAACACCGTCGGATCGCTCGGCGACTTCGTCTGAAAATTCCGCGCGTACTCGCTGTTCTTGATCTGCGTCGGGTTCGATCGCAACTCACGTGCGAGACCGTTCGGATGCGGAAGGTTGAGGATGATCAGGTTCTCCGTCATCTGCGGCACGTTGATCGCAAACTGCCACGCGACGACGCCGCCCCAGTCGTGCCCGACGATCGTCGCCTTGTCCCGCCCGAGGTGACGGATGACGGCCGCGACGTCGCCGACGAGCAGGCGGACGTCGTAATTCTCGACGCCTTTCGGTTTGTCGCTCAGGTTGTAGCCGCGCTGATCGATGGCCACCACCTGGAAGCGATCGGACAGCGCCTCCATCTGACGACGCCAGGAGTACCAGAAGTCGGGAAAGCCGTGAATCATGACGACCAGCGGCCCCTCGCCAAGCGTGGCGTAGTGAATCTTCACGCCTCCGTCAGACACGGCGTAGCCATGCTTGACCCGATCGTAGACATCCGCCTGTCCTGCCACAGTGACCCCCAGGGCGCCGAGCCCAAGCACGAGGGCGAACGCGACCGCCGCTATCGACTTCTGTGTCGTCATCGTGCGACTCCTTGTAGTGACGAGGATAGTACATCAGAGCGTGACGGCAACTTCGCGCGGCGGTTCAACGTCAAAGCGTCGTGATGACCAGACGACAGATGTGGCGGTCGGCGCTCATGTTGGGACTCGCGGTGGCGTTCCCCGCTCCGCAGGCCTCCGCACAGACGTGGATCGGAGGCGAGATGGGCTATCGCGTCACGGCGATTCCCGAGGCGAGCGCCGCAGCCGGTGCCGGCTTGCGCGTCGCTGACGTGCTCGCGAAGCCGCAGCTCCTTCCGGATCGACTCGCCAGCGCAGGACCGGAAGGCGTGGAGATCCCGATCTACGTCATACGCTGGTATGCAGAGTCGAACGACTTCAAGACCACCATCTCCCGTCGTCGCTTCGTGAAATAGGCGTCAGTTCTTCGGAGAGATGTCCGCTTCGGCGCTGGCTGAACCCGAGAGCCCGCCGTCGTCTGTGAAGGTGATCGAGAACGCCACGTGTGACGCGGCCGCCGTCGCCGCCGGCGGTAGGACCGAAAGCGTTGACTGAACGGTGATCGCCGAGGCTGCAGGCACTCGGTCATGGTGTTGAAGGTGCCGCCAGCGGTCAGGCCATTCGACAACGAGAATTGCTGGTTCGTCAGCGTCGCCCCGCGCATGCCGGCGATTTCGCGCACTTGATAGGTGAGTCGATAGAGCCAGCCGTTTCCAGGCGTGGTGATCGGCTCAACGGTGGCGGTAAGCCCGCTCAAAACGACGACGGCAGCGGTGGTTGTAGCTGAAGCCGGCGGAGAAGAACCGCTGCAACCGACGCTGGCGCTCGCAATCGCGAGGACAAGCACGCACGACGAACGGGTGAACCGCATCGCCTCTCGCTCCAAAGGAGATCTCAGGATCTCTTACGTTCGTCTCACCAGGCGGAATCCGACGTGCGACGAACCGGTGTCCGGCGCTGTGCCGCGCCGCGCGCTTGGCCGGTAGCTCTCGCAATAAGACTCGTGGCACAGAAACGATCCGCCCTTAATCACGCGGCGCGGCCCGGGTGATTCGGCATCGACGCTGCTGTCGGGGCCCGTCGGGTTGTCGCACAGGCCCTGGCCGGCACGCTCCGCGAACGTCGTGTCGCGATACCAGTCTGCTGTCCATTGCCAGACGTTGCCGGCCATGTCGTACAGACCATATCCATTCGGTGGAAACGATTTCACAGGTGACGTCCGACTGAAGCCGTCGTCGGCCGTCTGCCGGTACGGGAAATCTCCCTGGAAGGTGTTGGCCATGTAGCGACCCGAAGGCCTGACGTCATCGCCCCAGTTGAACCGCTTCCCCTCGAGGCCGCCGCGCGCGGCGAACTCCCATTCCGCTTCGGTCGGAAGCTGCTTGCCCGCCCAGTTCGCATAAGCCACCGCGTCGTCCCAGGAGACCTGGACAACCGGATGGGTGGCCCGTCCGTCCAGCGTGCTGCCGGGACCCTCGGGGTGCCGCCAGTCAGCGCCGGGTGTCCACTGCCACCACGCCGACACGTCAGTGAGGGGGACTGGTCCCGGCGGTGGGACGAAGACCACTGAACCTGCGACCAGCACGCTCGCGTCGGGTTTCGGCGTACCGGGCGGAACCTGCTTTTTGATCTCTTCCCAGTCCGGCGCCTTTTCCGCCGTGGTGACGTAGCTGGTGGCCTCGACGAATCGGCCAAACTCTGCGTTGGTCACGGGGTGTTCATCGATCCAGAAACCGGTGACGCGCACGCGATGCGCGGGACGCTCGTTGGCCATGCCGTGCGAGGCATCGGTTCCCATCGTGAATTCGCCGGCCGGAATCCATCGCATCTGTTCCGTGCTTGCGTCGGTGGCTGGCAACGGGGCAGACGATCGCAGCCAATGCGAGGGGCCGACGGCGTATCCGAGCACGAGGATCGCGACGGCGGCCGCGGCCACCCACGCGAAGGACGCGCGTCGAGAGCCGCCATGCTTCTTCATATCGCGCAAATACTATGACTTATCGAGCCAGAGACATCATTCGTGTTGCCCCGGTTCGATCGTGGAGACACGAGCTCCCGACAGTCCGAGCCGCATCAGGTCTTCGCCCCAGATCACCTTACCCTCGAAGACCTGTTGGATTTCGTGGACGATCTGCTCCCGGATCCCTGGTTGGTCGATCTGAGCGAGGAGGTGCGTCAGCACCAGCGCTTTGACTCCCGCACGCTTCGCGATGATTGCGTTATCGCGGTGGTTGCCGCAGGCCGCGCGGTACGCCGGCGTCGGCTCGGTCCCACTGAAGTAGTGGTTCATGTGAATCAGGATGTCGCATCCCTTGGCGAGTTCCACGATGCTGTCGCTCGGCCCGCTGTCCCCGGTGTAACAGATCGACCCTTCCTTCGTATCGAGTCGAAAGGCGAGGCACTCGAGATAGGGCTGGACGTGCTGCGCGTGGCCGACGGTCACTTTCCATCCGTTGCCGTCGATGACGGAGCCCGCGTGAATCTCGGTGACGCGCGGGGCCGGACGTTTGCGCGGTGACTTGCCTCCGCGTGCCTCGAACACGTCCAGGCTGCTGCGGTGCTCGACGCGCGCGCGGATGTCGGGACCATAGATGCCGTCGACTCCGAACAGCTGTCCCGTCATGCGCGCCATCGGCGGCGGGCCGTAGACCTGGAGGTCTGGGATCCGATCCGCGCCCTGGTCCCATCGCTGCAACACCAGACGCCCGTAGTCCATGCAGTGGTCGTAGTGTAGATGCGTGAAGAACGCGTGGGTCACATCGATCGTGCGGTGGCCGCTTTCGATCAGGCGATGGTGCGCGCCGGGCCCGTGGTCCCACACGATCAGGTCGGTCCCCACCTCGATGAGGTAGCCCGAACTTTGACGCGCCAGCGAAGGCGCGGGTGTTCCCGTGCCCAGCAGCGTAATGGTGAGAGGCCGGCGCTGAGATGTCGCTGGGGTACCGGTCGGCCGCTGCTCGCCGATGGCAGTCGCCGCAGCCGGGGAGACCGCAACTGTCGCGATGAATTCTCTCCGGTTCAAATGTGCACCTCAGGGCCGAGGCTACTGATCTGGAGGACGTTCGTCCAATCGATTCTGTGGATGGCACCAGGAGGTGCGCTACGGCGCACGAAGGGCGGCTAATCGATACAGCCCGGGCGCCAGCATCGTCGCGTAGCCTTCAGCCACCAGCGCGCGATTGCCAAGCCCCGCTTCCGGGCGGGAAAGCCCCGTGACGCGGGCCAACTCGCCGGGAATCGTCATGCCAGCGCCGGCCAGGAAGCAGCGGGCGATTTCACGCAGGGCGGCTTCTCGACTGACGCGCCGGCGCAGCGCTTCTGGAAACCGTCCAACGCCAAGGGTCCAGACGTAGGTGAACTTCGGTAGATAGAACACCTCGCCCGGCACGACAATCATGGCGGCCTGGAGCTCGTCGAGCGCTCGGGCAAACGCCTTGCGGTCTTTGACGCCGGATTCCTCGCGCAGGTCCGCAGTGCTCATCTCCCACTCGTGGCGCAGCACGCGCAGGATGGCTTGCGCATCTCTGGTCAGCCGCCGTTTCTCTTCAGATCTGCGCACACCCCACAGCGCGTGGAAGTACGGGATCATGCGCGACGCGAGGAACGTCGACTTGCCGCGCGCGAGCTTCGCGTAGTAGACCCTGCCGCGCTTGACCAGTTCGTCCTTCAACTGCCAGGTCAGCGAAGTCTCCGGGTCTTTCTGTACGTTGCGCGGCATCACCGCGTCGCGTCGCCCGCAGACCGCCACGTAGAGCGACGGCCCCGGCCGCCGTGAGTCGGTGAGAGAGCTGGCGAAGCCGACCTGCTCGATGAAGCGTTCGGCGTCGAACGCCGTTTCGATTTGGCGCGTCCCTTCGCGGCACCACCGTTCGTCCCGGAAGTCCTCGACCTCTGCCGGAATCTGTGGCTTCTGCCTGCGAATCAGACCAGTGCCGCCTTGTAGAGCGCGACCAGCTTCGCCCACGCCTTCTCGGCGTCCGGTTTGTTGTAGATCGGGTTGCTCGGGTCAGTGGCCGGCATGTCCGGCACGCACCAGCCGTGCAGGCTCTTGTAGACCTCGATCTCGGCGGGCACACTCGCCGCCGCACACGCTTCCTTCAACTTGTCCTTCGCGTCCGGTTGTCGCTGGTCGTCGTTGGCGGCGATGCCGATGTAGAGGCGCGCTTTCATTTTGGGAATGAGCAGGTGCGGACTGGTGGGCTGGTCCGAGACCAGCCCGCCGCCGTGAAACGACGCGCCGGCGCCGACGCGGGACGGCACGGCGGCAGCGGTCCTCATCACGAGCGCGCCGCCCATGCAGTAGCCCTGGGTGCCGACTCTTTTCGACGCGTTCACCTGCTTCTGCGCGTCGAGGAA
>WNFX01008997.1_pt1 | contig 11248 bp, 9 predicted proteins | sample 5400111 | NCBI WGS metagenome assembly WNFX01 (sample SAMN13153363, study PRJNA577476) | soil metagenome | isolation source: 40 cm soil or saprolite under grassland replicate 1 | place: USA:California | collected 2016-06-15
ACAGCTTTTTCGACGATGTCACGTTGTTCCCAGGGCAACACGGCTATATCTACAATCTGGACACTGGAGTCGAGTAGGACCTCATCGAGTGATTCATAAACTTTATCCAAGCCATGCGCCTGAACTGTTTTTTCAGCAGCTTCATAGTTAAGATCATATCCACCAATCATATTAAAACCACTAATCTTATAGGCCGGGATATGACCATAGTTAACGATCCCGCCACATCCGATAAAGGCAATGCCATAATCAATTTTTGGCGGCAACTTGTGCTCGAACGCAGATTGAATAACCTGGGGTATTGCGTCAATCGCCATAGTATGCAATCAGCCTTTGACCGCACCAATCAGCAAACCGCGTGTAATGTATCGTTCCAGAATAATAGCGATAACAATAACAGGGATGATCATAATCAGAATCAATACAGACATATTCCACCATTGCGGGCCGCGGGTCGCGTTTTGAGCGGCAATCGTCAGCGGCAAAGTCTGCGACCTTGCACTTGAGAGGAACAAGGCCAACAGATACTCATTCCAGGTAAAGACCAGGACGAATAGAAATGTCGCAACCAGGCCTGGAATCGCAAGCGGCAGAACAATAGACCAGAAGATACGATAGCGTGAAGCGCCATCAATCGCGGCACATTCCTCCAATTCAATCGGGATTGTACTAACGTAATCGCGCATCAACCAGATCACGATCGGCAGATTACTAGCCACATAAGTGATGATCAAAGCCATGTGAGTGTCTAATAGATGCAGGCGTTGAAATATGATATAGATCGGGATAACAACTGCTACAGGAGGCAACATACGCTGGGAAATCATCCAGAAGGCGATATCATTATTACCCAAAGCGCGTTTGAAACGACGACCAATGGTTTGCAAAAGAATGATAAACACTGCAGCAGCTATAGCAAGCGCAATCTGCCAAGGCACGCCCAAATACATGACAAGAATACTTAACCCCACGCAGCCGATGAAAGTCAGGATCGCACCCACATGTGGACGGTATTCAAACCGAGCAAGGGCATATGCTGCTGTAGTTCCGAGCGCTAATGCGAGCAAGGCACTAATAGGCGCAACAATAATCGTGTTGCTAAAGTTTCGAAGAGTGTCATGGCTGAGATCTCCCACTAAAATATACTTCCACGCATCCAGGCTAGGTTTAAAATCAACGAACGGGATATAAAAAGGACCCTCGGCGACCTGGCTTGATATCTTAAAGGAAGTTACTACCAACCAGTAAAGCGGAAATAAAATCACGAATGCCCAAATGCCTAGTATCACATAAGACAAGACTGCGCCGACAGGGGAGGGTCTGTTGATTGATTTGCTTTGAAACCAGCGCTTCATATCACTACTCCAAAAGTTTGACAAAGACACAACATATTACTTCTCTATAGTGCTTGGACAGCGCGTTGCCGGATCAAATTGACAAAAATCATGCTAAAAAAAGTCACGAGGAAGAGCAATATATAAGCCACGGCCGCAGAAGCACCTATATCAAGAGCACGCCAATTAATGAAAGCTTGCAAGGTCAACGACTCGGTGGCTGTGCCAGGACCTCCATTGGTCATGATATTGGGCAAATCCACAATCTTAAAGGCTTCTATCAGCCGGATCAAAATCAAGGTCATACTCACCGGTAGAATCGCGGGCCAAGTGATATGCTGAAAGATTTGCCAGGAATTCGCCCCATCTACAGTGGCTGCTTCAATGGGTTCGATAGGCTGGCTCTCCAATGCAGCGACGAGCACGATAAACATAAAGGGTGTCCACTGCCAAATATCGGCAATTAAAATCGCAGTTCGCGCGCCCCAGGCATTATTCACCCAGGAAAAGTTAATTAGACCGAGAGCCTGCCAAACAGGTGTAAACGGTCCTTTACCTGTATCAGTGAGCATCCGAAACATATAGGCAACACCTACTGGGGTGATCATCATGGGAAGCAAAAACACCACCCGAAAGAAGCGCCGCCCCGGCAGGCGTTGCACCGTAAGCATTGCCATACCTAAACCCAGGATGTATTGAAAAAAGATTCCTACAAAAACATAAACAATCGTGACACTTACACTTCCCAATCGGCCACCGTTCCACAAGGTGTGTACGAACATCCAAGTCAATGCCCCTAAGCCAAGAGTCAACAATATACGGCCGATCAGACCACCAATAAAAACTCTGGCATTCAGAATATACCTAGCTAGGAAAATGGCTAAAGCTATGACGGCTGCACCAAAAATGACCCAAGTCAAGAGCGTACTGGGCGCGAATGCCCCCAGGAAGTGAGTCCGATCAGTTCCGAGGAACAGCTTTTTGTAATTTTCGAAGCCAACAAAGGTAAGCGTGAAACCGCCTTTGGCGATTCTGAATCGAGATAATGAAACATATAGCGAAGCAATCAACGGGAAGATCGATAAGAACAGCAAAGCCAGAATGGCGGGCAATAGAAACACTGATTCAGCCAGGCGCTCCGCCGTCCCGGAAATGGCATGCAAGCGGGATGGTTGATATTCTGCTGCTTCCGTATTCATGGTAGTGGAGGGTTCAGGACCCAACCCAATTGGGGTTGAGCCCTGAACATTATCTTCTACTTGCACGGCAGGTCTATTTGGCACCAATGGTCGCCTTGTACGCAGCGAGTTGGGAATCACGACCTATTTCATTCGTGATCGCCTCCCACTTATCATAGAGCTGTTGTGCAGCCTGATCCGTCGTGAGATTTCCGGCAAGGTAGTCGGCAAGGACAGCGTCCAGCTCAACCTGTATATATCTCTGGTTTTGCGGAATCCGCAGGTCCCGCACTACATTGGGGCTACCCAGGCTGTCCTTAAGAGCACCCAGATAATCCTTCGCGGCAGCTTCGCTAAAGCCTGCTTTGACCCAGAGGTCTAGGTTGGTAAATTGTGAAAGGCGGTAAGGATTGTAGCCGGTCTTCCCAATGGTCACATCCACGTTGGCTTGAGCTGGCTGAGCCATATAGGAGCAAAAGGCATACGCAGCATCTTTCACTTTTGGATCAGCCGCGGCATTGATGGCACATGCCCAGCCTCCAAAGGAGGCATAAGGGGCATGATTTACCCCGTCGACTGCATAGGGGCAAGTCGTCGCGTCGCAGGGCACTAATTTCCCGGTATCCCAATCCAATACTTCTTTCGAACCGGGCGTGACCAACGTACCCACCTGGTCAACCACCTTCGAACCTTCTGCAATCGCCAGTGTTCCAATATCGCCCCAATCTAGGGTCAAGGCACATCGGCCGGAGGTGAAGAGACCGCGGCTGTCGCCAACACCCTGATTCGTTTCATCCGGCGGGCCGTACTTGCCTGTCTCTTTGTAGATTTCCAGAGCGCGTTTGAAGGCATCATTATTGACCAGAGGAGTCATATCTTTGGTGTTGAAGAAGGTTCCCTGTGAGGTTCCCTGGCTCTGAATATACGGAGCTGCGATGGACCAGATCCACCAGTAGGATTGCTGGTGCGGGGCCTTGGAAATACAAGAGCCATAATCGGGGGTACCATCGCCGTTGAGGTCTTTTCCATTCAATGTTTTGGCGACGTTTAGATAGTCATCCCATGTCTTAGGTGGTTCCAACCCTGCCTCCTTCAACGAGTCTATCCGATAATAGACCGTGTGTATATCGCCATCGAGTGGAATGCTGTAAATGTTGCCCTGGTAAGAATTGAAATCTTGGATTGATTTGATCACATCATCCCACTGCAAGTCTTTATCTGCCTGCACCCGAGGCGTGAGGTCTTCGAGATAACCGGCAGGAGCAAAATCCACGATCCAGGAAGGCGCGAAGAGGAAAGCATCGTAGGAATTTGTTCCTGTGGCCATGTCGGTGAGCGCCTTTTGATATAGATCACTGTTGGGGACTGTGACAACGTTGATGGTGGCTCCTGTAAGTTTAGTGAAATCTGGACCGCGGCGCTGAAGCGGTTCAGCAACTTGAGGACCGACAAATGTGAGCAGATTGACAGTAACGCCATCGAAATTTTTTCCTGAGGCTTCTGTGGCCGGAGCCTCTGTCGCAGCCGGAGCTTCGGTTGCTGCCTGCGTAGCGACTTGCGTCGCGGCAGGAGCATTCGTTGCCGCAGGGGCTTGTGTTGTGGCCGGAGCGCCACAAGCGGTGCTGAGCACACCCAGAATAATTAGTACACTGAATGCTCTGATAAGCATATGCTGGCTTTTCATGACTTCTCCTTCTTTATTGGCAGGGTAAACAAAGTTTGTCTCTATCGAAATCGTTTACAATTGAAGTGAAGCGGTACATGCGATAGGTCAATAGGCAAGTTCCTTTCTGTTACAGAATTGATCACCTGCTGGCAGCGGGTTCATCTCTGCGGCGAGGAACAAAAACTGTGACTGTTCAAGCGCTCGCCGCCAAGTTGTCTTTTTTGAACTTGATCCACAGCACTGGTATGTGCCGCTTTTTTGTTTATGTTAGTGGAGGTGTAAAGAAAGTCAGCAGTTCTACCAGAGCTTGGCCTTCGTTTCGCAAAGCATGTTCAAGCCCAATTGGTATGGCGATTATTTGTCCATCTCTGATAGACACCTCCGTCTGATCCAATGTCAGGATCGCGTTCCCTCGGATAACCCAGATTGTTTCAAGTTGCTCCGTATGGTGGTGACGGCCAATCTTGCCGCCGGGCGGGACTTGGATTACGTTGACAGTCGCCAGTGGATTGTCGGCTCGTGTAAGCAGGCCTTTCACATAAATGCCAGGAAAGCGGGTATGCTCCTGCCATTCGCCGGCCTCGAGATCGGCAACGCGAGGGAGAGTCATCAATCCATTTCCATTCCGCCGCACACGTTAAGGGATTGGCCAGTGATATAAGCTGCATCTGGCGAGCACAAAAACGAAACGGCTCCGGCAACGTCATCTGGCGTTTCCATTCGACCAAGTGGGATACGAGCAATCATCCGAGCCAGCGATTCTTCCGGCGTGATGCCAAGGACACCCGCTCGAATTTCATGGATGCGCTTCGTTAAGGGCGTATCTACCACACCCGGGCAGACCGCGTTCACTGTAATACCTTGTGAGGCGAAAGCCAATGCCGCAGACTGAGTGAGGTTGATAACCCCCGATTTGGCAGCAGCATAAGGTGCCTGATCAGCACGGCCTGAACGGCCAGAGATCGAAGAAATATTGACGATATGGCTGCCGGCGCGCATATGTCTGGCAGCGAATTGCATGGCAAAGAAGACGGTTTTAAGATCGAGCGTCATGATAGCATCCCAATCTTCTTCAGTGACTTCGAGATATGGGCAGGTGCTTACCCGACCAGCATTGTTAATAAGTGCAGTTAATTGACCCCATTCAACAGAGCGAGCGATTATCTTTTGAACATCTTCCAGTTTTGATAAATCTGCCGACAAGAATAATGCCTGTGCGCCCAACTCTTCGATTTCTCTTTTAACTTCAGCTAAAGCGTCCGCGTTTATATCAACGATAGCAACCGCAAAACCATCGCGAGCCAGTCGGCGCGCGATCGCCCTACCGATTCCCTGCGCGGCACCGGTTACGATGGCGACCTTCAACGCAGAAGAGTCGCTTGTCATGAATCTTTACCCTTATGTGATTGCGATATCTCCTCTAACACCTCGCGTGAGAAGGCCAGGTGCTTGATCATCGCCTGTCGGCCGGCTTCAGCATCCCCACTCTCTACTGCCGCTACAATAGCTTCGTGCTGCTCAAAAACCAAATTCACAGGGCGGGGGAAATCCTCCCATGTCAAAATGATCTGGTCGCGCAACTGATTAATCAGAGGCGCCAATAATACTTTGAATAACTCGTTTTGGGTGGCTTCAGCCAACGTGACATGCAGACGAAAATCCAGCTCAGCCATCTGCTTGGCCGTGTTGCCACCGGCGCGCATTTGCTGGCAAATCTGACGGAGTTGGGTTAGTTGTTCAGGAGTAATTCGACCAGCTGCCAGCGCGACCATCTCCACTTCCAATACCCGCCGTACTTCGTTAAGGCGGATTTCAAAGTCGACCTGGTTAGATAGCTGCATATAGGTTTGCAGAGAGCGCGACACCATATTGAAGTCAGCATGTCGAACCGAGACTCCACTACCAGTTGCTGACTCGAGCACACCGCGCGCTTCCAAGGCTTTGACAGCCTCACGAACTACAGTACGGCTAACACCAAAGGCTTCTGATAATTCGCGCTCAGACGGCAAACGGTATCCAGGTTTCCACGCCCCAGAAGAAATGAGGTCCAATACTTTTTCAACCACCCGTTCATAGAGTCGTTGTTCACGTTCTAACGGCTCAATCGCTGCTGATTCAAGCATCGAGTTATCGCTGGTTCGATCGTCTGACATAGTAATCCTTGTAAAACCTTGAATTCTTTAAATTTTTCTGTTGTATGATGGAATTCTATAATACGGTATACTGTACTACTGGAAATTTGATTTGTCAATAGGAGTATCTAGGCAATATTTATCCTTATAAATAGTTTTGTAGTCACTTTTATCTGTAATTGTAAAAACTTCAGGCAGTAAGCCCGATATAATAGAAAAACCGTCTTATATATTATGAGTAAAAAAGGAAATAAGCTATGGCAACCTACCAAATTCCTCAAATAGTCTCTCCTCCAACCCTCAACCCTAGTGAGACATTTCTCGTCGCCAGTGGGGATTCGCGTCTGTCAGCCAATCAAACCTGCTGGCCCGCCCAGGCTGAGATGGAGCGACAAATTGTCGCAGCATTTGCTACCAAGGGAGTCAAAGTTAAACGGGCGCATCCCTATGATGAGACCACGAAACATGGCTTTATTTGGAATCAGCGTATGGGCATGGACGTTTTCAAATCAATTCCATCTGAGGCTCCGCTGATCGTAGCGGTAGCTGTCTGGCAATATAGTTATCATGTTCTCGCTGGCTTGAGAGATCATCGTGGTCCAATATTGACCATAGCCAACTGGAGTGGACAATGGCCTGGATTAGTAGGCTTGCTGAATCTAAACGGGTCTCTGACCAAGATGCATGTCACCTATAGCACTATCTGGAGCGAGGACTTCAAGGATGAATTCTTCCTCAAGGGGATTCGTCAATGGTTGCGGGAAGGCACTATTACGCACGACACGCGTCACATCCGGGATCTCGATCTGGCGCGCCTGCCAAAGGAGGAATCTCAACTGGGAGTTGCATTGGCGAAACAGCTGAAGAATGACAAGGCCATTTTTGGAATCTTTGATGAAGGCAGTATGGGTATGTACAACGCTATCATCGATGACGAATTACTGAATCCGTGTGGTATTTATAAGGAACGTTTGAGTCAGTCGGCTCTGCTGGCTGAAATGCGTCTCGTTTCGGACAAGGAAGCGCACAGCATTCGTACCTGGCTTGACGAAAAAGGGATGACGTTTATGGTTGGAAGTGATGACGCTACTGAACTTACGAATGCTCAAATCCTAGAACAGATCAAAATGTATATCGCCGCGGTGCGTATGGCTGACGCTTTTGGATGTGACGCTATTGGCATTCAATATCAGTTGGGGCTAAAGGATATGACGACAGCCTCTGACCTCGCTGAAGGACTGCTAAACAACGTTGAGCGGCCCGCCGTGTACCACAAAGAAACTGGAAAGGAACTTTTCCCTGGAAAAGCATTGCCACATTTCAACGAAGTGGATGAAGGTGCTGGCGTGGATGCGCTCATCACCAACCGCGTGTGGACATCTATGGGTCTAGATCCGGCCACCACACTACACGATGTTCGCTGGGGTCGGCATTATAAAGGTAATAATATTGACGATTTCGTTTGGGTGTTTGAGATTTCCGGAGCTGTACCACCCTCTCACCTCGTTGGTGGTTATGCAGGAGCAGTGAGTGAGCGCCAGCCTTCCATGTATTTTCCAAAGGGTGGCGGCTCGATCAAAGGCGAGAGTAAACCCGGTGAAATTGTCTGGAGTCGGGTCTATATTCAAGATGGTGCCCTGCATGCAGATATTGGCCGAGGGACAGTGGTCGCATTACCAGCTGAGGAAATGCAATTTCGCTGGAAATCCACTACGCCGCAATGGCCGATCATGAGCGCTATATTGCATGGCGTGAGCCGGGATCAATTAATGGCCCGCCACAAAGCCAATCATATCCAGGTGGTTTATGCTCCGTCAGCAGAGTTGGCTAATAAAGCCTTAGCAGTGAAAGCGAGCATGTTTGCCGAGATGGGTATCGCTGTAGATCTGTGTGGTGATGTGAACGTGGGCTAAATGAAGTGATCGCTCGAAATAGATTATGAGACAGAAGGATTTGACAGAAATCGACGAGCCTTACCACAAGCGCTTCGAAGGAAGCCAGCAAGCTTTAAAAAGACTCTGGTAAAATCGGGAGTAACGGAGATACGATCCTACGGCTTCAGTGTTACCTACACACAGAAATTGTTGGAATCAATCGAGCACCTCCAAAATTGAACCAGTTGGACGTATTTCACACAATTTTTGCCCGCCCCCGTAGCTCAATGGACAGAGTAACAGACTTCGAATCCATTGGCAATTATTAGCTTCGACGCGGGGTACCGAAAATAGAGTGGCAGGAAGCATCCAAAGTCCCATATTTGGCGGTTTTCTGCCACTTTTTATTCCTATATTAGAGTAGGTAGACCTTGTGGGATTAGAAATGTCCACTGGTATTTGCAGCAAATGCGGTATCGAAAAAGACATTGAGCAATTTCCCTTCGGAAATCAGTTTACGAGAAGGCGACAATCTTATTGCATGGATTGTCAATCAGAGATGGGAAAGAACTGGTATCAAAGAAACAAGGATTACCAGAAGGCTAACGCAAGGAAGCATACTACAGAATATCGAGATGCTTTGAGGGAGTATCTTTGGAATTATCTTCTCACCCATCCCTGTGCTCAGTGTGGTGAAGCGGATCCAGTTGTTTTGGAATTTCACCATAGGGGTGGAAAAGATATGGCAATTTCCGAGATGATTACCAGAGTGTCTAGTGTTGATCGTCTGAAAGAGGAACTGCCAAAAACAACGGTGCGATGTGCGAATTGTCCTAGGCGAATAACTGCCCAAGAGCGTGGCTGGTTTAGAAGTAAACTTGGGCGCTGAATTAAATTGAAAATGCGCCCAGAGAGGCTCGAACTCCCAACCGCTTGTTCCGAAGACAAGTGCTCTGTCCAATTGAGCTATGGGCGCAACTTTAATGAGGTGAAAGATCCCTTTTTGGAAAAATCCGCCATTCCCAATCAAACCAATACAACTCGACCTCATATCCCGATGATCGATTCGTATTATTCACCCTTGTTCGTAAGTTTTTTGCAGAAACAACATGGGTTGGTTCAGATGTGGCGTACGAGAATAACTATGATGCAGCCCGCCAAGAATTACCTTGGATGTGATGCACCCGCTTGTCGACTTTGACTTGGGCAGCTCATATTGATCACGAATGCGCTGACCGATACCGTGATGGGGTCGTCCCTGATTGAAATATGCCGTATATTCCTTGACCACTCGCTCCAAATGCCTGCCCTCATAGATCAGAGTTTGGTCCAGACATTCTCTGCGCAGACTACCCATGAATCTTTCGCAAATTCCATTGGCTTGTGGCACCTGATCCGGCGTCCTCAGCTCTTTGATGCCTGAGCGGGCCGCTACTGCCGAAAAGTGCGTGGCATATTTACTGTCACGATCGTGAATCAGATACTTTGGCCCTTGTCCCCACGGCGTTGCTTGTCGTAGTTGTTGTGCCATCCAGGCATCGGTTGGAGATTGGGTAACGCAGGTATGTATGATCCAACGGGTCTTCTGTTCCAGTACCACAAAGATATACCACGACCGAAACATCCAATCATAAGCTACGGTAAAGTCACAAGCCCAGATCTCACTGGCCTGATTCTTCAGAAAAGTCGCCCAGGTTTGGCCCGAAGAGCGCAACTTCCTCTCTCTCGGCATGTATTTCTGGACAGCGCGTTTACTCACTACAATCCCCAGTTTCAACAATTCACCGCGTATCCGCTCGGCTCCACATAATTGATTCTCCACTGCCATCCTTCGGATCAGGTTGATCGTTTCCGATGAAATCTTTGGCTGGCCATGTGACTTGCGCCGTCAATACAAGCGAAACAATTCCCGATGCCAGCATAGCATTGTGTCGGGCTGAACAATATGAAGGGCTTGTTTCCGATACTTCGTGAAGTGAGCCAGAAGAATGAGGCGAAAACGATCAGGGTTAGTAAGCTGAGGTCGCTTGACCTGTCGATTCAGGACGATCAATTGTTGGCGTAGCAGCGCATTTTCTACAATCAGATCAGAACGGCTGCGAGTGATATCGGAAAGAAGGCTAGACACCGAGGCTGGAGCAGCGGGCTTTGTCCAGTGTTTGATGTGCTTTTGAAGCGAGAGAAGAAATTTGCCAATCATGTTACTCCCAGTTAGGTTGCGAGATGAGAGTAATCTAGCATAATACTCCTCCTTCAGCTCGTTTTACCTCACAAATCCGGACGGATGAACCAAGTAGCCAGCACAGGGGGTGTGGGGTGTACGCGCTTGGTAGTAGATAGACACTGAATTATTGCCGATCTGACTTAATACGGGGTTTCATCCTTAATGGAATAATCACAATTCTTCTCCTGCATTAATAAAGCAAGAAATAGCCACCAGCTCTGAATCTTGGCTGCAATGTGTTTGCTGGAAAGTATCCTTCTCTACTATGTCGTATAGAAACACGCCACTATTCCTATATGGTGAACCCCTCGTTCTTCATAGATTTGGTATGTGGTGGGCGCATATCTCAAAGGCGGATCCACTTTTGCAGATATTTTCTGTTACTTTATCTAAGTGACTCAAACAGGGTGTTGAAGCTCACGAATTTTTGACTCAAGCTAACGACAGTTTCCACGCCAATTTCAGAGCACCCTCCGCTGGTTCAATTACATAACGAACCACTGTAAATGCTAACCTCTGAGTCTCACAGGCGCGGTTGAATGCCATCTTAAGATATCTTCCATGCAAAATCGTTCCACCTGTAAGAATCAGTGGAACAGTAGATGCCCCAAGTTTGAGATAGACTGCGGCAATCGCGCCTGCCAACTCGCGCGAAGATTCTTCCAAAATAGCGATCGCCACAGAATCACCCTGTCCTGCGGCCTGCTGCACCAAATCGGACAAGTTTGCCACCGCTGAGCGCGGCGACTCTGCGCCGTAAATAGCGGGAACAAGCTCTGGCGGAGTGTGAAGACCATAACGTTCCAACACCAGTTCTGACAACAATGTTTCTGGACCGCG
>WNFX01006357.1_pt1 | contig 11244 bp, 7 predicted proteins | sample 5400111 | NCBI WGS metagenome assembly WNFX01 (sample SAMN13153363, study PRJNA577476) | soil metagenome | isolation source: 40 cm soil or saprolite under grassland replicate 1 | place: USA:California | collected 2016-06-15
AAGTTTATCGCCGCAGTCCTTTCAAAAAAATGTATCTCCCAGCAGCGGCGGGCGACGCCGGCGGCGCCATCGGTGCCGCCGTGTATGTAAATTCGGAATTAGAAAGTAGAAATTCGAAAACCTCTCCGCCTTCTACTTTAGACTTTAGACTTTCTAATTTCTCTCCTTACCTCGGTCCGGAATCTTCCGAGCGGGAAATTCAGGTGCTGCTTGATCGGAGAGACAAGGAAATTGCGGAGGCCGGTTGTACGCTCTCCTTTCTGGCGGAGGAGGACCTGTTGCGCCAAACGGCGCAAGCGATTGCCGACGGAAAAGTCGTCGGCTGGTTTCAAGGCCGGATGGAATGGGGCCCGCGCGCCCTCGGCAATCGTTCCATCCTGGCCGATCCGCGCCGGGCGGAGATGAAACGGATTTTGAACGAGAAGATCAAGCGGCGCGAATCGTTCCGTCCGTTTGCGCCATCGATTTTGCGGGAGGCAGTGGCAGAATGGTTCGAACAGGATGGCGACGTGCCGTTCATGATGGAGGTGTTTCAGGTTCGCGCCAGAAAAGCGGTAATGATTCCGGCGGTCACGCATGTCGATGGCAGCGGCCGGTTGCAGACTGTGCACAAGGAAACAAATCCGCGTTACTACCGCTTGATCGAACATTTCCGCGACCTGACCGGCGTCCCGCTCGTGCTCAACACCTCGTTCAACGAGAATGAGCCGGTGGTTTGCTATGCCGACGAGGCGCTCGATTGCTTTCTCCGGACAAAGATGGATGTGCTGGTGCTGGGCAACTTTTACTTGGAGAGGAAAACTTGAGTCGTTTGATCTAAAAAATTAGAAAGTAGAAAGGCTAAAGTAGAAGACGAGCGGCATGGATAAAAATTTGGAGCAGCGGACGAAAAGATTCTCGCTCACCATCATAAAATTTGTCTCCTCACTCGGTCGCAATCCGGCTGCGGACATTCTGGGAAGGCAGGTGCTAGGCGCAGCAACTTCCATTGGCGCGAACTACCGTGAGGCGAACCGCGCGGTTTCGCGGGCCGATTTTGCGAATAAGATAGGCACAGTCCAAAAGGAGGCTGCGGAAACGCAATACTGGATTGAGCTCATCATCGAATCCCGCATAGGAGATCATGCCGTGGCGAGCAATCTGCACAAGGAATCATCCGAGTTGCTTGCGATCTTCACGACAATCGGACGCAAACTGAAAGAATAATGTTTTCTACCTTCTACTTTGGCCTTCCTACTTTTTGCCGGCGACTGAAATGATGAGGTCTTCTACTTTCTACTTTAGTCTTTCTACTTTCTTCTGATGTGCGGCATAGCAGCCATTTTCGCTTATCAAAGCGGCGCGCCCAGTGTGAGCCGTGATGAAGTGATCGCTATGCGCGATTACATGGCGGCGCGCGGCCCGGACGGAACAGGGGAATGGTTTTCGGAAAACGGACGCGTCGGTCTGGGACACCGCCGATTGTCGATCATCGATCTTTCACCAACCGGCGCGCAGCCGATGTTCAACTCGGACAAATCGATCGCCATTATTTATAACGGCGAGATTTATAACTACCGCGAACTGCGAGGGAAGCTGGAGCAAAGCGGCCGGCGGTTCGTTTCGCAAAGCGACACCGAGGTCCTGCTTCATCTTTATGAAACGCGCGGCGACGCGATGCTGAGCGGAGTGCGCGGCATGTACGCCTTTGCCATTTGGGACGGCCGGCGCAATCAGCTCTTCCTCGCGCGCGATCCTTTCGGGATCAAGCCGCTTTACTACGCCGACGATGGCAAAACGTTTCGGGTCGCGTCGCAGGTCAAAGCGCTTGTCGCCGGCGGGCAGGTTGATACCTCGATCGATCCGGCCGGTCACGTCGCCTTTTTTTTGTGGGGCGCGGTCCCCGATCCCTTCACCTTTTATCGCGGAGTTTCCGCTCTTCCGGCCGGACATACCTTGACCATTTCCGAAGGTGGCGAGCGGCGGGCGCGGTCCTTTTGTTTCATCCCCGACGTCCTGCACACGGCGGAATCGCACTCTGATCATCGAGCGATCGGCGCGGACGAACAGCGCGAAGTTCTCCATCGCGCGCTGCGCGACAGCGCCGAGCATCATCTGGTTGCCGACGTGCCAGTCGGCGTCTTTTTGTCCGCCGGCCGCGATTCATCGACCATCACCGCCCTGGTCAGCGAATCGCACCAGGACGTGCGCACGGTCACGCTCGGGTTTCGCGAATATCGCGGGAGCAAGAACGACGAAACGCGCCTCGCCGAAGTTGTGGCAACGAATTACAAAACAAATCATCAAACCATCTGGATCACGCGCGACGATTTTGAAGCCGACCTCGAGAAATTTTTCCACGCGATGGACCGGCCATCCATCGACGGAGTCAATACCTACTTTGTCAGTCTGGCGGCGAGGCGAGCAGGATTGAAGGTCGCGCTCTCCGGGCTTGGCGGCGACGAATTGTTCGGCGGTTATCCAAGTTTTCGGGATGTTCCCCGGCTCGTGCGAATGATGAGATACTTCGCGCCGATCGCCGGCGCCGCCCCGGCAATACGGGCGGTCTCGAGTAAATTGCTTCGCAAATTCACGTCGCCCAAATATGCCGGCGTCCTTGAGTACGGCAGCAGCTATCCGGCGGCGTATTTGCTGCGCCGCAGTTTGTTCATGCCATGGGAACTTCCCACGTTGCTCGATCCCGACCTCGTCCGCGAAGGCTGGCGGCGGTTGAACACTTTTGCCCAGCTTGCTCACCTTTGCGATTCACTCGAATCCGCTCGCCTCAAGATGTCTGCCCTCGAGCTATGCTGGTACATGCGGCATCAATTGTTGCGCGACGCCGATTGGGCTGGCATGGCGCATTCACTCGAAATCCGCGTCCCGTTTGTCGATGTCGATCTTTTGCGCGCGCTCGCGCCTCTCCTGGCGAGTCAGAATCCGCCGGACAAACAAGACCTGGCCGACGTTCCGCGAGCGAAACTTCCGGTGGAAATACTGAACCGGCCAAAGACTGGCTTTTCCGTTCCCGTCCGCGAATGGCTGATGCATGAAAGTAGAAAGTCGAAGGTAGAAAGTAGAAATGTAACGGACCGCGGTCTGCGGGGATGGGCGAAAGAAGTTTACGGAAGATTTCCCGGTTCGACCTGGGTCGAAGGAAGACAAAGGCATTTTGGTAAATCGATTTCGCTGGCGCGCCCGAGCCGTCGTTCCAGGAAAGAAGCGCCGCGGCGAATTTTGATTTTTCGCATCGGACAATTGGGCGACACAATCGTCTCTCTGCCCGCGATGTGGGCGGTGCGACGGCATTTTCCGAATGCGCACATCGCTTTGCTTTCCGATCGCCATCCCGGCAAATCGTACGTGCTCGCGTCCGATCTTTTGCGCGGCGCCGGCATCTTCGACGAATTTCTTTCTTACCCAGTTTCGGAGACGGGTTTCATCTTTCGTCCGGGGCGAATGGCCACGCTCCTGGCGGCGGTGCGGCGCCGCAATTTTGACACTCTTGTTTATCTTGCGCCGAGCATTCGCAAGCCGGAACAAATCGAGCGCGACCGCCGCTTCTTCTCGCTCGCCGGAGTCAAGAACTTCATCGGCATGCGCGGTTTTTCCGCCCTGCGGCCGAATAAACCGGGCCAGCCGTTGGAGGAAGTTTTGCCGGAATCCGAGCTCTTGTTAAACCGCCTGGCCGCTTCCGGATTGCCAATTACGTCGGGTAACGGCCACGATGTCGACCTTCGTTTGAGCGAAAATGAAGAGGAACAACTTTCCGTCTGGCTCAACGTTCTTGAATGGGACGGTGATCGCACGTGGATCGCGGTTGGTCCGGGTTCGAAAATGCCGGCAAAACGCTGGCCACTGGAACGATTCGAGCAAGTGGTTGCCGAATTGATCCGTGAATTCGACATCTGGCCGGTCGTCTTTGGGGGCGACGACGATCGCATGGTTGGCGATATACTCATTAGAAAATGGGGACGCGGCTACAACGCCGCCGGCGCGCTCGGATTGCGCGCCGCCGCCGCCGGTTTGAAACGCTGCACATTTTTCCTCGGCAACGACACTGGCACCATGCACATGGCCGCCGCGGTGGGCGTGCCGTGCGTAGCAATTTTTTCCTCGCGCGACCATCCCGGCCGTTGGTACCCGCGAGGCGAAGGCCATCGCGTCTTTCGTTCGCAGATCGAATGCGAAGGATGTCTTCTTGTCGAATGCATCGAGCGCCAGAACGAATGCCTCAAACGGATTTTAGCCGTCGACGTCCTGGAAGCCTGTCGCGAAGTTTTGGCAAATCGCTTGGGTCCAAAAGAATCGGTTATTCTGCGGTAACGTCGTTTTAAGATGGAGCTTTCTGCGCCCCAGCTGAAGAATTACGAATGGTGGGAACAAAATCCCATGACCTATGATTGGGAGAGAACCCTCCATCTCCAACCCGGCACGCGCGAGTGGTTTGAAGAGATTGACCATCGCTTTCTCAAATCGGCCTATTTTGCGCGAAGCGCCGATGGAAATCCGTTTGGGAGATTTCTTCAACGGAACCAAATTGCAGGAAAGAAAGTTTTGGAAGTCGGCTGCGGTATGGGAACGCATGCTTCACTCCTCGCGCGAGCGGGAGCTGATCTCACTGCCATCGACCTGAGCGATCGTGCAGTCGCAACGACTCGCCGGCGATTTGAACTGTTTGGCTTGCTGGGGCAAATCGAACAGGCCGACGCCGAACATCTTCCTTTCGATGACAACAGCTTTGATGTGGTGTGGAGCTGGGGGGTTATCCATCACAGCAGCCGACCAGAGGAGTGCGTTGCTGAGGTTGCCCGCGTGCTGCGGGACGGAGCTCGCCTCTTCTTGATGGTCTACTATCGACCCAGCCTCGTTTACTATCTTAATTGCGGATTGATCCGTGGCATTTTCTTCGGACAGCTGCTTCGCAAACCTTTGCAAAAGATTTACGAGGATTCCAGCGATGGCTTTTATGCGCGCGTTTTCAATCGAGCGGAGTTGCGAGAACTGGTGTCGCCGTATTTTCGCGATATCGAACTCAATGTCGTCGGGCTGAAAGCCGAGTTGTTTCCCATTCCCCGGACGCGGTTCAAAAAGATGCTCGAGCAGGCAACACCCGATTGGCTCGCGTCAGCTATACTCAACCGTTGGGGATCAATGATTGTGGCGGAAGCTGTGCGGAAATAGAAGTGAACGGCGATACAACTTTACCGCCAGTCGGGACGCAGGAACCGCCCGCGCCCGAGTCCGAATCTTACCGAGCGCTGATTGCGCGCGGTATCGCATGGAATACAGCGTTCCAGTTTTTCGGCATTGCGCTGAACTTCGTGGTGATGATTTTTACCGTGAGACTGATATCGCCTGCCGAGTTCGGTAAGTTTGCGACCGTGAGTGGAATTCTTGCTTTCGTAAATGTATTTAATTGCGAGGCATTCATCTCCCATGCTGTCCAGTTGGCGGAGGATCAGCGGCCCGACTGGGGGACGTACTGGTCCCTGGCCGCGCGGCAGCAATTAATTCTTTGCCTGCTGTGTAACTTGGTTGCGGCATTTCTTTGGTTGCTTCCCACATATAGACAAGTTGCGCCGTTACTGCATCTCGCATCACTGGGCTTGCTGTGGGACTCCGCGTCGCGGCTCCGCGCCAATATGTTAAGACGGGAACTCGATTTTCGCCGCTTGCGCGTTTTAGGAGCTCTATGCAGCCTGGGATCTGCGGCGGTGACACTAATACTCGCTTGGGCCGGATACGGCGCGACCGCGCTGGTAATGGGCGGGTATGTTGTCCTTTCACTGCCAATAGTAATCGAATTTTTTTGGATACATCGATGGAAGCCTCTCGACGGTTGGTTGTCCTCGATGAGGCTCGATCCTCTTCGCTCGATTTTATTTTTTGGATTTCATCAAACAACTGTCAGCGCTTTAGCGATGGCGCGCGGCGCATTGGAAGCTGCCGTCATTCCGAGTCTCGTTGGATATACTGGCTTCGGCCTTTGGAATCGGGCGCAAGTCCTTTTCCAGACTTCATCCGGCCGGGCAGTCGGCATCATTGCGGAAACAGCTTACCCGGCGCTGCCGCGATCCCGGGAGGACAAGGCGCGTTACCGCCGTCACGCGACCATGTTCGCGCAGACCGTCGTCGGCATAGCCATTTTCGGAGTCTTTTACATCGGATCGAACGGCATCCTGCTTTCGCGCGTACTTTACGGGATTAGATGGGCTGATGCCGACCAATTGATTCTTCCGGGTACGATTTTTGGTTTCGGAAGCCTTTTGTTTATTGCATCCGGCGATGTGCTCCTCGCTGCGAACAGCTTGCGAAAACGGTTCATCGCAATTTCGTTGCAAGCTCTTGCAGGATTTTTTGGGATCGGAGTCCTCATCTATCACTCGCAAATTGCCTCCTATGCATGGGCGCTAGCAATGCTACAGCTAGCGGCAGGATTTATGTCCCTGCTCTTAGCCGCCGAATATTTTGAGGCTGATTGGTTCCGGCGTGTGTGGCTGATTCCAACAATTGGCGCGCTCACGGGCACCGCCGCCGTGATCTTGAGCCAACGAACCTTACATCTGTCTATTGTGGCGCAGCTCGCGCTAAACACGATAGCGTATTGCTTAATTTCAGCCGTCGTTCTGCGATTTTGTTTCCCGAACTTTGTGCGCGACTCTTTAAGATTACTCCCGAAAGGCGAAAGGATTGCGGGCTTGCTCAAGCTATAAGCGCTTTAGGCAATTCTCATTAGTCATTTGTAGAAACGTAATCGGTTTCACCTTGTCGATGATTAGACAAATCAGAGTTCTTTGCGTCTTCGGCACGCGACCGGACACTATTAAAATGGCGCCGTTGGTGCTCGGGATGCAGGCGCAACCAAGAAATTTCAAGGCTCTTGTGTGCGTGACTGGTCAGCATCGCGAGATGCTTCGTCCGATGCTCGATACGTTTGGCATCAAGCCCGACCACAATCTCACGGTAATGACGCGGAACCAGACGCTTGCCCGAATGAGCGCACGAGTTCTCAGCCGGGTTGACGCTGTGATCGCGGAGGAAAGGCCTGACCTGCTCATGGTGCAGGGGGACACGACGACCTCGTTTGTGGCAGCGCTCGCGGCGTTTTACCAGCGCGTTCCCGTCGCGCACGTCGAGGCCGGATTACGCACAGGGGATTTTGATCATCCGTTTCCCGAAGAGCTTAATCGTGCGCTTATCGATCGGTTCGCCGCATTCTGTTTTGCGCCGACAGAACTTAACCGTCGAACGTTACTGACCGAAGGCGTTCCCAAAAAGCGGATCTTTGTCACAGGGAATACGGGTATCGACGCACTCCTAATAATTCGAGGGCGTGTCAAAAACAAACAAGCCGACACCTGGAACGATTTGTGGCACAGCGCGAAATCAGCGGTGCATGACCGTTCGCGAAAGCTGGTGCTTATCACTGCGCACCGGAGGGAAAGTTTCGGGCCATGGATGCGCGCAATATTCACAGTCATTCGAAATCTCGCGCGCAAACATCCGGACTGGGAATTCGTTTATCCCGTTCACCTCAATCCGAACGTGCGCACTCCAGCGACTCAAATCCTTTCAAAATTACGGAACGTGCATCTCATTGAACCGTTACCATTCGAGCCATTCGTTTTCTTAATGGATCGCGCGTCGCTGATTCTCACTGACTCGGGCGGCATTCAAGAGGAAGCGCCGTCACTCGGCAGACCAGTGATCGTGATGCGTCAAGCGACCGAGAGGACTGAGGCCATCGAAACGGGCACAGTTACACTCGCGGGGAACACCGCGCGAGGATTAGAAAATATTGTTGAAGAAGGCATGCGCCGAGCCGGCGAAAACGTCCACGGCGCACTGAAAAACCCTTTCGGTGATGGGCGAGCTTCGGAACGAATTCTAAAAATTCTCTGGCAGCAATTTCGCTCTCAATGAACAATCGGGGAAGCTGTCGGTCACTGCGCGTTTGCGTTTGCACGTCGGTTGAGGCGGCGGCTGAGCCGCGCGCGCCGCGTCATGCGGCAACAATTGCCGCGCTGGGACAGGATTTTGAGGTTGTGTTTGTGGATTGCGCGCCCGTGGGCGACGAGCGAAGGCTGGTAAAGGCGTTAGCCGGATTGCCAAATCTGATCTGGCGTACCCACTATTTCGCTACGCGTGCAACCAGCCCGATAAGGCGGGCGCTCTGTCGTGCACGGCAACTGGGCGCACAGGTTTGGTTCAGGTTGAGCGGAATCCCAACGGCTGGCGCCCTGTCCACAAGGGCGCTCGGCTTAAGAACGGCTTTGGAGGATATTGCGGCTCACATTTACTTCGCACACAACATTGAAACGTTGCTACCGGCGGCGGACGCCGCACAACGACGCGGCACACCGTTGATCTTCGACTCCATGGAATTTCACTCGGACGTGGGCGATTCGCAGACGGCGCTTGAGCGCGACATCGTTTGCGCAATTGAGCAGCGCTGGCTACGAAAGTGTGCGCTCATTTTTGCGAGCAGTGATCAAATTGCTGACGCGCTCGCCGCCGAATACGGCATCGCACGACCTGTAGCGATCTACAACGTCCCTCCGAAGGAAAACAAAATTCCTTTGAAACCGGATACGGGACTTGCCCTTTACTGGCGTAATGCTGTCGTTGGCCTCGGCCAACGCGGTTTGGATGAAGCGCTCATTGCGTTGACGAAATTGCCCGATGACGTGTCGCTGCACTTGCAGGGGAAAATGCCGGCGGATGGCGGCGCAGACTTGAAAGAGCACATCGCGGGGTTGGGGTTGAAACGACGTGTTATTTTTCATCCGCCCTATGTACCGGAAGAGGCGGTGCAAGAAGCCGCGCGACATCACGTGGGGCTTTGTTTGGAACGAAAAGGTGTACGCAACCAGGAGCTAACTGTCTCGAACAAAATCTTTGATTATCACATGGCGGGATTGGCGGTGATCGCGAGCGATCTGCCCGGTTTGCGCGGCGTCATGGAGCGCTCACGCGGGGGGCTGTTATTCGAGCCGGGTTCCGCAAGTGATTTAGCTACGAAGATTGTGACACTCTACAACGACCGTAGATTGCTAAACCAATTTGCGGCGAACGCGCGTGCGTTCGCATTGTCCGAGGCGAGCCGTGAAACGGAAATGAAGAAATTCGTAGATGCGTTTCGCGACGTTTGTCGTACGTGGCTTAGAATCGAGATCTGATCGTGCAAGAGCTACTTCGGAAAAGTATTTCGTTAGTACCGTGGCGAATAAGGGGCAGGATCAAGAACATTCCGCTGATCGCGCCATTGCAACGCCGGTTGCTGGCGCGATTTTTGGAAGGCCGTGAGTTTGTCCACACCGTGGACGCCGGTCCGGCGCGGGGTTTGCGTTATCCAATCAAACTGCCGGAAGACAAGGGAATTTGGACAGGCACATACGAACCGGAATTCTCTAACACTTTGTCGAAGGCCGTGCGTCCAGGCGATGTGTGTTTGGATATTGGCGGCTGGCGCGGATTTTTTGGCGGTGTAATGGCGCTGGCGGGAGCATCGCGCGTTTTTATCTTCGAACCGCTGCCAGCGAACGTCGCGCAAATTCGTCGCATGATCGAGCTTAATCCGCATTTGCCTCTTCAACTGGAAGAGGCAGCCGTGAGCGATGAGGAGGGCATGAGTGGATTTTACATCATGTCAGAATCAAGCATGAGTAAACTGACGAAGAGTTCATTTCAGCGAGAAAATCAAACTGCTCAGCAAGTTCAAGTGCGCGCTGTCAGCCTGGATCAATGGCTGCACAAGCAAAAAAGTTTACCGCCATCCGTGATTAAGATCGATGTTGAAGGCGCGGAACTGCAAGTCCTGCGCGGCGCGAAGCAAACACTCGGTACGCACAAGCCAAACTTATTCATCGAGATTCATTCGCGACTATTAGCGAGGCAGTGTGAGGAGATACTTAGGAATCTCGGTTATTCGATTTCCGTATTAGAAACAAATAGCATTCCCAATTTCCATTCTGAACCTGAAATCTGCCACTTCGTGGCGGTTCCGCGATAAAGTGCCGTATGTCGAACTTGGAGTCGAGTGTGCAGCGCGGCGCTCTCAATTACGAAGTTGAGGCGCTTAAAGGGAGAGATAGCCCAGCAATCGTGGCCCACAAGTCGCAAGGAAACTCGGCCTGACCATTCTTTACTTCGGAAGCAGTTATGGACTTGCGTTCTGTAGTTTTGATTTCGCCTTACTTCCCGCCAAGTAACGTTGCAGGAGTCCAGCGTGTGCGTTTGATGACTCACGCCCTCAAAACCTATGGATGGAATCCGATCGTGCTCACGGTCGATGCGGGCGCGTACGAGGGAACTTTGGATCTCACATCGTTGCGGTTGCTTCCTGAAGATCTCAGGATCGAACGAGTTCATGCATTGCCGAAATGGTTATGCCGGCCGTTTGGGATCGGCGACATTTCGTTGCGCGCTCAGTGGTCGCTGCGCTCCCGGGTAGCGAAACTCATCAAAACACAACAGCCATCAATTATCTTTGCAACGGTGCTACCTGGATACACGGCTCTTGTTGGGAGTTGGGCGAAACGACATTTCAGCATTCCATTCGTGCTCGATTATCAGGATCCATGGGTGCCGAAACTTCGCAATTCTCGGTGGAGTTGGGGGAAGGCGGATGTTGCTCGCAGTTTAGCGAGATGGCTCGAGCCGAAAATGCTGCAAAACGTAGACGCAATTACAGCCGTCTCCGATGAGACCCTTGATACTGTGCGAGAGCGAAAGCTGATCCAGCCGGGAACGCCGATTGAAATTATTCCAATCGGTGCGGACGAAAATGACCATGCCATAGCGGCAAAACAAGGGAGGAGTCATATTGTTAAGAAAGATGGAGTGCTCGATCTTGCTTACCTGGGAACTTTAACGGAGCGAATGCTCCCAGCGCTCAAGATGTTGTTGGTCGCAATGCGACAGGTGATGAGGGCAAGCCCCCAGCGGCGTTTGGGCTTATATCTGATTGGCACAAGTGCCCAACCAAACGGGCAAGATAAACTGGGCATTGTTCCAATGGCGCGTGAAATCGGAGTTAGTGACTTAATTAAATTCGAACCGCGCCGCGTCCCGTACCTTGATGCGCTCCGCACCATGCAGGATGCGGATCTGTTATTGTTGCTTGGCTCAACCGATTCGCACTATACGGCCTCGAAATTTTTTCCGTGCTGGCTTTCCGGAAAACCCATCCTCGCGCTGTTTCATGCGCGCAGCACAGTGAACGAGCTCGCGCAAGAGCTCGGTGGCGTGCGCGTAGTGAAT
>WNFX01006358.1_pt1 | contig 11244 bp, 8 predicted proteins | sample 5400111 | NCBI WGS metagenome assembly WNFX01 (sample SAMN13153363, study PRJNA577476) | soil metagenome | isolation source: 40 cm soil or saprolite under grassland replicate 1 | place: USA:California | collected 2016-06-15
CCAAGGCGCAAGAAGCGCCTGGCTGCGGGTACCATTGGGGGATGGCCACTCCGCATGCTAATCTTCCACGCGGGACGCGCATCAAAGTTGGCACCACCGGCTCGCTGAAACAAATCCTTTTCGGCCCAGCGGAAGTTGATGATGGCAGTCAAAATTTGGTCGGCGCGATCACGACTTGTATGGGCAATGTCGGTGCTCGCGATATCGCGGAGTTTCAGCAAACGGAGATTATCATCGCTCCTTCCATCAAGACCGAAGGGAAACTTTTCCAGACCGTGCAAAGCGTCGGGATGGGAACGAGCTAAAATATTTAGCGAGTTAGAGTTTGAGTCATTGCGCTTTGACCTCGAACCGTCAGTATCGAAACTTCGCGTGTTAAATCGTTAAACCATTAAACCACTCAATGAACAACGATCGTAGAGTCGTCATCACTGGATTGGGCGCCATCACGCCGCTCGGCAATGACGTAGAGACATTTTGGTCGAACCTGAAGAACGGTGTCAGCGGTATTCGCAAGATCGAAATGTTCGATACGACGGCTTACGACTGTCAGATCGGGGGCGAAGTCCGCGATTTCGATCCGAAACCATTCTTTAAAAATCCGAAGGATGTCCGGCGCACTGATCGATTTGCCCAACTCGCGTTGGCCGCGGCAAAAATGGCGCTCGACGACAGCGGGATCGATATAGAGAAACTGAGACGGCGCGATCGCTTCGGCGTCATCGTTAGCAGCGGAATTGGCGGGCTAAAAACGCTGCAGGATCAGTTGATGATCCTGCTAACGAAAGGACCGTCACGAACTTCGCCATTCACGATTCCGATGTTGATCAGCAACATGGCGAGTGGCCTCATCTCGATGGAATACGGGCTCCGCGGTCCCAATATGTGTATCGTTACCGCCTGCGCGACCTCGAACAATGCCATCGGTGAATCCTGGCGGATAATCAAATTTGGGGACGCCGATATTTTCCTCGCTGGCGGATCGGAGGCTCCGATTGTCGCAATTGGCCTCGCCGGATTTTCGGCCATGAAAGCGCTCAGCACACGCAACGATGAACCGGAGCGCGCTTCACGGCCGTTTGATCGCGATCGTGATGGTTTCGTCATGAGCGAAGGTGCAGGGATCGTGGTGGTCGAGGAGTTGGAACACGCCAAAGCGCGTGGCGCAAAGATTTACTGCGAACTCACAGGTTACGGGCTTTCTTCGGACGCCTACCACATGACGGCGCCGCCGCCGAACGGCGAAGGCGCGGTGCGCGCCATGCAACTGGCGCTAGAGCATGCCGGCGTTTCTCCCAACCAGGTTGATTACATCAATGCGCACGCGACCTCCACCGACATCGGCGATCTTTGCGAAACGCGCGCGATTAAACACGTGTTCGGCGAACAAGCTTACAAGGTTTCCATCAGCTCTACTAAATCGATGACCGGCCATTTGTTGGGCGGGGCTGGTGGAATAGAGATGGCAGCCTGTGCACTCGCCATCCGCGATTCCGTGATCCCGCCAACGATCAATCTGGAAAATCCTGGAGAAGGATGCGACCTCGATTACACGCCAAACGTCGCTCGCGAGAAGAAAGTGCGCGTTGTGTTAAATAATTCGTTCGGCTTTGGCGGCCACAACGCCACCCTGGTCGCGACGGCATTCGAGAAATAGGGGAGTGCACGCGCCTTCGCCTCCTGCGATTGGCGAGGACGCCAATCGCTCATTCTTTTGTCCCTGCATAAAGCGGCTGGTTAGCTTTGACTAGTCACGATTAACCGATCACTATTTGCTCGCGAAGGCTTTCGGAGTTCACTTCTTACATCGCGCGGGCATAGCTTAATGGTAAAGTTCCAGCCTTCCAAGCTGGCCATGCGGGTTCGATTCCCGCTGCCCGCTCTTTTACCTATGAAAACAGGGCTGGAAAAGCCTCTCCAAAGCCGAAAGTCAGAACGTAAAGTCAGACATTGTCCATTATTGTCGTTCGATTCTCAGTCAGCCCGCTTTTGCCTGCGAATATGCCGGTCTGAGGCCGATTTGCGGTCTGAGTTTCGTTCTGAAAGGCCAATTCCCGCGCATTAGCGCCTGAATTCCTGCATTTGACCGCTCGAAGCCGGCCAGCTTAAATCCCAGCCTCATAACAAATGAAAAATGATTAACCGAATTTCTTAGGAGTAGTAATGTCATTTTTGTTTTCATTTTTGTTGAGGTTGATTGTTTTACTGCAATCCAGTTCCGCGCGGAACCAAGGACCATCCTCTGCGACACTTCCGCCTCACTTCGGCTGACTCGGGGCTCCAGTTGGATCTGGAGATCGCGCTAAACGATGTCTCAGCGAAGATCCAGCCCCTCGGGCTTTTTCAGCCGTGCCGAAGATTCCGTTCAAACTGTCGGATGACGAAATCGGCGGAACTCTGCCACCACTCCCGACAGCCGTTTATAAGACTTTAGTCCTATACGTTTAGGAACCGCAAAAACGGCAAGGGAATCGGGGAAATTGCCGGATGATCCAGCGCATTGGTTCTTATACCTTACGCGTGCGCGTGGCATGATACACAGTTGCCCAGCGTGGGTCTATAAATCCAAAAGTAACTGATAAAGGAAAAGCAATGATGAGAGTACTAAAACCCCTGCAAGACAAGGCCACAACCGGCGCGGGCAAAAGGCTTGTGCTACCAGAGCCGCGCAGGGTTAGGTTTCTCATCCGCGGAGAAGGGCCGGTATCAGCCGGAGCGGTAACGATTGAGTGTTGCCCGGAATCTACAAAGGCTGGCAAGTTTTGGATGGAGTTGGCAACCATTCCCGTGCCCGCCGATAATGGTCTGGCGCAATATTACACTGAGGAAGCTTCCGGCCTTTTCAGGGCGCGTATTTCGCGGCCTGTGAGCAACGGCACTGTAACTGTGACACCCTTGGTTTCCCGTGGTCGGCCAGACCGGCCGGACCGGACAAAGGTTGTATGACGCCAGCAAGGGATGAGCGCCAGGCGCGCCGAACGCAAGGCATCACCACTCTCTGAAGTCGCCCGCATGCTCGTGCGTTTCAATCAGGTTTCCAGTTTCATCGTAAACGCGAATCACAGCATTGTGTGAACGGGTGCGAAACTTTGCGTAGCCGATTGCGTTTGGCTCGCCGTACCACAGACGACCGGCACGGCGCTACTTCAGCGCGACCGGTTTCTTTGCTTCCTACGATTTTATCAAAGCGCGGATCGTCGCGCAGCGGATCCCAAGACGGCAGCAGTTTCAATTGCCCATAGCTGAGGCCGCTCGGGCTACGGATGGCAATGGCAAGCTGTTCGAGGGCGAGATCTTTGTCGCCAACCCAGGCAGCGATCATCGCCAAATACTTGATCATGCCCGAACCATTCATTGAATCTTTTTCCACAGGAAGAAGCTCAATCGCGCGCCTGCCCTCGCGCAGCGCTTCTTCTTTCCGACCGAGACCGGCGTCGGATCAAATCAAGTGCGCACAATGCCAGGCCGTAATTTGGGTGAGCTTGGACGATTTTCTCCTGCTCCGCGCGGGCAGCAGGAAAATAAAAGACAAAATAACGCTTGACAGTCGTGCACCACACTGGTGAAGAATGGTGAAGTGAGCTTGAAGCGAAGCAAGACTCGGAAATCACCTCCCACGAAAGCAATGGTTCGTCTGACTGTCAGCCTGCCCAAAGCGGTATTGTCCCGTGTGAATATTATCGCTGACCAAATGGAAGTATCGGCGGGTTGGGTGATCCGAAAAGCCGTGATCGAATTTGTGAATCGTGACATTCCATTATTTCGCTCGGAGGAAAAATTTTGATGACGCCCTTTGTGCCTAGGGTTGCGCGTCTTAATTCGCAATCTCCGGCACCTCTCGGGGAGCGAAATGGCTCGTCCAGCGCAATCTGGACAATCGCTGCGGTGGCAGTGTTGGCGCTCAGCTCGCTTGCGGCGGAAATGGCGCTCCGACGAAATCGGAACCGAAGGAAATGTACAACAAAGCGTTCCCTGCGCTCGATGCGAACAATTGAGCCAGTCTTTGAGGCGCCAGTGAGGCCAGCTGTCGAACAAACGGCGAAAACCCTGCGCCCAAGTGTCCCGCAGACGCCTGAAATAGCTCCGGTTTTGGCAGTCATCCCAATGGCTCCCGAAGCGGCACGACTTACGGAGCCGTCGGACGAGGAGATTCGCCTCCGCGCCTACTTCATTTCCGAACACCGCCGCAGATTTGCCCTGCCGGGCGACGCAGATTCGGATTGGCGCGAAGCCAGGCAACGGCTCATCTCCGAATCAGGTGAATTAAGCGGACTTTCTACGATAACGACAGAATTACCGAGTGAAATTCCCGCACGCACGGAGGAGATCGCACTGCCCGCCGTAGTAACGTCAGCCGAGGCTGAAGTTGGATCGATCGAACGAGGGGAACCTATGCCGTACGAGACGACTTTCACTGCGATTCAATCCTCCGGAGCTGAGGCGGTAACTGAGTGCGCGTCCGATTGCCCAAATGCCATTTCCCCTGAGCCCGTATTTCCGCAAACAACCCCACCTGCAACCATGCCTGAACCAACCCAAATGCCAACCGCTCCAGTAAATAAGCCCCCAGCGACTGCCGTGGCCAAGCCGTCTGGCACGATGCAGACTTGTGTCAAGGTCACCTTTTCCTTCGAGATCGCCGCTGTGCAACTGACACCGACATTCAAGATGGGCGTTTTGCAAGTGCGGCCCATATCCAAGATCGTCACGATGCGTCTGGCTCCTTCTCAACGGCCGCAACCCGAAGTGAGTTTCGAGATTGCGAAGATCCAGCCCGTAGGGAAAACCTTTGGCACTATTCGGGTGACTCCGTCTCAAAAGGAGAGGCCAATCATGCGTTCGCCTTCGGTCGCGGGACTGCAACTTGTGCCGAATGTGGAGGCTACGCCGGTCCAACTCACGCCATCACAGCACGGCGAAGCGGCTGTCTTCGTGACGGTCCCGTGCCAGATTAGTAGGATCGAGTTTTCCCCGTTGCTTGAGATTGCGTCCGTTGTCCTGGATTCTAGTTCCAAGCATGTCCTCGTTCAGTTGCCTGGTGCCGGACCAAGCCCAGCCGACGGACCGCGGGCATTTGAGATTGCAGATTTGCAGCTTAACGAACGCGGCGATGCCGGTATGATGCAGCTGAATCTGCTCGCCCAGAGCCCGATGGAGACGTGACGAGACCACGTTTGCCGGACCACAAAGAGAGAGGCTTCCGTGTCAGTCAATACATGGTTTTCCGCTATTCGCCTTGCCACTTACTCGAGGTTCTTGAGGGCATGTTGACGTTTTCGGACAAATTCGGACACTCGGACTGCGTAATTCTGCGCGATTCGTGCAAACTGCTCGATTTGCAATTCCCCCTCTAACGCGCAGCCTACCGCATGGTTGTGGCGGAATCGCGCAAAGCCGCGAAAACGTCAAATTGGGTTCGATTCCCGTTGCCCGCTCATTTACCTATGAAAAATAGGTTTTTTCGGCCTCTCAGAAGTCCCAAGACAGTTATTTCAAAACCAGCGAGAGTGCCTTTAATTTGCTGGGCTTCTATTGGATATGGTTAACCCGTCAACGGCAAAAAAAGACCCCTCGGATGTTTGTCGCCGGCGCGCGCAGATTCGATTCCCGTTGCCCGCTATTGGTCCGGCGCAATCAACTCGCGATTCCGCCACGCGAGGCCCAACCCCGAATAAATCGTTAGCGCCACCGTAATCCATACCAAAACAGGACCAGCCTTGTCTCGTGCCCGCAACCACCATGTCGATGTTTCAGTCGCATGCCGCAGCTCGGCTATCGAAAAAAGGGTAAGGAAGAAAATAACGGTGACGATCTGCCAGGACGTTTTCTGTTTGCCGAGCCGCTCGGCTGGAAGGACTCGGCCTTTGGCGCTCGCCATCAGACGCAACCCGGTAATCAAGAAGTCTCGGGCGACAACTGTCGTGGCTGCCCACGCCGGCACAGCCTTGAGAGGCACCAGCGAAATAAACGCTGCAGCCATCATGATCTTGTCCACCAGTGGATCCATCAATTTGCCAAAATTTGTGATGAATCCGTAGCGCCGGGCAATTTCCCCATCGATAAAATCTGTCAGACCCGCGATGAGAAAAATTAAAAGCGCAGAAGTGCGCGCATACGGCCATGAGGAATTGAGCGCCAGAACAAAAAGCACCGTCAGAACCAGCCGGCTAAGCGTTAGACGATTGGCCCAATTCATTCCGGTAAATGCGTCGTTGTAGCCGCGATCGATAATCCCGGCCGGGTGCCAGACATGCCAGGAACACGACTCTCGACCTTGAATCGCGGTCTCTTCCAAATTGGCACCTTTTTCTTTAGCTCGTCCACAATCCACTTGCTCGCTTCGAAAGCGGCAGCGCGATGCTGCGCCCTGACTTGAAGAAATAAGGACGGCTCGCCAGCGCGCACGAAACCGATCCGATGATGAACCATCACCTTCTTCAAATGAAACTCCTCCGTCGCGGCCTCCGCGACTAATTGCAATTGGTGCTCGGCCATTGTTGTGTGCGCTTCGTAATCAATGCCCTCGATCTTGTGCCCATTCTCAAACTCGCGAACAACGCCCCAAAAAACGACAACGGCGCCGGCTGCCGGATCGGCATCATTCTCTGGCGCTTTAAGCAGCGCCTTCGTCAATAAAACTTCGCAAACGGGATTTGCCATGTGCTCTATGTGCTCGTTAGAGTGAGTCACCTCTGTTTCGAGCCGTCAGGCAAGAAGATTCTAAAATGACCACGAATCAATGTGATATTGGCCTCATCGGTCTGGCTGTGATGGGCGAAAACCTCGCCCTGAACATGGAATCAAAGGGATTTTCTGTCGCCGTTTTTAATCGCACCACCGAAGTCACAGAGAAATTCGCGGCTGAACGCGGGAAGGATAAAAACATTCAGCCAACCCGCACGATGGGGGAATTCGTCGGCGCGCTCAAGAAGCCGCGCAAGGCCATGATCATGGTCAAAGCCGGCGCGCCAGTGGACGCCGTCATCAATCAACTCGCCCCCCTCTTGGAAAAAGGCGATGTCATCATCGACGGAGGCAATTCTCTCTTCACCGACACGCAACGGCGCGGCAAAGAATTGGACGACCTCGGTATCCATTTCGTCGGCTGCGGCGTCTCCGGTGGCGAAGAGGGCGCACTCAAAGGTCCATCTCTCATGCCGGGCGGCTCGCGCGAGTCCTGGGAAATGATCGCGCCCATTTTCCGCAAGATCGCCGCGCAGGTGGATGGCGAGCCGTGTTGTCGTTACATGGGACCGGACGGCGCCGGCCATTACGTCAAGATGGTGCACAACGGAATCGAGTACGGGGACATCCAATTGATTTGCGAGGCCTATGCAACCCTGAAAGATGTCCTGGCGATGCAACCTTCGGAGCTCGCCGATATCTTTGCAGAATGGAACAAAGGCGAGCTCGACAGTTATCTCATTGAAATCACGTCGCAGATTTTTCGGAAGATCGACCCTGAGAGCGGCGAACCGCTGGTCGATATGATTCTTGATAAAGCCGGACAAAAAGGAACGGGCATTTGGACGCTTCAATCCGCCATCAAACAGTCTGTCGTAATTTCGACAATCAACGCCGCCGTCGAAGCGCGCGTTATCTCGTCACGGAAAGAGGAGCGCGTCGCTGCGTCGAAAATTCTGCCGCAACCGAGGGCGCGAAAGTTTAGAGGCGATCGGACGCGCCTGATCAATGCAGTGCGCGACGCGCTTTACGCGTCCAAAATTGTTTCGTACGCGCAAGGAATGGAGCTTCTTCATGCAGCAAGCAGTGAGTACAAGTGGAACCTGAACCTTAGCGACATCGCCACCATCTGGCGCGGCGGCTGCATCATCCGCGCGAAATTTCTCAATCGTATTGTAGAGGCGTATCAGCGCGATCCCGCCCTGCACAATCTCCTGCTCGATCGCTATTTCACGAAAATCATTAGAAAGACGCAGCGTAATTGGCGCGTCGCGGTTTCAACAGCCATTAAGCACGGCGTAGCCGTCCCAGCATTTTCAGCATCGCTTGCCTATTTCGATAGTTATCGCCAGGCGCGACTTCCTGCGAATCTCTTGCAAGCGCAGCGCGATTTCTTTGGTGCGCACACGTACGAACGCGTAGATAAGCCAGGTGTTTTTCACACTGAGTGGATCGAATCCGAGGGCAAGTCCGCCGAAAAGGCGGCCGAACCGAAATCGCCTCCGCCGCATCACGCGGGAGAATAAGAAAAGCGTTGAAGCGTTGAAGCGTTGAAGCGGCATGATTCGGCAACGCTTTAACGGTTCAACGTTTCAACCTTTAACGAATTAATGGAAATCGTGTGAATCGCTGCCGACGAGTTCTTGGTGCACGAGTGGTCTGATGTCACGCGTCTTAATCAAGACCACGCCATCCGAGTTTTGCACTTCGCCTTCGATAAGGAGAAATGCTTCTTCGGTGATTAAAAGGCGAAACCGCTCAAATAAGTCTGGCTCGACAATCGCATTTGAAACGCCGGTCTCATCTTCGAGGCTGATAAAAACAAATCCCTTCGCTGTCCCCGGCCGCTGACGGCAAATCACGTTCCCAGCGATCTGAATGGTTGTGCCATGTCGCGCCCGCTGAAGATCGATCGCACGCCAAATATTCGGTAACTGTTCGCGCAACAGTTTCATCGGATGCGGGCCGGTGGTTAAGTTCATCGTTTCGTAGTCTGTGCGCACACGTTCAGGCAATGTCATTGGCGCAAGCGGCACGTTGTAGCCGGGATCGGTGATCCCGGTCGGGGGCAGCGTACTCATTGATGGGCCGGGATCACCGATCCCGGCTACAGCAAACAACGCGTCTGGCGCTTGTTCCTCTACCCGCCACATCGCTGCGCGCCGATGTTCAGCGAAACAGTTCAACGCCCCCAATTCCGCCAGTGTGCGCAGTTCGTCTTTTGAGAGCGGTACGCGCCGCTTGAAATCCTCCAGTGACTCAAATTTTCGATCTTGTCGTTGCCTAACGAATTCCTCCGCGTGCTCCTGCTGCAATCCGTTCACTACGCAAAACCCCAGACGCACTGTGCTGTCATCGACAACTATGCAACGCCAATCGGAGTACGAAACGCAAACCGGCTTGATCTTTAGCCCGTGCCGCTGCGCGTCTTTGACTATCGTGGCCGAGGTATAAAAACCCATCGGCTGATTGTTCAGCAGGCTGGCGCAAAATTCCGCTGCGCGATGCACTTTCAAATAGGCGCTGCCATAGGCCAGGATGGCGAAGCTAATTGCATGCGATTCCGGGAAACCATAAAGCGCAAATGAAGTGATCGAGTGAATGATCTTGTCGATCTTATCTGACGCGATGCCTTTTCGCTCCATGGCCGCACGCAATTTCCAGCTCACTTTCTGCATTCGTTCCTCCGAGCGGTGAAAACTTAGCGCGCGCCGCAGTTCCTCCGCTTCGTTTCCAGAAAAATCGGCCATGATCATCGCGATCTGTAGCATTTGCTCCTGAAATAAAGGCACACCGAGAGTGCGTTCGAGAACTGGCTTTAGTCGCTCATCGAAATAGCTGACTTTTTCTTTTTCTGCGCGTCTGGCGAGGTAGGGATGTACCATGTCCCCTTGGATCGGACCCGGCCGAATAATTGCGACTTCAATCACGATATCGTAAAAGCATTTCGGTTTCATCCGCGGGAGCGTCGCCATTTGCGCACGGCTTTCGATTTGAAAGACGCCGATCGTGTCGGCCTTCTGCATCATTTCAAAGGTGGCGGCGTCGTCGTTTGGAATGTGTGCAAGATCGAGCGGGCGCCCACGCTCGCGGCACAGCTCAAACGCATCTTGCAGCACCGACATCATCCCGAGGCCGAGTAGATCGACCTTCACGATGCCGAGGTCTTCGCAATCGTCCTTGTCCCATTGGGCGACGACGCGTCCCGGCATCGACGCATTTTCCAGTGGCACAAACGAACTCAGCTTGTCCTGGCAAATAATCATTCCGCCGGAATGCTGGCCAAGATGTCGCGGCAAACCGTAGATCGCCTTATACAGTCTAACGAACGCCGGCATGCGCGGATGTTCCTTCGGCAAACCAGCCTGCTCGATTTGCGATTGGAGATCGAGCGTGTGCGGAAAATCGCCGTTCGCGAACAAATGCGAGAAGCGATCCAGAATGCTCGGCGAAAAATTTAACGCTTTGCCGATTTCACGTGCAGCGCTGCGTCCGCGAAAAGTGATAACATTCGCGGTCATCGCAGCGCCGTGTTTGCCGTAACGACGATAAATTTCCTGAATCACAGCCTCCCGGCGATCACCGCTCGGAAGATCAAGATCGATATCGGGCCAGCCTTTGCGGTTTTCGTTTAAGAATCGTTCGAAGACGAGATGATTGCTCACCGGATCGACCGGCGTGATGCCGAGACAATAACAAACAGCGCTGTTGGCGGCGCTGCCGCGGCCTTGCACCATAATATTGTGCTCACGGCAAAAATTCACGATGTCCCAGACAATCAAAAAATAACCGGGGAACCCGAGCTTGGTAATGAGCGCCAGTTCTTCTTCGAGTTTTTGCTTCACCACGGTGCTGATCGTCGCATAGCGCTGCTGCGCGCCAAACCAGACAATCGTGCGCAGAAACGAATCCATCGAGTGACCGGCAGGGACCGGGAACTCGGGAAATTCATAACCAAGATTCTCCAGCGAAAACGTGAGTCGCTCAGCCAACCGCGACGTGTTTTCGATTGCTTCCGGGAGATCGCGAAAGAGTTCGCGCATTTCGCGATCGCTTTTCAAATGTCGCTGGCTGTTTTGGGTGAGCAATTTCCCAGCGGCATCCAGATGCGTGTGTTCGCGAATACATGTGAAAACATCGAGAACCTCTCGCCCGTAAGGCCGGGCGTACTGCACACCGTTCGTCGCCAGGATCGGCAATCGATAATGATTCGCAAGATCAAGAAGTTGACGGTTAACGCGTTCTTCTCCGCGAAGGAAGTGTCGCCGGATCTCTACATAAACGTTATCACGACCAAGAGCGTCGATTAGAAACTGCGCGCGATCCGTAGGTTTGTAGGACGTTTGACTCATTCGCGCCCGCTCACTCGCCCTGACGGGCTCCCCGTCGATGTCGCTCGCGTCCCCGCGGCTCCATTCTGCGAAACGCCGGGAAAGACTGGCGTCTGACACAGACGCCCTACAATTCACGATCCGAGACACATCAAAGCGAAGAAGCGATTCGTTAAAAAACGCGACCAATCCGTCGGCAAATTCCGGCACTTCATTCCATTGCACAGCG
>WNFX01016936.1_pt1 | contig 11244 bp, 10 predicted proteins | sample 5400111 | NCBI WGS metagenome assembly WNFX01 (sample SAMN13153363, study PRJNA577476) | soil metagenome | isolation source: 40 cm soil or saprolite under grassland replicate 1 | place: USA:California | collected 2016-06-15
TGCGCGCCAGCAGGAACTCGATCGCCAGATGGCCGGGCGCGAATCCGGCACCCAAACAATTCTTGGCGCGGTGCAGGATGGCCTGCTGGTGGTTGACGCGCGCCGCCGCATTACGCTCATGAATCAAACGTTCGAGAAACTGTTCAGGCTGCGAAACCCGGCCGCCGGCGTCCCTTTGCTTGAGACCGTCCGCCACGCAACGCTGGATTGGCTGATTGCGGAAACGCTGCGCACCGGCGAAGCAATGCGCAGCGAGTTGAGCCTTGCCGATTCACAAACCCATGGCGAGCGGCAGATCGAAGTCAATGCTGTCCCAATCAAGAATGCTCTCGGTGAAACGAGCGGCGCGGTCGTACTTTTTCATGATATAACGGAATTGAAGCGGCTGGATCAAATCCGAAGCGATTTTGTCGCGAATGTTTCGCACGAGTTGCGAACCCCGTTGTCGATTCTGCGCGGCTACATCGAGACGTTGCTCGATAATCCGAAACCTTCGCGAGAGGAACTGGCACGGATCCTTTCGATCATGGAACGGCATTCCAAACGGCTCGGACTTCTGGTCGATGATCTGCTGAGCCTCGCCCAATTGGAATCATCGCACGCAAAGCTGGAGCTCAGCGTTGTACGGGTGGGTGAGTTGTTTAATAACGTCGTCCGTGACTGGAGAGAAAAACTCGCGGCAAAGAATCTGAAAATGATTGTCGATGTTTCGCCGGACGCATCGACACTTCGCGCGGATGAAACCCGGCTACAGGAAGTCCTCTACAATCTGCTGGAAAACGCGGTGAAATATTCGCGTGAGAACGGGCAGATTCAGCTGCAAGCAGCACGGCGCGGTCCCGAAACCGTGCTCAGCGTGAGCGATGATGGCGCCGGCATCTCAAAAGAGGATTTGCCACGCATTTTCGAGCGATTTTATCGCGCTGACAAAGCGCGCAGCCGGGAGCTCGGCGGCACTGGTCTCGGGCTGGCGATTGTGAAACATATTGCCCAATTGCATGGTGGTCGCGTGGAAGCCGAGAGTGAGCTTGGCAAAGGAACCACGATTCGCGTGGTCTTGCCGACGCATCCGTAGCTTCCACTGCATCGCGCCAGTCGTAGGCCCTGTCTTCTGTAGCGGTTCTTGCGAGCGACGCAGGTAGAGAGCGCTCTCCCCTGTCACACAAAAGTAACATTAAACTTTTTGACGCTTCCGCGCGCGCTGCGGCAGGCTGGAACACGCATGAAACCTTTAAAATTTAGGCGCAAAACTTTAGCGTTGGTGCTGTTAGCGGGAATGAGTGCGACCGCCTCGGCGCAGATGATGATTAACGGCGCAGGTGCAACATTCCCGTATCCGATCTACTCGAAGTGGTTCGATGAGTACGCAAAAGTGGACCCTTCTGTCCGATTTAATTATCAATCGATCGGATCCGGCGGAGGCCAAAAACAAATCCTCGCGCAAACGGTCGATTTCGGCGCATCGGATGGTCCGATGAGCGATGAGAATCTCGCGAAGGCGCCGGGCAAACTCTTGCACATTCCAACGGTCGCGGGAGCGGATGTGGTTGCTTATAACCTGCCCGGAAATCCGGCGTTAAAGTTCGATGCTGATACGATTGCGGGAATTTTTCTTGGCCAAATCAAGAAGTGGAACGACCCGAAAATCACCACGCTCAATCCGGGAGTGAGCTTACCCGATCAGGAGATCGTGGTTGTGCACCGCTCCGATGGCAGCGGAACGACTTACATTTGGACCGATTACCTAAGCAAGATCAGCCCGGAATGGAAAAGCAAGGTCGGGACGAATACTTCTGTAAACTGGCCGACCGGAATCGGCGGTAAAGGAAACGAAGGCGTGGCCGGGCAAATCAAGCAGACGCCGGGCGCGCTCGGCTATGTGGAATTGATCTACGCGGTGCAAAACAAGATGCCGTACGCCGAGGTCAAGAACGCAGCCGGCGAATTTGTGAAGCCGAATATTCAATCGGTCACTGCCGCGCTCGCGACGGCGGATATTCCGGAGGATTTCCGTTTCTCCATCACCAATGCACCAGGCAAAGATGCGTATCCGATCTGCGGTGCGACCTGGTTGCTGGTCTATGAGCAACAGAAGGATGCGACCAAAGGAAAGAAGCTGGTGGAATTTCTAAAATGGGCCGTGAAAGACGGCGAGAAAATGGCCAGGGACCTCCAATACGCACCCCTGCCGGAGAACCTTCAGGAACGTGTCCTGAAGCGAATCGACGAAATCAAAATATAGTATAAAGGGGCATGGAGATTGCCACACATCCAGCAGCCGCTTCGCTTGCGCAGCGCTCAGCGGCGCGCGCGATGGTCCCGCCCTCGCGCTTTGGCGATAAAGCATTCGAGTGGCTTACCCTCGCCATGGCGATGGCGGTGGTTCTGCTCGTCATTTTAATCGGCTGGCAACTGTGGCGTGGATCTTCGCTCGCGGTTCAAAAATTTGGGTTTCATTTTCTCACCACCTCGACCTGGGACCCGGTCACGGAGCAATTTGGCGCGCTGCCATTTATTTACGGAACGCTGGTTTCTTCCTTTATTGCGTTGCTCATCGCTGTGCCGTTGAGCGTGGCGACTGCGGTTTACCTTACGGAACTTGCGCCGGTCTGGATTCGGCAGCCGATTGTTTCGTTGATCGAGATGCTGGCGGCGATACCGAGTGTAATCCTCGGATTGTGGGGCATTTTCGTCATGATCCCGTGGTTGCGCGATTATCCGTTTCCGCTGCTGAAACGATTCTTTGGGTGGACGCCATTCTTCAGCGGGCCGATCTACGGGACCAGCATGCTCGCGGGCGGAATCATTATCGCCATTATGATTCTGCCAATCATCACCTCAGTCTCGCGCGAGATTCTGCGCAGCGTTCCGAACTTGCAGCGCGAGGCAGCCTACGCACTCGGTGCGACACGCTGGGAGGTGACGCGGATCGCGGTCCTGAGCTATGCGAGGAAAGGCTTGTTCGGTGCCGTGATTCTTGGCCTCGGGCGCGCGCTTGGCGAAACGATGGCGGTGACAATGGTGATCGGCAACACGCCGCAGATCGCGGCGTCGCTTTTTAAGCCCGGCTACACCCTTGCCAGCGTTATCGCGAATGAGTTCACCGAAGCAACTACGGACATTTATTTGCAGGCGCTGTTCGAGATTGGGCTGGTGCTCTTCGGAGTCACGATTCTGGTGAACCTGATCGCGCAACTTCTTCTCAAAACCTTGACGACAACATCAACAACGCGCGCCGTGCAATGACGATGCATTCCGGCCGAGCAGACAATCACACTTGGCGCAAGATCATGAATGCGCTGGCCTCGGCCACTACGTTTGTCTCCGCGCTCCTGGTGATCGCCCCGCTAGGTCTGATCTTTTTTCATCTTCTTGCTAACGGCGCGAGTTCGGTGAACTGGGCTTTTTTCACGCATTTGCCAAAGCCGGTCGGTGAGGCTGGCGGCGGAATGGTGAACGCAATTGTTGGCTCGCTGGAATTGCTCGCGTTCGCCTCTGCGATCGGTATTCCAATCGGAGTTCTAGGCGGCGTTTACCTGGCCGAATACGGAACTGCGCGCGCGAATGCGCTGCTGCGTTTTGTCGCCGACGTACTCAACGGTGTGCCGTCAATCACGTTTGGTGTTGTCGTTTACGGGCTGGTCGTGTTGCGTTTCAAAGGCTTCTCCGCCTATGCTGGCGGCCTCGCGCTTGGCTTGATCATGATCCCGCTCATTCTGCGCACGACTGAGGAAGTGATTCTGCTGGTGCCGAATGGTTATCGCGAGGCTGCCCTCGCGCTCGGCGTCGCTCGTTGGAAAACGATCGTTTACATCGTAATGAAGACTGCTTCCAAGGGAATCATCACTGGCATTCTGCTGGCGTTGGCAAGAGTCGGCGGCGAGACTGCACCGCTCCTCTTCACCGCCTTCGGCAATCGGTTTTGGAACCATAACTTGAGCGAACCGATCGCTGCGCTTCCATTGCAGATTTTTACTTACGCAATCTCTCCCTACGACGATTGGCATCGCCAAGCCTGGGCCGGCGCCCTGGTGCTCGTCACGGGAATTTTTTGCGTTAATGTACTGGTGAGAATCCTGACGCGCGGACGAACGACATCCGTCGCCTAGCGTTTGTTGCGAATGGTTAATTTAATTATGGCAAGTCCGGATCCTGCGGTTGTCGAACATGTCGAACGGCCGGCCGAGCCGTCCCCCACCACCGAGCCTGCGCCACCGTTAACTTTCCAGGTGAAGAATGTATCGATCTGGTACGGCGAGAAGCGTGCCATTGATGATGTGACGCTCGACATCGCATCGAATGCGGTGACTGCTATTATCGGGCCGAGCGGTTGCGGGAAATCAACGTTTCTCCGCTGTCTCAACCGTATGCACGAGCTCGTGCCGAAGACGCGTGTCGAAGGAAGAGTCCTCCTTCAAGGCGAGGATCTCTATTCGAGCACTGTCGATCCCGCGATCGTTCGCCGCCGGGTCGGCATGGTCTTCCAAAAATCGAATCCGTTTCCGACGATGTCGATTGGCGAGAATGTTATCATTGGTTTGCGATTGAACGGAGTGCGCAACCAAAAATTTCTCAATGAACGTCTGGAAAAATCGCTCCGCATGGCTGCTCTTTGGGATGAGGTGAAAGATGATTTGCACAAGTCCGGCACCAGCCTTTCCGGTGGCCAGCAGCAAAGGCTTTGCATTGCCCGCGCGCTCGCGGTGGAACCCGAAGTGCTTTTAATGGATGAGCCCTGTTCGGCGCTTGATCCGATCGCCACAGCCAAGATTGAGGAATTGATCTATGAGCTCAAAGCCCAATACACGATCGTAACGGTAACGCACAACATGCAACAGGCCGGCCGCATCTCTGATTTTACCGCGTTCCTTTACATGGGCCGCCTGATTGAGTTTGGATCGACAACGAAGATCTTCACCAACCCGAGCCAGAAACAGACGGAGGATTACATCACCGGTCGGTTCGGCTAATTACTATGACTAAAACGCGTCCAACAAATGCTGTAGCGTCCGCTATCCTCAGCGGATTTCGCACTGCCACGCCGAGTGCCCGGTGCGCTCATGAGAGCGCACGCTATAGCCTGATGCTGATGATGTGATGATCACACCAAAACACATTCTTGGGACATTCGACGAAGCGCTCGCTTCTCTGCGCAACAACGTCCTGATGATGTCGAGCCTGACCGAGCGCAGCTTGGAGCGAGCGATGAAGGGCTTGTTCAATCGCGATGACGATCTTTGCGCACATGCAATCGCCGATGATGAAGAGATCGATCAACTCGAGATACAGATCGACAAGGATGGCGTGGCAATTTTGTTGCGGTTTCAGCCGGTAGCCTCCGATCTGCGCCGCGTCGTTTCCGCCATGAAACTTTCATCGAATCTGGAGCGCATGGCTGATCAGGCGACGACGATTGCGCGACGCGCGCGGAAGTTAAATCAGCATCCGCCGTTAGCCGAGGTCGAATTGATCCGACCGATGTACGAGCAGGCCGTGTCGATGTTTAAGGACAGTGTGGATGCCTTCGCGCGCGAGGATGTCGATCTTGGGCGCGCGGTCGTTCCACGCGATCAAAAGCTGGACGATTTGAATCGCGCTGCTAGTCGCAAATTAATCGAGCGTATGGCGCAGGATCCGGAGCAATTGCGAGGCTACTTGAATCTGATTTTCATTGGCCGTTGCCTGGAGCGCGTGGGCGATCATGCCACCAATATCGCCGAAGACGCTGTTTACGCGGCCGCCGCTGAAGACATCCGGCATCAGCCTGTGGTGGCCACGACGTGACGCGGCCAGTAGCAGCGTGTCCAGCTCTTGCCTAATTTCCCAAGCAGTGGTTGCGTGAATCAACGCGCGAGCTCGTTTTTCGGCCCGCGGATTCCAAGAAAGCGATAAATGCCAACAGCCGTTGCCAAAACCAGTGTTGCCGACGAGCCCTCCGTCGGGGTCGGGCTTTTACGGAAAGATGTTCCCGAAGTAACTCGTTTTTCCGATCCGCGGAATTTCATCAATCGCGAGTTGAGCTGGCTCGAGTTCAATCGCCGCGTTCTCGAGGAAGCACAAGATCCGACCCAGCCGCTCATCGAGCGCGTCAAGTTCCTTACGATTTTCAGTTCGAACTTGGACGAGTTTTTCGAGATCCGGGTCGCCGGAATCAAGCAGCAGATCGAAAGCGAGACCAGCGACGTGGGGCCGGACGGTTTGAGTGCAACCGAGACATTTAACAGTATCCAGCGCGTGGTGCGCGAACTCGTGGCGACGCAGTACGCGCTGTGGAAGAACGAATTGGTGCCCGAGCTGGCAAAGAAATTTGCGTGCGCGAGATCGCGGAATTGCCGGCGAAACGGGCGGCGTGGGCGCATCGTTATTTTCAGCAGGAAGTCCTTCCAATGCTCACCCCTCTGGCTGTGGATGCCAGCCATCCGTTCCCGCATCTTTTGAATCGAAGCCATAATCTGCTGGTGCGTGCAAAAATGCAGCGCGGTGCAGAGCCGCTGCATGCCATCGTGCAAGTGCCCAGGGCGGTATCGCGCCTGATCGCCTTGCCGCGCGGCAAAAGCGCCGACGAGCCGTGGGAGTACATCTATCTTGCCTCACTCATCAAACAACACATCGGCGAATTGTTTCCCGGTTTGATCCTAGAGGAGGTGCACGCGTTTCGGGTCACTCGCAACAGCGATCTCTACATCGACGAGGAAGAAGCAGAAAATCTTCTGCGCACCATTGAACAGGAGCTGCGGCGCTCCAGTCGCGGCAATGCCGTCCGCCTCGAAGTGGAAACTGATTGCCCGAAAGATGTTCTCGAATTGCTGCTCAGATTTTTCGACCTGACAGAGGCCGACGCCTACAAGCTGGACGGCCCGCTTTCCATGACGCATCTCATGCCTCTCGTGACTAATGATGCATTCGCCAAGCTGAAGGACCGGCCATTTCAGCCGGCGCGCGATCCGGCGCTGCCGCCGCATGTCGATTTTTTTGAAGTACTGCGACGTCAGGACGTGCTGCTTCACCATCCTTACGACAGCTTTGATCAAATTGTCGAATGGATCGAGGCCGCAGCGCGGGACCCGCAAGTGCTGGCGATCAAAATCACGCTGTATCGCACAAGCGGTGATTCGCCCATCGTTGAGGCGTTGATCGATGCGGCGAATGCAGGAAAACAAGTCACTGCCATTGTCGAGCTGCGTGCGCGCTTCGACGAGGCAAGCAACATTCAATGGGCCCGGCGTCTGGAAGAAGCCGGCGCCCATGTCATCTATGGCGTAGTCGGTCTAAAGACACATTCTAAGTCGCTGCTGATCGTTCGCCGCGACGCGGATCAACTCCGGCGCTATGTACAGCTGGGTACTGGCAACTATCACCCGCGCACGGCCCGCATCTACACCGACTTCAGTTTGCTCACTAGCGAACCGAAATTGACCGAGGAAGTAGCAATTGTTTTTAATACCCTTACCGGCCTCGCTGGTTATCCTGGCCTGAAAAAATTGATGGTCGCGCCGTTCGATATGCGCAGCCGCTTCGTGCGACTGATTGAACGGGAGCGTGATAACGCCCGAGCGGGCAAGCCGGCGCGCATCGTTGCGAAGTTAAACGCACTGGTCGATCAGGAGATTATTGAGAAACTGTATGAAGCTTCCTGCGCAGATGTGAGCATCGATTTGATCGTCCGCGGCATCTGTTGCTTACGGCCGAAGATTCCCGGCTTGAGCGAGAATATTCGTGTCATCAGCATTGTCGGTCGCTTTCTTGAGCACAGCCGGATTTTTTATTTTGAGAATGCCGGACAGCCCAAGGTTTTCCTCTCCAGTGCAGATTGGATGCCGCGAAATTTTTACCGGCGCATTGAACTGGCGTTCCCCGTCGAAAATTCGGCGTTGCGCGATCGGATCATCAATGAAGTGCTTCCGAGCTTTTTGCACGATCGCGTCAAGGCCCGGGAGTTGCAGCCCGATGGAAAGTACAAGCGTTTGAAACCCGAAGGCGCGGAGCCGCGTGCCCAGGCGCAGTGGCATTTTCGTGAGGTCTCTCGCGAGCGCACAAAAAAATTGACCGGCTCGAAGAAGAAATTGCGCGCCGACAAATTAATTCCGATCACCGTTCCTGAGGAAAAATCTGCCGCCCCAAGCACATCGGGAACCGACCGCCACCCAAGCTCAACGCCCTCGGCTACAACGTCGAAAGAGCCGTCGTGAATAAAAAGATCCTGGTCATCGACATCGGCGGAACGCACGTCAAACTGATGATGTCGCGCCGTGACAAACGAAAATTCAAATCCGGGCCGCAGTTGACGCCGCGCGAGATGATCGGGCAAATGAATCCATTGATTAGCGATTGGAAATTTGACGCGATCTCGATGGGATTTCCCTCGCCTGTGCGTGATGGGTGGATCATGAGCGAGCCAAAACACCTGGGCAAAGGCTGGGTGAGATTTGATTTCGAAAAAGCCTTCGGCAAGCCGGTTCGCATCATCAACGACGCGGCAATGCAAGCGCTTGGCAGCTATCGAGGCGGCCGGATGCTTTTCCTCGGGCTTGGTACAGGACTCGGATCGGCTCTTGTGTGGGCCAATTACGTGCTCCCGCTCGAATTGGGGAATCTCCCCTACCGAAACGGCAGCATCATTGAAGATTATCTGGGCAAACCCGGCCTGGCACAGCTTGGCGAAAAAGATTGGAAGCGCGACGTCGAGCACGCAATCGTGCAGTTGAAGAAATCCCTCATCGCCGATTACGTTGTTTTAGGCGGAGGCAACGCCAAAAAATTGGAGAAGCTCCCGAAAGGAGTCGAGCGCGGGCATAATCGGAACGCGTTTCTGGGTGGGACGCGGCTGTGGCAAATCAATCCACGCACCCGCCACCCAAAATGGCAGATCCTATGAGGAAGGGTAAGAACAAGAGGTAAATTGACATGGAACTTTATTTTCTAAGACACGGCGAAGCCGATTGGCCCGATTGGAAAAAACCTGACGACGAACGTCCGCTGACTAAACGCGGTAAAAAAGAAATGCGCGACGTCGCGAAATTTCTTGGGCGTCTAAAAGTGCGGCCCGACTTGATCGTGACCAGCCCGTTGCCACGCGCGGCGCAGACTGCCGAAATCGCAGCCGACCATCTGAAAGCGAAGTTGCGGAACGATGAATCGCTCGCGCCGGGATTCGGAATGAACAAATTGCGAACGGTGCTAAAGCGGCATCGCGCCAAAGCCTTGATGCTAGTCGGTCACGAACCGGACTTCACCCAAACTATTTCAGAATTGACCGGGGCCTCACTCAAACTTTCCAAGGCCGGTGTCGCCTTGCTCGATGTCGATCCTGAATCCGAAGAAGGAAAGCTGCTCTGGCTTTTTCCGCCAAAACTGGCGAAGAAATAACCGCATTATCCCCGGCGCTTTTTCTTTTTGGACGCCCAATCTTCGAGGAAGATCGAGATTCGTTTTGCAAACGCCTTCGGCGGCTCTGCGTAAAAGCGCCGCCCGAGTTCTAGCGCATCGCGACGCAATCGGTTACCACGCTTGCGAATGCGCTTCTGGAGTTGCGCCAGTTCATCACGCAGCGCCTCATCGCCACGTTCGTTCTCCAGGCGCGCCAGAAGAAAGTCGAAATCGTGGTCCAGACCCAATAGTTCGCCCAAAATTTTTGCGTCGGCGGCAATCTCTTCCAGAACCACCCCGTTAAGCGGCTGCAAAATGCGCAACTGATACCAGATATCTTTCACCCGCTTACGCCAGGCATGAAAATTCTCCGGGACGGGTTTTTTGATCGTTTTCGCGAGTCCGCGCTGGCCGCGTTTGTACGTTTTCCCGACCGCGCCGCAAATTTGCTTCCAGTTAATGCCGGCCAGCGGCCATTTCGACAGGCGCTTTTCTACGCGTTCCAGTTTCGGAATCGCTTGTTTTTGCCAGCCGGCAAACGCCGCCGAGAAACTTTCCCGTTCCAGCGACAATAATTCTTCAATGCGCGGGAAGTGGTTTTCTCCGGAGCCCTTTGCCGTGTCGCCGCGCAGGTGAATCAGCGTTTGCAACCGCACCTGCGCGTCGCGCAAATCGGAGACGAGTCCTCCGATTTCGCGCACGCAGCGATCCTCGCGCGCATGCCGATTTTTTCCGACTTCGCCCACGGCAAGTCGCATGGCCGCGCGCAGTTTTTTAAGGTACTTGCGAACTTCGTGCACGGTGACGCCTCGTTGCTTTGCCGGGTGCCGGCACAATTCGAGTGCTGACTGGATTTGTTCGCAAAAAACTCTCGTCAGTCCGTCCGATAACGGTTCGCGCAATTTCAAACGGTAGCCCATACGGTCTGTTTACTCGTTAGCCAGTCTCACGTTGCTATAACGTTTTTCTCCCGTCACCTCCCTGCCAAACCAGGAAGGCGGCTTGAATTTGCGGCACGTTACATGGTCGGAGAATTCTACTTCGGCCACTACCAAACCGGAATGTCTGCCGCGATAAATATCAATCTCGATTAGTAGATTTCTCCAGGGAATTTCGTAGCGCAACTTGCGCAGTCTTCTACCCGCCGTGGCGGGCCAAAGCGCGGCGAACTGCTTCGGGCTAAGCTTAATTTCACATTCCTCCCGACTTCTGCTGCGACCTAAATGCCGCGAGCGCTTAAGCCTATCGGGCAGTCGCCTAAGCAAAAACTTACGTTCTATCTCGCGCGACGAGACATGGTGAGGCCGGCGCATCTCATCGACTCAAACGCTTCTTAAGCGAATCGCCAAGAATTATCCGCGAGAAAAATCGGATCCGACGAATGCGGCTGCCGATTACGCCACGGTTTGTTCAGCGCGTGCCGGTTGCAGGATCACCAGGCCGGATGGCTTCACCGTGATTTCGATTTCGCTCGGACTCTTCACATTTTGGTCTTTGCGCGGCAAAAGTTTGTCGTCGAAGTGAAGCGTCGAGGTTTCCCAAACAAATTTTAACTGGCGAAACCTGCGAAGGGGCAGTGGGAACTTGATTCTCCCTCCCGCCAGGCGCGCGTCGAGATACTCATGAAGATGGAACGGTCCTCTTCCCGCACACACACGAAATCCAATCGGCCATCTTTGGTCGCGGCCTGCGATGCGAGATAAAGTACGGGGCCGACTGAGCGAATGTTCATCGCTTCTCAGAGAATGTAGCGATCCGAAATTTCTTCGCCGTCGATGTCGATCTTCCATTTCTGTGGTGGATAGTCGTGCAACATTCGGCGCAAAAGCGAAACGCAATCTGTGCGCCACTACGACGGCAAAGTTGTTCCGAGCAAGG
>WNFX01006361.1_pt1 | contig 11243 bp, 9 predicted proteins | sample 5400111 | NCBI WGS metagenome assembly WNFX01 (sample SAMN13153363, study PRJNA577476) | soil metagenome | isolation source: 40 cm soil or saprolite under grassland replicate 1 | place: USA:California | collected 2016-06-15
GCCGCGCGCCATGGTTTGGCGGGGCCGTTCCTCTAGGCCTGCGCGAAATGGCACCAGACAGTGATCCGGAGACACTGGCGCCACCGATCGAGCTTCGGGAATCATGGGAGGGCTCACCAAAAAACGTTTGCATCGTGCTAGAGCGAATATTTGATCATGAAAAGACTGCTCGACCCTGACGCGCTGAGGGCGCTGGCCCGTGGCTGTGCCGTGCTTGGCGCCGGTGGTGGCGGCGATACCTACGTGGCGCTGCTCCAGGCGCTGCAAGCGACCGAGGACTACGGCCCCGTTCCCCTGGTTGACCTGGATGAACTGCCTCATGACTCGCTCATCATGCCGTGCGGCGGCATTGGCGCCCCGACGGTGAGCATCGAGAAGCTCGTGAACGGCAACGAGGGTGCGCGGCTCAGGGAGCAACTGGAATACCTGACCGGGCGCCAGGTGACCGCGCTCCTGGCCAGCGAGATCGGCGGCGGGAACGGCGTGTTGCCCATCGCCTGGGCCGCGGCCATGCACCTGCCCTTGGTGGACGCCGACGGCATGGGGCGGGCCTTTCCCGAGATTCCCCAGGTCACCATGCAACTGGCCGGCATCTCCCCCAGCCCGGCCGTGATAACCGATGAGCGCGGCAACCTCATCGTGTTCCGCACGATCTCGGGTGACTGGATGGAGCGCCTGGAGCGGGCCGCCGCGGTCGAGTTCGGCGGCGCCGCGTCCAGCACCGAGTTCTCGATGACCGCGGCGCAGGCGCGCGGCGCCACGGTCCGGAACTCGGTGTCGCTGGCGATCAGGATCGGCGAGGCCATCGCCGGCGCCGAGAGCGAACCGGTGGCCGCGCTGATCGCGGAGATCGAAGCGTTTCGCCTGGTCAGCGGCAAGATATCGGACGTCGAACGGCAGACTAGAAGCGGCTTCGTCCGGGGCAGTGTGGTCGTCGAGGGCCTAGGCGCAGATGCGGGGCGGCTGATCAGGCTGGAACTGCAGAACGAAAATCTCGTGGCACTGGAGCGCGGCCAGGTACTCGCCTCCGTGCCTGACCTGATCACCGTGCTGGATGCGGAGACCGCCGATGCAATCGCGACCGAGCGGATCCGCTACGGGCAGCGGGTCACGGTGATCGCGTTCCCGTGTGATCCGGTGTGGCGAACCGAGAAGGGCATTGCCGCCACCGGCCCTCGCGCGTTCGGCTACGACTTCGACTACCTGCCTGTGGAGGGGCTTGCCGGTGCGACGACCTGACTGCCGCCCGGGCATCGTCGCGTTCGACGGCGGCGACCTGGCACCGCTGGACACCGACGCCATTGCGCGATTCCCCGGCGAGGCCGGCGACTGATCATGAAAAGACTGCTCGACCCCGATTCATTGCGTGCCTTGTCCCGGGGCTCCGCCATACTCGGCGCAGGTGGCGGGGGCGATGCGCATGTGACACTGCTGCAGGCGCTGCAGGCAACCGAGGACTTCGGACCGGTCCCCTTGGTCGATTTGGATGAACTGCCCGATGACGCGCTGATCATGCCGTGCGCCGGGATCGGCGCCACCACGGTCATCCTGGAAAAGTTCGAGAACGGGGACGAGGGAGAACGGCTCCGGGAACAGCTGCAGTTCGTGACCGGGCGCCAGGTGGCGGCGCTGATGGCCATCGAGATCGGCGGCGGGAACGCCCTGCTGCCCATCACCTGGGCCGCGCGGATCGGGCTGCCGGTGGTGGACGCCGACGGGATCGGCCGCGCGTTCCCCGAGATCCCGCAGGTCACCATGCATCTGGCTGGTATTCCGGCGAGCCCGGCTGTGCTGACCGACGAACGCGGCAACATGGCGGTGTTCCGGACGATCTCCGGCGACTGGATGGAGCGCCTGGAAAGGGCGGCCGCGGTCGAGTTCGGCGGGTCGGCGTCCGGGGCGGGGTTCTCGCTCACCGCGGCGCAGGCGCGTACCGCGACGATACGCGGCTCGGTCTCGAAGGCAATCAGGATTGGTGAGGCGCTCGCCGGCGCGACGAGCAGCCTGGTGGCCGCCTTGATCGCGGAGATGGGCGCGTTCCAGCTGATCACCGGCAAGGTGATGGACGTCGAGCGGCACACCACCAGCGGGTTCGTCCGCGGCAGCGTGGTGATCGAGGGCGTCGAGCAGGACGCGGGCCGGCTGATCCGGCTGGAGCTGCAGAACGAGAACCTGGTGGCGCTGGAACGCGGCCGCGTGCTCGCCTCGGTGCCCGACCTGATCACGGTGCTGGACAGCGAGACCGCTGACGCGATCGCCAGTGAGGTGCTGAGGTACGGCCAGCGGGTGACGGTGATCGCTTTCGCCTGCGATCCGGTCTGGCGGACCGAGCGCGGGATCGCCGTGGCCGGGCCGCGGGCGTTCGGCTATGACTTCGATTACCTGCCCGTGGAGGAGCTCGCCGATGCCAGTGCCTGACCACCGCCTCGGCATCGACGTCGGCGGCACCAACACCGACGCGGTGATCATGGACCCCGCCGACCGGATCGTCGCCAAGGCCAAGGTGCCGTGCACGCCCGACATCACCGGCGGAATCACCAGGGCGATCGACACCGTCCTGCACGCGCCGGGGGCGGACCCGCGGCGGATCAGCCACGTCATGCTGGGCACCACCCACGCGACCAACGCGGTGCTGGAGCGCCGGAACCTGCGGCGGGTGGCGGTGATCAGAATTGGCGGCCCGGCGACCCTCAGCGTCAGGCCGATGTTCGGGTGGCCACGCGACCTCACGGACACCATCTCGGTCGGGACGACGATCGTGGACGGCGGCATCGAGTTCGACGGCCGGGACCTGTCCCCCCTGGACACCGACGGCATCGCCCGGTTTCTCGGCGAGGTCGGCGGCGCCGCCCAGGGCATTGTCATCACGAGCGTGTTCGCCCCGGTCTCGCCGCGGCACGAGCTGCTGGCGGCCGAGATCGTCAAGCGGGAACTCGGCGAGATCCATGTCTCGCTGAGCCACGAGATCGGCTCCATCGGCCTGCTGGAGCGGGAGAACGCCACCATACTCAACGGGGCACTGGCCGGGGTCGCCCGCAACGTGGCCGAAGCGATGCGGGCCGCGCTGGCGGCCCACAACCTGCAGCCGACCAGGTTCTTCGCGCAAAACGACGGCACCCTGATGGGCCTCGACCATGCGCTGCGGTACCCCGTGCTCACCATCGGCAGCGGGCCGGCCAACAGCGTCCGCGGGGCGGCGTTCCTCACCGGGAGCTCCGACTCGCTGGTGATCGACGTCGGCGGGACGTCCACCGACGTCGGGGTGCTGGTCAACGGCTTCCCGCGGGAGTCGTCCCAGGGAGTGGAGATCGGTGGCATCCGGACCAACTTCCGGATGCCCGACCTGGTCACCATTGCGCTGGGCGGCGGCAGCGTCATCTCCAGCGGCCCGCAGGGCGCCCGGATCGGGCCGCGCAGCGTCGGTTACCTGCTCCAGCGGGAGGCCCTCGTCTTCGGCGGCCCGACGCCCACGCTGACCGACAGTGCCGTCGCCGCCGGCCGGGCCATGCTGGGCCAGGTGAAGCCGGACGGCCGGCACCGGCGGATGCTCGGTGAGGCGCTGGCCCGCGCCGACGTCATGCTCGCCGAGGCGATCGACCGGGTGAAGACATCCAAGGAGGATCGTGCGCTGGTCGCCGTGGGCGGCGGCAGCATCCTTGTCCCCGACCGCATCCCCGGGATCAGCGAGGTCATCCGGCCCGAGCACTTCGATACGGCCAACGCCGTGGGAGCTGCCATTGCCTCGGTCAGCGGCCAGGTGGACCGGATCTTCCACGTCGGGGAGGCTGGGCGGCGGGCGATCCTCGACGAGGCGCGCGACGAGGCGCGCGAGCGCGCGATCGCCGCGGGCGCCGACCCCGGCACGGTGCAGATCGTCGAGCAGGAAGAGATCCCGCTGGCCTATCTCACCTCGCCATCGCTGCGGATCCGCGCCAAGGCCGTCGGCACCCTCGGCGGCCACCCGGAGCAGCACCTTCACGCTGACCTGGCCGGGCAGACACGCCTGGCCGGCAGAGCCAGCCAGGCCGACCCGACCAGCCCGACAGCGACGGCCCCCTGACCGACCGCGCCGACGGCCCAGTCACCGACAAGGACCACGGAGGCAACCATGAAGCCCCACCGCGCAGGGCTGTTGCTCGCATCAGGCGCCGCGCTGGCCCTGCTGCTCGCCGCCTGCGGCGGCTCATCCAACTCGGCCAGCCCCCAGTCGACCAGCACCGCCAGCCAGGTGTTTACCTACGACACAACCGCCACAGTCATGGACGACGGCTGGGACCCGGCGACGGAGTACTCCGACGGCATCATCGCCATGCCCGACATGTACGAGACGCTCACGCGCTACAACTCGGTGACACAGAAGACCGACCCGCTGCTCGCGACCAGCTGGTCGAAGTCGGCCAACGGCCTGACCTGGACCTTCCATCTCCGCCACGGGGTGCACTTCCACACCGGCCGGCTGATGACCGCGCAGGCGGCGAAGGCCGCGCTTCAGCGGACAATCAAGCTGGGCGCAGGCGCGGCCTACGTCTTCACCGCGGTGAAGTCCATGACCACCCCCGACGATTACACACTGGTCTTCCATCTGAGCTACCCGGCGCCCATGGACGTGGCTACCTCCGCCGCCTACTCCGCCTACATCTACGACACCCAGGCGGCGGGCAGCGGGGCCAGCAGTTCCGCGCTGGCCAAGTGGTTCAACACCCCCCACGATGCGGGCACCGGCCCTTACACGGTGCAGACCTGGAACAAGGGCCAGGAGTTCGAGGTGATCCTCAAGGCCTACCCCGGCTACTGGGGCGGCTGGAGCGGCCCGCACTTCAAGAAGGTCGTGTTCCGGGTGGTGAAACAGGACTCCACCGCCGCCCAGCTGCTGCGGTCGGGGCAGGTCAGCTTCGTCGAGCAGGTCAGCCCGTCGGTGTGGAAGTCGTTCCAGGGCAACCCCGGGATCCGGACGGTGAGCGCCCCGTCCTGGCAGAACCTGCTGGCCCAGATCAACTCCAAGACGCTGAGCGTGAAGCTGCGGCAGGCCATCTCCTACGGGATCGACTACCCGGGGATCATCGCGGCGCTGCACGGGGCGGCCGTCCCGTCCAGCGGCATCATCCCGCCCGGCCTGTTCGGCCACTTCACCAACCTGCCGAACTACACCTACGACCCGGCCAAGGCGGCGCAGATGCTGAAGCAGGCCGGCTACGGGCCCGGCGGCAAGCCGCTGAACCTGACCCTGACCTACGCGCAGGGTGACTCCAACGAGCAGGTGGTGGCGACGCTGCTCAAGTCCAGCCTGGCGAAGCTGAACGTCAACCTGAGCACCCAGTCGCTGGCCTGGCCGACGCAGTGGGCCAAGGCCAAGTCATCGAACGAGGCCAACCGCCAGAGCATCTTCCTCGAATACTGGTGGCCGGACATGCCCGACCCATCCACCTGGTTCACCAACCTGCTGCTGACCGAGCACCCGCCCTATTACAACCTCTCCTACTACTCCAACCTGTCCCTGGACAAGCAGATCAACCATGTGGACGAGCTGACCGCGACCAACCCCGCGGCCGGCAGCCAGCTGTACCACGCGATGCAGGTCGAAGTGCTGCAGCAGGCTCCGCTCCAGGCCCTGTACGACGTGAACTACCAGTACGCGATGCGCACCTCCTTCACCGGGTTCGTCTCCAACCCGGCCTACGCGGGCGTCGTCTTCGTGTACAACCTCAAGCCGACCGGTTGATCGTCTATGTCGCACGCCGGGTCGCCCTGGCCGTGCTGGTGGTCGCAGGCGTCGTCGTCCTGACGTTTGTGATCGCCCACCTGGTGCCAGGCGACCCGGCGGCGACATGGGCGGGCCCGCACGCCTCGGCGGCCCAGGTGGCGGCCGCGCGCCGCTACCTCGGGCTGGACCGGCCGCCCGCCGTCCAGCTGCTGTCCTACTTCGGCGGCATCCTCAGCGGGAACTGGGGCGTGTCGATTCACACCCACCAGCCGGTTCTGTCCGATCTCGCGGCCGTCGCCCCCGCCTCGCTGGAGCTGGTGACCGCCGCCCTCATCATCGCGGTGGTGATCGCCGTGCCGCTCGGGCTGGTGTCGGCCCGCTGGCCCGGCCGGGCCAGCGACCACGCGATCAGGGCCGGCTCGATCCTGGGGGTGTCGATGCCGATCTTCTGGCTGGCGCTCATCCTCCAGCTGGTCTTCGCCCAGCGGCTGCGGCTGCTGCCCGTGGCCGGCGAGTTCTCCCCCAGCCTGCTGTTCATCCACCCGCTCACCCGGGTGACCGGCTTCGGCCTGATCGACGCGCCCTTCACCGGGAACTGGCCGATGTTCGGCAGCATCCTGAGCCACCTCCTGCTGCCCGCCGTGGTCATCGCCGCCTACCCGGCGGGCCTGCTCACGCGCATGATCCGGGCGCAGGTCCTGGATACGGTCGGCGACGCCCACATACAGATGGTCCGCGCGCTGGGGTTCAGCGAGCGGGCCGTGTTCGGCCGCTTCGCGATGAAGCTCGCCTGGAACCCGGTCGCGGCGGCCGTCGCCCTGGTGTTCGCCTACTCGCTCGTCAACACGTTCCTGGTCGAGGCGATCTTCGACTGGCCCGGTCTCGGCGGCTACACCACCGCCGCGATCACCAGCCTCGACACGCCTGCCATTCTCGGAGTGACCCTGTTCATCGCCCTGGTCTACGTGGTCGCGAACCTGGTAGTGGATATCTTCCAGGCCGCCATCGATCCGAGGATCCGGCTGCGATGATCGAGGCGCCCAGCACCCTGCCCACCGGGGACGCGAGACTCCCCCGCGGCCAGGCCCTGCGGCGGGGGCTGGGCGCGAACCCGCTGCTGCTGGCCGGGGGCCTGCTGTCGGTGCTGATCGTCGTCATCGCGCTATTGGCACCGCTGCTCGCGCCCTTCCCCGCCGACGCGGGCTCGGCGACGCACCCCTTCCTGGTGCTGCGCCCCCCGTCCGCGCAGCACTGGTTCGGGACCGACAACGTCGGCCGGGACGTCTACTCCCGGGTGCTGTACGGCGCGCGGATCTCGCCGCTGATCGCCGTGGTCGTGCTGGCCATCTCGTGCGCCGTCGGCATCCCGCTCGGGGTCGCCGCCGGCTACTTCGGCGGGTGGATCGACGAGACGATCATGCGGGTGACCGACATCTTCCTCGCCTTCCCGCCGCTGCTGCTCGCGCTGGCGCTGGCTGCGGTGCTGCCGGCCAGCATCACTACTGTGATCATTGTGATCGCGCTCACCTGGTGGCCCTGGTACACCCGGCTCATCCGCGGCCAGGCGGCCTCGGTCGCCGGCCGCCCCTACATCGACAGCTGCCGGGCGCTGGGCATCTCACGCCGCCGGATCATCTTCCGGCACATCCTGCCGAACTCGATCACGCCCCTCATCGTTCAGGTGTCGCTCGATGTCGGCGGCGTGATCCTGACCGTGTCGGCGCTGTCGTTCCTCGGCCTGGGCGCGCAGGACCCGACGCCCGACTGGGGGCTGATGGTCGCGGAGGGGCAGGACTACTTCCTGACCTCCTGGTGGATCGTCACCTTCCCGGGGATCGCGATCCTGGTCACCGCGTTCGCCTTCACCCTGCTCGGCGACGGCCTGCGCGACCTGATGGACCCGAAGCGGATCTTCCTGCGATGAGACTGGCCATCACCAACCTTGAGGTGAGCTTCGGGGACCGGCGCGTCGTCAACCTGGCCGAACTGGCGGTCGGCGAGGCCGAGATCGTCGGGCTGGCCGGCGACAGCGGGTCAGGCAAGTCCATGACCACGCTCGCGGTGCTCGGGCTCGCCCACACCGTCGGCGCCAGGGTCAGCGGCAGCATCCGGCTGGACGGGGCCGAGCTGACCGGATTGTCGCACCGGGAGATGCGCGAGGTGCGCGGGCGCCGGATCGCGGCCATCTTCCAGAGCCCGGCGCTGGCGTTCAGCCCGGTGTACCGGGTCGGGAGCATCGTGCACCGGGCGCTGCGGCTGCACGGGATGACCAGGGCGGAGGCAGCCGGGGCGGCGGAACGGGCCATGCGCCAGGTGCTCCTGCTGCCCGGGCTGCTGGACAGGTATCCGTCCCAGCTGTCGGGCGGCCAGCTCCAGCGGGTGGCGATCGCGCTCGCCCTGGCGCTGCGCGCCGAGGTCCTGCTCGCCGACGAGCCGACCAGCGCGCTCGATGTGACGGTCCAGGCCGAGGTGCTGGAGCTCCTGCGTGAGCTGCGCGACCGGGAGCGCATGTCGATCCTGTTCATCAGCCACGACCTGGCGGTCGTCGCCGAGCTGTGCGACCGGGTCGCGATCATGCAGCACGGCAGCATCGTCGAGCAGGGCCCCACCAGCCAGGTCATCACGGCACCGGCCAGCCCCTACGCCGCCGAGCTGCTGGCATCGGTGCCCCGGCTCGCCGCGGGGGCCGGCCAGTGACGCCGTCGCCGGAGGGATCCGGCGCAGCCGTACCGCCCCGGCCGGAGGGCGCCGCCCGCGCGATGACCCCCGAACCGGGGGACGCCGCCCGGGCCGTGACCGCCACACCGGGGGACGCCGCCCGGGCGGTGGCTCCCAAGCCGGAGGAAGCGGCCCGAGACGTGACCGCCACGCCGGAGGACGGCGCCCGCGCAGAGACCGCCACGCCGGAGGGCGCCACCCGGGCCCTGACGCCCCGGTCGGACAACACGGCCCGGGCCGGGCCGCCGCTGCTCGAGGTCACCGATCTGGCGGTCCGGTTCGGGCCGGTCCGGGCGGTCGACGGGGTGAGCCTGCGGCTCCCCGCCGGCCCGTTCGGCCTCGGGCTGGTCGGGGAGAGCGGCTCCGGCAAGTCCACGATCGGGCGGGCAGTGGTCCGGCTGGTGGCAGCGGCCGGCGGGCAGATCCGTTTTGAAGGACAAGACGTCGCGGCGCTGCGCGGGCCCGCGCTGAAGCAGTTCCGGCGCGCGGCCCAGATCGTGTTCCAGGATCCCGACAACAGCCTTGATCCGCGGATGCGGATCGGCGCGTCGGTCGCCGAGCCGCTGATCGCACACCGGATCGTCGCGCGCCGGCTGGCCGCGGGGCGGGCCCGTGAGCTGCTGGCCGAGGTGGGGCTCGATCCGGAGCTGGCCGGCCGGTACCCGCATCAGCTATCCGGCGGGCAGCGCCAGCGGGTCGCGATTGCGCGGGCGCTCAGCGTCCAGCCGCGGCTGCTGGTGCTGGACGAGCCGACCAGCGCCATCGACGTGAAGGCGCAGGCCCGGATCCTGAGACTGATCGCCAATCTGCGCCGCGCCCGGAACCTGGCCTACCTGCTGATCACCCACAACCTCGGCATCGTCAGCGAATTGTGCGAGCAGACGGCGGTGCTGTATCTGGGGCGGGTGGTGGAGAGCGGCCCGACCAGCGAGCTGCTCGGCGTCCCGGCCCACCCGTACACCCAGGCCCTGCGCTCAGCGGTGCCCGAGATGGACATGGCCGCCCGGCGGTCCCGGCTGGTGCTGCCCGGCGAGCCGCCCGACGCGGCCAGCCCCCCGTCGGGCTGCGTCTTTCACCCGCGCTGCCCGCTCGCCATCGACCGGTGCGCCACCGAGGTCCCGGCGCTGCGGGAGGTGCGACCTGGGCGCCAGGTCGCCTGCCATCGCGCCGAGGAGGTGCTGGCGGGGGTCAAGACCGGCGCGCGGAGATCCTCGGGCTGATCCGCCCGGCGCCGGCCGCTGCAGCGCCTGTACAGCGTACGGGAAGCCCTCTGCACCAGGAGCGCCAAGGCGAGCAGCAGCGCCGCGGCGATGCCGTCCAGCCAGTAGTGGTTGGCGGTGACCACCACGGCCAGCATGGTCAGCAGCGGGTAGGCGAGCGCGAGCCAGCGCCAGCGGCTCCGCGACACCTCCACGATCACCAGGGCCGCCAGCATTGACCACCCGACATGCACCGACGGCATCGCCGACAGCTGATCGGCGTTGAACCCGGCCACCGAGCCGTAGACCGACTGCCCGTAGCGCGCGGCGGTGTCGATCATGCCGTCGCCGGGGAGCATGCGGGGCGGTGCCACCGGGACGAACTGGACGAGCAGCGCCGCCGCGGTGAACAGCACCAGCGTGGTCCGCACCTGCGGGTAGTGCCGGCGGTGCCAGATGTACACCCAGATCAGGCACGCGATGACCACCACGAAGTGGAGCCCGGCGTAATAAAGGTTGAGTGCCTGCACGATCAGCGGATGAGGCAGGAACGCCAGCTGGACGGCCGTCTCGCTCGGCAGATGAACGGCCCGCTCAGCCTGCCAGATCCACTGCCCACGGTCGAGCGCGCCATCGGGGCCCATCAGCACGAACGAGCCCGCCAGCTGCCACAGCCCGAAGAGGGCCAGCACGACCGCGGTCTCCCGGGCGAATCCGGCGGCGGTCACCAGCGCCGGCCGGCCGGACCGCCAGGCCGCCGCCGCGGCCGCGGCCAGGCAGGCTGCCGAGATCCCGGCCTCCTGCCAGGACAGCGCCAGGTTGACCATGGGCCTCCGTCCCCGGGCCAGCCGCCTCGCTCGCAGGGCATGAGCCGGCCCCCAAGGAACATCCAACCAGAACCCCTAGGACATCCCCGGTTCACCCGCCGACCGTCGCCGGTGCGACGGCGGGCCCATTGACCGGTCACGTCCCCGGCGGGTCGGCCCGGAGACGGCGCCATCGTCGGCCGGCGCCAGCCGGGCGAGGTCCGGCCTCAAGGCCGCGCACAGCGCCGCACAGGTCCAGGTACCACGCCGCGATCGAGCACGGCAACGAGACGACGCGGCCATTAACCACCAGCCCAGGCGCCACGCGCGCCTCAGGGGGATCGTCAGTCGGTGGCGAGGATGACGTCCGAGGCCTTAATCACCCCGCGCGGCTCTGGCGCCGGGCCGGCCCGGGCGCATCATGTTCCGGCAGGCTGGAACCCGGCCGCGGCAGCGGGCGGGCCCGGCCGGCGCCGTCGGCGCAGGTTGATGCACGACCGCATCATGTGCCCAAAACGAACATACGTTCTAACCAAATCCTCTTCCCAGAGGGCTCGCACATGTGTTCTAATTATGGGCATGTCTCAGGTCACTCGTACCGCTGGACGTCGGCCGGACGCGCGTATTCCGGCAGGTATCCGGCGCCTCCGGGCCCGGCCGCGGCGCGCCGGCGGGCTGCGAGATGACCCGGCATGACTGGCGGCACAACCTGGATCCGGCGCGCCGCCAGGATAGCTGAGGGCTGGCGGCGGCGCGGAGCCGACGCCGGCGGTCGCCCGCTCGCGTCTACGCGGACCCTACTGCCCGGGGCAAGCTCCG
>WNFX01006362.1_pt1 | contig 11242 bp, 10 predicted proteins | sample 5400111 | NCBI WGS metagenome assembly WNFX01 (sample SAMN13153363, study PRJNA577476) | soil metagenome | isolation source: 40 cm soil or saprolite under grassland replicate 1 | place: USA:California | collected 2016-06-15
TATTCGGAAGTCGAATCTGCGTCAAGTACGCGTTCAAACGAGCAGACATCGCACGGCTAGACACGCTCAAAACTCCTGCCCTCCACGATACCCCGCTTTGTGATTTCCACAACATCCTGGCTGTTTGGAATAAGGCTAAAAAGACTCCCGGAGGCTACTCAATGGTTCGACCAGTCTTGTCAGTCAAGAAGGAACCGACGCTTCTCGATGACCTCAACCAAGCTCTCGCCGGAGAGACCCTTGCAGCTTTCCGATACCTCTACCTCAGCAAGATAGCCAGCGGAATCAGCTCACTGCCCCTTTCGAAGCTCTTCAAGGAAATGGCTGACGGAGAGTGGGATCACGCTTCAAGATTCATGGAAAGAATCATACAGCTAGGCGGAGTGCCCATATCAAAACCGGTCGAGTGGGAGAAGAAGGCTTTCTTTTCTTATTCGGACCCGCCGCGGAGGGGAAACGATCTGAAGGCGATGATCAAGGAAAGCTTGAAGCTTGAAAGGTCATCGCTTGAATTCTACCAGCGGCTCGCGAGCAAGACTCGAGACACCGACATGGTCACTCATAAGATGGCGATGGATGCCATGGCTGACGAGGCCCGCGAAGAGCGAAAGCTCACCGCGCTACTAGACTGACTGCTAAGTCTTCTAAACCCAGCCTCGGATCTGCATAGCGTCCTGGACCTTTCCGATAGCGTACACGTAGGCTCCGGTCCGCATGTCGACGTTCTGTTCCTGACTGGTCTTCCAAACTTCTGCAAAGGCCTTCTTCATTATCGCCGTTAGACGATGGTCAACTTCCTCAGCCGTCCACCACAGATGCTGAAGATTCTGCACCCATTCAAGGTAGCTTGTGCTCACCCCGCCAGAGTTTGCAAGGATATCCGGTATCAGGGTGACGCCTTTCTTGAAGAGTATGTCATCAGCTTCCGGTGTTGTCGGCCCGTTGGCGCCTTCAGCGACTAGCTTAGCTTTGATGTTTCGAGCGTTATTTTCGGTGATGACGTCCTCCAGGGCCGCAGGCACGAGTATGTCGACGTCTAGTTCGAGTAGTTCCTCATTGGAGATGTTTTCGGACGCGGGTAAGTTCGCCATGCTCGTGTTCCTCTTCTTGTAGGCTGCGACTTCGTTGAACCAGAGGCCTGTTTTCTTGTGAATTCCTCCTTTCGAGTCGGAGACGGCGACAACTTTGACTCCGGCTTCTTCTAGGAACATGTGGGCGAAGGAACCTACGTTTCCCCAGCCTTGGATTGCGCAGGTTGCCTTTTTCAGGTCGATCTTGAGATGTCTCGCTGCTTCCTCAACAGTGACCGCGACGCCCTTCCCCGTGGCCGAATCTCTTCCAAGTGATCCTCCAATTATCAACGGCTTGCCAGTAACGACCGCGTTGGCGTTGTTCCTGTCTACCTTGCTGTATTCATCCATGAACCAGGCCATTGTTTGGGAATCAGTGTAAACGTCAGGCGCTGGTATGTCGCGGAACGGACCCACGATCTCGCTGATGAGCGAGAAGAATGTTCTGGAGAGCCTCTCCAGTTCGTGTTTGGACAGGAGCTTCGGATTAACTGTGACTCCTCCTTTCGCGCCTCCAAATGGGATGCCTGCGACCGCGCACTTCCACGTCATCCACATGGATAACGCCTTTACCTCCTCGATAGTGACGTTGGGGTGGTATCGGATTCCGCCCTTGTAAGGTCCCAGGGCGTTGTTGTGCTGGCTTCTGAATCCCTGGTAGAGGAGGATTCTACCGTCGTCCATTTTGACGGGGAAGTTTATGCTGAGAATTCTTCTAGGCTTTCGAAGAATCTCCTGAACGTTCTGATCAAGTTTCATCAGGTCAGCGGCGCGCTGGAACTGTTCCACAGCAATATCGTACTGGGTTTTCTGCATGCCGAGGCTTGACGGAGCGGCTTCGTGCTTAGAAGTGGTCTCTAGCAACCATTATGCCTTCGAATCGGAAAGCGCCGCGAAACTTCCCATTTAGACCTTTCTTCATAATTCAGGGAAAAACATAGTTCTAGTTTTTCATCGAGTGAGAAGAGTGTAAAAACTCGGGGACAAGCCTTTTTATAAAGAACCGGGGTGTTTTCTCTCTCCGTTTCAAGAAAGGAGTATGAACTAATCCAATGTCCGCAAAACCCCATCTGAACCTGATAGTGATGGGTCACGTTGACCATGGAAAGAGCACGCTGACAGGTCATCTCTTGTTCGATGCAGGATACATTGACCAGAAGACAATAGAGCAGTACGCGAAAGAATCCGAAAAGACAGGGGCAGGTGATACTTTCAAGTACGCCTGGGTCCTAGACACGATCAAGGAAGAGAGAGAAAGAGGAGTCACTATCGATCTCTCTTTCCAAAAGTTTGAGACACCGAAGAATTTCTACACGATCATTGACGCTCCCGGACATCGGGACTTCATCAAGAACATGATTACTGGCGCAAGCCAAGCGGACGTTGCAATTCTCGTCATCTCGGGTAAGAAGGGCGAATTCGAAGTCGCCGTCGGACCCGGCGGTCAAGCCAGAGAACACGCCTATCTTGCAAGAACTCTCGGAGTGAAGAACTTGGTCGTTGCCATCAACAAGATGGACGACCAGACAGTCAAGTATTCCGAGGAACGCTACAAGGAGTGCCGGAAAGAGCTGGAAGGCTTGCTGAAGACCGTGGGCTTCGACATTTCGAAGATCCCGTTCGTACCGACTAGCGGATGGCTTGGCGATAATCTGTCGAAAAAGAGCACGAACACGCCGTGGTACAAGGGGGTTACAGTGTACGATGCGCTCAACGATTTCATTCCGCCACCTAAGCCCTTGGACAAGCCTCTGCGCGTTCCGATTCAAGATGTGTACACGATCACTGGTGTTGGAACTGTCCCGGTGGGACGTGTCGAGACGGGTGTTGTGAAGGATGGTGACAAGGTCATCTTCAATCCCTCCGGAAAACTCGGCGAAGTAAAATCGATCGAGACCCACCATGTACGGATGGCGAAGGCTGAGCCTGGAGACAACATCGGCTTCAACATCAGAGGCGTTGCAAAGAACGAGATCGGACGGGGAGAGGTCATGGGCCACACCGACAAGCCACCCACAATCGCGAAAGAGTTCATCGGACAGATCATCATCATCTACCACCCGACCGCCATCGCCGCAGGATACACTCCAGTGTTGCACGCGCATACTGCGACGGTCGGTGTGACATTCGAGGAACTTATCAAGAAGATCGACCCGCGGACAGGCCAGGTTGTCGAGGAGAAGCCTAGCTTTCTAAAGGTCGGGGACAGCGCCTTGGTGAAGATGAAGCCCTTGCACAACATGGTCTTGGAGGCCTTCTCGGACATTCCAGAACTCGGAAGGTTCGCCATCAGAGACATGGGCAGCACCGTCGGAGTCGGCGTCGTCAAAGAGATCCTCACGAAAGGCTAACCCAACACAACTTTTTCCTCACTGAATGGATGGCTGTGGACCCAACTGGGGTCCATTGGATTGTCAGGTTGTTTCGCGCGCACGGCCGCCAAGCTTTTCTTGGGAGGAAAAGTTACCGAGGCTCATGCATCTAGTGCTCCTATCTCTGGGAACACCCATTATCCTAGCCCGCTTCGCGTACAGCAGAAGGCAAAGATGGATGCGATCCTGGAAACTTAGACTAAGCCTAAAGTGAGCCAACCGCTAACCTGTCCCCAACCGGGACTCATAGTAGGATGCTCTCAGATCTATCGCAATCCCCTTGACTAGAGTTTTTCCGCGCGAGTTTACACCAAGGTTTTTAACCGCACCGGACCCGCGATAACCCTTCGCTAGAAAGGTCGACAATGAAGGTATCCTGGAATGGTCTCCAAAGCTAGAATCCGCCTGTCCAGCACAGACCCCCAGGACATCAACACCATCTGCACCGAGATCAAAGACATCGCCGACAAGACAGGCGTCAAGCTAAAAGGACCAATACCACTCCCGACAAAGAAACTCATCGTCCCATCAAGAAAATCGCCAGCAGGACAAGGAACGCACACTTTCGACAAATGGGAGATGAGGATTCACAAACGCCTCATCGATGTGGATCCGAACGAACGATTCTTGAAGAGATTGATGAGGATAAGAGCACCGGACGACGTTTTCATCGAAATAGAACTGCTGTAAGACTTTACCTTCTCACCCGTTCTACAGATTTCGCATTTGGCCTCCTTGGTCTTCGCACAAAGATGATGAGGCTGCCGAGTATAATCGTCAACACAGATCCGACGGTGACGTAGGATATTGACGAGTCGATGACGTTAACTCTCACGAACACGCTGAGGCTCACTTTTGAGTCGAAGGCGGTCAACGCCACATACCGCTGGCCTAACGTAGCGTTCCAAGCCGCAAAAACCATGACGCTGGTCGAATAAGGATTGCCCCCAGAAACAACGTCCGATTGGGAAGAGCTGTAAATTTGTGGAGGATTGTAAGGGGACGCATCTTGGGTCACTTCGGAGGAATTGAGGGAAAATTTTTCTTGGCTCGCCGAGCCGACGGTTATCGGTACTCGCTGATAGTTGCCTCGCTGAACAGTTAACTCGGATACGGCACTACTGAGGCCAGTAACTACTGGTATACTGGCGTTAACGTAACCTATTTGGCCGAGTCCCAAGGCGACAAACCATACGAGGTTCTTGGGGCCGGGCATCGCCCACCATATGTATGGGGCATTATTTCCTGGAACCGAATACTCTGTAAGAACGCCGGTAGATGGGTCATAACGCGCAATCCGTCCGGCAATGTGTTCCGAGAACCAGATCGTGTTTTTGGCGTCGAGAAAGATGGCGTTGGGAAGACCGGAAATGCAGTTGTCTAAGCAGTAACCGATTGGAAACACCTTCCATGTCGAAGTTTGAGGGTCGAATGCTCCAAACTGGTTGCTACCATGATCAGTAAACCAGACATTGCCAGATGCATCAACAGCCACTTGAACAGGTGCTGCTAGACTAATGGATGCTGGAGGAGAAAACTCGCTGAAGACCGGTGGGACCCCCGGAACAAGACGTCCAATCTTCTTAGAGCCCGCTTCAGCAAACCATACCGAGTTTCCTGGGGCTACGGTCAGGCCCTGAATAATCGCTCCACTGGTTGGAACCGCATAGGTTTGATTTGCATGACTAAGAGGATCGTACACTGCGATGTTGCTCGCTCCTGACGAACTAGCCATGGAAATCCATATTCGACCCTGGAAGTCATGGGTCAGGTATTGTAGGCTCTGGTCTGGAAAAGTAATTGCCTTTGTTTCTTTTGCTTGAGTCGAATCATAGAATGAGAGTGTCGAGTTTTCGGTAAACCAAAGCCGGCCTGAGGGATTTGCAGGATCGGCCACGATCGAGCTAACTACGACATTTGTCAGATTCAGAACTGCTCTTGAGGTTCCGTTGATGAAGAACTGGCTGATCTGTGAGCCGATCGGGTTCGAAGGGGCGGATACACCTGCAACCCATATGGTCGTGTTTGTCGGATAGATGAGAAAAGGGCTGTGAGTCGAACCTCGGACATTTGGCAGAAGGGTCACGTATTGAGGGCTAGTCTGAATGGCGAATGTCGAGTCGACAGTTGGCAGAGGTGCACTCGGAAGTCCGCTCCATGAAAAGAGCATGGTCAGGATCACGATTGGCGCGATCTTGTATGATACGTGCAAGGTGGAATCTCCACTACGATGCTTAGGTTACAGTCAAGAGACCATTCAGCATTAGGTTGTGGACCGAGCATGGAATCGTGCAATAAAGCTTGAACTGTCCAGCCCTAGTAGCTTGAAACTCTAGTTTCAGGTGTGCTCCTCCGACGAGTTCTAAACCGGCGTTGGAATAATAGGCGACAGCGAAGCCGTGAGATTCCGTGGCATTATTGATCACGTTGAAAACGACATGATTACACCGTTGAACAGTAATAGCTGGCCAAGGCCCTGTCTGATACTGGCTCCCGTTGTAACCCGTTGAGTCTGCAATGATCGTGAATGAGTTGATTGCTCCAGTCACGCCCGAACATGGAGACGGAGGAGGGCTGAGCAGAACCGCAAACACGCCTCCAGCTCCGAGAGATACAGCTACGAGTGTAATTACGACAATCTCACTAGTTTTCAACTATTCAACCCGCTAGCTAACCTCTAGATCGGAGCCAAGCGAGTTATCATTGGCGGAGGCCTGGCTAAAGGCCTTGGCCCATATGATTTGTCAACCACCGTTGAGTGTTGTGATGTAAGGTAAAAGGTGGCGACAAGAACCTGGAAACATTTCTACTCCTTGAGCCGGAAATCACGTCCATTATCCGTAGGTCAGGACTATGTTATCAGGCTGGCAATTGCCCACCGAGCAAGGAGCTGATGCAGTTCCAGCATTCTTCGGAAAAACGTAGTTCTGAGGGGCGGTCGAAGTATAGTTCTGGCCGTTAACCGTCATGGTCAAGGGATGGGTTGCGTCAACTTTGTACTGCCATATCTGTGTAGAATTCAAGATAGCGATAGTCGGGTTGTTTTCGAAATTCCCCCAGAGCAGGAACCAGTCGTTCAGAGTATAATCTCGATTCTCGTCTGATTCGACATGAAGTAAGCCGGTCGAGTCATGTGTGTGAATTGGTTGAGGGCAACCCTGGTTGAAAGTGACAGGAATTGGCATTCCAACTCCGTTAATTGTAACCGTTAGGGTCGGATGATAATGGTAGATTTCGCTATTAACACACCGGCTCAAGTACGGTGGTAAGGGCACCTTGTTCGGTGGAACCTGTAAGAAGATCACAGCACCTACGATTATCCCAATGAGAGCTATGACAATTGCTAATGTAGCATATGCTCTCTGACGGCGTTTCTTCCTAACATCTCCTAGAATCTTTTGCTTGCGGGTCTGGGTCTGAGACATCGAGAGAGCCTATCAAGAATGAAAGTGTGTTCGAGCAATAATATCTTTGGGGCGGAAACTCCATCGCCTGAGTTTGGGCGATTTCGACCCTCTGCCTTCTGTCGTGACTATACGCCTTAAGGCATATTTGAGAAGGCTGACGAGGGGCTTCCGAGCGGGGGTACCAGAGTCAGGTCAAAGATATCTGACTAAATGGGCGGGTCGCGCCTAGCACGCGCGCGCTACACTCAAGACCCAAAACCGCAAAGGCATCGATACATTGATGCCTTCGCAAGACGCGGGTGTGCTATCCCGTGGCGTAGGCCTTCGTGGGTTCGAATCCCACCCCCCGCACCAGCTGATCGAGTGGTCGTGGGGAAAACGTCCCCGCGGATAGACTAGGAAGATTCAGTGAGATGAGGCAAGTTGTCGGGCACAGGGCTGATTTTGACTTCCCTCCAAGTGACGATCATTATCGGGACGATCACTCCTATCATGAACGCTAGAACTATCAGATTTCCGAAATCTAGCGGAATGGTGTTTTGTATCCCAGCTCGGAAGAGTACTCCCGCGATGATGAATATTATCCCCCCGTAAAATAGGCTGCGTGCCCCTGCTCTTGTGCCGAAGAGCTGGACTCGTTCCGGACCCCATCTCTTTGCGATCTGGAGGATGCCCCCAAAGAGCGAACCAATTGCTAGCAACACGATCAGTGTGCCAAAGCCAAATGCTGCCCCAGGTGCGAACCCAAGGTATGCGACAGGCATGGCGGGGACCGCAACCAAATAGATGAAAGTAGTGAATAGTCCCGTGTCGACACCAAACCCTGCGATGAACCCATGGATAACGCACCAATGTACGGGAACTTGCCTTGAAACGCCCTTCTCGTCATAATGCGTTGCACCGCGAGTGCGCAAAAATCTAGTTAGTGGATGCCAAGAGGGCAGTTTCCCGGATAATATCAGGTATCCTGCGATCGACATCGCGACTCCAACAGCGACGTAAACTGCGGCGTTCAAGCTTTCATCGAAGGCGAGATAACTGGCGAGCGCAAAGTAGACTAGCTGAGCCATAATCGCACGTTGGAGTGTAAAGGATGATGCGAAGAACACGCCCGAGAGCATACCGCCTCTCCCGGTAGCTGAACCTACTGAATAGCTGAATGTGATCGGCCACGTGTGCTCGTCTGGAATAACCCCGTGCAGCATTCCGAGGCCTAAGGAACCGAGCAAAAGAACAATCCATTCCGGGATGAGAAGGATCACGTCACTCGAGACCGAGATGAAATTATTAAGTATTTTCTGGATTTTAATAACCCTAATATAAGCAGTCAGCCGGAAATTATTACGGCACAGACACATGCCCATCGTTAGCGTCTCATTATCAAACGAACTAGTCGATTCCATGACAGCGATTCAGGAATCCCAGGGATTCGCCGGACGATCTGACGTGGTCAGAGCTGCAATACGTCTCCTGCTATCTGACTCAAGAGAGAAAGCGTCACTCACCGGCCGAGTATCAGCGATTCTTGTGGTTACGCATGATGAGTCGAATGAAGAGCCAATCACTCGGTTGAAGCATGCTTACGATGACATTGTGCGTACTCACATTCACAATAAGATGGGCCGAAACAACTGCTTCGAGCTGTTTCTCCTAGAGGGGGAGGGAAGGAAGGTCGCTTCAATGTCTAGTGCATTCCAGAAGGAGAAGAAGTTGAGGAGCGTTAGGCTTCTCGTGGTCTAATAGGGGGTTGGCCACAGCCCCGAATGTACGCAGGAAACGAAAGTTTCAGATCAAGTCGATAGTTTCTCGGTCTCGCATGGATTTGAAGTAACATGACCTTGAACCGATGTGGGAACGAGAGTAGCGTTCGAGTTTAGCCTGAATGGAATAGAGCTGCGAAGTAGATTGTTAGGAGTCCAAGGGTTATCAGGACAGCCATCGTTGTCGATTCTTTCGAGCTCGTGCCTTTGGTATTGTCGAACATTGCTCCGAAGAGTCTCGCCGCGGCGTAGATTGCGGTTCCGGTGCCGAGGGCGTAGAAATAGCTGCTATCATAGATGAGGTAGTAGCCGCTTGCAGCTCCGATCAGCGAGGGAATCGAGAAGGCTACACTCAAAACTGCCAGGTCTCTCAGGCGATCAGTGGCGTTCTTAGCGCGCTGGTTAGAGTATGCGCAATAGCAGGCGCCAATTATCACAGGCTCAAGCGCTTTGTGCAAAACGTAGGCCACTCCACCCGAAATCCCGCCGAATGTGTCAAGAAGGGACGTATTTGCTGTTAGGGCCGCGGTACCACCGAAGGCAGCACCCTCGCCAAGCCCATGGATTCCTAACGCCGCCGCCACCAGCACTGGTATTGCCAGTCCATACTTTCCGACTGCCAATTGAGGTGAGAAAATATTCCTATTTCGATCAATTGAAAAGAAGAAAAGTAGGCCGGTGACAAAGAGCCCTACTCTTGCAAGTTGACCTAAGCCTCCCGAGAAACCCGAGTTGACATCGAGGCTTGCTGCTCCCGTTAACGAGTCGACGAAGAACCAGAACAAGATCCCGAGAGCAAACGCTGCAATGTATCTCGGCTGCAATTTCATTCCCGCTGACACAATTACCAGCAACCCGACAAAGGCGGGAACCACAGTCGACGCGGCCCACGTGAAGAAGCTATCACCAAAACCCAGCATGAGCATTTGTCCCAAGCGTAATATTCTAAGGGTTTTGGCTCAACTCAAGAACCGGAGCAAACGAATTCGGTAAGAATGACAATGGCTTCTCGTTCGCAGGTTGAGCCATAACCTTTCTTAATCATCGAATCTTGGTCTCTGTATTCTATATTCGCAGCATAGTTAGGTTTCCATGCAACATGGTCTGGACAGTCCATTCAGAGACTAGTAGTAACGGAAAAATAACTGGTAGTTCAGACGAGGAAGAGTTGCCTAGAACAGAACATTTTCGACTGGTTCTGGTGATCGTGCTCGTTGTCGTTGTGATCACCGGGTTTTTCGCCGCGGCTTATACATTCCATGTCTTTGGGCCTGGAACGACAAATTGCTGGGCTCGTCCTACGAGCCTGCCGGCCAGTTCTACTTACTTCGTCGTCGTGATGGCTAACGAGGGGATGAATATCGGGTTCAACGGTAGCAAGTTCCAAAGCGGCTCTTGGCCCATAATGAATGTCACGCAGGGGAGAACCGTTACGATTCATGTCATAAACAATGATACAGTACAGTCTCATGGGTTTGCGATACAACGCTACTTCAGCAGTTTCTCGCTGGGTCCCGACACATGTAGTGATGTGACGTTTACCGCTGATCAACCGGGCTCGTTCTTGGTCTACTGCTCTATCTCCTGTTCGATCCACTTTTTCATGCAGAATGGGAGATTAAACGTGAATCCCTAAACACTGGAAGTCGCGATCTGGCCATCTGTGGCTAACGCCACTGATGCGTTAGTCAAGGCGAGCCTTCGCTAGAGTTTCGAGTACCAGATGTAACAGATTGTCCCAAGCAAGGCGAAGGCCAGTGAGGGTCCGGCAAGGATCAATATCGACCCCAGAGAATCGCCAGCAGGGACTTGTGTAAATGAAATGGGCGACAGTTGCCGGAACGCCTGAATGGCCCATGTCATAGGGTTCGACGATACTATCGGGGCCAGGACGCTTGGAAACACGCTTACTGAATAGAACAGTGTGCTGAGAAAGGATAGGTAAAGCTGGATAACGCTCCGTATAGTGACCCACATTTCTATGCTTGAGGAGAACGCGGATACAGCCATGGAAAGGCCGACTATTCCCAGAGAAAATAGGCCGACGATCAGGTAGGCGACGAAGACTTTGGGGGTAAAGAGTATTCCGTAGAGGTAGCATATGACAAGCGTCCCTGGAAACGTTGCGATTACACTCCTAACAACTCCGCCGAGAACCCTTGAGAAGGCGAGAACTGGCCTCTGCACCGGAAGTGTCAGGAGGTATGAGGTCAGGTCTTTGATGTACTTCTCCCGCCAGACATCTCTGCCTGATTGGAAGGCGGCGACCATGGCCGTTATGAGATTCGAACCGGGTGCGATGAAGAGAAAATAATTCGCGCCTTGACCCGTAACAAGCCGACCGAAGGTCGCAGCTGTCACAAATAGGTCTATCGCAAAGTTTGCGAACATTATGGCGACGAGGAACGCATCCGAGAAAAGTACCCGCACATCTCTCTCAATGATTAACGGGATTAGGCGTGTGCTCAAGAATAGATTCCTCCCTCGAGACGGCGGAAATAGAAAGCGGCCCCCAAGCCCAGGAAGACGACCACGAACGCGACAAGCCCTGCAATCGCCGGGAGATCGAGAGTGAATCCCACGAGAGACGCACGAGCACTGTCGGCGGCAAACGAGACTGGTGAGAAAGGTGC
>WNFX01022947.1_pt1 | contig 11241 bp, 9 predicted proteins | sample 5400111 | NCBI WGS metagenome assembly WNFX01 (sample SAMN13153363, study PRJNA577476) | soil metagenome | isolation source: 40 cm soil or saprolite under grassland replicate 1 | place: USA:California | collected 2016-06-15
CTTCGATCTCTCGGCCACGGCGCTCGGCGCGATCTTCGTGGTGTACCTCGGCGGGTCGGCGATCGCCCCGCTGACCGGGCGGGCGGTGGCGCGCTTCGGCCGCAGGCCGCTCATCCTGGCCGCGATCGGCCTGTGGATCGGCGGCCTGCTGCTCACGCTCGTGCCTTGGCTCCCGGCGATCGTCGCGGGTCTGGCGATCAGCGCCACGTGTGGCTTTCTGTGCCAGAGCGTGTCGACGAGCTTCGTCGCGCTCGGCGCCGAGCACGGCCATTCCTCGGCGGTCGGCCTCTACTTCACCTGGTACTACGTCGGCGGCAGCGTCGGCGGGGCATTGCCCGGATTGATCTGGAATCGAACGGGCTGGCCCGGCTGCGTCGCCATGGTGATCGCCGTGCTCCTGCTGATGGCCGCGATGGTATGGCGCTTCTGGCGCGCGCCGGTGCAACGCGAGGTCGCGCCGTGAACGCTCAGCGCCAGCGGCAATGCCGGTAGCCGCGATCGTGCCAGCACACGCGGTCGCGATAGGCGTTGTCCCGGTAGTATGGCCGCGTCGAGCCCATCGCGGCCCCGGCCGTGCCGCCGGTCGCGCCGGGCGGCACGGCGATCACCGCGCCGGACCCGGCTCCGCTACCCGCGCCGATCTGCGCATTTGCGACCTCCGGCGGCGAGGCCAGCAGCATTGCGATTGCGGCGATGATCGCGTTGCGCATGGCAACGCTCCCGTTCATCCGGTCCGGCGATTGGGCGGGCCCATCCGGTTGAACCGGACCCTCTGCTCGTCGCTCAGCGAGTCGTAGAATTTTTCCAGCGGACCGCGCACCATCTTGATGGCGTCGAGCATGGCGCCGAGCCGCCCCTCGACCGCTTCGATCCGACCCGTGGCCGTCAGCGGCGCTTGGTTCGGACACGCGGCCTTGATGGTATCGGCCGCGCGCACCGAGGCGTCGCGCAAATCTGCGAGGGGCGGACGCTGGGCGTCGGTCGGACGCACGTTCTTCTCGATCTCCTCGATCGAGAGCTGCGCAACCGCATTGGTGCGCTCGCCGCAGATGCGCGGGACCACGCCGGCCTGGGCTTCCCTGCCGCCACCCTTGCCGGCCTCTCGGCGCGGCGAGAGCCCCATGGCGTCGAGCCGGGCTTTCTGCTGATCGTCGAGCGAATCGTAGAACTTGATCAGCGGCGCGCGGACCGTGCCGACCGCCTCGAGCATCGCATCGAGCCGCTGTTCGGCGGTGTCGAGGCGGCCGAGCGGGCCGAGCGCGGGTTCGCTCGGGCAGGAGGCTTTCAGCTTGTCGGCTGCCTTCGCGGCGGCGCTCTTGAGCGCCTCGAAGCTCGCGCGCTGCGCGTCGGTCGGCGCCACCCGCTGCTCGATCTTGTCGAACGGGAAATGCACCAGGCTCGCCGCTTCCCCGCCGCACAATTGCGCGAGCTCGTCCGTACGCGCGCCTTGCGCCTCGACGCCGCGCGGATCGTTGCGCGCGACCTGCTGTCTTCGCCGGTAGTGGTCGCCCGAGCCATAGCCGCGATAATCGCGGGCATAGTGCGACCAGTAGATCCCGCCGAAGAGATCGTCGTAGCCGTAGGCCCAGAACGGTCCGTAATAGTCGTAGCAACCGTAGGAATAATAGTAATAGTCGTCGCAGACCCAGAACACGTAATCGAACACGTCGTAGAAGGCGTAGGGCCAGAAGATCGGCCCGAACCAGACCACGAACACGCGGCGCCCGAAAAATTTGTGATGCGTACCGAGCGTGTTGTGCGTCAGCGACTTGTTGGTCTTGTTGGTCGCGGTTTTGTGGGACAGGGAGGAAGGCTTCGCGGTGTGGCTGACGCCGTGCTTCGGCGCGCGATGAGAAAGTGTCGAGTGGCCGGTGCTGTAACGGGATCCGGTGCTGTGACGGGATAGCGAGCCGACACTCGAGCGGCCGCTATGGAGCGATCCGGCATGCACCCCGCCGCTGGAGTGAACGGCGCGACCGCCGCCTCCACCGTCCCCTCCGCCGCCCCGACCGGCCTGGGCCAGGTCGGAAACGACCACCGCCGCGATCGCGACCGCCACAATGGTCGTAACCGCCATGACAAGCCGCCGGAACATGAATGCCTCCCTCGGCCGTACCGCGCCGATGAAAATCATGAACCATAACAAACGCGGAGTCAGCCCAGAAGTTGCCGCGACCATCGAATCAAATTTGCGCGAATGCCGGGCGGTGGGACATTACCGGACCGCAGTCCTATTCCTCGTCCTCCTGCGAGGGCGGCTCGATCTGCAGCGAGCGCATGCTGCAGGCGAACAGCACCGGGCGCACCGCCGTCGAGAAATGATACGACTTGAACTCCGCCACGGCCGCTTCGCCGCTCGCGAAGGTGAGCGGGATGCGGAACGAAAGACTGTTGGCGATCGCGTAGGCGATGAGCTCGACCGCCTCTTTGTCCGCGACGCGAACCGCGCTCTGCGCGCCGTCGACCGGCGCAAACACCTGGGCGGCGAGATCGTCGTTGAGGTTGCGCACCTCGATCGGGCCGATCTGCCGCATCGCCAGCGCCGGGGAGTGCGAGCGCAGCTCGAAATAGGGGCCATCGGGGAGGCAGGCGAAGCTCACTTCAGCGCAGCCGGCCCGCCCCTCCGGGCCCACGGCATTGCGCGAGCGCAAGGTGGTCATGGCGAGCTCGGGGCGGGAGCGGTCGAGGGTCAGCTCGGTACGCCAATCCGCGGCCGCGCAGGCCGGGACCGCAGCGCTCGGATTGCCGCGCAAATAGACGGAGCTCGCCGCCGCGACCAGCACGAGACCCAGCGGGACGAGCCAGGTCAGGGCGAAGCCGCGAAAATCCGGCTTCCGGGCCGGTTCCGCCGCGGCGGGAACGAGCGACGCCTCGGTTCCGGCCTCGGGCTCGACCGGAACCGATCCGGTCTCGTCAGCCGCCGAATGCCCGGCGTTGTCGCGCTCGTCGTCCCGAAACGGCATGGCAGCTCCACGGCTTTCCGGCCCGCCGGCGGCGGACACCAGCAACAACGCCGTTGCGTGAATTTGGTTTTTCGCCCGGCTCAGCTGCCCGCTCGCAGGCCGAAAGCCTCGGCCAGGAGCTCGTAGCAGCGTTTTCGCGCGGCGTGGTCGTAAATGGCACTCGCGACCATCACTTCGTCGGCACCGGTCGATTCGATCAGGGGCGTGAGGCGATCGATCACGGCTTGCTTGGTGCCGACGAACAGCCGGGCGCGGTTGCGCGAGATCTTCTCCCGGTCGGCCGGCGTATAGGGATATGCGGCAGCTTCCTGCGGGCTCGCCAACGGCAGATATTCGCCTTTGGACCGACGCAGCGCGTTGAGGTCCAAGGTCGAGGCGAGCCGCTCGGCTTCCTCTTGCGCGTCCGCGCAAACCACCGCGACGCCCAGGATGGCATAGGGCCGCTCGCGCAGCGTCGAGGGACGGAAATGCTCGCGATAGAATCGCATCGCCGCCGCAGCATCGTGGGTTGCGAAATGATGCGCGAAGGCGAAGCCCGCCCCGATCGCGGCGGCGAGTTGCGAGCTGTAATCGCTCGAGCCCAACAGCCAGATCGGCGGCAGCTTGACGTCGGAAGGCATCGCCCGGACGCCGCGGAACGGATGGCCTTCGGGATAGCCTTTGGTTTCCATCAACAGCAGTTCCTGCAGCGGCTCCAGAAAATCGTCGTCGGCGCTCCCCTGCTGGCGCATGCGCAAAGCGAGCGAGGTGACCGGGTCGGTTCCGGCTGCCCGGCCGATGCCGAGATCGATCCGACCGGGAAACAGCGCCTCCAGCACCTTGAAGCGCTCGGCCACCATCAGCGGCGCATGGTTGGGCAGCATCACGCCGCCGGAGCCGACCCGCAGCCGCCGGGTTTTCGCCGCGATCTGCCCGATCATGATCTCGGGCGCGGCGCTTGCGATCGAGGCGAGGTTGTGGTGCTCGGCGAGCCAATAGCGCGTATAGCCGAGCCGGTCCGCAAGCTCGGCAAGGTCGAGGCTGTTGCGCAGCGCTTGCGTGCCGGAGGAGCCGGACGTCACCGGCGAAAGGTCGAGCACGGAGAGCGGCACCATGGCTATGGCGTATCTGCTCGCCTCGGTGCCGTAAACTCTTCGCGGCCGACGTTCGGATGTGCGGATTTCGATCGAGCACCTACATTGCGCCCATGAGCATGATCGATGCCGATCTGGCCGCGCTCACGCGCGCGGTGCTGTCGCTGGAGCATCCTGGGTTAGCGGCGCGGCTCGCCAATCTGGTCGGCCGCCCGATCGAGCTCCTGGGCCGAGCGCTCCCCGAGAGCGCCTCGCAGGCGATCGCGGCGGCGACCGCCAAGGGCCTGCAGGCGGCGCTGAAGGTCGCGCTGCTGACGATCCGGCGCGCCCCCGCGGGCGGCTCGCAATTGCTGCACAGATATCTGGCGATGGCGTCGGGCGCCGCCGGCGGCACCTTCGGGCTTGCCACGCTGCCGCTGGAGCTTCCGGTCTCCACCATCATCATGCTGCGCTCGATCGCCGAGATCGCGCGCAGCGAGGGCGAGAATCTCTCCGATCCGGAAGCCGCGCTGTCCTGCGTCCAGGTGTTTGCGCTCGGCGGACGCACCGGCGCGAGCGAGCTCGAAGGCGGTTATTTCGCCGTGCGCGGCATGCTGGCGAAATCGGTGACCGAGGCCGCCCGCTACATCGCCCAGCGCGGCATCGTCGAGGAGGGGGCGCCGGTGCTGGTGCGGTTTCTCAGCCAAGTGGCGTCGCGGTTCGGCGTCGTGGTGACGCAAAAGCTCGGCGCGCAGGCAATTCCCGTGATCGGCGCGCTCGGCGGCGCCGCGGTGAACTACGCGTTCATCGAGCATTTCCAGGATATCGCGCGCGGGCATTTCATCGTGCGCCGGCTCGAGCGCAGCTACGGCAAGGAACTCGTGCGGACGGAATACGAACGGCTGCGGGACGAGATGGCGGGCTCGTCATCCCCGGATCGAAGCGGCGCGTCCCGGGGATCCATGAGCTGAGTTCAGTCCGGCAATACCTGGATGGCCGGGACAAGCCCGGCCCAGACGGCGTAAGATCGCCCTCCCACCGCCCCATCCTCCGGGTCCGAGCATCCCCAAGGCTAAAACCATGGATCTTCATCTCGACGGCAAGAACGTGCTGATCACCGGCGGCTCGAAGGGCATCGGCCGCGCCGCCGCCGAAGCTCTGGCGAGCGAAGGCTGCAATCTGATCCTGGTCGCGCGCACCCAGAAGGACCTCGACGCGGCCAAAGCTCAACATGTGCCGCGCCTATTACGGGCTGATGAAGACGAAGAAATCCGGCGTGATCGTCAACGTGATCGGCGCCGCGGCGCAGACCCGCGATCCCGGCTACATCTGCGGCGTCGCCGGCAATGCGGCGCTCGCCGCATTCTCGCAATCGCTCGGCCATGCCAGCGTGCAGGACGGCGTGCGGGTGGTGGCGATTCATCCCGGACCCGTCGCGACCGATCGCCTGGTGACGCTGTTGCGCAAGCGCGCGCAGGATCGCTCCGGCGATCCGGAGAGCTGGCGCGAGCTGACGAAATCCATGCCGTTCGAACGCCCCGCCAAGCCGGAGGAGATCGGCGCGATGATCGCGTTCCTGGCTTCCGACCGCTCCGGCTATACCAGCGGCTCGGTGGTCACCATCGACGCCGGCATTTCGGCGCGCGCCGCTTCCTGAAGGAAATCGCCATGCCGCATCTGACGACCGACGACGGGATCCAGCTCTATTACGAGGAGACCGGGACCGGCACGCCGGTCGTGTTCGTGCACGAATTTGCCGGCGACACGCGCTCCTGGGAGCCGCAGGTCCGCGAGCTCGGCCGCACCTACCGCTGCATCGCGTACAATGCGCGCGGCTACCCGCCCTCCGACGTCCCGGGCGATTTGAAATTCTATTCGCAGAACCGGGCCCGCGACGACATCCGCGCCGTGCTCGATGCGCTGAAGATCGACAAGGCGCATGTCGTCGGCCTCTCGATGGGCGGCTTTGCCAGCCTGCATTTCGGCCTCGCGTATGCTGAGCGCGCCCGCTCGATCGTGGTCGCCGGCTGCGGCTATGGCGCGGCGCCGGATATGCGCAAGCAATTCGCCGAGGAAGCCGAGGCCTCGGCCAAGCGCATCGAGGGGCTCGGCATGAGCAAGGCCGCCGAGGGCTATGCGCTGGGGCCGACGCGCGTGCAGTATCAGAACAAGGATCCGCGCGGCTGGCGGGAGTTCGCCGACCAGCTCGGGGGGCATTCGACGCAAGGCTCGGCGCTGACCTTGCGGGGCGTGCAGAAGGCGCGCCCCTCGCTCTACGATCTGACCGACAAGATGCGGGCGATGCGGGTGCCCACTTTGGTCATGACCGGGGACGAGGATTGGCCGTGCCTCGAGCCGGGCCTGCTGATGAAGCGCACCATCGCGACGGCGGCGCTGGTGGTGATGCCGAACGCCGGGCACGGCATCAATCTGGAGGATCCGGCCGTGTTCAACCGGCATCTTGCGGATTTCTTCCAGACCGTGGACGCCGGCCGCTGGCCGACCCGCGACCCGCGCGCCCTGACCGGCGCCATCCTGGGGCGGTGAGGCCCTTGCCGCAACTCGTAGTCGGGGGCAATAACGTGCCGAATAGCTCTGATGTGCCCAAAACCTCTAGCTTTATCAGCCATATCTGCGCATATTTTCGTGACTTCTTGGATACCGATTTTCGCCGCCAGAGAACGCCAAAACGATCGATTGGCCTTAAAGACCAACGCGGCAACTTGACCGGCATTTTCATCGCAAAATATCCAGAGCTGGTGTTTGATCTCTGCGAGGCTCTCGCCAAGCCAACCGAGACGGCGAAGGGTTTCACATTCACGGTTGGTCGCGGCAAGTATCGCAGCCGAATAAGCCGCGATGTTATGGCGGTTATCGATCGGCATGTTACAGCCCTTGAAGGAGAAGCTCTTGCCAATCTCGGCGATCAAGTCAAAACAACTGCTCGCGAGTTGCGTGAGAGAGTGCAGAATGATCCCGAAACATACCGCGAAGCTGTCGTTACTGCCCTTCGCAATGGCCTCGTTCATACTGCTCTGAAGCCCCTGCTTCTTAAACTCGAAAGCTCTCTCAACAGACAGAGTAACGACACCCTTGAAGTAGCGTATGACATCGAGGAAGAACTTGGGGCTCGACTGTTAGCAGACGCCGAGGAAGCAATTGGCTCCGGCTTAGCAACAGCAATCGTCGAAAATAGATTCGATGAAGTAGATGCTGTTATCGAAGACGTCCTTGACGTGGAGACAATCCGGCGGCGCATCGCTACTTATTTTGAGACGTTCAGAGCGACTTCTTTTTTCGACGAGTTACACGAGTTGGGGTCGACCCTTAAGCTCCGAGAGAATTTCGAGATCTACCTCTATGTGGGCGCACTTCACCACAATCGAGTAGTGTATCCGCTGTTTTATATTCCAATAGACGTTTCACTTGAGGGCAGCTTGTTCCGCATCACAGCGGACCGTCAAATCTATGTCAACAAAAGGGCTGTTGAATATGCCGCTCAAGAAACGGCTCGGGAGCTTGATCGTCCGATTCCCTTAACAGTCAAGGAACGGATCCTTTATCTTGATGACGGCGACAGTTTCGCCGAGGTTATGCAAAGTCTCATTGATCATTGGTGCGCGGAACTCGCGCTGAAGCCACCCATTAATCTTTCCAGTCCAGTAGACCAGAAGGCGCACCGTAGTCAGCTCGCAATTACGAACGCTCTGCATTTTGCAGCATTTGACAAAGCTGACGAGTCTCTTTTGAACGATTATGAGGAACTCATGGCGTTTCTGGGGTCCGATTCTGGACCGGCAGCAGACTTCCGGGAAATCGTTTCTGGATTTCTTTCTAAGGACCCTGTCAACGTCAATGCCGAAATTGACCGGGACTGGTCAAGTACGCCAATCGAAGGCAGGCTAGTTTTCCAAAGCCCCGTACCGTTAAATGAGGAACAGCGCAAGATTCTCGCCGCCCTACACCATAAGAATGCGCGATTCCTATCGATCGAGGGCCCGCCTGGGACAGGCAAGTCTCATACCATTACCGCAATCGTGTTCCAGGCAATTTTGAATGGCCAAAATGTATTGGTTTTGAGCGACAAGCCGGAAGCTTTAGATGTGGTCGAAGATAAGCTAAACGAAGTAATCAATTCCGTACGGTTCGACCAAGATTTCCAAAACCCGATTCTGAGACTGGGTCGATCACAAAGCAGCTACGGCCGCATCTTAACCAATCAGTCTATCGAGGCCATCAAGGCACACCACAGAGCTAGCTCGGCATCCGAAGGGAAGCTGGCTACCGAGATACGTGATGAGGAAAATCGTGTATCGGATGCGATTAAGATGCTGACAGACCAAGCTTGCAAGATCAAGTTGAAGGATGTTTACGAATTTCATAAATGCGAGGATCGGGTAGCATCCGCGCTTGACGATCCCGAGCGGTGCGTAACCAACGAAGCTGTTTTTGAGGCCTTAGACGCTGCGGCATCTATTAGTAATCTTTTTAGCAGTTACAATGGCCGCGCGTTGAAGATATTACGGGCAGTGTCCAGACGCGTAGATCTTGAGGATTTAGAAGCCTTTCTGCAGGTTCAACCCGCATTTGCTGAGGTCGGGATGCCTTCTGATGCTGACCTCTTGGCCATGCGCCTCTTCTCTAATTTCGAAATCGGAGATTTAGAAACGTTGCACGTTTTTATTTCCGAATATCAGACTGCTCGTTGGCCGCTCGTTGGGCACCTATTCACGCGGAGGCGAATTCGAGCCCTCAATGCTAGCCTCGGTTCCGAACTGGCGATAGTTAACGCTCTTCATGCCCATCTGCGTGTTTCCGAGCTGGAGCGGGCGCATGCCGCTTTTTCAAAATTGTCAGCTACCCTTACGAGGAGCGGTGTGCCCGGCGACCTTCATGCCATTCTGTTCCAGCAGGCCATTGAAGGTTTGGAGCCCGTTCCGCAGGAAACTATACCCAATCTTGAGCGCATTGCTCGTATTCGTTTCGCGATTGAGCAGCATCCAGACATAATGAATGCAGTCGGTCTGCATCGACACTCAGTAGACAACTGGGCGCAAGCAGCATCGAATGCGCAGGCGAAGCGCCTACGTGAGGTCATGGCCTATGCCTCTCGTTACAAGCAAATCCATGACGCGTTCCGAGATATCCCATCGGTTGATTACGCGGGAGATAAGGCTCGGCTGGAAAGCCTCCATGCCCAGCGTCTTGCTCACACTCTTGACGAGCGCGTGATTGATTTCGCTGAGAACACAGGAATCTTTCAAGATCGATTCGAGACATCATCCGTAAAAAGCAACGGTTCCCTCGCGAAGTGTTTACAACTCTGAAGAGGGCATTCCCCTGCGTGATTGCGGGTATCCGCGACTATGCAGAGTACGTACCTTTGGAGCAGGGTTTATTCGACATAGTAGTCATTGACGAAGCGAGTCAAGTTTCAATCGCGCAGGCATTTCCTGCATTTATTCGGGCAAAAAAGCTTGTGGTGCTGGGCGATCGAAAGCAATTTTCCAACGTCAAGACTGCCACAGCCTCTGTAGAGATCAACAGCCGCTACACTAACGCTATATTGGAGGAATTTCAACGGCAGCAGACCATTGATGTCAACACCTTGAACAGAATAAAGCTGTTCAATATCAAAACGAGTGTCCTCGAGTTTGTTGAGAGGATAGCCAATAGTCAAATAATGCTCAAAAAGCATTTTCGCGGCTATCCAGAATTGATTTCGTTTTCATCGAAGACGTTTTATGGCGGCCAGCTTCAGAGCCTAAAGATACGAGGCTTACCCATCGATGATGTCATCCGGTTCACTGCAGTTGAGAATGACGGCCGCAGTGAAATAAGGAAGAACGTGAATTCCGCAGAGTACGAATGTATTGTGGAGGAACTGCGACGTCTGGCCTCCTTTAGCCCTGCGCCTACCGTGGGTATTATCACTCCATTTGCTGAGCAGCAATCCTTTATCGTGCAGAAGATTGCGACCGTGGCTGACGCAGAGACTCTCCATAATATTCTTCGCCTAAAAATAATGACCTTTGATAGCTGCCAGGGAGAAGAGCGAGACGTGATCATCTATTCAATGGTCGCTACACCGCAGCAAGACAAACTGTCCTACATTTTTCCTAAATCATTGGCTGACGCCGACGAAGTTGACCATGCCTTGCGTCTTCAGCGCTTGAACGTAGGATTTAGCCGCGCCAAGGAGCGAATACACATTTTCCATTCGCAGCCTTTGGAGGCATATCGCAGCGCCGTTGGAAAGGCGATAGCGCATTACAGGGACCAGCTGGTGATCACGCGTAGACGGCCTGACGTTAGAGATACCGATCAGACCTCTCCAATGGAGGCGCGGGTACTTAAGTGGTTAGGCCAAACATTGTTCGTCCAACGACTAGGTGACCTTGTGGAAATCGATGCTCAGTTCGAACTTGCCACTTATCTGCGTCAAATCGATCCACGATACAGACATCCCGCATACCGGGTGGATTTCCTGATCAAGGTGCAATCCAGACGAGGCCCCATTAATATCATCCTGGAGTACGACGGCTTTAGCAGTTTGCTGAAGAACCTGGAAAGTGGCGCATTTTCCGTCTTTTTGACGGGTCTTAGGCTTGGGCGGTCGGGGTGTGTATTCGCTTGCTGGCAACAGTTTCTCGCGTTGTGAGCGGACGCGGGCTACACCGCCAGCAGTTTGGGAATCCGGATCAGATTGTAGGCGATCAGATTGAGCATGAAATCGGCAGCGACACTGGCTATGCCGCGATGTTTGGTCTTGCGCATCGTACCATGCTGCTTGCCCCAGCCGAAGATGCATTCAGTCATCGCCCGGTGGGATTGCGACAGGCCGTAGCCTTCGTGCCGCGTGGTGCGTCCGTCGATGGCGCTCTGGCGGCGCTTGCCGGTTGCGGTGATGCTGTCGTTCTGTGTCACATGCGGTGTGACGTTGATAGCGCGCAGATTGGCCACATGATCGGCCGTGTCATAGGCCTTGTCTTCGCCCACTGTGATGCGGCGGCCGGCCTGCTTGGCTTTGGCCTTGAGCATCATCTCCGAAGCGCGGCGCTCGGCAGTCCCGGTGGCGAGCGTGACCATGCCGGCCACGGCCAGCCCATGCCGGTTCTCCATGGTAGCGTGGCCCATATAGCAGAGCTTCGCCTCCCGCCCGGCGGCCTTGCGGTAAAGACGGCTGTCGGGATCGCTGGTGCTCGCATGCGTGTCGTTCTTGCGTT
>WNFX01006364.1_pt1 | contig 11240 bp, 11 predicted proteins | sample 5400111 | NCBI WGS metagenome assembly WNFX01 (sample SAMN13153363, study PRJNA577476) | soil metagenome | isolation source: 40 cm soil or saprolite under grassland replicate 1 | place: USA:California | collected 2016-06-15
AAGATTGAGCCACTTGCTATCGGATTACACAAGTCGCTTGCATCACTCATCGAACGGCTTCTGCAACAGACTGGAGGAATAAGCAAGTGACCTATGATATGGATCAGCGAATGGCTCACGCTCGGATTAGCGTTCACACTTCTTCACTCTATGACCTCTTTCCCCCATTTTAGAATGGCCTCTTAGAGTGCAGGTTGGTATCAACAGACCCTGGATTATATTCGGGACCTCTGGGAGACGCGTGACCTCTTGACGAAACGCTTCGGGCCGGAGGCTGCACGCAAGATCATCGATGCTCCGGTCAGCCTGCCCACAAAGGAGGTGATCTGCTCATGAGCGCATCGAAGAACTCTTATATCATCGATGCAGAACAGCCCGCCGAAACGGCACGCGTGTTTGAACAGAGCAAACTCTTTACCCGCGCGATGGGCGGTCTCTTCCCCGACGAGCTGGACCTGTCCAGCGTCCGGCGTGTGCTGGACCTGGGGTGCGGTCCGGGGCAGTGGGCCATTGATGTGGCCTTCCTGTATCCAGAGTTGGAGGTGCTTGGGGTCGATATCAATGCCACCATGATCGGCTACGCTCATGCCCTGGCTCGCTCGCAGGGTCGCCCCAACGTCAGTTTTGAGCAGATAGACAGCACGCAGCCATTCGCCTTTGCGGATGCCTCCTTTGAGCTGATCAATGCGCGCTTCACCGTCGGCTTTCAGGACAAGGCGTCCTGGCCGGTACTGCTCACGGAATGTCGGCGCGTGCTGGCTCCTGGCGGCATTCTGCTACTCTCAGAAGCCGAGCGAGGTATCTCCACCAGTCCTGCTTTGCAGCGCATGGAAGGTTGGCTCGCCCGCGCGCTTTGTGAGCAGGGACGCACCTTTTCCGTTGATGGGCAGACCATTGGTATCGTTCATATGCTCAAACGATTGCTCGCGCAAGCGAGCTTTGTGGAGCTGGAACAGCGCCCGTTTCTGCTGGATGCCTCCTGTGACTCCCCATTGTATGCCAGTAGCCTGCGCGAGTTCGAAATGACCTACGAGCTCTTGCAGCCCTATCTGGTCGGCTCGGGAGTCGTTGACGCCGCGACCTATGAGCGCACCTATCACCAGATGCTGATCGAGACGAACCAACCAGAGTTTCGCTGTTTGGCCTTTGGAGTCAGCGCGTGGGGAATCAAGCCGTCGGAGGAGCCAATGGATGAGGGGATGAAGGAGACTGTATGACCAAACCAACGTTTCAGCAGATACGCAAACAGCATGACCTCACGCTCAATATGCTCATCGAGGATGCACAGGTTGATCCGGATGCTGTCTTGCTTATCGATACCTGGGGTATCGGAGAAGCTAGCATTATTGATACGCTGTTGGAGTCGCTCTCACGGCTCTCTGGGACGCTGTATCGTCGAGACCTCCTCAATGTCGGTGGCTTCACCTTTTCGGTGCAACCCCCCTACGCGCGCGTGACCCGTGAGATGACAGAGGAGAGCGAGAGGATGTTCTGCCCATCACCTGCTGGCGTCAGCAACGACTCGGTGTCTCCTAACGCCCCGGCAGGGTAGAAACGGGAGCATCGAGTGGATTCGAACGGGTGCGTGATGATGTGGCCCATGCTTTCGCTCTCCCCTGTCAGGCTGCTGATTGCTTGATGGGACGCTCACAATTGCCTGCGCTGTAACGAGATGGGGATCGTCACGGCGCAATGCACGGGTTGCTGACAGGATGGAGGACGGTGTATGAGCACACTGGTGATGGTGATCGACGATTCCCCGACGGTGCGCAAGATCCTGGAAGTCGCCCTGCGACGTGAGGGGATGGAGGTGGTGAGTTATTCCGATGGGATCGAGGCGTTCCGGGCAGTCACAACCAGGCCAGGGGATCGTCTTCCCGACCTGGTGTTTCTCGATATTGAATTGCCCAGGATGAACGGCTTTGAGATTGCTCAGCACCTGCGCTCCAAGCCTCAATGGGATCAGACGGCCATTGTCATGCTGAGTCGGCGGGATGGCGTCATTGATCGTATCAAAGCGCGCTTCGCCGGGACGCAAGCATATCTGACGAAACCGTTCAAAACGCAAACGATCCTGGAGACCGTGCAGAACTGCGTGGCCGACGGAAAGGGACGCCATGAGTGATGGGGCACCTGGAGTGGCATGTGGTTTCGCTCTCTCCTGGTGGCGAGCGACGGATGTGAACGGCCCGAGAGAGAAGAGAGTGAGTATGAACATCCTATTGTGGGTACGGATGAAGTGGCTCAAGCTTCAACAGGAACGGATCGAGCGAGAGAGACGGAGGAAAAACCTCATTGGTCTGATGCAGCTGCGCGGCCCACCTACGGCCACCTGACTGCGGTCATGCGTCAAAAGCATGCACTCCGAGAGAGGTGAGGCCGTCGCACTGACTGAGGGGAGCAGGAGAGGGTTGCGTGTCGTTTTCGGGAAGAGGCTCTGGATGTACCGAGGGGAGGTGCGTAACGAGGGGTGGACAGGTGCTCCTATGGGCGCGATCGCCTGTCCATCGCCTCCCCGCTTGTGAAGAAAGCTGTCTGCGCCTCTCTGCCGGTCGCTCGCTACGGATGGAAGGAGCTCATCAGGAGGAGAGGATGGAAGGAGATTAACATGGCAGAAATTGAGAAGGAACCCACGCCCATGACTCCATCGGATGCAGGCCGGAAAGGGGGCGGTACCGTCCGCGACAGATACGGAGAGGACTAGTATCGACGCATTGGAAAACAGGGAGGGACCACCCTGAAAGAGAAACGCGGCAGTGAGTACTACTGCCAGATCGCGCGCCTTGGCGGTCAGGCCAATGTGCGCAAGTATGGCCCGGACCACTTCTCAGAGATGGGGAAGAAAGGCGGGAATACCACCAAACAGCGGCAAGACCCTGATTTCTACCGTCGCATTGGAACGATGGGGGGTCGTGCCAAGAAAAAAACCGTCAGGGCAAAAGAGGAGTGGGACTGGAAGTGATAGAATGAGGGGATACGTCCGGTCAAGCAGTGGCAAGGAGACGGACCATGAAACGTGCCCGAAGCTATCCCCAGGTGAGGCGGCACTGGTATCGGCCAGTCGAGCATGAGTGTGCGGAGTGTGGCCGCACGCTGCGCGAAGTCAAGACGCTCTCGAAGCGCACGGTCGTCACGCTGGCAGAGGTGATCAAAGTGACCCACGTGGGCTATCGCTGCCCAGATGGGCAATGCCCTGGATCCCAGCGGACGTACCGCAGCCCAGCGGCCGATGCGCTGGCGTTACCGGGCTTTACCTATGGGCTGGACATCGTGCTGTTGGTGGGACGACTGCACCTGGGCAGGCACCAGACGGTGGATGAAATCCACGAAGAACTGCTGGAGCGTCTGGCCCCGCTGGGAGTGAAGATCTCGCGGCGCGAAGTCCTGTATCTGTTTGAGGCGTACTGCACGCTCTTGCGCGCGAGTAGCGAGGCCAAAGACGACCAGCAGTGGCTGGAGCAGGTGGAGAAGAACGGGGGCATCATCGTCTCGGTCGATGGCATCCAGCCAGAAAAGGGCAACGAGACGGTCTACATCGTGCGCGATGCGCTCACAGGGCGCGTGCTGGCGGCCGAGCAGGTGACCTCGTCGGAGACAGAGGGGATGAAAGCGCTTTTGGCCCCGGCGGTGACGCTGGGGGTCAAGGTGCTGGGCACGATCAGCGATGCCCAGGAAAGCGAACTGTTGGCCCTCGAGCAGCTCTGGCCAGAGGTGCCGCACCAGGTGTGCCAGTTCCACGTCTTGCGCGACGCGTCGAAGTCGGCCTTCGAGGCGGATAAAGCGGTCAAAACGGCCATGCGCAAACGCTTGCAGCCCAAGGTGCGAGCGCTGCGCAAGCAGATCAAGAAGCTGTTGCCCACCGCTGCCCCCGACGAAGCCAGACAGCTCGCGGTGCTCGACGATTACGTCACCGGAGTGCTTACCGCGCTCAACTCGGATGGGCTTCAGCCCTTCAAGTATGCCACGGTGGAAGCCAGCGAACTGTTGGATGAGATCGAAGCCAGCCTCGAGCAATTGGGAAAAAAAGTGGGCCAGTGAGCCCACTGTGTGGGCAGAAGCTCGCACGCCTGCAGACCATCGTGGCCGAGCGAGCTACCTGGGCGGATCAACTGGCGCAGGTCAAACGATTGCACGGCTGGCTGCTGGAGGTCGAGCACCTCCTGGACGCTAGCCCGGCGCAAGCAGGAGCGGCGGTGAGCAATGCCCTGGTCGGCAGTCGCCTGGATAGCTGGCGGGAACAGATGGCCACCCGGCTGAGCGATGGGCCCCTGTCCGAGCAAGAGCGGGAGTATCTCACCGAGTTCTTGCAGGTGCTCTCCAACTTGCGGCCCTACCTGGTGCAGTGCTACGATCGAGAGGAGTTCCCCCGCACCAATAATGACATGGAAGGCAGTATCCGTCGGCTCAAGACGCGCTACCGTCGTATCAGTGGCCGCAAGAACTGGAATGCCTATTTGTTGCGCTACGGACGCTCGGTCGCCTATTACGAGTGGTGGGAGCAGGATGCCACCCATCGGCAGCAACTGATCGAGCAGGCCTCCATGCTCGACCGCACCCACTGGCGAGCACTGCGTCACGAAGCGACCGTTGCCCAGCATGAGCAACTCACCCGCTTTCGCTTCCGTCACAAGCGTCCAGCCTTACTTGCTTCCCTCGAGGCACGCTGGGCTGCTGCTGCTCCTACTCCTCTTTTGCTCTGACGGAAAAAAAAGCGTCGGTGCAATGGTAGCGTCCGCGCATCTATGATACACTCTTCAGGAGAACAGAGACCGATGTCATTGCTGAAGAGAGGTGTTGCATGCGGAAACCCAAACAACGCAGAGAGTATTCCACATCCCCAGTGAGACGCTATTTCCGTGCGGAGTTCACAGTGTGCCCGACGTGTCAGACCCGCTTGCGACGCTATGCGACCCTTTCGCAACGCACCGTGATGACCTTGGATGGTCCAGTCCGCGTGATCCATCGGGGCTATCGTTGTCCCAATGCCGCTTGTGAGACGCGTCTGCGCAGCTATCGCAGTGCGGCGGCTGATGCACTGGCCTTACCCGGTTTCACGTTCGGATTGGATATCGTGATCCAGGTGGGCCATCTGCGGCTGGCCCAGCATCAGACGCTCGATGAGGTGCATCAGACGCTCTGCCAGCGGCTCAGCCCGTTCGGGGTGACCATTTCCCGTCGAGAAGTGCTCTACCTGTTTGATGCCTACGCCTTGCTCTTGCGAGCAGGGACCGCTGTCACGGAGGACGTGCCGTGGCGCGAGCAGGTGCAGGCCAATGGAGGGCTGATCATCTCGATCGATGGCATCCGGCCCGACGTGGGCAATGAGACGATTTATCTGGTGCGTGACGTGCTCACCGCACGGGTGCTGGTGGCCGAAAATGTGATCAGCAGCGAGACGGCGGTGATCAAGTCGTTGCTTGCGCCGGTGGTCGCCCTCGGCTTGCCGGTGCTGGGCGCGATCACTGATGCGCAGGAGTCGTTGGTCAACGCCATCGCCGAGCTGTGGCCCGACGTCCCGCACCAGCTCTGCCAATTCCACTACCTGCGTGATGCCGCTGACCCGATCTACGAGTTCGATCGCAGCACGCGCACCGCCATGCGCAAAGAGATCGGGCGCAAGGTGCATGAGACCAGAAAACAGCTGGCCCGCCAGCTGCAAACGGAGCCAGCGACCCCAACCGAGGAGCAGCAGCGCGAACGGGAGCAACTGGCGGTGCTCGCCGATTATGCGCTTGGCATCCAATGCTCACTCAATTTCGAGGGGACTGCCCCATTTGTCTATCCCGGCATCGAGGGCTATGAAGCCTTGAGTGATCTGGAGAGGAGTTTGCAAGATCTGCAAAAAAGGGGGCATGTTTGAGTCGCATCGCGCGTGAGAAGCTGGCCCGCTTGCTTGCCCTCGTTGGTCGGCGCACCGCATGGCAGGAGCAGGTGAGCTCCCTCAAGCGCATGCGCGCCTGGGTGTTGACGGCAGAACACCTGCTCTCTGGTGACTGGGCGCAAACAGAGGAGACCCTGAACAATGCTCTGGTCGCTCAGCGCTTCGACCAGTGGCTCGACCAGCTGGTAGTGAGCCTGCAGATCGAATCCTTCTCGGATCACGAACGAGAGTGCCTGGCCCATTTTCTGCAGACCACCCGCACATTTCGCCCCCACCTGATCCTGTGCTACGAGATGGAGGGCCTGCCACGCACCAACAACGAGACGGAGCGCTACATCCGCTCGCTCAAAACCCGCGCTCGCCGTATGAGTGGACGCAAGAATTGGAATAGCTATCTGCTGCGCTATGGGCGCTACATCGCTTATTATGATTGCTTGGCCAAACTGGATGCGGGAGAGGCCCTTCTCGAGCACCGTCTCAAACAGGTCAGTCATCAGCAATGGCGTACCGCTCGCTCTACCAGCCGGATCCAACGCAGCGAACAGCTCAAGATCTGGCGCTTTCGTCACAAACGCGATCAGTATTTACACACCCTTGAGCTGCGTTGGCAAGCTACTGCAGATGGGACGTGACCATTGCACTATCGCAAAAAAAGCATGCATAACGATTGTAGAGCAAACATATGTGTAGAAAAAAGAGGAGATTGTGATTACGACACCACAACAGACCAGGCAAGGCGAGGACCAGAGACGATCGAAACGCGTCCCCCTCCGTTCAGAAATCGCTGTCCCGCAGGTCATGCCACCGGTTCTCAGGACGGGTGACCTGATTGCCCTGTTCCTCTTGAATGTGTTCTGGGTGACCAATATCACCCCCATCGCCGCTGGCGGTCCAGCGGGGTTTCTCTATTGGATCATCTGCGGGGGAGCCTTTTTCATTCCCTGCTCCCTCGTGATGGCGCAGCTCGCGAAGATGTTTCCCCACGAAGGCTCCATCCTCATCTGGACCGCTCACGCCCTGGGGGCACGCTGGAGCTTCTTTGTCGGCATCTGCGCCTGGTTGCCGGGTATCCTTTCCATTGTCAATGCTGCCGCCGCCGTCATTTCCTGGGTCCAGGCCCTCAATAGTCAGTGGCTCACCCAGCCCTGGCAGCAAGGGCTGGCCATTGTGGTGATTCTCGCCTTCACAGGAGTGCTGGCCTGTCAACGCACACGCGTGGTGCAATATGTCCTCAACATAGCGGCGGGCGCGATGGGCCTCTCGACGGTGCTCATCGTGCTGGCAGCGGGGGTCTGGCTGGCAAGCGGGCGTCATGCCGTGACTTCCTTTGCCACTCCCTCGACCTGGGCCATCACCCCATCCAATTTTGCTTTGCTGGGGAGTGCGACCCTGGCCTTGCTCGGATCGGACATGCCGCTCGCTATGGCGGGTGAGGTCGCGCCACACCTCCAGCGACGTGCGTTTGCTCGTCATCTGACCTGGGGTACCATCTGTACGCTCGGCGGGTACCTGCTCTTCACGTTCGCGGTCCTCGTCGTGCAGGGAGCAGGGGTGGCAGCCAACACCGTGAATCCGATGGTGCTGCTCATCGGGACGGTGGATCAGGTCTTTGGGAAGGTCGTTGGGGATGTGATGGCACTGGGTCTGGGCTTCTATTTCTTGATGATCCCGGTAGCCCTGCATCTCTGCTTTTCCCGCCTGTTGCTGGTGGCTTCTCTAGATCGACAGGTCTCAATCTGGTTTGCGACGCTCAATCGGCAACGCATTCCGCTGCATGCCATCGTCAGCCAGATCGTGATCACGCTCGGCGCGGCCCTGCTCATCTATTTCCTGGTCCCGTCTATTTCATTCCTGGGCAAGCCGGGGGATCTCTCTAGCATCGCCTATAACGTGATCGGAGCGTCACTGCTGCTGGTGTGGTCGGTCTCCTTTCTCTTTCCGTTTCTTGACGTTTTTGTTTTGTATTTCAAAGAACGTCATCTCTTTCAGGAGAACCATCTTCTTCCGCTGCCACTGCTGTTTCCCGTGCTGGTGGGGTGTTGCGTCACAGGGATCGGGTTGTGTCTGGTCACCATCGGGTTCACCCTGTCCAACTCGTTCATCCCGACGCTGATCCCTAACGCGAACTGGTGGTATGTGATCGGTGGGAGTGCATTTGGCTGTCTCATCCTCTTTGCGGCCTTCAGTCTGCTCACCAGCAGCGAGGCGCAGTGGGAGGAGATGCGCCATTCAGCATAAGAGGTGTGTGTGTTCATCTCAGTCTTCATAGGGAGGAATAGTTCCTTGTCTCATCTCATCACTCTTCGTTCTACCACGGAGGCAGATCTCCCCGAGATCATTGATCTCATCGTGGCGCAGCAGACGCACCAGGGCAGGTGCGATCTTCGCCTGCCGCAGGTGCAGACGCGTGCGCAGTGGGAAGCGGCCCTGCGCGAGGGTTCCCAGCAGGAGGCGCTGGTCGCCCTCGATAAGGAGGGCCATGTGCGTGGCTATGCGCGGCCAGGGGTCTGGGAGATCCAACCGACCAGCATCCTGCGCGCGTTTCTGACGGCTCGCAATGGCATCGTCAGCAGCTTGACGCTCCCCGACCCCACCGATGAGGACACCGGCGCGGTGGTGATGGTGCTGCTGAGAGCACTTGACACCTTCTGGCAGCAGGCGGGCACCTCGGGAGACCTGGTGCGCTGGCCCAGTACCGATCGCTGGTTGGAAGCCGCGCTCACTACGCAGGGCTTGCAGCTTGACAGTGTGTGTGCCCTGCGCCCGCTTGCGCCTTGGTTCGTGGATCGCCCTGCTCCCGGCCCATTGCAACGGGTTCGCATGGCGCGGCCTGATGATGAGGACGCCCTCGTCGGGCTGTTCAAAGAGGAGTTGCTCTTCCATGAACGTTACACCCCGTTCGTGCGCAGCAGTGCTGGTGTGCTGGATGCGTTCCGTCGCAAGCTGGGGAGCATGTGGGAGGGAGATGCGCTCGACGTGCTCGATGCAGGAGCGCCAGTCGTGCTGGTGGTGGAACACGCGGGACGCGTGGTGGCGATGGCGGAAAATACGCTGCTCATCGTCGCCCCTGGCGATGAGGCTGGGTACACGCCTGCCGGGTGCTATTGGTGTCTGGACAATGTGAGTGTGTGCGAAGCGTTGCAAGGGCAAGGCATCGGTCGCCTGCTCGTGCAAGGTGTGGAGGATGTGCGTGAGGAGCTGGGTCTGCAGCTTTCCGGCTACGTGCTCTGGTTCAACCCGGGCAACCCCAGGGCCACGCGCTTCTGGACGAGGCTCGACTTCCAGCCGCTCTGGACGACCTACCAGCGGCTTCGTGTCCCAGGCGATGGCGCTGCGATGCTATGAACACGGGGTCACATCCGCCGGTGCATACAACGCTGTGACGCGAGAGCAAGAAGAAGCATGCCCCTCACATGGAGCGGGCAATGTGTGTCCTGTTATTTTTCCCTTGGAGGTATTTCCTGATGGCAACCTCAGAATCCCATGAACCTCTCTCCGCGCAAGCAGGGGAGGGTGAGAATGCACAGACATCCGTCAACACATTGCGCCCCAATGCGCTGCGTTTTCCGACGATTCTGGTGCTGTGCATCGCAGCTATTGCTCCGGCGGCATCGATGCTCTTCAATGTGCCGGTCATGGCCTCGCAAGCGGGGGCGTCGGGTGCGCTGGTCTTTGCGCTGGCGTCCGTCGGCATCCTGCTGTTGTGCGTCTCGGTGGTCTATTTTGCCCGCCGTCTCTCCTCCGCCGCAGGCTTTTCCACCTGGGTGCGCCACGGCCTGGGAACAGGGGCCGCATTTCAGACGGGCTGGCTCATGCTCGGAGGGTACGGCCTCTTTGAGGCGGCCCTGCAAAGTACGGTTGGTGGTTCCCTTGATCCGCTCTTGTCCGGCATCGGATTTCATCTGCCTGGCGGCTGGATGACCTACGCCTTGCTGCTCACCAGCATCGTTGGTGTCCTGTCCTATTTTTCCATCACCACTTCGATCTGGATCATGGCCCCTTTCGCCGTCTTAGAGGTGCTGGCCCTGATCATCCTGGATGTGGCGATCACCTTGCGGGGAGGCGCGTCGGGCCACGATCTGCTCCATACCTTCACGCCAGCTGGTGCCCTGGTCAAAGGAGCGGCTCCCGGTGGAACGCTGGGCATCGGGGTCGCCATGACCCTGGGCATTCTCGCCTTTGTGGGCTTTGAGACGGCTGCCGTCTATGGGGAGGAGGCCAAGAATTCCAAACGTACCATCCCTGTTGCCGTCATTTCGCTGATTATCGGGCTGGCGGTGCTCTACATCTGGACGGCATACTCGGCAACCATCGGGGTGGGCTGGCAACAGGCAGGCACCGTGCTGGGCAATGTCGCCAACGCGCCACAGCAATACCTCACACTGGCGACGACCTTCGTCGGAAGTTGGCTGGGCATTGCGTTGGTGGTTTTTGTGATCACCAGTAACTTCGCCAGTGCTTTTGCCATGCACCAGGCGATGGTTCGCTATTGCTATGATCTGGGACGCGCAGGGATCTTCCCGCGTGTTTTTGGCCGCACCCATCCCAGGTGGAAGAGCCCGTTCGTCGCCTCCCTCGCCCAAAGTCTCTTTTCCCTGCTGCTGATCGGGTTCCTGGGGCTGATCGTGCAGCACAGCAACCTGGATGGCAGCAGCAGCTATGCGCTTGGCTTTGCCGATGGACACTCTTGGCAGCAGACGAATGGAACGGTCTCCTTCGGCTGGCTGGCCAGTATCGTGACCATGTGCATTCTCGTCGTCTATCTGCTGACCAATATCGCTGCTCCCTGCTTGGCGCGACGCCGAAACGAACTGCGCCTGCTTCCCCATATCCTCGCCCCTGTGGGAAGCACGGTGTTGCTGCTGTTGCCATTGGCCTCCTACGTCGGGCCTGCGCTTCCAGGGGCCATCGGAGCCTTTTTTACGCGGCTGGGGTTCGCGCCCACGCCCTTTCCCTCCAATATCCTGCCCTTATTTGTCATGGGCTGGGTTGTGATCGGAGGCATCTACGCCGCCGTTCTCAAACGACGGCATCCCGATCGCTACGCGCGCATGGGCAGCATCGTACGCAGCGATTAGGCTGTGTTTCTCGCGGGCCTTGCAGGCACGGGGAGAAGTGTTCTCCAGCCTGCAAGATCCGCCCCGATGGGGGCACGCGTCACGGCGCTTCTCTCATCGGGAGTGCCTGTCCCCTCTAACCACGAGGTGGTTGTGTGATGGTTGGACAACAACCACAAAGATACGATGAGACACCATAGGGAGGATCGAATATGATCTGTCAACATTGTGGCCTGGAACGCGCTGCCACACAGCTGTCGTGCCCTCGTTGTGGCTCCACGCAGCTCTCACTGCCTTCTCAA
>WNFX01006367.1_pt1 | contig 11236 bp, 9 predicted proteins | sample 5400111 | NCBI WGS metagenome assembly WNFX01 (sample SAMN13153363, study PRJNA577476) | soil metagenome | isolation source: 40 cm soil or saprolite under grassland replicate 1 | place: USA:California | collected 2016-06-15
TGCTGAATTTCGTGACCTGATAAAAGCCTGCCCTCCGCAACGAGCGGCCCATCCCTGTCTTGTCCGCCCTCAGCAGCAGCCATCAACCCGCCGAAAATCCCTGTCAAAGAAGGCCTTGACAAACATAGAAGCATCGATCCGGAGCATTTCTTGGGTGGCTCGCCTCGCCTGGCCGCTCAGTCCTTGGTGGCATCGCGTGACCGGGCTGGCCGACCTACGGTGGGTTTCCGCTTAACCGCTGGGGCCGGGACTGGCCCAGTCTCCCGGGTCTCAGCCTGGCCGGGAGGTGCCACGCCGCAGTGCGGCGGTTCGCGAGAGAGGCCCGCCGTGCCCGGCTGGCGCGGAACGGGAGGCCGGCGCCTTTATTAGCCAATGGGCGTATTTAGCTGGTTAATGCGGTCGCGTAATCCCTGCCGAAGCCTTTTTATTCCGGCTGATCGGAGGACGGACCGCATGAATTGGGCGATCCTGAAAAGGGAAAGCGTTCTTCCGCGCGGGAGGGGAATGCGATGGCCGCAGCAGCAGCCGGCGGCGGGCTGGCGGAATGGGCGGAGCGGTCGGCTCTGCGTCGTGCCGGCCGCCTGACGGCCGGAGGGCCGGTGCCGGGGCGGCTGCGGTTCGTGTTTTACGGGCGGGTGTCGACCGAGGACTGGCAGGATCCGGTGACGTCGCGGGCGCGGCAGCGTGAGCAGGCCGAGGCGCTGGTCCGCGGCCATGGGAAGATCGTGGCGGAGCGGTTCGATGTGGGGCAGAGCCGGACAGTGGCGTGGGCGCGGCGCCCGCAGTCCGCCGCGCTGATCGCGCAGCTCGCCGACCCGGACCGGGCTGGGACGCGATCGTGGTCGGGGAGTATGAGCGTGCCTTTTACGGCAGCCAGTACGCTGCGATGGCGCCGCTATTCGAGCACTACGGCGTCCAGCTGTGGATGCCCGAGGCCGGCGGCCGGGTCGACTACGCGTCTGAGCACGATGAGAAGACGATGACGGTGCTGGGCTTGTCGTCTAAGCGGGAGATCACCAGGACCAGCATCCGGGTCCGCACCGCGATGGCTGCCCAGACCCGCGAGCAAGGCCGTTACCTCGGTGGCCGTCCCCCGTACGGGTACCGCCTCGCAGATGCCGGGCCGCACCCGAACAAGGCACACGCCGCATGGGGACGACGGGCACACAAGCTCGGACCCGACCCGCAGACGGCACCCGTCGTGCGGTGGATCTTCGCTCAGCGCCTGACGGGGCATTCGGTGGCGCGGATCGCGCGGGCACTGAACGAGGCCGGGGTGCCGTGCCCGTCCGCAGCCGACCCCGGCCGCAACCTGCACCGCACCGGGGCAGGCTGGACACTCGGCACCGTCACCACGATCCTGGAGAACCCCCGGTACACCGGCCGGCAAGTATGGAACCGGCAGCGCACCGACACCGAGCTGGCCGACCCCGCCAATGTGACCCACGGGCACAAGAGCGTGCAGCGGTGGAACCTGCCCGACGGGTGGGTCATCTCTGACCGCCCCGCGCATCCGGCGCTGGTCAGCGAGGACGACTTCGTCGCCGCGCAAGACATCAACGCGGCCCGCGGCCCGGTCCCGCAGGACGCGCCTGTGCTGCGCTGCTACCTGCTGGCCGGGCTGCTGGCCTGCGGGGTGTGCGGGCGGCGGATGAATCAGCCTGGTCCAACGGCCAGGCCGCGTACCGGTGCCGCCACGGCCGTACCAGCGCGATGGCGCCGGACCCGGCCCGGCCGAAGAACACCTACGTGCGCGAGGACAAGCTGCTGCCGCACCTGCCGGCCCTGCACCTCCTGCTCACGAGCCCTGCGGTGCGGGCCAGGCGGCGCACCCGTGCTGGTACTGACGTCAGGGGCACCGCGAGCCCGGGCGAGGTGATCGCTTACCTGCGCGAGCACGAGATCACCCTCACCTGGAACCCTGCCGCCGCCGCCCTGCAAGCGCGCGCCACCGAGACTGCCAAGACCGTCACCGAAAGAGCAAGCTAACCCGGCTGCAGAAGCCTGATCAGGAAGGGGAGAAGAAGCTCGGAACGCCGATCGCCTGGCGCTGGGCGGAAGCCTGCGCGCGGGTGACAAATCCGCATGCCCGGAAACGGGCGGATATGGGGAATTCATGTGTCCGAGGACTTGAACACGGAAACCGGTGAGATCTCCCCGGATCGGGGAAATCATGCAATAAAAGTAACACGAGCGGGACGTGCGCGCCCGGCTATTCCGCGGCGTGTTCGCTGTTTGCCCGCTACCTGGATCCTGGTGGCTAATTCGCGACACGCTGGACAGGGTGGCCGGTTCGGGCCGTGCGGGGCTTGGTTGTAGGTCATGATCTGGTCCGCGGTCGTTCCTTTGCCCTCGTCCCGGCCGCGGAATCGGGTATGTCATGTGCATGCAGCCTGCCGCCTGGCCGGAGCCGGACCCGCAGATCGCGGCGGCGGTCGCGGCCGTGTACGGGGCCAGGAAGACGGAGCGGCCGCTGGCGGTGCTGATCCGTGACCGGCTGGGTCAGTGGCTGGCCGATGAGCAGTTCGCGGCCGCGTTCGGGGTCCGGGGCAAGCCGGGCTGGTCCCCGTCGCGGCTGGCGCTGGTGACGGTGCTGCAGGAGGCGGAGAACCTGACCGACCGGCTGGCGGCCGATGCGGTGCGGGCCCGGATCGGCTGGAAGTACCTGCTGGGCCTGCGGCTGGATGACCCCGGGTTTGATCACAGCGTGCTGGCCGAGTTCCGGGGCCGGGTGGCCGGGGCCGGGCTGGAGCAGGTGGTGCTGGACGCGCTGCTGGCCAGGCTGGCGGCTGAGGGCCTGGTCAGGGCGGGCGGCAAGCAGCGCACCGATTCCACGCACGTGATCGCGGCGGTGGCGGCGCTGAACCGGCTGGAGCTGGCCGGGGAGGCCGTGCGGGCCGCGCTGGAGGCGCTGGCGGCCGCGCACCCGGCCTGGCTGGAACAGCGGATCTGCGTGCCCGGCTGGACCCGCCGGTACGGCACGCCGATGACCTCCTGGCGGCCGCCGGCCTCCCGGGCCAGGCGCGATGAGCTGGCCATCGCCTGCGCCAAAGACGGGTACGCGCTGCTGCAGGCGGTCTATGACAGCGCGGCGCCGGGCTGGCTGCGCGAGCTCCCGGCGGTGGACGTGCTGCGCCGGGTGCTGCTGCAGAACTACACCCGCACCATCACCGGGAACGGGCGGGAGGTGATCAGGCGGCGGGAGAAGGAGCCTGCGGGCGACGGTCTCCCGCCCGGCCATGCCCGGATCGCCTCTCCGTATGATCTGGACGCCCGGTGGGGCGTCAAGCGCGAGGAGTTCTGGCTGGGCTACAAGCTGCACATCACCGAGTCCTGCGACGATGCCCCGCCGTGCACCTGCCGCCCGGCCGCCGCGGCAGGCCAGGCTGCCGGGGGCCGGAACGGGCACGCCCGCGAGCATGACAAGGGCTGCGCGCATCTGGTGTTCCCGAACCTGATCACGCACGTGGCCACCACCGATGCCACGCTGACTGACAACCAGGTGACCGGCGCCATCCACGACGAGCTGACCGGGAAGAACCTGGCCCCGGGACGGCATTACACCGATTCGGGGTACCTCAGCGCCGCCCTGGTGGTCTCCGAGCTGACCAGGCACGGCATCGCACTGACCGGGCCGCTGCTGGCCGGCACTTCGGCGCAGGCCCGGGCCGGGGCCGGCTACGCCCGCGCCGGCTTCACCGCCGGCTACGGCACCCGGACCGTCACCTGCCCGCAAGGCAAGACCGCAGCGAACTGGACGCCGTGCACCCAGCACGGCAAGGACGCGATCGTGGCCACCTTCTCCGCCAGCGACTGCGGCCCCTGCCCGGCCCGCGGCCTGTGCACCACCGGGAAACGGCGGCAGCTGTCGCTGCCGCCCCGCGACCTGGCCGAAGCCCAGGCCGCCGCCCGGGCCGCGGAAACCACGATCCCGTTTCAGGCCGACTACGCCCGCCGCGCCGGTGTTGAGGGCACCATGCACCAGGCCGCCAGCCACGGAGCCCGGCGCGCACGCTACCGCGGCCTGCCCAAGACCCGCCTCGACCACGTGTACATGGCCACCGCCATCAACCTGCTCCGCCTGCAGGCATTCTGGACCGGCACGCCCCTGGACCGGCAGCGAACCAGCCACCTGGCACGTCTCGAACTCGGCCTCGCCGCATAGAACCCGAATTAACCACCAGGATCTACCTGGCCTGTGCATGGCCGCGCGGCGAGTGCGGGCGTCTTCTTCCCGCCGTTGACCGTGCGGCTGCCGCAGCCGATGGGGAGCTGGGCCGAGCGGGGTTTCAGCAGCTGCAGGCCGCTCAAAGTTGCCTTCCGTGATGAGCATGGCGGCGCACGGGTAGGGCATCGCTCCGTACGAGAGCACCTTCGCCGGTGCAGGCGGTCGCGTGCAGAGCAGGTTGTCCTGGCGGGTGACGATCAGACGCTTCCGCTCATACATGAATTGAGGGCGTCGCCTGTCCGTATACTTATGCACGAACGGGTATGTTCATTCATGCTTGGCCTCCTGGCGGCGGGCGGCGGCACCGTGCGCAACGGCGGTCATGGCCGCGCGAGGGATGACCCTCTTGTATGACCGGGGCTGAACCGGGCTTGCCGGTAATCCGTTGCCTCAGGTGACCGCCGCGCCGGGATCTCGCGTATTGATGCGTCCGGCGGGAGAGGGTCACAATCCTGGCAGGGGGTTTCGGGTGACGGAGCTGCTGGAGCGGGCATCGTTTCTGCAGGCGCTGGCCGAATACGCCGATGAGGCAAGACGGGGCGAGGGTCGGCTGGTTCTGGTATCCGGGGAGTCGGGGATCGGGAAGACCGCGCTGTTGGAGGAGTTCCAGCGCCGCACGACGGGGGCCCGCTGGTTGTGGGGTGGCTGCGATGGCCTGCTGACTCCGCGGCCCTTGGGTCCGGTGGTCGACATCGGTTTGCAGGCCGGCGGGGAACTCGCGGATCTGTGCCGCCAGGGGGCTGGGCGGGATCGGTTGTTCATGGCTTTCCTGGCCGAGATCGATTCGCCTGCGGCCCTGACCGTGGCGGTGATCGAGGATATGCACTGGGCCGATGAGGCAACGATCGACCTGCTGAGTTTGGCCGGGCGCAGGCTGGGGCGGACGCGGGTGCTGCTGCTGGCCACCTACCGTGACGATGAGCTGGCCGCCGATCATCCGCTGCGAGTGATGCTGGGTGATCTGGCCACGCAGCGCGCCATCCGGCGGATGCGGCTGCCGCCGCTGTCGGAGGAGGCCGTGCGGGCGCTGGTGGGGCGGCGGGAGGTGGACGCGGGGGAGCTGTACCGGGTCACGGGCGGCAATCCGTTCTATGTGAGCGAGATCATGGTGGCAGGGTGGCCGTCGGTGCCCCCGACGGTCCGCGACGCGGTGGGAGCCCGGCTGGCCCGGTCGAGTACCAGCACCCGCCGGGTGGTGGAGGCCGCCGCGGTGATCGGGGTGCGGGTGGACCGGGCGCTGCTGTCGTCGGTACTGGGCCCGGGCCCATCGGCCGGGGAGTGCCAGGCAGCCGGGATCCTTGTTCCTGACGGGACCGGGCTGCGGTTCCGGCACGAGCTGGTCCGGATGGCGGTGGAGGCGGGGATCGCGCCGCACCGCAAGACAGAACTGCACGCATGCCTGCTGGCCGTGCTGGAGGAACGCGGCGATGCCGACCCGGCCCTGCTCGCCCACCACGCCGAGGGCGCGGGGGCTGCGAAGGCGGTCCTGCGGTACGCTCCGGAGGCGGCCAGGCGTTCGTCCGTGCTGGGAGCGCACCGCGAGGCGGCGGCCCAGTTCGAACGTGCCCTCCGGTTCGCCGGTGAAGGCGACGGGACGGCGCTGGCGGCACTGCATGAGGGTGCTGCTGGGGAGTATTCGCTGCTGGACCGCTGGGAGGAAGCCGAACGAGCGCTGCGCATCGCTCTGCAGCTGCGGCGCCAGCTGGGCGATGACCTGAGCGCCGGACGGGACCTCCGAAGGCTCTGCACGACACTGTGGCGGCTGTGTCGCGGGGAGGAATCCGGCCAGGCGGCCGGGGAAGCCGTCCGAGTCCTGCAGGCCCGGCCGCCCGGCCGTGAGCTGGCGTGGGCATATGCCAGCCTCGGCACCTCTTACATGCTGGTGGGCCGGAGCGACGACGCTGTCGAGGTCGGTGAGAAGGCGCGGGCTCTGGGCGGCGAACTGGATCAGGCTGATGTCGTGAGCCATGCCCTGACCGTGGTCGGGTCCGCGGTTCTGAAAGACCGCCGAGCTGGGATGGACTCGGTCGAGCGGGCGCTCCGGATCGCGCTGGACGCGGAGCTGCACGAGGAGGCCGGCTTCGCGTACTCCGTCTTGCATGAGGTTTCCGCACGCCTGCACCGGTTCGAGGACGAGGAGCGCTACTACACCCAGGGGATGGCCTACTGCGAGGGCCGCGAGCTCGGCGTCTTCAGCACGTGCCTGACGGGTTGGCGTGCCTACGCTCTCATGCTGCAGGGGCGGTGGGACGAGGCGGCGGACGTCAGCGCCCAGATGCTGAGCCGTCAGCGCATCTCGCCGGTGAACCGGCTGAACCCCCTGCGGGTGCTGGGCAGCATCCGCGGCCGCCGCGGCGAACCCGGGGCGTGGGAGCTGCTGGATGAGGCGCTCGCCCTGGCCGAGGGAGTAGCCGAACCGCGGTGGATCGCGCCGGTGCGAGAGGCGCGCGCGGAACTGAGATGGCTGTCGGGCCAGCCCGGCCTCGCGGCCCAGGAGGCCCGCTCCGGTTATGACGGCGCCATCGGGCGCATCGATCGGTGGACGCTGGGAACCCTGGCCATCTGGCTGTCGCGGCTCCAGGCGCCGGACGGCGCGCTGACCAGCCTGCCGCAACCATCCGCGCTGGAGATCGCCGGAGACTGGCAAGGCGCGGCGGCGGCATGGGATCGGCTCGGCAGGCCCTACGACGCCGCCCTGGCCCGGTTGGGCTCGTCCGATGAGGCCGGGCTCCGGCATGCTCTCTCAGCGCTCGAGGACCTGGACGCCCGGGCATCTGCAGCCGTGGCCAGGCGGCGGATGAAAGAACTCGGGGTCAAGGCGATCCCGCGCGGGCCCCGCCCGGCCACGCGGGCCGCTCCGGCCGGGCTGACAGCCCGCGAGCAGGAAGTTCTTGCCCTGCTGTCAGAAGGCCTGCCCGACCGGGAAATCTCCCGGCGGCTGTTCATCTCCGAGCGGACGGTGCACCACCATGTTTCCGCTGTGTTGTCCAAGTTCGGCGTCTCGTCACGGACGGCAGCTGCCCGTGAGGCCGCCCGGATGGGCTTGGCGGCCCCGGCGTAGGCACTGCCGCGGCCAAACTGGGCATCTTCACCGATTCACCGGTTGACCTGGCCGCCTTACGGTCATTGCAACAAGTCCGATGACCCCAGGGAGGCCCCAGTGCCGCTTTTCATGGATGTCCACCAGATCGCCAGCGGCGTGGCGATGGATGACGTGGCCAAGGCTCACCTCGGCGACCTCCAGATCCAGGCCGCTCACGACGTGCGGTACCTGCGGTACTGGGTCGATGAGCAAGGCGGGCGGGTGTTCTGCCTAGTCGAGGCCCCATCGGCCAAGGCCGCCGCCGACGTCCACCGGGAAGCCCACGGCCTGGTCGCCGACCACATCTACCAGGTCCAAGAGGGGTCGTGAAGAAGGACCGGTCCGGCAGCAACAGGACGCGACAATGCCAAGGCTCATGGGTTGTTACCGGGATCGGAACCTGCCCGCCAGAGCGCAGGAGATCGTCCTGAGTCGCGCCGCCAGCCGGCCGGTGGATCCGGCATGAGCGGGGGGACCGGCCGTGCCGTGGGCCGGCTGTCATTCCGGCGGATCATCGACACCCCGTTCGAGACATGCGCGGCTGCCCTTGAGAACTGGCAGCGCACAGAGCAGGATGGCGAACTTCGCATTGGCCAAAGCCTGTTGCGCGGGCCGATCGAGCACGATCGCGACTCCGGCACATGCCGGATCGAGGTTCGCCTCGCCCGCGGACCGCTGCGCCCGCGGCTGCGCATGAGGCTCAACATCGACCGCTGGTCCTGGCCCCCCGCAAGGACCGCCCTCGAACTCATCCCGTGCGACCGCGTGCGGCCCACCGCAGCCTACTTCCGCGCCGGTCACCTCTTGCTGGACTCATTGATCCACTCGATGCCCCGGCACACGCCGCGCAGCGCCTTGACCACGTCCCCGACTCGCCAGCCGACCGCACGCCAGGGCTTACCCAGACCGGGCGAGCAGAGCATCGATACACCAAACGAGAGTGGCCTGACACTGCATGTTCATGAATGCCATGACGATCTGAGGCTGCCCGCCGAGGCCATTGCGCTGATCGTCCAGGACACTCGCCAACGCGAGGGTCGAGCGGTTCGCCGTACACCAGACCGAGCTGTTACCACAACCCCGCCCGATGGTCCGCAGTCCCGGTTCGACGCCATGAGCGACTGGACAGCTGCATATGCATCGCCACCCATGCAGGAGAATGCGCGCTCATGCTTGATATGCGGGTGATTTTCCACCCGTATTTCGTGGGCCTGCTTCAAACCCCGGGCTCTCACTATTGTGCCTGCTGGCGTGCGTGCGACTCTGCGCGGCGCGCAACGACTCTCAACACCTCGCGGCGAATCGCGCCACTGCTGGCGCGGATGAGGAACCAGTAGGCCGCGAAGGACCGCCGCGTCCTCGGGTCCGTCGCCAGGATGCGGGTCTCGGTGCTCAGCACAGTGCCCGCCGGGATGGGCTCGAGGCGGAACTCCATCGCGACCTTGACCCGGCCAGGCTGCGACCAGGCGCGCAGCGCCGCGGCGTCCAGACGGGCGGCGTCAGCCCTCCCAGCAGCCGCCACGCCTGGCTCAGGCCTGCCGAGATCATGACCCGGGGCCGCTCGGAGAACAGGACCGGAATAGGCGTCACGTCAAGAAAGGTGCGCCCGGCCAGGGGCTGGTGCTTCCGGCCGGCGAGCCGGGCAGGCAGGAGGCGGACGCCCTCGAGGGCATACCCCACGGGCAGGGCCGACATGGTAACCCTGCACAGCTCATCCCACACGGCCGCGGCCGGGGCGCTGACGGTACGGGAGTGACAAATCCGGTGCTGCGGATGCGAGACCACCTCGTCGAGAGTCATTACCCGCTGCCTCCTGAATGGCGTCCCGCACGGCGTGACATAGAGCAGCCGATGACTGGCCCGCGGGAGGCGCTTCCCCCGCCGCGGGCTCCGGATGTCAACGGCGGTACCGTCCGCGGAACGCGCTGAGGCTGGCGACGCGTCCACACCCTTTCCCGCCGCGCCACCGAAAACCGCCACGCCGCTGCGGCCGGAACCCTGCACTACAAACCGTTCAATGATCCCATCCAGCCTTCTCCGCCGGCGAGCGACGGTGCCGTCACAGCCGCGCCTCGCGCCCCGCCAGCCAAGAAGGCCCCGATTGCAGCAGCTCACAGATCGATCCTGCTATGCACGAATTTTGGTGTCTCGCTTCACATCTGCGTCATGGGGCAGTACGGGTCGTTCTGTGCTGGGAGAGGCCAGGCGGGCATCTGCAGCTTCGTCGGCTCATCCTGAGACCACGCGGATGCCGTTGCGCTGACCGATCCGGTGGCGCTCGTCGTCGGTGGAGGCGGTGTTGATCTCGCGGAAGTAGTCCTGGGTGCCGCCCGGAACGGCGATCAGCAGCCGGGCGGGCTGGGCTGGCGCCGCTCGCTCGCGGCGTGAGCTTTAGGCGCGGGCGTTTCGGGTCAGCTCGGTGAGCTCGCGGTTGAAGCGCTCGGATTCCTCCAGGTGCGGCACGTGGCCGACGCCGTCGTACCAGGACGCCCTGGCGGTGGGGGAGGTGGCGAGCACGTGCTCGGCCGTCGCCGGCAGTACTACCGAGTCCGCCCGGCCCTGGGTGACGAGCACCGGCACCTCGAGAGCACCCAGCACGTCATCACAGTCAATCTCGCGGGCCGCGAGGTTGGCTCGGATGGCGGCCGGCACCGTGACGTTCCAGCACATCGCCGTCTCCATGTCGTCGTCCGGCACCGGCTTGACGACGCATGCCCGCACGAAGGAGCGCATGGCGCCGATGTTGGCGGGCAGGTCGTCGGCGGTGGCCCCGGCGAAATGGTCGAGAAAGCCGGGGCCGATGAGCGTGCCGAAGGCCACCTCGCTGAGCTTGACCGTGCCCTCGACGAAGTTGATCGCGGCGATCCGGTCCTGGCCGTAGGCGCGCACGTAGTCGCAGATGACGAACGCGCCGTATGACCAGCCGACGAGCACCGGCCGGTCGAGCCGCAGTTCCTCGATGATGGCCGCCACGTCGTCGGCCCAGGCCTTTGCGTCGGTGTAGTGCTCGCGCTCGAGCGGCGCCTCGGACATCCCGTGGCCGCGCAGATCGTAGGCGACGAGCCGGAACTCGTCGGCGAGCGCGCTGTCGTACTGCCTGGCCCAGCACAGGTGGTTCTGTGACCAGCCGTGAATGAACAGGATCGGCGGCCCGTCGGCCTTGCCCCACTCCCGCACGTGCAGCCGCAGGCCGCCGCCGCCCCGCACCGCGTGAACCTTCATCCGCCCGGTCCGCTTCTGCTCGTCTTGTGCGGTCGCAGCCATCTCTTGCCTCCTCGTGCTCGTGGTATCGACTCGATGGTGGCGGCCGGGGAGCGGGAGCGCATCGGGCATAGAGCCTTATTCCCGGCCTCGGACGTGCGTATTTTCGCTGGCTCGGGTGCTTATCAGCGCCCTTCCAGTCGGGGGTTTGCTGCGCGATACTAACCAAGATGGAGGCTAGCGCGAGCGGGGTGTTCGTCGGGCGCGCAGGCGAGCTGGGGGACGGCGATGAATGAGGCCAGGGATCGACCCGGCACCGCGCCGTACGGGTCCGACGTGGAAGCAGTTCCTGACCGTACAGGCCCGCGGCATTCTCGCGGCCGATTTCGTCCACATCGATACTGTGCACGGTGAGCATCCCGGCGCCAGCATGAGCGTAGCGTGGATGCCCATTGGCAGGGCATGCCAGCAGCCGGCGTTCACGACGACGACGTCTAACACCAGCATCAAGTCACGTGACGCTCAGGATCCTATACCGATCCTCGTCACAGGCCTAATCCGGCGAATCATGTCAGCTTGGCGCGCTTCTTCAGTCCCGCGACTAAAAAATAACCCCAGAGTTCCCTGAGCCCTCCCGTGCCTCTGTAGACCCAGGACCTGCGCCTTCTTGGTCGATCTGCGCGAGTTCTGCTATTTGAAGTGAACTCGGGATTCCTGAAGGTATA
>WNFX01012930.1_pt1 | contig 11233 bp, 12 predicted proteins | sample 5400111 | NCBI WGS metagenome assembly WNFX01 (sample SAMN13153363, study PRJNA577476) | soil metagenome | isolation source: 40 cm soil or saprolite under grassland replicate 1 | place: USA:California | collected 2016-06-15
GCGTGTCATAGCGGGGCGCACGGCTGAGGCCTCGTTCCAGGTCGCTGACTGCGCGAGTACTGAGGCTGGCACGTTCAGCCAGCGCCTCCTGTGTCAACCCCGCTGCCATGCGATAGCGCTTGAGCAGCGCCCCAAAGGTCGTCGGCTCCATTTTCCCTGCTCTCTTTACAGTCTGCCATCGTGGGCAAAACATATCCTGAACTATTATATCACAGGATGCAGAGAGAAAACTGTGGGGAAATTGTGGGTCTTCTTCATGGTGCAATCGAGCACGAGCAGGTACACTTTCAGCAACGGTGATCCACCGCAGGCATGAGAAAGTTTCTTATGACCTACAGCGAGAAAGGAGAAGAAGCCATGCTTGCTGAAGAACGCAAAGCCATCACGAGGCTGGCGCACGAGGCGATCAATCAAAGGAATCTGGCGCTGCTGGATGACCATCCTGGCTACTGGCAGACCCGGCAGATCTTTCCCCTGCTCTTCACCTCGTTCCCTGACGTGTCTTCCACCATCGAGCAGCAGACCGTCGAGGGAACATGGGTGACGACCCGCACCACGCTACGCGGCACACACCTGGGAGGGTTCATGGGAGTAGCACCCACAGGCAAAGCGATTGAGATCATGCATATCTCACTCGACCAGGTTGAAGAAGGCAAGGTCGTGGAGCATTTTGGCGTGTCGGACTGGTTGCGAGCGCTCATCGCTTTCGAGATCGTGGTCGCACCGGCTGCTGTCACGAGCGAAGCAACACGCTAGCGCTTCGCGCTGTGACACCCATGGCATGTATTTTGCACCAGGGAGGTGAGGAACTCGGTTCCTGGTCAACGCCGTCATCTTTTGATCCACAGAAGACGTTTCATTGTAGCGTTCAGGTGGGTAAGAAGAGCTTGCCCACCGTCATTACACACACAAAGGAGCATTTCACATGTCACCAGAAGAAAACAAGATCACCGTCCGCCGCTTCTATGACGAGGTGATCACTCAGAAGAACCTGGCCGTCCTCGAGAAACTGATGGGCGACCATTACGTCAGCCACGATCTACCCTCTGACCCGGCAGCGCTCAAAGGCTTTATTGGCGGCTTTCACTCGGCCTTCCCTGACGGGCAGATCACCATTGAGCAGATGATTGCCGAAGGGGATACCGTCGCCCTTCGTGCGACCTTTCACGGCACCCAGACCGGCCAGTTTCAAGACATCCCGCCAACGGGCAAGGCCGTCACGGTCCCGGCCCAGGACATGTATCGTTTGATTGAGGGGAAGATCGTGGAGCATTGGGGTGGCCCCAACCAGTTGCGTCTCCTGCAACAGCTGGGCGTGATCCCCCTGATGGGATAGGTCGGAGACCGCACCGGTGTTCTCAGGTCGTGGTCAACACCGTCGTCTTTTGATCCACAGAAGACGGTTCCCCGTATCACTCAGATGGGTAAGACACACTTGCCCGAAGTTCCGATACACACAAAGGAGGACATCTCATGTCAACAGAAGAGAACAAGGCTCTTGCCCGCCGCTTCCGATGGAGAGGTCTTTAGCCAAGGGAACATGGTCGCTCTCGACGAGATTTGCGACGCCAACTGGGTCTTACACCTTCCCAGCGATCCTGAAGGGAGGCGGCCACACGGCCCCCAGGGGGCCAGACAACTCGTCAACACGTACCGCACGGCCTTCCCCGACCTGCAAGTCACTTATGAGGATCAGATTGCCGAAGGGGACAAGGTCGTGTCCCGCTGGACAGCGCGCGGAACACCCACAGGTGACCTGATGGGCATTCCACCGACCGGCAAGCAAATGACGTTAACAGGGATCACTCTCATGCGCATCGCTGGTGGCAAGATTCAAGAAGATTGGGGGAGTTCGACGCGCCTTTAGCATGTTACAACAGCTGGGCGTGATCCCCCCGATGGGATAGGTCGGGAGAGCGTTTCGTGTAGTGAAGCCAGCAATAAAGTGATCTTTGTAGAGCAAGGCATCGTCGTATGCATAGTGCAACTTGGCCCTGCAATGGATGGAGGGCCAACAGTTGAACAGGATCTTCGGCAATTTCTCGTACTTTATCAGGAATGGGAGTACAACGCCTGGCTGAGCGCGATTATGCCGACGTTGTTATGTTTGATATTGTACCCAACATGCCGCAAGGGAAAGCACTGGATATGCTTGAGGCGGGTCCCATTCTGGGCTATGACTCGCTGGTTATTGGGACGAATGACTATACCGATACCGCTGACTCGGATATTGTGGTGATCACTTCTGGTTTCCCGCGCAAGCCGGGTATGACGCGCGATGATCTGGTCAAGAAGAATCAGGAGATTGTAGCACAGGTAGTCGAGCACGTTGTGAGGTACTCGCCCAACTGTATTATTATTATGGTCACGAATCCGCTGGATGCTATGGCCCAACTTGTCCTGCACGTCAGTGGGTTCCCTCGTGAGCGCGTCATAGGCATGGCGGGTGTGCTCGATACGGCACGTTTCCGTACCTTTATCGTGCAGGAGGTAGGTGCCTCGGTGCGTGATGTGCAAGCATATGTGCTGGGTGGCCATGGTGATACAGTGGTTCCTCTCGCCCGTATGTGTACCGTTGCAGGCAGACCAATCTCAGAAATACTTTCAGCCGAACGCATAGAGCAAATTGTGCAGCGTACGCGTGACGGTGGCGCGGAGATTGTGAAGCTGCTTGGCACAGGCAGTGCCTACTTTGCCCCTTCCGCTTCAGTATTCCAGATGGTCGACTCCATCCTGCTTGACAAAAAAATGATACTTCCCTGTGCTGTATACTTGCAGGGCGAGTATGGCATCAAAGATCTGTTTGTGGGTGTACCGATCAAACTCGGTGCAAAAGGGATGGAGCAGGTTATTGAGATCGAGTTAACCAGCGAGGAACGCTCACTGCTGCAGAAATCCGCGGAAGCAGTAAAAGAGCTGATACGGGTGATGGGCATCTAGGTACACTGGAGAAGCTGCATCAACACACGAGGAATAGCGCATACTCCCTCATAGAGCTATGCGCTATTCTCGTACTGTAAAGAGCGCTGAATCCACCTTCAGCTGGTGGGCGACGTAGTCAACCACGGATTGGGGAATCTCATGTTTGGCGGTGGGGAACCGTCCCTCAAGTTGAAAGCATTTTAGCAGGAGCGCAAAGCCAAGGCGCGGGATCTATTGACGAAACAATCTTTTGCACGAAATGTTTACGTTTTATTTATATCAGAGTAGGTCATGTTTATGCGCCGTTTACGTTCAACCAACTATACTTTCACCAGAAGCTCGCAGCACGATTCACTTATCCTGAAACGGTGACACATCTGTGATTCGGCCACACACCCTGCGCGAGGAGAAATGCTTGAGTATAATACGGGCACCGTCGGCGTGACGCACGCTCCCGGTAGCTCTGAGAGAAAGAAGGCCACCCATGGCACCAAGAGAGAAGTTCCCAACCGAGACGGAAGTGCAGCAGCTAGAGCAAGAAGGCTTTTCGTGTGAGCAGATTGACAGCCTCCTCGCACTCAGAGCCCTGTATACCCACGGGGTCTATCATGAGGATAACCCGGAGCACGCCGACCTGGGAGCACGCGTGGTGAAGATCGAGCGTCCCAGTGTTGGGGACTTTGCACGTGACTACGATGAGACGGTACGGGGAATGGCGAGCCACTTTGTCTGGCTCAATCGCTCCAAGGAGAGTCTCACCCTTGACCTCAAGCACCCGCAGGCTCGGCAGATTATCCACCAGCTGCTCGAGGACGCTGACGTGTTCATGCAGAACCTTGCCCCGGGGGCCGCTGAACGGCTGGGGCTCGGTCCTGAGGTGCTGGCCCAGCACTACCCGCGCCTGATTGTGTGCGGCGTTTCCGGCTACGGTGCTTCGGGACCCTACCGCGACAAGAAGGCCTATGATCTGCTCGTGCAGGGTGAAACGGGGCTCGTCTCCGTGACAGGGACACCGGAGACGCCAGCAAAAGTGGGCATCTCAATTGCGGATATCGCGGCTGGCATGTATGCCTTCACGGGGATTCTCACGGCGCTCTACCAGCGCGAACGGACGGGGAAAGGGACAGTACTCGAAGTCTCGATGTTCGAGGCGCTTGGGGAGTGGATGGGCTATCCGGCCTACTATGCGGCGTATGGTGGCCCCCCGCCGCCCCGCGCCGGAGCGAGCCACGCAACCATCGCACCATATGGCCCCTTCCACACTGGCGATGGCAAGCAGGTCAACCTGGGCCTACAGAATGAGCGCGAGTGGGCACAGTTCTGCGCGCTTGTGCTCGAACAGCCCGAGATGGCAACCGATCCACGCTTCGATGGCAACGCCAAACGGGTTGCCAACCGCGAGGCGCTGCATGCCATGATCGACGCCGTGTTCAGCCGATTCACCTCCGTAGAGGTCGTTGCGCGGCTGGACCGGGCGCAGATCGCCAACGCTCGTATGAACACGATGCAGGAGTTCTGGGAACACCCGCAGCTCCAGGCACGCCAGCGGTGGCGTGAGGTTGACTCTCCTGTAGGGCAGCTTCAGGCATTGCTGCCGCCCGTCACGATGTGTGACGTCGAGCCGCGAATGGACCCCATCCCGGCTCTGGGGGAGCAGACGGAGCAGATTCTGCGCTCGCTTGGCTACCAGGATGAGCAGATCAGCCAGCTGCGGGCTGAGCGCGTGACCTAACGCGCGTGAGCAAGCAAGAAGGAGGAACGTACGCATGACAACGAAAGAGGGCTGGCATGGCCGGTACTTCGAGGACTTCGAGACTGGCGATGTGTACCAGCATCCACTAGGGAGAACAGTGATAACGACGGACAATATGTGGTTCACCTTGCTGACCCAGAACACCGCCCCGATTCACTTTGACCACCACTACGCGGCACAAACCGAATTTGGCAAGCCGCTCGTCGACTCGACCTTTACGCTGGCACTGGTCACCGGGCAGAGCGTGGCCGACATTTCGCAGAACGTTTTCGCCAACCTGGGCTGGGACGAGGTCCGACTCCCCCACCCGGTCTTCGAGGGCGACACGATCTACTCCCAGTCGGAAGTCCTGGAGAAGCGGGAGTCACGGTCGCGCCCGAATGTCGGCATCGTGACAGTCAAGACCAGTGGCTACAATCAGGACGGGAAGGTCGTCATCACGTTCAAGCGCACCATCATGGTCTACAAGCGCGGGCAAGCACCCCAGATCCCACGTCTTATGCCAGGAGACATGTCAAGAGTGAAACCAGGAGCAGAACAATGAGGACGATGGAGAGCAGCAAGAGGGCCACCGTGATTTCGCTCCCTTTGCCCACGAACAAGACGCGAACGCTGGCCTCGTTACGTACTACCCGGAGGAGAACATGATGCGTTGCACCTATTTGTTCGTGCCAGGGAGCCGACCAGATCGCTTCGAGAAGGCCCGGCAATCCGGCGCGCATGCCGTGATCCTCGATCTGGAGGATGCGGTCGAGGACACGCAAAAAGACCTGGCCCGCGAGAACGTCGCGTCATGGCTCTCGCGGGAGCGACCCGTCTACGTTCGCATCAATGGAACGGAGACCCCCTGGTTCGAGCGGGATCTCGAGGTGGTGCGCATGCCTGGTGTGCTGGGCGTCGTCCTCCCGAAAGCCGAGCATCCCGAACAGATCGCACAGGTCGCTGCCTACCTCACTAGAGAAGCGCTGGTGCTGCCAATCATCGAGACCGCCCTGGGCGTCTGGAACGTGCGTGCGCTGGCACAGGCCCCGCTGGTGGAACGCCTCGCCTTCGGCTCGATTGATTTCCAGCTGGATACGAGCATTACCGGAGAGCAGGAGGAGCTGCTGTACGCTCGCTCACGCCTGGTCCTGGCTTCGCGCATCACTTCCATCTTGCCTCCCGTCGATGGCGTGACGGTAGCGCTGGATGATATGGCCCGGTTGCAGGACGATGTGGCGCGTGCGCGTCGCCTCGGCTTTGGCGGGAAGCTCTGCATCCACCCCAGGCAGGTGGACATGATCAACCGCGGGTTTGCGCCCACTGAGAGTGAACGTGCCTGGGCCAGGCGGATACTGGGGGCGACCGAGGCATCAGGGGCAGGAGCGCTCCAGCTCGATGGTGAGCTAGTCGACCGACCGGTGATCGAACGCGCCAGGTCGATCCTGGCACAAGCAGACGTGCTGTGACCTGTGGAAGCTTAGCACGGGCTGGCGGGAAGCAGACGAGCAAATGAGCCTGTTCTATCAACAAGATGGTGTACACAGACCTCAGCGGGTCGGTGGAAGCATTGCCTAATCTGGGGGTAGCTAGCAAGCCAGTGACACCATAAAGAAGTGGTCGCTGAACGAACGGATGAGTACATGACGAACCGCTCCACGTGAGACTTTGTTGGCGAATGACATATAAAGTGGAATGTCCGGGTGAAGGGAAAGAAACGTTCCTTTGCCACCATGCACGCACCGGCTTGCGAAGCCGTCGCATAGTAGGGGCGATGCCTTGTGCTCGCCCGGTGACGGGGCCGATTCGACTCGCACTTTCATTCGCCAACAAAGTCACGTGAGCATAGATTTTATCAGATGAGGATGTTGAAATGCAATCAAAAATTCGTACTGTGATTATGAGAGGCGGCACCAGCCGAGGACTCTTCTTTTGGGACGAGGACCTTCCGGCGGACCCCGAAGCGCGAACATGGGCCATCCTGGCAGCCTTTGGCAGTCCGGACGTGTATGGCCGTCAGACAGACGGTTTGGGAGGTGCCACCTCACTGACCAGTAAGGTGGCCATCATTAGCAGAGGCACCCAACCGGGTATTGATATCAACTTTACCTTTGGCCAGGTGAGCATCGTGAAGCCCTTGATCGATATGCGTGGCAACTGTGGCAACATCTCCTCAGCCGTCGGCCCCTATGCCCTCGATGAAGGACTGGTCGCCTGTCAGGAGCCATACACCCCGGTGCGCTTTCTCAATACGAACACTCAGAAGGTGACGGTCGCGCATGTGCCCAGCCGGAATGGTCGGTTTGAACCGGAGGGCGAGTATGCCATTCCGGGTGTACCGGGGACGGGTTCAAAGATCGTGCTGGATTTTCTCGATCCGGGCGGCGCGGTCACGGGGAAACTGTTCCCAACAGGACAGGTCAGGGATGTTCTCGATGTGCCAGGAGTAGGGAAGATCGAGGTCTCGATCGTGGATGCAGCCAATCCCCTGGTGTTTTGCCGCTGTGAGGACTTTGGGTTGAGTGGGCAGGAGCTGCCTGAGCAGATCGATACCAACCCGGAGTTATTGCTGCGGATCGGAGCGACGCGCGCAGCAGCCGGGGTGGCAATAGGACTGGCAGGGAGTATCGAGGAAGCCATACACAGTGTCCCTTCGGTCCCGAAGATCGCCTTTGTGACACAGCCACGGCCCTACCTTCAACTGGATGGCGTGCTCCGTGAGGCCGCCGATGTCGACCTGGTCGCCAGGATCATGTCAATGGGCCGCCTGCACCGGGCTTACGCATTGACCGGTGCCATCTGCACCACCGTCACCGCACAGATCCCAGGCACGCTGGTGTATGACGTCGTCTCAGACCAGGCACGAGCCAGCGGGAGCATGAGGCTAGGACACCCATCGGGAGTGATGGACCTCTCGGCAAGCATGCACAAAGATGGAGAGAGCTGGTGCGTCGAAAAGGCCTCCGCGGCTCGTACCGCACGGCGGCTGATGGAGGGCGACATCTATGTACCGGAGCGGTTTCCTGGCGGGAGAGAGAAGGTAGCTGCCGCCCACCGTGTGTGAGAGAAGGCTTTCTCCTGAGATGCGAGGAGGAACGGAATGGCGTGCCTTGTAACGAGACCAGAGAAAGCTCGTTTGTGGACGATACTTTCTTCTCCCGCGTGCTATCATTCCTAGTAGTAGACGTATTCTCGCGATACCGCTCTTTGAGAAACTTGAGAAACTAAGGAGGAAGATATGTCTCCAACCGAATCGCATGCAGGACTGCGGCTGGCAGTACGCACGCTATGCCAGCAGTTTCCCGAGAGTTACTGGAGAGAGCTTGACCAGCAACGAGCGTATCCAGGAGCCTTTGTCCGCGCCCTCACAGAGGCTGGGTATCTCGGAGCGCTTATTCCGAGGGAGTACGGAGGCCAGGGTCTGAGCCTCGTGGAAGCATCGATCATCATGGAGGAGATCAATCGATCCGGTGGCAATGCCGGGCCTTACCACGCGCAGGTGTACACGATGGGGACTCTCCTGCGGCATGGTTCCCAGGCGCAGAAGCAGTTCTATCTACCCAAAATCGCCAGTGGCGAGCTGCGCCTGCAGGCATTTGGAGTGACCGAACCGGAAGCAGGCACGGATACCACGAGTATTACAACGACGGCGCTACGCCAGGGCAATCGCTACATTGTAAACGGCCGGAAGATCTACATCTCGCGTGTGCGGCACTCCGATTTGATGATTCTGCTTGCCCGGACCACTCCGCTCGATCAAGCCAGGAAGAAGTCAGAGGGGCTTTCGGTCTTCCTGGTGGACCTGCATGCAGCACTCGGCCACGGGCTCACCGTGAAGCCAATTCGCATTATGATCAACAACGAGACCAACGAGCTGCTCTTCGAGCATGTGGAGGTGCCAGCCGAGAATCTCATTGGTGAAGAGGGGCTCGGTTTCCGCTACATCCTGGATGGCATGAACGCCGAGCGCATTCTTATCGCTGCCGAATGTATTGGCGATGGCCGCTGGTTTGTGGAGCGGGCAACGCAACGAGCGAGGGAGCGCCACGTCTTTGATCGTCCTATCGGCCAGAACCAGGGCATCCAGTTTCCCATTGCCCAGGCCTACATCCATGTGGAAGCTGCCGATCTTATGCGGCTCCGGGCGGCGGAGCTCTTCGACCAGAGGGAGCCATGTGGACCCGAAGCCAATATGGCGAAGCTGTTGGCGGCTGACGCCTCCTGGGAAGCGGCCAACGTCGCCATGCAGACGTACGGAGGCTACGGGCTCGCCGTTGACTATGATATCGAGCGCAAATTCCGGGAGACCAGGCTGTATCAAGTGGCACCGATTTCGACCAATCTCATTCTCGCCTACGTGGGTGAACATGTACTCGGCCTGCCTCGGTCGTACTAATTTCCGTAGAACTATCTCAAAGGAGGTTTGTTATGGACGAGTTAATAGAGAGCCGGCAACCATTGTTTCAGGCGGGGACAAATGAGCAGCCTGTTCGTGCTCCCCTCTCTCCTTTTGGCCTGGGGCCGCAGGAGACACTGGCGTATCGCAAGCGCTTTCGCGGCATGATCACTGTGGCCAGTAAGGTCCCGCTCAAGGACCGCTCCGTGCTGAGCCTGCTCTACACACCGGGGGTCGCCGCCCCTTGCCTTGCAATCGCGAAGGAGCCGCTCACCGCCTATGACTATACGCTTCGCGGCAACACCATCGCGCTAGTCTCCGATGGCTCGTCAGCCCTTGGTTTCGGCAACATTGGTCCGATGGCGGCATTGCCGATGCTCGAAGACGCCTGCATCCTCTTCAAAACGTTTGGAGGCGTGAACGCTTTTCCCATCTGTCTCAACACCCAGGATATCGAGCAGATGATCGCTACAAGTGTGGCGATTTGGCCGACCTTTGGTGGTTTCTGCCTGAGCAGCATTGCGTCCCCCCGCTGTTTTACTGTTGCCGACCACCTGGCACGGGCGGTGAATATCCCCGTGCTGCACACCGAGCAGCATGCGACGGCAGCTACCATCCTTGGCGCGCTCTCGAATGCGCTCAAGCTGGTGGGCAAGACAAAAGAGGCGGTGCGTGTGGTGATCAATGGTTCTGGCCCTGGTGGTATCGGTACGGCCCGCCTCCTATTGCAAGCGGGTTTCCAGCACATCCTGGTCTGTGATCGCCTCGGCATTTTGGAGCGTTATCGGCTCCACAACATGAACTGGGCGAAACTGGATATTGCACGGCAGACGAATCCCAACGATAGCAAAGGGGCGCTGGGTGATGCCCTGCACAATGCTGATGTCTACATCGGGCTGTCCTCATGGAATACGCTCACCCTAGATATGGTCAGCGCGATGGCTGCCCAGCCTATTCTCTTTACTCTGGCGCTTCCTGATCCTGGCGTCACTCCCCAAGCGGCATTGGCTGCGGGTGCGGCTGTCGTGGTGACAGCGCACCCCGATGCCGCTCACCCGATCACGAATGCGCTGGTGTTGCCCGGCATCTTCCGCGGTGCACTGGATGTCCGCGCCACGGCCATCACCCAGGAGATGCTGCTGGCTGCGGCATCCGCCATCGCTGACCTCGTGCCACCAGAGCAACTCTCCCCAGAGCATCTGGTGCCGTCGGTCATGGACTATGCCGTCGCCCCTCGCGTCGCAGGGACAGTTGCCGAGGCAGCGCGGCGAAGCGGAGTAGCCCGGGTCGAGAGAGACCCGGCGGAGATCGAAGCGCAGACGCGGGCCACGATCTACGAAGGGCATCGACCCGTGCAGCCGCCTTCGCATCGGTATGCCAACCTACAGGAAGAGGCGCTCGAACTGCACAAACGCTATCAAGGTGTGTTGGAAATTCAGCCCAAGATCCCCATTCGCGATTCCCTCACGCTCAGTTCCCTGTATCTACACCCCGGACTTCCCGAAGCCACACAGCAGATCATTTCCCGACCAGATGCCGTCTTTGACTATACCGGCAAGGGCAAGAAGGCAAGGCGATCCTGTTTCACACCTTTGCCGGGATAGAAGCGTACCCTATCTGTTTGGCAACGCAAGATGTGGATGAGATTGTGGCAGCGGTGCAGCATATTACCCCGGCCTTTGGTGGAATCAACCTGGAAGATATCTCTGCACCGCGCTGCTTTGAGGTGGAAGAGCGACTGCGGAACACGCTCGATATCCCCGTTGTTCATGATGATCAGCATGGGACAGCGATTGTGATCCTGGCTGGCATCATGAACGCGTTGCGCCTGGTCCAAAAACAGAAACAGAACGTCACCCTGAGGGCAGAAGCGGTGGGCTCGTCGAGGCGGTTGGGGGTGCAGACATCTTCATTGGAGTATCCGCCCCAGGTATCCTCTCGCCAGACATGGTGCGCTCGATGGCCCCGCACGCCATTGTCTTTGCCCTGGCCAATCCCGATCCTGAGATTCTGCCTGATGCAGCCCTGGAGGCAGGGGCACGGGTAGTCGCGACAGGTCGCTCAGACTATCCCAACCAGGTGAACAACTCCCTGGTCTTTCCTGGGCTCTTCCGCGGTGCCCTGGATGTGCGTGCCCGCCTCGTCAATGAGGCCATGAAAATAGCGGCGGCGGAACGCTTAGC
>WNFX01006371.1_pt1 | contig 11232 bp, 4 predicted proteins | sample 5400111 | NCBI WGS metagenome assembly WNFX01 (sample SAMN13153363, study PRJNA577476) | soil metagenome | isolation source: 40 cm soil or saprolite under grassland replicate 1 | place: USA:California | collected 2016-06-15
TGCCGAAGATGGCGAGCACCTTCTCCACCCGGTCTACGTCACCGCCCGCCAGGACCGTCAGCTCCCCGCTGCGGGCCGGGCCCACGCTGCCCATGACCGGCGCGTCGACGAAACCGGTCCCGTCCGGCAGCCGGTCCCTGGCCGCCAGCGCCGCCTTCGGCCCGACGGTCGACATCTCCACCAGGCAGGCCGCCGGCGAGATGGCCCCGGCGATGCCGTCGGGCCCGGCCGTCACGGCTTCCAGGGCCGCCGGGCCGGCGAGCATGGTGATCACGATCTCTGCCTCACGTGCCGCCTCGGCGGGCGTCCGCGCGGCCCGCGCACCCTCAGCCACCAGCGGCTGCGCCCGCTCCGCCGTCCGGTTCCAGACGATCAGATCATGACCGGCCGACCGGACACGCCCGGCCATCAGCGTGCCCATCCGGCCGAGCCCCAGGAAGGCGATGGTGGTCATGAATCCTCCATTCCGGTAGGTCGCGTGGCGCCCCGAGCCGGGCGCTGATCTGGGCCGATCAGCCCCTCGCCGGATCCGTCGTTATGCGTGTCAGCCTACGGTCCGCGCCGCGTGCAGCCCGGCGCGGTATCCCATCGTCATGCCCACGGCGAGCGTCGCGCCGGGGCTCTACCTGCTGCTATCGGTCCCCGTGATCACCGGCACGGCAGGCGGCCTCGCCACGATCGTCGTCTGCTTCGCGGTCCCCCCTACACCAGGTTCGTGCACGCCGTGTACCGCTTCCTCGCCATCGTGGCCGACAACATCGAGCGGCGCCGTCCCGGGTGACCGGGCGCACGCGCCGCTACCGCAGGGCGGCGAGGGCTTCGCTCATGCGGCGGCTCCCGGGTCAGCGGACCGTGTACGGCCCGGTGGGGACGGCGTGATAGCCCTTGGCCCCGACCGCCCGGGCGAGCGGGCTCCGCGGGTCCTGGCCCGCCTTGAGCCGGTCGAGCACGCAGCGGAAGTCGTAGCGGGGCCGCCAGCCCAGCGCGGCGCGGGCCCGGTCGTTGACGTAGACGCGGTCGATCACGCCGAACATCGCCCAGCCGCGCCGCGCGTACTCCGCCTCCTGGTCGGGGAACAGGCGCCGCACGGCGGCGGGGGCGTCCCGGCCCAGCCCGGCCCGGTCGGCGGGCGTGAACGGCGTGGTGGCGCTGATGATGTACCTCCCGAAGCCGATGGCGGGCGCCCCGGCCATGGCGAGCAGATGGGCATCCACCACGTCCTGGATGTCCACCCGCCGGTAGAGGTACTCGTTCGCCTTGACGTTGGCGCCGCCGTAGGCGGCGCGGACCTCGTCCCGGTCATCGTCCTCGGGAAAGAACCGCGCGACGCGCAGCACCACCACGGGCAGCCCGTGGTCACGGGCGATGATCTCGCACAGGTCCTCGGCCGCCGCCTTGGTCACCCCGTAGATGTTCCTGGGAACCGGGGTGACGTCCTCGGTGATCCACGTCGCCGGCTCGCCCGGCAGCGGCGCGAGCGCCCGGCCGAAGACGCTGGTGCTGCTGGTGAACACAAAGCTCCCCACCCCGGCGGCGACGGCCTCCTCAAGCAGCGTCAGCGTCCCGCTGACGTTGGTGTCCACGAACGCCTGCCGCTCATGCGACCCGATGTGGGGTTTGTGGAGCGTCGCGGCATGAAGGACGGCGCCCACGCCGGCCAGGCACCGGCGGACCACGGCGCGGTCGGTGACCGGCCCGGTCACGGTGGTGAACGGCGAGGCGAGCAGGTCGAGCCCCACGACCTCGCGCCCCTGCCCGCGCAGGACGCGGACGAGCGCCTCACCCAGGTGCCCGGAGCTGCCGGTCACCAGAATTCGCTCCCGCGGCACACCAAGCATGGTAGACGGCCCCAGCCGACGGGGGGCGCGCTGGCTCCGCGGCGGTCAGCCGGGCGCGGCCGGGGGGCGCGGGGGCGCGGGGACGCGGGGGGCAACATCCTCTCGCTCACGCAGTTCCGCTGACGCGCCCCGGCAGCGGTGACGGCACCACCTGCCGCGCGGGAATAGGACCTCCAGTAACGTTAGTTGTCATTAAGCAACTATTTGAACCCTGAGCCGCCGGGCTGGTGGCGAACGCCCACGGCCTGGCCAGGCGTCCCCTACCGGAGGAAATGCGCATGCCGGCCGGACCCCACTACAAGTGGATCGCCCTGTCCAACACGACGCTCGGCGTCCTGATGGCGACCATCAACGCGTCCATCATGCTGATCGCGCTGCCGGACATCTTCCGCGGGATCGGGGTCAACCCGCTGGATCCGGGCAACACCGGGCTCCTGCTCTGGCTGATCATGGGGTACCTGGTGGTCACCGCGGTGCTCGTGGTCAGCTTCGGCCGGCTCGGCGACATGTTCGGCCGGGTCAAGATGTTCAACCTCGGTTTCGCGATATTCGCCGCGTTCTCCGTCGCGCTGTCGCTGACCTGGATGCACGGGACGGCCGCCGCGTGGTGGCTGATCGTGATGCGGCTCCTGCAAGGGGTCGGCGGCGCGATGCTGCTGGCCAACTCGAGCGCCATCCTCACCGACGCGTTCCCTCCCAGCGAGCGCGGGCTGGCCCTGGGGCTGAACCAGGTGGCGGGGATCGCGGGTTCCTTCATCGGCCTGGTGCTCGGCGGCGTGCTCGGGCCGATCAGCTGGCGTTATGTCTTCCTGGTGTCGGTTCCGTTCGGGGTGCTCGGCACGATCTGGTCCTACCTGAGGCTCCGCGAGCTCGGGGTCCGGCAGCCGGCCGCACTGGACTGGTGGGGGAACGTGACCTTCGCCGCCGGGCTGGTCGCGATTCTGGCCGGGATCACCTACGGCATCCAGCCCTACGGCGGGCACACGATGGGCTGGACGAGCCCGCTCGTGATCGGCCTGGTCGGCGGGGGCCTGGCCACGCTCGCGATCTTCGGCGTGATCGAGACGCGGGTCGCCGAGCCGATGTTCCGGCTGGCCCTGTTCAGGATCCGCCCGTTCACGGCAGGGAACCTGGCCAGCCTGCTGGCCGGGCTCGGCCGGGGCGGCCTGATGTTCATCCTGATCATCTGGCTGCAGGGCATCTACCTGCCCATCCACGGTTACAGCTTCAGCCAGACGCCGCTGTGGGCGGGCATCGCCATGCTCCCGCTGACCATTGGTTTCCTCGTGGCCGGGCCCATCTCGGGCTGGCTGTCGGACCGGTTCGGCGCCCGCCCGTTCGCCACCGGCGGCATGCTGGTGGCGGCGGCCTCGTTCGCCGCGCTGCAGTTCCTGCCGGTTGACTTCGTCTACTGGCAGTTCGCGGGCATCCTCTTGCTCAACGGAATCGGGATGGGACTGTTCGCTTCACCGAACCGGGCCGGGATCATGAACAGCCTCCCGCCCGAGCGGCGGGGCGTCGGCGGGGGCATGGCCGCCACGTTCCAGAACTCGGCCATGGTGCTCTCCATCGGCATCTTCTTCACGCTGATCATCCTCGGCCTGGCCTCGTCGCTGCCGGCCACCCTCAGCCATGGCCTCATCGCCCAGGGCGTGCCGCCGGCGGACGCGGCGCGGGTGGCGGCGCTGCCCCCGGTCTCGATCCTGTTCGCCGCCCTGCTCGGCTACAACCCGATCCAGGCGCTGCTGGGGAACGTCGTTGACCAGCTGCCCCCCAGCCATGCCGCCTACCTCACCGGCCACACCTTCTTCCCGTCGCTGATCTCGGGGCCGTTCTCCAGCGGGCTGGCCATCGCGTTCGACTTCGCGATCGTGGCCTGCCTGGTCGCGGCGGTGGCATCGCTGCTGCGGGGCCGCAAGTACGTCCACGGCGCCGAGCCCGCGCCCGCCGCCCCGCGGCCGAGGGCGCAGGCAGTGCCGGGCGCGCGCGGCGCGGTCCCGGCCAGGGCGGGAGAATTCCGCCGGGAATCTCCCGCGCGAGTTGCGGAAAGCACCCTGAATGGGGCAGTCAACAAACGATTGTGACATTCACGGGACGACAGAAGCACCTGGGTGCTTCGGGCAGGAGTGCCGATAACCGGCCGGCTTTCCTCCTGCCCAGCACCGAGCCAGGGTTCCGGGTCTACGCCGACCCGGCCGGTCATCCGTTCTGCCTGGAATGCGGGTAACGGGCCGGGCCCGGCCGGCGGGCCGCGCCGGGTGCCCTTCGGCCCCGGCCCGGGAATCCGGCTGAGCCCGGATCTGAGCGTTCTGCCTTATGATCCCGGCCGGTTTCTTTACCGTGGTCTTGCTCATCTCGCGGGTCATCCAGTCTGCATGACCCGGCGTCTAATTTAGGGCAAGTGCCGGCGGCGGTGCCGCCGCGAACTGCCGGAACGGCCAAGCTCCGGCGGATTGCGGGCAGCCGGGCCCTGACGTAGGGGATGCGAACGGAGGGCGCGGCGTGCAGGACGATGGCACTGGTCGGCCTTCAGCCGGCCGGGAGGCGCTGATCCGCGCTGCCATCGGCGGCTGGCGGGACAGCCTCATCAGCCTCACGCGGGCCAACCGGCTGCTCAACTTCAGGCCCAGCAGGACCGGCACGATCGGGCTGGTCCGCCCCGCCGCCGCCGACATCCTCGCCTGCCTCCGGACGGGCGGCACGTACACGTTCCGGTCGCTGGCGCCGGAACCGGGTGCGCCGGGCTACGGCGGGCCGGCCACCGGGCAGAACGGCTGGGCGCACGGCGGGCCGCCCGCGATCCCGCCGCCAGCGGCGGACATCCTCGACACCGACGCCGGCCCGGACGATCTCGCCGCCGCGCTGCGGGCGCTCATGCGGCGATCGAACCAGGAGTACCTCGACCGGGGCCTGCGGGTTCTGTATCTGGCGTTCGGCGCCCTGACCTGGGAAGACGAGGACCGGGCCCGCTACACCAGCCCGTTGCTGCTGGTGCCGGCCCGGCTGGTGGCCGCCGCGCCGCGGCAGCCGCCGGTGCTGGAGCCGACCGGGGATGACCCGGTCATCAACCCGGCGCTGCGCCGGAAACTGTCAACCCGCGGGATCACGCTGCCGCCCGCGGACGACCTGGCGGAGTTGCCGCTGGACGGGCTCCTGGCCACCGTCCGCGACGCGGTCGCCGCCCGGGACGGCTGGCAGGTCAGCGAGGGCGCCGTCCTGTCGTGCTTCTCCTTCGCCAAGGAGGCGATGTACCGGGACCTGCTCGACCACGAGGATCTGGCCACGGCGCACCCGGCGGTGGGGGCCCTGGCGGCCGGAGGGCCGGCCGGGGCCGGCCGCGGCCTCGTCTTCGACGAGATTCCCGAGCACGAGATCGACAGCCGCGCCGCCCCGGAGATCACCCCGGTGGTCCTGGACGCCGACGCGTCACAGCGGGCCGCCATCGCGGCCGCGCTCGACGGCCGGTCGTTCGTGATGGACGGCCCTCCCGGCACGGGCAAGAGCCAGACGATCGCGAACATGATCGGTGCGGCGCTGCATGCCGGGAAGACCGTGCTGTTCGTGTCGGAGAAGGCGGCCGCGCTCGACGTGGTGAGGGACCGGCTGGCCGGCGCCGGCCTGGGCGCCTACCTGCTTGAGCTTCACTCGCACCGGGCGACGCGCAAAGAGGTGGCGGCGTCGCTGGGGAGGGCGCTGGACACGGTGCCGGTCGCGCCACCGCCGATGCCGCGGATGGACGTGGACACGGCCCGGAAGCGCCGTGAGCAGCTCAACGCCTACGCCGAGGCCATGAACCGCACGCGTGACCCGCTCGGGTACTCGCTGCACGACATCCTCGGGGTGATCGCCAACCAGTCCACGGTCCCGGACGCCCCGGCGACCGGTCGTGCCCCGGTGGCGGATCTCACCGTCGAGGCGTTGAGCGAGATCCGGCAGACCACGGCCGCCCTGGCGGCGGCGTGGCGCCCGGCCGCGCAGGGGCGGTCGTTCGTCTGGCGCGGCGTGACCGAGCGGGGCTCGCTCGATGCCCGGCTCTACCAGGCGGCGTCCGCCCTGGAGGCGCTGGCCGGGATGACCAAGCTCAACGAGACGCTCGCCGAGGTCACCGGGCTGACCCGCCCGTCCGACGCCGGCGCCCTCGCCGGGCTGCTCAGCCACCTCCTGGCCTGGCCGCCGGGCATGCCGGATGAGTGGCTGACCGCGGGCACCATTGAGCCGGTAGAGGCAACCGTGGCCCAGGTCGCCGCGACGCTCAGCGAGATCGCGGCCGGCGAGGACCAGGCGGCCCGCGCCGCCGGGGCCCCCTGGTCCGCGATACCGCAAAGCGGCTTGCTGCCTGCCGTCGGCGGCGCGGCCCTGGCCGGGCTGGCGCCGCCGTGCGCCGATCCCGGCGGCCTCACCGCCGGGCAGATCTCCGGGCTCTCCCGGGCCTTCGCCGCCGACGCCGACATGCTGCAGGAGCGCCTGGGGACCTTGTCCAGCCTGGCCAGCATGCTCGGCCTCCCGGCGCCCGTGACCTTCAGCGACGCCGCTGACCTGCTCGCCATCGCCGAGCTGGCCGGGGAGCCGGATCGGCCCGAGCGCGGATGGCTGTCAATCCCGGGCTACCAGGCGGCCAGCGAAGCCGGGCGCGCGCTCTACGATGCCCACCGCGCGCTCGCCCGGGCCGCGGCCGACGCCAGTGCCTACTTCACCCCCGAGGTGTTCCAGCACGATGTGCAGGGGCTGGCCCGCCGGTTTTCCGGCGAGCATCAGGGCCTGGGCAAGCTGTCCGCGGAGTACCGGGCGGACAAGCGGGCCGTCGCCGCCTTCACCCGGGACGACATCGCCCGGGAAACGGCGTATCAGCAGCTCCCGCTCGCCGCCGCCTGGCAGAGCGCCGCGCAGGCGCTCGCCGCCGCCGAGGCCAGCTTCGCCCCGCTGCTCGGCCGCTATTACGCGCGCGCGGCCACCGACTTCGACCGGCTCGGCCGCGCGCTCACGCACGCCGCCGACGCCGTGCACCGGGCCCACGGGCAGGATCTCCGGAGGGCCGCCAGCCACATCGGCGCCGATGCGCTGCCGAACCCGGCGATCACCGCCATCGCGGCCGAGGCGCGCCAGGCCCTGTCCGCCTGGCAGGCGACCCTGGCCGCCCGACCCACCACCGCCGGCCGCCCGGAACTGCTGAACGGCACGATCGCCCAGGCGGTCGGGTGGCTGCGGGCCCATCTCGCGCCGCTGCACGCGGCCGGCGCGTTCACCCACCGGGTCAGCGAGGTCGCGGGCAGGCCGCTGACCTTCGGCCAGGCCCGGCACCTGGTGGCCCTGCGGGAGGCGGCCGACGCCGCGCACGAACGGCTGGCCGCGCAGAACGCGGCGTTCCACGACGTGTGCGGTGACCTGTACGCAGGGGGCGAGACCGATCTCACCGCGCTCCGGGCCGCGCTCGACTGGGCCCGGCGCCTGCGCACGATGATCACCGGCGGCACCGGCCCGCTCACCCCGGCTCACCTCAAGGCGGCCGAGAGCGCGGTTCCGACGCCCCGCCTGCCCGCGGCCCACGACGCGTGGCGCCAGGCCAGGGACGCCCTGATGGCGGCGTTCGACCCGGACCGCCGCGCCGACCTCGTCACCGAGCTCGATGACTACGACGACACGGCCGACCTCCTCACGGTCATGTTCGACGACACCGGCGGGCGCGATGAATGGCACACCTACCAGGCCGCCCGAGCATCGCTGGCCGCCCACGGCCTGGATGCTGCCGTTGATTTCTGCGTCGCCGGGCACGTCGACCCCGCGCAGGTGCCCCAGGTGATCGAGCGGGCGCTCCTGCAGGAGTGGGCCGAGCATCACATCAGGACGGACCCGGCCCTGGCCGCCGTGCGGGCGGCGGACCGGGACGCCCTGGTCCGGGAGTACCAGGAGCTGGACCGGGCCCTGATAGGCGCGGCGACCGGGGACATCATCCGTGCCTGCAACGCCCGGCGGCCGCGCGGTGACGCCGGCGAGTCGGCCATCATCCACCGGGAGGCGGAGAAGAAGACGGGGCACATGCCGGTGCGGGTCCTGATCGAGCGGACCCGCCACGTATGCCAGGCGATCAAGCCCTGCTTCATGATGTCGCCGCTGGCGGTGAGCCGGTACCTGCCCGCCGACCTGCACTTCGATGTGGTCATTGTCGACGAGGCCAGCCAGGTCAGCCCGGCCGATGCGATCGGCTGCATCTACCGCGGGAGCGCCCTGATCCTGGCCGGGGACCAGCGGCAGCTTCCTCCCGCCAGCTTCTTCGGCGGCGCTGAGGGGAACGGCGGGGACGAGTGGCCGGATGAGCCAGGCGACACCGCCGACCCGGAATCGGTCCTCGACCTCGCGAAGGGGTCCGGCGCGTACCGGAGCCTCGCCCTGCGCTGGCACTACCGGTCCCGGCATGAGGCACTGATCGCGTTCTCCAACGGGGCGTTCTACGAGGGCCGCCTGGTCACCTTCCCCAGCAGGAACAGCGACGGGCCCAACGCCGGCGTGGAACTGTTCTGGGACGAAGGCACCTACCGGCGGGGAACCTCGCGGGACAACCCGGACGAGGCAACGCGGGTGGCCGAGCGCGTGATCCACCACTACGACACCCGGCCCGGCCTGAGCCTGGGCGTCGTGGCCTTCAGCGAAGCACAGGCCGCCGCCATCGAGGCCGCCGTCAGCCGGGCCCGCCAGCGCCGTCCCGACCTGGACCGGCTCTTCACCGACGACCGGCTGCGCGGGTTCTTCGTCAAGAACCTCGACACCGTCCAGGGTGACGAACGGGACGTCGTGATCCTTTCGATCGGCTATGGGCCGGACGAGAACCGGCAGCTCACGATGAACTTCGGCCCGCTCAGCGGGCCGGGAGGGTGGCGCAGGCTCAACGTCGCGGTCACCCGCGCCCGCTACCGCACCGAGGTCGTCAGCAGCATCCGCGCCGGTGACATCCCCGAGTCCGTCACCAGCGACGGGCTGCGGCAGCTGCGCCGCTACCTCGACCATGCCGCCGGTGGCCTGCCCGCGACCGCGCCCGGCGACCGCGCCGGCGGTGACGCCGGATCAGCGTTCGTCGAGTCGGTCATCAACGTCATCCGTTCCTGGGGATACGCGCTCACCCCCCAGGTCGGCACCTCCGGGTACCGCATCGACATCGGCATCTACTACCCCAGCCATCCCGGCGTGTACGCGCTGGGCGTCGAATGTGACGGCTACCAGTACCACTCCGCCAAGGCCGCCCGCGACCGCGACCGGCTCCGCGAGAAAGTGCTCCGTGACCTGGGCTGGAACCTGCACCGCATCTGGGGCACCTCCTGGTACCGCGACCGCAAGGGCGAGGAACGCAGGCTGCAGGCCGCGATCGAGCACGCGATGGCCGCACCCGTCCACGGCCTGCCCGGCGGCGTCAGCATGCCCACGGACACGGCCCGGCCCGCCATCCAGACCGAGGCGGCCTCCTTCGCGGAGGTACCCGGCTGGGCCACGCCGTACGTGACGGCGGCCGTGCCGGCCTTGCCGCACTGGGTCGACCCGGCCGACCCGGGCAGCCAGTTCACCATGACGGACGGGATCCGTGCGGTCGTGGGCACCGAAGCCCCCGTCCACATCGGCGTCCTGTATGAGCGGCTCCGCGCCGCCTGGCACATCGGGCGGATCGGGACCCGCATCCGCGACAACATGGACGCCGCGGTCGGGCTCGCGGACGTGATCCGGGAGGGTGAATTCCTCACCCTCGCCGACCCGCCGCGCCCCGCGGTGCGGACCCCGGTCCCGGCCTGCGAGCGCACCGTCGACCAGGTCCACGACGACGAGCTCGCGCTGGCGCTGGTCAGCTTCATCCGCGACGCCGGCGGCATCGGCCGCAGCGAGCTCACTGCCCGGATCGCCCGTCTCTACGGCTGGGCCGGGCACGAGCCGGACATCACGGGCCGGATGGGCGCGCTCATCTCCCGGCTCCGCCGCAGCGGCATCCTGGCCGAGGATGAGCAGGCCGTCACCGCGGCGCCCGCCGAGGATCCGGGAGCCGGGAGGGCCGGGCTGGCCGACGGGGCAGGCGCGGCCGTGGCCGCCCGGGCCACCGGCTGGCGTGCCGGCTCCCATGACCGAGCCAGGCCCTGACGCCCAAACTGCCCCTCGCCGCCGCCTCGGAGGCCGTGCGCGACATCGGCTGGCGGTACCTGCTGGACATGCTGGCCCGGTCGCGGGCGCCTATCCTGGCCTCGTGCGCCTGGTCTCGCTGCTGCCCTCGGCGACCGAGATCGTGTACTCGCTCGGCCTGGGCGAGGACCTGGTCGGGGTGACGTTCGAGTGCGACGAGCCACCGGCCGCCCGGTCGGAGAAGACGATCGTCGTGGGCGGCCGGGATACCCGCGGGATGACCGCCCGCGAGATCGACAGCTACGTCCGCGCGCAGCTCGCCGCCGGCGTTGACCTGTACACGCTGCACGCCCGCGCGCTCGCAGATCTGCGGCCTGACCTGATCCTCACCCAGGACCTGTGCCGGGTGTGCGCACTGCCGTCCGGGCAGGTCGAAGACGCCCTGGGCTACCTGGGATGCCAGGCTGACGTGCTCTCACTTGACCCGTACTCGCTCGACGAGGTGCTGGACTCGATCCTGGCCGTCGGGCAGCGGACCGGCGTGCCGGAGCGCGCCGCGCGGCTGGTGGGCGAGCTGCGGGCCCGGCTCGCCCGCACCGCGGCGGCCGTCGCCGGGCGGCGGCGCCCGAAGGTAGCGGTGATCGAATGGGTGGATCCGCCGTTCGCCGCCGGGCACTGGATACCCGACCTGGTCAGCGCGGCGGGCGGCGAGCCGGTCGCGGCCCGTCCCGGTACGCCGTCGGTCCCGGTGAGCTGGGCTGACATCGCCGCGGCGGCACCCGAACTGATCGTCGTCGCGCCGTGCGGCTACCACCTGCCCGGCGCGATCGAGCAGGCGGGGGCCGCCGCTCGGGCGCTGCCCGGCGTGCCGGTCTGGGCGATCGACGCCGACGGCATCGTGGTCCGTCCCGGCCCCCGCCTGATCGACGGCGTCGAGGCCTTCGCCTCGATGCTCCACCCCGATGCGGTGCCCGCCGCCCCGCCCGGTGCCGCGCAGCGGGTCACCGCCCCCGGCTGACCGTAGGAGACCGCTGAACAATGGCCGCCCGGCTCGCGTGTCCCCGCATCCCGGCTGGCGGCGTGGGGCTCGCCATCCGGGCGCGGATGACCCGCTCCGCGTCGTGCCGGAGGCGCACCGCCGCGTACCACCAGTCATGCCCGCCTGTTATGCCCGCGGCCGGGGACGGGGCGCCCGGCGGCGCCTGCGGGACGGGCCGTCCGCGGGCGGGGCGGTCGGGACCAGCGGCAGCCGGGAGGGGGGCTTGATCTCGGCCAGCCGGAGGTAGGTCACCAGCCGCTGCCC
>WNFX01006372.1_pt1 | contig 11231 bp, 10 predicted proteins | sample 5400111 | NCBI WGS metagenome assembly WNFX01 (sample SAMN13153363, study PRJNA577476) | soil metagenome | isolation source: 40 cm soil or saprolite under grassland replicate 1 | place: USA:California | collected 2016-06-15
GTGCAGTTGATCAATGCCAACAACGACGAGCACATTTGGGCGGAAGATTACGATCGCGATTTGACCGATGTCTTTGCGATTCAAACTGACCTCGCGCAAAAAATTGCGTCAGCCCTTCAGGCGAAACTGTCGCCAAACGAAAAAGCGCGGCTTGATCAGCGGCCAACCGAAAACTCCGACGCTTATTTGCTTTTCGTTCAGGCGCACGATTACGCAACGCGGATGGACATGTTTCGCGACACGTCGTTGAAGGCCGTGCCGCTTTTCGAACAAGCCATCAAGCTCGATCCGAACTTTGCGCTGGCGTTCGCCGGTCTCTCCATGGTGCAGAGCTGGATCTATCATAGCTCCGACCCGAATCCGGAGCGGCGGGAGAAAGCGCGTCTAAACGCGAACGAAGCGCTGCGGTTGCAACCAGATCTGCCTGAGGGTCATCTCGCGCTCGGTTTGTCTTATTATTATGGGGATCGCGATTACGAGCGAGCTCTCGCCGAATTCGAAATTGCCAAGCGCGGTTTGCCCAATGACGCTCAGGCCTATTTCGCCATCGGCGCAATCCAGCGACGACAGGGCAAGTGGGCGGAATCCACGGCGAATTTGGAAAAAGCCGCTGCCTTGGATCCAAGAAATTCAGAGATCCTGAGCAATCTTGTTTTCAGTTACATAGCGCTGCGCAACTTCGAAGCCGCCGACAGAACCATTGATCGCGTAATTGCTGCAGAACCGAAGTCATTACAGGGGGCTGCATTGAAAGGACTCGTGGCGGTCAAATGGAAAGGCGATCTTAGCTTCACCGAGAAACAATTCTCTTCAATTCCGTCTGAAACCGACCCGGATGGGCTGACGACCTGGGCGCGGGTTTGGATTCTCACCCTGCAGCAGAGATTCTCAGATGCGCTCCAGGTCTTGGAACGTTTTCGCGGGGAAACAATGTTTACTAGCACTACTGCGCCATCCCCAAAGGCTTTTGTGAAAGGCATGATTTACCTGCTGCAAGGCGATAAGGTCAGGGCGCAGCCTGAGTTGGAACAGGCATGTTTGGTTTCGGAAAAATTGCTGCGCGAAGCCCCTGACGATCCCGCTAGACACGCGCAACATGGTCTGATTCTGGCGGCTCTCGGTCAAAAACAGGAAGCCATTACCGAAGGCAAACGGGCCGTCGAACTGCTACCGGAATCCCAGGACGCTCTTGATGGACCGCGAGCAACTGAGGCACTGGCCCAGATCTATGCCTGGACTGGTGAATCGGATGAAGCATTTCGCCTGCTCGATCATTTGCTGGTCGTCCCAAGCGGCCTCACGATCCCAATGCTCAAGATCGATCCCGTGTGGGATCCGTTGCGCAAAGATCCGCGCTACCAAGCTCTAATCGACAAGTACGCAGCGAAGAGTTAACACGCGTTTTCAGCGTCGATATGAAACACATCTTCGGACTGCACATACCGGAAACGCTCGAAGAGGTTTGCGATCCGCAACGTGTCGCCTTGCTCGTTTACGACATGCAGGTTGCAATCCTGAGTCAAATCAAGAATGCCGATGAGGTAACGCGGCAGGTTCTAAAAGTCGTCACCGCGGCCCGCCATGCCGGAGTTCGCGTATTGTTTTCGCGGCATCTTTCATTGCCAAAAGAATTAATGGGCATGTCTCAATTCCGAATGGCTATGGCCTGGCAACGAACAGACTCGCCCGAACAGATCAAACCATGGTTTCTGCGCGACGATCCTTCCTTTCAAACTATTCCGGAGTTGTCGCCGCGACCGACCGAAGGCGTATTCGATAAATTGACGATGTCTGCCTTCGAAGGGACGTGGTTGGATTTCGCGTTACGAGATTGCGGTATAAACGCCTTTATCATCGTCGGCGTAGCGACAGAGATCGGAATCGAACCGACAGCGCGTCACGGCGCCGACCTGGGATATATTCCTGTGATCGTTACGGACGCCTGCGGCGCCGGCAACGAAAAAGCGGCTAAGCGGTCGATCGCAGGTTTGAAATTTGCGGGCGACGCTTTGATTACGGACACCGAGACGATTTGCGACGTTCTCCGAAAAGGATCTGGCGTGCGCAAAGGATGAATCTCAATCGACACGCGGCAGGAACTCTTCGCGCACGATCTTTCCATCCTTCACGGTGTAAGCGCCGACTTCGGATAGTTTTCGCCGCTCCTTCGAATTCTTGTCGGTAACATCCGCATCGTATTGCACGACGAATCGATCATGGGCCACGAATGGACCATTGGCCTCGAAGCTATGGACTTCCGTTGCATTCACCCACCAATCGATTTTGCCGCGAACACCTTGTTTGCCGAGCGTTTCTGGCGAGCCATCCCCCATGCTAAACGCTTCGACGCTCACGATGTTATCGTCATAAAGCGTATCGAGCGCTTCGTACCATGCCTGTTTTCGTGTTAGCTCTATTACTTTTTTCGCAATTTCCTCAGTACTCATTTTCCTCTCTGATTTTATCGACGGTTACTTGCTGAGAAATTTCTCCACCTTATCGAGCACACTCTTCCAGCCGTGTTCGTGATCGTCCCGTGACGCTTCGTTTGGAAGTTTTTCGTGAGTCAGGCGGACTTCCGTGCCTCCCTCGCGATCGAAGAATTCCACGGTGACGATACTGCTGTGGTTTTTCCAATCTTCATCCTCTTTCAGTCGCCAGCTGAACACGATCTTCTTGCCGGGCTGTACCTCGCGGTATTCGCCGGATATAGTCACCTCATTACCTTCCCGGTCCGTGCAGTCCCAACGGAACTGGCCCCCTACCCGCACGTCGGTGACCAGATTACGAGTCTTAACATTTTCCGGACCGAACCACTTCTTTAGCTGCGCGGGATCGGTCCAGGCGGCGTAAACACGATCTCGCGGCGCTTTAATGAAACGTTTGATTTCCAGTGAGAGCTTTCCCGCTTCAGCCATATGTTCTCGTTTATCGATAAGAATCTGTGTTGTTTACCGTCGACGGAGCTGCGCGATCACGTGGTGTCGCCGCCCGCTTGCCCGGCTGTCCGGCCCCGGCGGACCTGTTCGAGGACCTTGGCGGAAGCTTCGTTGTTGCCGTACTCGTCGTGCCAGTTCCACCACTCGTACGGCGGGGTCTGAGTGTAGCCCTCCGGCGAGTCCTCCCACTCCTCCTGACGCCCGAGCGCAGTGATGTCGAGGTAGTTCCAAGTGTTCCCCATCTGCTCGTCACCGCGGCTGTTGATGAAGTAGGTGCGGAACACCCGGTCGCCGTCGCGTATGAACGCGTTCGTGCCGTGCCACTCATCCACGCCGAAGTCCTTATCGAAGCTGTCCGTGATCGTGTACCAAGGAATGAACTGCCAGCCCATTCGTGCTTTCACACGCTCGATGTCTGCTTGCGGCGCGCGGGAGGCGAACGCGAGTGTGGTATCGCGAGCGTTCAGATGAGCGGGGTGAGCGACCTGGTCGGCCACCATGGAGCAGCCGACACATGCATGTTCGGGCCAGCCGACCACGCCCGGCTCGAAGAAGGCCCGGTAGACGATGAGCTGCTGGCGGCCGTCGAACAGGTCGAGCAGACTAGCTTTGCCCTTGGGCCCCTCGAAGTTGTACTCTTTCTCAACGGCCACCCACGGCATCCGTCGACGCTCGGCGGCCAGCGCGTCACGAGCGCGGGTCAACTCCTTCTCTTTTACAAGCAGGTTCTGGCGCGCAGCTTCCCATTCCTTCGGCGACACCGCTTTCGGTACTTTCATGCCTTTTTCTTTATTCATGTCTTTCTCCTCATTTATGTCTTCTTTTTGTTCTTAATCTTCGTGCGACGGAGCCTGCTCCCAACCAGTCCGGCGACGCCGCGCACTCATGCTGGCTCCTCTGCAGCGCATGGTTAGGAAGGATACCTTTCAAACTTTGGCAATGCGGGATTCATTTGGTCCCACGGATGCGCGTCTGATGTCCACACATCCATTTGCAGAGTGAACCAGCTTGGATCATCCAGGCTCGCAGTTCTAATTGCGACAATTTGAGGTTGCGAGTCGGTCATGACCTGAATCGGTGAGCCGCACTCGGGGCAAAAGCCCCGATGCGTCTTGCCACCAGCCTGACTGGGGGAGTCATGAAAGCGCAGAGAGCCTTGCAACAACTTGAAAGCCTCGGTCGGCAGAATCACGAAAGACGAAAATGGACCTCCGCTGGATCGCTGGCAGTCTCGACAGTGACAGTGAAGCATTAGAACCGGTTCTGCTGTGGATTCGTAGCGAATCGCACCGCAAGCGCAGCCGCCGGAGAAGGGTGTGTTTATCTTGGCCATATATTATTTGCGTATTGGTTAACGACTTTCGTTCCTTCAATGATGAGACGAATCAGCGAATGACTTCAGGACAATCATTTTTCACGTGTGTTAACTCCTTCTCCTTCACGACCAGTTGTTGGCGCACGGCCTCCCACTCTTTCTGCGACACGATTCTGGAATGTTTCGCCTCGTCCTTTTTCTTTTCGACTGGTCTTTTCATTTTGGTTGTCCTCTGTCTTTATTTGTTTGCTGCTCTTGTAAAAACTCCTAAACACGAACGCGGCCGCTCCTCCGCCGGACGTCGCGCCGGCGGCCATGAGAGTAATGTTAGCGATGCATGCGGGACACATGTCGGTTTCCTTTCACTTCGTTTTCCTTTTCTCAGATGGCCGGTTCTCCTTTTCTAAATATTCAGCCAGGCGATCGAGCGATCCCTGCCAAAACTTGCGGTAATCCTCTACCCACTGGGCAGCCTGTTGGAGCGGTTTGGCGTCGAGTCGCATTTCGTGAATGCGCCCATAGCGCCGGCGCCGAAGCAGGCCGGCCTTCTCCAGCACGCGCAAATGTTTCGAGACCGCGGGGAGCGACATGGCATGCGGTTTCGCGAGATGGGTTACACATTTATCGCCCCGTGCGAGATGAGCCAAGATGCGCCGCCGGGTAGGATCGGCCAGGGCGGCGAACGTGCGATTCAATGTTCTCGAAGAATATTTAACCATCTGGTTAAGTGATAAGATCGATACGACTGCAGTGCAAATGAAAAATTTCAACGTTCGCTTGAAGCCGTAAAGACTGGAACGCACACTGCTCTGTGCTGCGACAGCCTGGCAGTGAGAGGACGCCATCATGCTTACATCTGTCCGAGAACCATGTGACGAGAGCATAATTCGCTCCCGTCCGGCCAGCGTCCCTTGTTCGAAATTTGCCGGGCGCTGGGTGCTTGTGGCCACAACGCTCGCTTCCAGTATGGCCTTTATCGACAGCACGGTTGTGAACGTGGCGTTGCCAGCACTGCAAACGAACCTGAACGCCACGATCGTAGATGTGCAGTGGGTCATCGAGGCTTACTCGCTTTTGCTTTCGGCGCTTCTGCTGGTCGGCGGATCCCTGGGAGATCACTACGGACGGCGCCGAGTCTTTCTGATTGGCGTCGCTCTCTTCGCCGTGGCGTCCACGTGGTGCGGCCTTGCTCCAAACATACATCAACTGATTGCCGCGCGTGCAGCACAGGGACTCGGTGCGGCCCTGCTCGTTCCCGGCAGTCTCGCTATCATTAGCAGTTCGTTTGCGGAAAACGAACGCGGACGCGCGATCGGCACCTGGTCGGGTTTCAGCGCGATCACGACTGCTATAGGACCGGTGATCGGCGGCTGGCTGATCGAGCATCTTTCCTGGCGCGCGATTTTCTTCATTAACGTTCCAATCGCGCTTTCGATAATCTTTATCTCGCTGTGGCGGGTTCCGGAGAGTTCCGACAAGGAGAGCAAGGGACTCGATTGGTTAGGCGCAATTTTGATAACGTTTGGCCTGGGTGCGTTAGTTTATGGTCTGATCGAATCTTCAGGCCTCGGCTTCGGCGATCGATCAGTACTCGCAGCGCTCATTGCAGCAGCCATTCTACTAGCTGCTTTCCTAGTAATCGAGACGCGGCTTCCTAATCCAATGCTGCCGCTCGCTCTATTTCGATCGCGAACATTTACCGGAGCGAATTTGCTAACGTTTTTGCTTTACGGTGCGCTTGGCGGCTCCCTGTTCTTTCTTCCGCTCAATCTGATTCAAGTCCAGCATTACTCGGCCACTGCAGCTGGCGCGGCTTTCCTCCCATTTATCTTGATCATCTTTCTCCTTTCGCGCTGGGCAGGCGGGCTCGTCGAAAAGTATGGATCCAAAATCCCGCTGGTTATCGGCCCGTTAATTGCAGCTCTTGGCTTTGCGCTTTTTATGTTACCCGGCTTGAACGCCGGTTACTGGCAATCATTTTTTCCTGCAGTTGCTGTGCTCGGAACAGGCATGGCCGTAAGTGTCGCACCCCTGACCACGACAGTGATGAATTCCGTTGCACCGAATCACGTCGGCATTGCATCCGGCGTGAACAATGCGGTCGCGAGAGGAGCCGGACTGCTCGCGATCGCCGTTCTTGGAATCGTCATGCTCCACTCCTTTAATCATGCGATCGATCGGCGATTGGCCGAGGTGAACGCACCCCCTGCGGCGTGGCAATCATTGCAAGCGCAACGTAGTAAGCTCGCAGGCGCCTCTCTCCCTGAAGAGTTGGACCAGGTGACCCGACAATTGATCGGACAAGCGATCGGCGAATCTTTTGTGCATGCTTTCAGGCTAGTCATGGCGATCGGAGCAACGCTGGCCCTGACTAGTGCCATCGTCGCGTGGCTGCTTATTGGCACGGCCGGACAAAAAGAGAATTCCCCGCCCCGGAAAGCCTCCGCAGATTGAAGCGCTTTGGTTAACGATGTGATCCCTTGTAGAAAAAATTGCCGGCCTTAGGTCTAACGATTGAAATTCATATGAAAACAAAAGAAATCATCAAAGTAGCGCGTGGCCTAGCTAAGTCATTCCGAGTTAGCAAAGGCAAAGATTTTCGTCTCAAAGACGTCGATCCGAACAACACGCTTGAATTCACCAAGGAAGCAGACAAGCCGAGAGCAAAGGAAGTCCTGGCTAGTGGTGTCCTTGCCCTCGCCGATCTGCAGGACAAGCTTTACGCGCAGGACAAATGGGCTGTCCTCTTGATCTTTCAAGCAATGGACGCAGCCGGCAAGGACGGCGCCATCAAACACGTGATGTCAGGCGTAAACCCACAAGGTTGCCAGGTATTTTCATTCAAGTCGCCATCGGCTGAGGACCTGGATCATGATTACCTCTGGCGTTGTATGAAATGCCTGCCCAATCGCGGGCACATCGGAATCTTCAACCGTAGCTACTACGAAGAGGTGCTCGTTGTCCGCGTGCATCCCGAATTTTTAGCTAAGCAGAAACTGCCGCCGAAATTGGTCGGCAAAGAAATCTGGTCGGAGCGTTTCGAAGACATCCGCAATTTCGAACAATATCTGGGGCGGAACGGCGTCGTTGTGCGGAAATTCTTTCTCCATGTCTCGAAGAAAGAACAGAAACGGCGCTTCCTGGAGCGAATCGAGGACACCCAGAAGAATTGGAAGTTCTCATCTAACGACGCCGCTGAGCGGGATTTCTGGGACCACTACATGCAAGCGTACGAGGAGATGATCCAGGAAACCGCGACGAAACATGCGCCGTGGTATGTCGTTCCCGCCGACAACAAATGGTTTACTCGCGTCGTCGTCGCTGCGGCTGTGATCGACGCGCTCGCCGATCTCGATTTGGCGTATCCCAAAGTTGATGACGGCAAACTCAAAGAACTTGCGACGGCCAAAGACAAATTGTTGAAGAAGTAGTCGGTCGACGGTCCTCGTTAGACTGGAACTCATGACGCCAAGCGGCAATACGTGGTGGGAGAGAACCCTTCCTGCCGTCACATGGTTGCGAAGTTATCATCGTAGTTGGTTTCGACTGGATCTTATCGCTGGCATCACGCTTGCGGCGTATTTGCTGCCCGCAGCATTAGGCGACGCGTCTCTAGCCAATTTGCCTCCCGAAGCCGGTCTTTACGCCTGTTTGTTCAGTGGGCTTGTCTTTTGGATCTTCTGCGGTTCGCGCTACACCGCCGTTTCAGTAACTTCCGCCATTTCGCTCGTCATTGGCTCGTCGCTTGGGGAGATTACAGGCGGGAATACGATGCGCTTTGGCGCTCTCGCGGCCGGCACTGCGCTCCTGGTTTCGCTTATCGCCTTCATTGCCTGGCTCGCGAAGGCCGGAGTGATGGTGCACTTCATCTCGGAGAGTGTCATGACCGGCTTCAAATCCGGCGTGGCGCTTTTCCTTGCCAGCACTCAATTGCCCAAGCTTTTCGGTTTCCACAGCGCTCATGGAAGTTTCTGGGAGAACACGGATTTCTTCTTCAAACATCTGAGTGAGACCAATCCGACGTCACTTTTTGTTGGAGGAATCGCACTGGCGTTGCTGATCCTTGGAAAAATTTTTCTTCAGCACAAACCCGTCGCGCTTTTCGTTGTAATTGGAGGCATTATTGCCACCTCGATGCTTTCGTTGGAAACCCGTGGCGTAAAACTGATTGGGACCGTGCCGCAAGGAATCCCGCCGCTGAGAGTTCCTGCTGTTTACTGGAATGATTTGAACGAATTGCTACCACTAGCTCTCGCCTGCTTTCTCCTCGGTGTGGTCGAAACGGCCGCGATTGGCCGGATGTTTGCCGCGAAGCACGGCGGACGATTCGATGCTAACCAGGAAAATCTAGCACTCGCGGCGTCGAACCTGTTCGCTGGACTCGGCGGCGGCTTTCCGGTTAGTGGTGGTACATCGCAGTCGCTCGTTAACGAAGAGGGCGGTGCGCGGACACCGCTCTCGACCGCCCTAGCTGCAGTCTTCATTCTTATGGTTGTGCTTTTTTTCTCGCACCTATTGAGCGCCTTACCGCAACCGGTCCTCGCGGCCGTGGTGTTGGTTGCAATAGCGGGTCTCCTCAAGCTTTCAACTTTGAAAGAACTCTGGCGCAGTGATCGATCCGAGTTTGTAGTAGCAATGGCAGCCTTCGTCGGCGTGCTTACGTTCGGCCTGCTCGACGGCGTGATGATCGGCGCTGCAATCTCGCTGGTGCAGCTGGTACGCGCATCGTCTCATCCGCACGTCGCTCTTCTAGGACGAATTCCGGGTACGCGCCGTTTCTCGGATCGCGATCGTCATGCAGATAACGAACTGATTCCAAACGTAATGATTTTCCGGCCTGAATCGGGCCTGGTCTACTTCAACGTTGACAACGTTTGCGATGTGATCCTGAGCCGTGTTCGTAGCGAGCCGGCACGGCCGAGGCTGGTGGTACTCGATCTCTCAGCCGCAGCGCGGGTTGATATGCAGAGTGCGCACGCCCTTGCCAGCATGGCGGAAGAACTCAGCGAGACAGGCATCCGATTCCAAGCAGTTGAACCGCGTTCCTCAGTGCGCGATCGGCTCCGCCGTGAAGGCGTCGACGGCAAATTGGGCGGTGTAAACCGCTTCACGACTGTGGCCGATGTAATCGATCACTTCCTCAGCGAGTCCGCGCCTTGAGCACCTGTGATCAAATCATCGCCCTAGATCCAATTAATGTTTTGCGATGAATAAAATGCGGGCACGTGATTCCGCCCGCCTATTGTCGGCGAGGGCGACGTTCATGCATGATTTAGTGGCCTGCTTCGATCGCTTCTTTCATTATCTGGCGGCCTGCCTCCGACAATGGCCCAATGCCGCTCCCGGGCAGATACCACAGCCCTTTGTCGTTATCGCGGGAGTAAAGAAAAATCACGCCCTCGCCTGCGGACGCGTGGTAAAACGTGGTAGCCGGATTTTCGGCGATCAATGAAAGGAACGTTTGCCGCCACGGTCGATCAGGCGAGTCGAAGATTTCTTCACCAAGTTTCTTGAGTTCTTCAACGCTGATGGTTCGAATCGATTTCTCGATGGCTTTCCGCCGCTCGTTATCGATAGCTTCAACGTCCTCGAATTTTTCAAATGGCATGGGACTCCCTTGTTCGATGGATTCCAGTGAGTCAGACCTGAATGGATTATATTCGACGCAGTGGAGTAGGGCAAAGAGGAACAAAACAGACCGCGAGCTAATGACTAGGTTTTTTAGCCGTGCAACTGTTCACGACCGATCGCGATCGCACTTGCCAGCGATTTCCTTCCACCTGGCACGCCCCGCGCGAATGAAATGGAAACCACCTACCCGTTGGTGTAGCTTTTGAGAGGCTTAAGCAACAATTAGCAAACCCGCATGAAGGCGAGTGAGTCCCTTCAGAACGATCAATCGACTGCGACTGAAAACGCACTTCGCCGCGCTGTTGATACGACGCCTGCTTTCATTCATACCGCCCGGCCGGACGGATATTTGGATTACTTCAACCGCGGCTGGTTGGATTTCTTGGGCAAGTCCTTAGAGGATGTATGTGGTTGGCGCTGGACCGAATCGGTTCATCCGGAAGATGTAGCTGAGCTAATTCAAAAATGGCACGCCGCTTTGGCGAGCGGTGAACCGTTGGAAGTAGAATCGCGTGTTCGGCGTGCCGACGGATCATATCGTGCGCTTTTGCACCGGAACGTACCGCTTCATGACGAACAGGGGAAGATAGTGAAGTGGTTTGGATCGAGTATCGACATCGAGGACCGCAAGTGCGCTGAAGAACAGCTCCGGCGGAGTGCCCAGGAGCTGCAAAGAAGCGAATTTTATCTGCGAGAAGGAGAACGACTCGCGCACATGGGAAGCTGGTCGCTCCGGCCGGACGGAACATTCGATTACTGGTCGCCGGAGACGTTCGTTCTCTTCGGTTTCGATCCGTCGGAAGGCATTCCTACACTCCCGAAATGGCTGACCGTTCTGCATCCTGACGATCGCGATCGCGTAGCCAAAACGCTCGAGAGAATCTTTCGCGAGAACGTTCGCATCGACGTGACGTATCGGGTTGACCATTCGAAACAGGGAAAACGGATTATGCACAGCACGGGGGAGCCAGTCGTCGAGGACGGCAAGGTCACGCGATTGATCGGCAATACGCTGGATATTACCGAGCAGGAAAATGCAATCCGGGACCTGAAGAAGGCGTTCGGGGAAATCAGGGCACTGAAGGACGAGCTCTACAAAGAAAACATTGTCCTGCGCCACGAAATCGGAAGCACGTCGATGTTTGAGGAGGTGTTAGGCACTTCTTCGGCGTTGCAGAACGTGCTGGCGCTGGCCGCGAAAGTTGCGCCGACAGATTCAAGTGTTTTGATCGCGGGCGAGACGGGGACCGGAAAGGAGTTGATCGCGCGGGCGATTCACAAGAGATCGAAACGCGGCGAGCGTTCGTTCGTTGGAGTGAATTGCGCGGCGATCCCCTCGTCGTTGA
>WNFX01021574.1_pt1 | contig 11230 bp, 10 predicted proteins | sample 5400111 | NCBI WGS metagenome assembly WNFX01 (sample SAMN13153363, study PRJNA577476) | soil metagenome | isolation source: 40 cm soil or saprolite under grassland replicate 1 | place: USA:California | collected 2016-06-15
GCTCGGCGCCGCGCGTAATCGACCCACGCGCGCATGCTCGGATACTGGCGCTCGAGCAAGCGCCGGTCGCCATAGGCGAGGTACATCGTCCAGGGAACGATGACGGCGACGTCGGACCAGCCCGCGGTGCCGGCGAAGCGCGTCGAGTCGCCGCCGAGGGGATTCGGAATCACCCACGGCACGCTGCCGCTGGGATCCTGATCGGCCGCCACATCCGACAGCCACTTCGCGAAGAAACCATTCACGTCCATGTTGAACGCCGCAGTCCGCGAGAATACCTGAGCGTCGCCCGTCCATCCCAGTCGCTCGTCGCGCTGCGGGCAGTCGGTCGGCACGTCGAGAAAGTTGCTGCGCTGACCCCAGACGATGTTCCGCTGCAGCTGGTTGAGCAGCGAGTCGGAGGTGACGAGGCTTCCGGTCTGGGCGAGGTCGGAGGACACCGCGATGCCGGTGATGGTGGCCGAGTCCGGCGGCGCCGGAAGTCCCGAGACTGCCACGTAGCGAAAACCGTGGAACGTGAAGTGCGGCTCGTACACTTCACGAGGTTTGCCGCTGAGCGTGTAGTGGTCGGTCTGGGCTGCCGCGCGCAAGTTGGCGGTGTAGAGATTCCCGGCGCGGTCGAGCACCTCGCCAAACCGCAGTGTCACGGTCGTCCCCGCCGGTCCTCGAACGCTGAGGCGTGCCCAGCCGCTGAAGTTCTGACCGAGGTCGAACACTGTTTCGCCCGACGGCGCTCGCCGGATGTCCACCGGGTGCAGCTCGCGCACCCGCCGCACCGGTGGCGACAGGGACGCCACCAGCGCGGTCGGGGGAGGATCGACGAGGGCCACCGTGGTCCATTCGCGGTCGTCGTACGGCGCGCTCGCCCAGCCGCTCTGCTCCCGCCGCGCGTCGTACGTTTCGCCGCCATAGATGTCGGACGCAAGCACAGGGCCCGCCGTGGTCCTCCAGCCGGTATCCGACTCGACGCGCTGCGTGCGTCCGCTCTCATAGCGGATCTCGAGCTGGGCGCGGACGGCCAGCCGCCGGCCATAGAGATTGCGCTGGCCGAAGAACCCGAGCTGGCCCCGGTACCAGCCATCGCCGAGCATGGCACCGACGACATTTGCGCCTGGTTTCAGGAGCGCGGTGACGTCATAAGTCTGGTACTGGAGCCGGCGGCGGTACGAGGTCCAGCCGGGGGTGAAGAGCTGGTCGCCGACCCGCTGACCGTTGAGATACAGCTCGTAGAGCCCGAGACTGGTGACGTAGAGCCGCGCCGAGCGCAGGTGCTCGTCCACACGAAAGGCCCGCCGCAACAGGGGCGACGGCGATGGGAGGCTATCGGACGAGGTCGGCGCGCGGCCGATCCACTGGGCGGTCCAGTCCCCGGCCTGCAGCAGTCCCGTTTCCCAGAGTGCTGGCGGACTCCAGGAAGACGCGTGGCCGCTCGCATCCCACACACGCACGCGCCAATGGTACCGCGTCCGTGACACCGTTCGTGGTCCGGCATAGTCCACGAATACCGAGGCGTCGGAGGCAACCTTCCCGGAATCCCACAGCAGGTCCGCGCCGCGAGTGAGGCTCGCTTCGCTGGTCGCGACCTGTATTTGATAGGCACCCTGCATCGTGTTGCGTCCGGGGCTCGCGATCCGCCAGCTGAGCCTCGGCTGCACGACGTCGGTCCCGATCGGGTTGGTGAGGTACTCGACGCGCAGCCCGCTGACGGTGATCTGAGCCACCAGCTGGGCGGGTGCGACCGTCGCCAGTGACAGCACCAGCAGGATGCGAGGATTCATTTGGTCTGCACCGCATGGCCGCCGAACTCGTGGCGCAGCGCGGCGACCACCTTGGCACCGAAGGACTCCTCCTGACGGGAGCGGAACCGCGCCAGCAGCGACAGCGTGATGACCGGGGCCGCCACGTCGAGGCGCATCGCCTCCTCCACCGTCCAGCGTCCCTCACCCGAGTCCTCCACGTGGCCGCGGATGGCGGCCAGCTGGTCGTCACGGGTAAGGGCCCGCTCCGCCAGCTCGTTCAACCACGAGCGCACTACGCTGCCGTGGTTCCACAGCTTGGCGATTTGGCCCAGCTGGAGCTCGAAATCCTGCGAGGCGTGCAGGATCTCGTAGCCCTCGGCGTACGCCTGGAGCATGCCGTACTCGATCCCATTGTGGATCATCTTGACGTAGTGACCGGCACCGGAAGGACCGACGTGCGCGTAGCCATCTGGCGGCGCCAGCTTCCGAAACAGCGGCTCGCAATGCTGGAACGCGGCGGGCGAGCCCCCAATCATGAGACAGTAGCCGAGCTCGAGGCCCCAGATCCCGCCGCTCGTGCCGACGTCCACGAACTCAATTCCCTGCTGCTTGAGCGCCTCCCCACGGCGCAGCGTGTCTCGGAAGTTCGAGTTGCCGCCGTCGATGACGATGTCTCCACGGGAGAGATGCGGCACGAGCTGGTCGAGGGTGCTGTCGACCGGCGCGCCGGCGGGGACCATGACCCACACGACGCGGCGAGGCGCGAGCTGCTTGGCGACATCGGCGATGTCCTTCGCCGTCTTGACGCCCTTGCCCGCGACCGCCTTGACCGCTGCTGCACTGGCGTCGTACACAATCGCCTCGTGCCCACCTTGGACGAGCCGCCGCACCATGTTGCCGCCCATGCGGCCCAACCCGATCATCGCCAGTTGCATCGTTGCTCCCTGGAAGGTGATTCCGCAGCCAGCAGAATAGCCTCAAATCGCTCGGTGGTATAGGATTGGGGCCACTTCATGGGCGCTGCGCACACGGGGCTCTACGTGATCATGGGCGTCTCCGGCTCCGGCAAGAGTCTGATCGGCGCGATGCTTGGCCGCACGCTCGACATCGCATTCGTCGACGGTGACGACCTTCATCCCGAGGAGAACGTGAAGCGGATGGCGGCTGGGATTCCCCTGACCGACGAGGATCGCCACGGGTGGCTGCTCGCAATCGCGGCGCGGCTGCGCACGGCGCAGCGCGCGGGGATCGGGCTCGTCGTGGCTTGTTCGGCGCTCAAGCGGCGCTATCGAGACCTACTGCGCGCCAGCGGCGATGCCGGCGTGCGGTTTGTGTTTCTCCAGGGAAACGAGGCGCTGCTCGCGGAGCGCTTGGCCCAACGCCATGGGCATTTCATGCCGCCAGCGCTGCTCGAGAGCCAGCTCGCAATTCTGGAGGAGCCGTCGCCGGACGAGCATGCATGGGTGTGTGACATCCGCGCCGCGCCGCACGCGATCGTCGCCGATCTGGTGAGCCGCGCGGCATGAGCCCGAACACGCAGCTGCTGCTCTTGGCATTCGGCGCGGTCGTGGCTTTGATCCTGCTGATCGCGCGCTTCAAGCTGCACCCCTTCGTAGCGTTGATCGTGGTGTCCCTCGGCATGGGGACGGCGGCGGGGATGCCGTTCGGCGGTGTCGTGAAGGCATTCCAGGACGGGCTCGGTGGCGTGCTGGGATTCATCGCGATCGTCGTGGCCCTCGGGACGATGCTGGGCAAGCTGATGGCGGAGTCGGGTGGCGCGGCGCGCATCGCGACCACGCTCATCGCGGCGTTCGGCGAGCGGCGCGTGCACTGGGCGATCATGTTCGTCGCTTTCATCGTAGGCCTGCCGGTGTTCTTCCAGGTCGGTTTCGTGTTGCTGGTTCCCCTGGTGTTCACGATTGCGCGTCGTACCGGGATGTCACTCGTGAAGATCGGCATTCCGCTGGTGGCGGGCCTGTCGGTGGTGCACGGCATGGTGCCGCCGCATCCGGCGGCGATGCTCGCGGTCCAAGCCTACCACGCAGACGTTGGGCGCACGATCGCCTATGCCATCCTCGTCGGGCTACCGACGGCCGCGCTGGCCGGCCCGATCTTCGCCTCGTGGATTGCGCCGCGCATCGCGCTCCCCGCGGAGAATCCGATTGCCGCGCAGTTCATCGGTAAGGGGCAGGACGTGCCGCGCGACCTCCCGGGCTTCGGCATCTCGCTCTTCACGGTGCTGCTGCCCGTGATCCTCATGTTGTGCGCGAGCGCGGCCGACGTCGGGCTCGACAGCGCGAGCCCGCTCCGCGCGGGGCTCGATTTCGTCGGCGGCCCGATCGTGGCGCTGCTCCTGGCCCTGCTCTTCTCCTTCTGGTCGCTGGGATACCGGCAACACTTCACGCGCGATCAGATCCTCAAGTTCGCGAACGACTGTCTCGCGCCGACGGCCACCATTCTCCTGGTGATCGGCGCCGGCGGCGGATTCAACCGGGTGCTCCTGGAGAGCGGCGTGGGAAAGGCGATTGCGGACCTGGCCGTGGGATCGCACGCCTCACCGCTGCTGCTCGCGTGGGGCGTGGCCGCGCTGATCCGCGTGGCCACCGGCTCGGCGACCGTGGCGATGACGACGAGCGCCGGGATCGTCGCCCCCATCGCGCTGGTCACGCCGGGGAGCCACGCGGAGCTGCTCGTGCTCGCGACGGGCGCGGGCTCGCTGGTGCTGTCACATGTCAATGACGCGGGGTTCTGGCTCATCAAGGAGTTCTTCAACATGACCGTCCCACAGACGCTGAAGACGTGGACCGTGGCCGAGACGATCATCGGCGTGGCGGGGTTGGGATTCACGCTGCTGCTCAGCCTTGTGGTGGGGTGCTCCCCACGCGAAACTGGCTTGGGTCAGGGTTGGATCGATGTGACGGCCACGCTCGATCCCGCGACGACTCCGGTGTATCAGGGCGACGCGCCGATGAGGTTCGACTTTCTGAAGGACATGCGGAAAGGTGACAAGCTGACCCTGTCGGTCTACTCTCTCGGCGCGCACAGCGGGACGCACATCGACGCCCCGATGCATTTCGTCGCCGCTGGCGCAGCGATCGACCAGGTGGCGCTGGACCCGCTGATCGGTGCGGCCCGGGTCATCGCCATCCCCGACAGCGTCCAGGCGATCGACGCCGCCGAGCTGAACCGGCACGACTGGAAGGGCGCGAAGCGGGTGTTGTTCCGGACGCGCAGCACGCTGCGCGGCTGGATGGACTCATCCCTGTTCCATCGGGACTTCGCGTACATTGCCCCGGACGCGGCGCAGCTGCTGGCGGACGCCGGGGTCGCGCTGGTCGGGGTGGACTACATCTCGGCGGAGCAATTCGGCGCGCCGGCGCCGCGGACGCACCAGATCCTGTTAGGGCACGGCATTCCCATCGTGGAAGGGCTGGATCTGCGTCCGGTGCAAGCGGGTGACTACGATCTCATCGTGCTCCCGATCAAGGTCCGGGGGCACGAAGCGGCGCCGGCGCGGGCTATCTTACGGAAGCGCACTCACCAGGAGCCCGCATGAACGCCCGTATACTCTCCCTGCTCGCGATCGTCTGCCTCGCACCCGTCCGTGCCGTCGCGCAGCAGCCGTCGCCGTCATTCTACGACCGGATCAAACAAGTCCTCGACTCCAAGGACAAGATCGCCTTCCCCGAGATCATCGGGACATCGCTCTACAACTTCTGGCAGGACGCGGAGCACGAGCGGGGCATCTGGAGGCGCACGAGCTGGGCGAGCTACGTGACCGCGACTCCCACCTGGGAGACGGTGATCGATCTGGACTCGCTGAGCAAAGCTGAGGGTGTGACGTGGTCCTGGGGCGGCGCCGATTGCTTCGAGCCCGCGTCCCAGCGCTGCCTGATCGGACTCTCACGCGGTGGATCGGATGCCCACGAGACGCGCGAGTTCGATTTGACGACCAAGACGTTCGTCACCGGCGGATTCAAGCTTCCCGAGGCGAAAACCAGCACCACTTGGGTGGATGACAGCACGGCGTTCGTGGGCACCGATTTTGGACCGGGCACCATGACGACCTCAGGCTACCCGCGCATCGTCAAGCTGTGGAGACGCGGTACCCCGCTCGCTGCTGCGACCACCGTGTTTGAGGCTCCCGCCGACCATGTGGGCGCGTTCAGCGAGAACGTGGATGCCGGTGACCGTCGGTATCTACGGATCATCGACGGCATAAACTTTTATGAGAGCGCCCAGTACCTCTACGACAGGGGCACGGTCGTAAAGATCGATGTGCCGAAGGACGCGGACCTCTATCTGGTGCGCGATCAGATGATCGTCTACGTGCGCGATCCGTGGACGGTGGGCGGCAAAACGTGGCCGACGGGGTCACTGGTCGCGACGCCGTTCGCTGACTTTCTCGCCGGCAAGCGCGATCTGCAACTCGTGATGCAGCCCGGCCCGCGCGAGACGATCAACAACATCTCCTCGACGCGCGACTATCTGATCCTCACGGTCCTCAACAACGTGCGCGGCGAGCTGCGCCGCTATCGCCGCCAGGGCGGCGCCTGGACGTTCGAGAAGGTCCCCGCTCCCGATCTCGGCGCGGTCGGCGTCGTGGCGCGGTCGCCGCGCTCGAATCGCTTCTTCTTCACGTTCACGAACTTCATCCAGCCGACGACGCTGTACGTCACGGCGGAGACTGGCTCGGTCTCAGAGGTCAAGCGGCTCCCGGCGATGTTCGACGCGCGGGGATTGGTCGTCGAACAGATGGAGGCGACGTCGGCCGATAGCACCAAGATCCCCTTCTTTGTAGTCCATCGCGACGGCATGAAAGACGACGGCAGCAACCCCACCCTGCTCTGCGCCTACGGCGGATTCGAGATCGCGAACACTCCCTACTACAGCAGCACGACGGGCGCGGCATGGCTGGAGCGCGGCGGCGTCTTCGTGCTCGCCAACATTCGCGGCGGAGGGGAATTCGGGCCCGCGTGGCACCGCGCCGGCTTGAAAGAGCATCGCCAGCGCATCTACGACGATTTCACCGCGGTTGCCCAGGAGTTGATCAAGAAAGGCATTACCAGTCCGCAGCACCTGGGAATCTGGGGCGGCAGCAATGGCGGATTGCTGATGGGCGTCGCGCTCACCCAGCACCCCGAGCTGTATAACGCCGTGCTGATCCAGAACCCGCTGCTCGATATGCGGCGCTACAGCCATCTGCTCGCGGGCGCGAGCTGGATGGCGGAGTACGGCGACCCCGATAAGCCCGAAGAGTGGGCCTACATCTCGAGGTACTCCCCGTATCAGAACCTGAGGTCCGGCACGAAGTACCCGACGGTGATGTTCACGACGACGACGCGGGACGACCGCGTGCATCCCGCGCACGCGCGCAAGATGGCGGCGAAGATGGAATCGATGGGCATCCCGTTCTATTACTTCGAAAACACGGAGGGCGGGCACGGGGCCGGTGTCACCAACGCGCAAGTCGCGAAGGAGGTCGCCCTGAGCTACGTCTATCTCTGGCAGCAGGTCGGGGGGCGAGAGCCGCGCCGAGCCTCGCCATGACGGCCCTCAAGGGCTTGAGCGTTGCCGCGGTCATCTATTGCTGTGCCGGGGTGAGCGCCAATGAGCCGACGTTTCGCGTGATCGCGTTCTATACCGCCAAGGAGGATCCGGCACATATCAGTTTCGTCCGGGAAGCCGAGCGATGGTTTCCCGCGGTGGCGGCGAAATACAGTTTCAGCTTTGACACCACCACCAATTGGCGCAATCTGAACGCTGACTTTCTTTCGCAGTATCAGGTGGTGGTGTTTCTCGACACCCGTCCTGAAGACCCCGCCCAGCGCGCGGCGTTTCAGGCGTACATGGAGCATGGCGGGGCCTGGATGGGCTTTCACTTTGCCGGCTTTGCGTTGACGCCCTCAGCGTATCCGGCGAACTGGGATTGGTATCACAACACCTTTCTCGGGTCAGGATCCTACGTCAGCAACACGTGGAGACCCACGGCGGCGATTCTCCGTGTCGAAGACCGCCGGCATCCGGCGACCTCGCACCTTCCTGAGACTTTTCGCTCCTCCCCCAGTGAGTGGTATCGATGGGAGAAGGATCTGCGACAGAATCCTGATATCGACATCCTGGTGTCCATCGACTCCACGAGCTTTCCGCTGGGCACCGGGCCGAAGCCGCACGAGATCTGGCACAGTGGCTACTATCCCGTCGTTTGGACCAACCGGAACTACAAGATGATCTACTTCAACATGGGTCACAACGACATCGACTACGAGCACAAGTACGACGCGACGAATCGGACGCTGTCGTCTACCCTGAACAACCCGATTCAGGATCAGCTGATCATCGATGGCTTGTTGTGGTTGGGGGAGCGAAACCGGAAGGCGCCGGGTGCAGTGAGGTAAGGCTGCGGCTTCCGTCACGTGTTTTCCTGTTGCCAGAACCAGTAGGCGAAGGCGAGCGGGCCCGCGTTCGCCATGACGAGGCCGGAGCAGAACGCAACCTGGGCGAGAACACCGGTGAAGTGGAGGCTGCCCATGGTAAGGAGTAGGCCGTCGAGGTACACGAAGAAGCAATCCAGGCCCAGGAGGCGAACCCGTCGGCGCCAAATCAGCTCGTCGGCGGCCCGTTGCTCTGCCTCGCGCACCTCGGCGGCGATGCGGTCGGGGGAAAGCACCAAGAGCGTCATTCTATCCCCGAGGTCTCCACCTGCTCGCGAGCCAGGGCGTGCGGCGGTAGGAATCCGCCACCACCCAGGCGCCCGCCGTCAGCGCGCACGTCACGACGAACTCGCCCCATTGGAAGTCGTTGACGGCGCCCGCCAACACGCGTGGGACCCACACGATTATACCGAACAGGCCCATTTGCAGCGTCGATAGCGCGGCGGCCAAGCGCGCAAACACACCGACCGTCACTGCCAGCCCCGCTGCGATGAAGGCGACGCCGGTGAAGTACGCCCACGCCAGGTGCCAGGGCAGCCAACCCGGAATCAGCACCGTGGTCGCATCGAGATACATGAAGTGGGCCAGGCCGAAGGGGACCAAGGACAGGCCGTAGAGGGCCCTCGCGATGCGCACGCCCCTGTCGTCGGCGAAACGACCGAGCCGCTGCCGATCGCGGTCACTGGCGAACCAGACGTACAGCACCCAGGCCGCCGCCACCATCACGCCCGTCGAGCCGAACGTCCAGGCAACGAGCACGACGGGAGTCTCGAAGAAGAGGTTAGGCAGTCTCAGGACCAGCAGCCAAACCAGGAGCGACACGAAGATCACGCGCGCAGCGACGGCCGCGCTGCGCCGCCAGAGCAGGCCGATACCCGAGGCCAGGGAGATGAAGGCGCAGAGATACGCCAGTGCCTCGCGCCCAGGCACCCATTTGGGCACGGGCTGCCAAACCTGGACGAAGGTTCCTTTGCTGAGGCCCATAAGTCCGAGCCAGATCATGACGGCAGCAAAGACAGCGTGCCCCGCGCTGGCGATGCGGATCGCCCTGCCATCGTCAGGCGGCACTCGAACTGGGGGAGTTACGGGCGAACTGCCACTGTGCGCTGCAGCGTCAGGTCATGATCGAAACTGCGCCCATGGAGCCGGATCAGCCCGGCGCCCGGCGTGTCGAACGTCAGCTCGACCGAGCGAGGATGCGCCCGCCAATCTGCAGGGCAGATCCCGGATCCCACCCACACACTGTCAAACGGTGTGATGTCTGCCGACAGAGCCGACTGCTGCACGTGCGACTCATCAGGCCGAATGCACCCGGAACTCCCGAACGTCGAGACGGTGACCGCGAAAGGCGACCCGGCTTGTACCGTGTCGAGAGCCGTGATCGGGCTAACGGCGACGCCTCCGGAGTCGATAAACCCTACGGCCCGGCTCCAAACGCTTGCTTGCCTTTGGTCAGATATAGAGGAACACGCCGAAACTAGGGCCAGAAACAGCAGACCTCGGACGCACGACAAGGAGCGGCGCATGGTCAAGAACCCTGCTGCTGCCGGGTCGCCGGCGAACGTTTCGTAGTTATCAGAATCACCCCATGTGTGGCGTCTGGACCGTACCTCTGGCGTGCCAAGTCTCCCTTCAGAACTTCCACCGTCTGCACGGTGGACGGATCGAGTTGGCGAAGAGCCTGACGGGAGGTGAGGGGCACGCCGTCGACGAACACGAGCGTCCCGTCAGGAAGCTTCCCATACCGGGTCTTCGCCGTCGCTACGACCCGGTGGGCTTCGGGTCCGGTGATGGGTCTGCCATCGCAGGCTCCGAGGGCGAGCGGGAGCAAGAGAGCAAACCAGGTTGCACGCATAGGAGCCTCCAAAACGGGGGAGTTAGAGCACTTCAAGCAAGCTGGGAGCAGGATGCTTTCGGAGCAAGTGTGGCGAGGTTGCGACACGACAGTTCTAGTCTTTGAGACCAGCCACCCTGCCCCGCAACACGGTAATCGAGGCTTTCGGGAGGGTGAACGTCGACGGCTGCCCCGGCAACAACGCGGCGACCGGCGGATGGTCGGGGTCGGGGTGACTGTCCGGCCCGTCGTTGATCCACACATATTGCTCGCTGCCGAAGGTGACGAGCGTGACCGGCCCTGAGAAGGACGTATGGCGGTTGCGCTTTGCGTCGTCGAACACCACGCGCACGGTGTGCGGGTTGGTCTCGTCGCGATTCACCAGCATCAGGGACCAGCTCCCGTCGGGGCGACGCACCGCATACGACGTCACCAGGAGATTGCCCTCGGCATCCGTGACATCGGTGGAGCTGGGAAACATGTAATGCACGCCGGCGCGGTGTTGCAGCCACTCCAGGTTGATCATGCGGGCGGCGAAGTATCTCGTCGGACACGAAATTCGACCACGAGGCCCAACCTAGACAGGTGCTCTGCACTCCCTGCGGCTGAATCGGCGAGTGGTAGAAGGCAGCGCCTCCCCCTTCAAAGAATGAGCCGATGTTGTCCGCCAGCCACAGTCCCCCAAAGATCGTGGTCATGGGCCCGGTCAAGGCCCAGGACACGTGGCTCTCGGTCACGATCAGCGGGACGTTCTGCGGCACGCCGTCATCGCGCCACACCTGCAGGATGTGCTTCATCAGCCGTGGCTCGGTGTATAGCGTCTTCCAGGTGATGTCGCAGGGCTCGAAGGGATAATGCTCGAACGAGACGAAGGCCAGGTCGGCGAGCCGACCGTGTGCCTTCAGGTAGTCGACGAAGCGGCCCATCCACGACGTGCGGCCTTGCCGGTCGGGCCACACCCGGATGTCCTCGTTGACCCCCTCGAAAATCGGCCCTCCCAGCCTGAGCTTGGGGTCGACCCGGTGGATCGCCGCGGCCCACTGCAGGTACAGCGCCGCATAGTCTTCAGGCATCGCGTGCTTGCCGTCGGGCTCCTCTCCCATCTCGATGTATCCGATGGCATAGCCGCGCTTCTCGAGATAGGCGATCTGTGCCGCAGCGTCGTCGGGCGTACCGTAGAGCATGGTGACCGGAATGACGGCAGGCAGGTTGTTGGTGAGTCC
>WNFX01015619.1_pt1 | contig 11227 bp, 7 predicted proteins | sample 5400111 | NCBI WGS metagenome assembly WNFX01 (sample SAMN13153363, study PRJNA577476) | soil metagenome | isolation source: 40 cm soil or saprolite under grassland replicate 1 | place: USA:California | collected 2016-06-15
GCTGGAACTTCCCGATGAAGCGCGCGCGCGCCTCGCATTCTTCGCTGGACGCAATCCGCGTCTGCTTCAGCAACAGCCGTTCGATGAAGTCGAACACGAGGCCTGTCACCGCGGGCGTGCGCTGTTTGGCGCACTGCACGGCTTCGCCGATATACCTCCGGTCGTGATCGCTGACCGTCTGGTCCGGACCATCCGCGCCGACGTAGGTGCGGTAGACGGGGAAGCAGGCAATGATCTCCTTCAGCGTCGAGATCAGGCTGTACAGCGTGAAATCACGGAAATGACGGTTCCGTTCCGAGAAGCGATTCAACTGATGTCCCAGCGAGTTGATGTCGCCCGACATCGTCTCGTGCAGCACTTGCTTCTTGCTGCGATACTCGAGATCGCCGAACGGCAAGCCCTGGCTCGCCAACGCGCCATCGTCGCGGACGCGGTCCCGGACGAATCGCTTGTAGATATCATCGAGCGCCCGCTCGTTTCGGCGATCGACGAACAGATTGTTCACCACCGCGGCGAACTCGTAGCCTGTCGTCCCGTGCACCGGCCATTCGCTCGACAGCTCTTCATCGCGGCCAAGAACCTTCTCGACGACGATGTAGAAGTTCGCATCCGAGGACAGGTGCGACTGCAGCCGGTGCAGGTAGTCGCCAGGCGCGAAGAGACCGTCGACGTGATCGATGCGGAGACCGGTGGCCCCTCCTCGCTTGACCAGCTCGAACACGAAGCGGTGCACCTCGTCGAAGACCGCCGGGTCTTCCATGCGCAACGCCGCGAGCTGGTTGACATCGAAGAAGCGCCGGTAGTTGATCTCCTCCGACGCGACGCGCCAGTGCGCGAGCCGGTACGACTGCGCGTTGAGGAGAGCGTCGAGGCGATCGAAGCTTCGCGGCTGGCCGGCGATGCCGTTGAATCGTCGCAGGCAGGTCCGGATCAGCGCGTCCACCTCCGGACTGCCGCCGGCGAGCGTGGCGAGACGACGCTTCACCACTTCCTTCTCGCGTGCGCGAAGTGCGATCGCCTCCGGGTCGCGCGAGCTTCTCGCCGGCAGATGCACGCTGGCAGTGAGGATGCTCTGCAGCTCGTCGCCATCGTCTCTCGAGTGTGACGCCAGCCACGGCACCAACTCGTCCTGCAGGATCATCCCGTAGGTATCGGGCGCGACCGGCAGTCTGTCGTCGTAATGCTTGACCACGAACGCGCCGTTCGCATACGCGAGCTGCAGTTCCTGACGTTCGAGGACGGCGCCGTACTGATCGCCGAGGATCGGGATCAGTACTTTCTCGGCAAGCTCGTCCTTGACCGGATGCCATTCGATGTCGAAGAAGCGGGCGAAACGCGAGCTCGGGCCGTTCTCGAGGACATCGAGCCACCACGGGTTCGCCGATTTCGCGATCCCCATGTGATTCGGCACGAGGTCGAGGACGTGGCCCATGCCTCGCGATCGGAGCGCGTCGATCCAGCGCCAGTAATCCTCATCCGTTCCCAGATCGGGATTCAGGCGCGTCGGGTCGGCAACGTCATAACCATGCGGACTGCCGGGGACTGCAGCAAGGTAAGACGACGCATAGCAGTCACCGATACCCAGCTCGTCAAGGTAGGCCACAATTGCCGACGCATGAACGAACGTAAATTTTGCGTTGAATTGCAGTCGATAGGTTGAAAGAGGAATGCGTGCGCCGGCCACCAAAGGACGAGTAGCAAGCTGAGCGCCACCGCCAGCTCTACTGTGTTTTCTTCTCCGTCGAGCTTGGCAGCGTACTTGCTCAAGAGTGTGGCCTTGAAGGTCCTGCGTCTGCTCTTCGTCGCGCTGATACTCCTGACGCCACTCGTTGCCGCCGCGCAGACACCGGTGGAAGAGTCGCGGCGTGGTGAGCTGTCTTCCGAAACTCCGGATCGGTACACGCAGCTCGACCACCTGCGCCACGCCTCCACGCGGCTGCCGGTGGCTGCCGGTCTTGCCTGCCTGCTGGCGATGCGCCCACGCCGACGCGGGACGCCCCATCGACAGGCACCGGTCATCCAGACGCAGATCATCCTCGCGGTCGTCGGCGCAGTCGTGATGCTCGTCGTCGGATCCAGCCTTGCGCGCGCGTTCGGCATCGTCGGCGCGGCGGGGCTGGTGCGCTACAGGGCGAAGATCGAGGATCCGAAGGATGCCGGCGTCATGCTGTCCACCTTGGCGGTCGGTCTCGCCTGCGGAGTCGGCCTCTGGTTGTTGGCGGTCTTCGCGACCGTTTTCATTCTGGCGCTGCTGTGGGTCGTGGAATCGTTCGAGCCGAAGGCCACCCAGCTCTTCATGCTGAAGGTCAAAGCGAAGGAACCGTCAGGCATCAAGCAGCAGCTCGAACAGCTTCTCACGAGGAACCGGCTCGAGTTCGAGCTGCGTGCCACTTCGCAGGAAGAGCTCCACTTCGAAGTGCGGGTGCCGCTGAGCAAGAAGACCGATCGTCTCTCTGACATCATCCTGAAAATCGATCCAGAGAACGCGACCGCGGTCGAGTGGGAAGAGAAGAAAGAGAAGAAGTAGTTTACCGATAATTGCCAAACTGCAGCGCGACACCGAAGTCGTGCTCCCGCAGGGCGTGCATCGCGGTCTGCAATTCGTCCTTCGACGGGGAACTCACTCGCACCTGATCCGCCTGGATCGCGGCCTGCACTTTCTTCAACTTCTTTTCCTTGATGAACTTGACAATCTCGCGCGCGGCTTCGATGGGGATGCCCTGCTGAATCGGAATCACGCGGCGCACTGCGCCGCCGGCCGCCGGCTCGGAGTCCGGAGCCTTGAAATTCTTGATCGCGACGCCGCGCCGGACGAGCCGCGTCTGGATAATCTCCCACAGCGCGTTCATCTTCATCTCGTCGTCTGTCGTCAGGGTGAGCGTCTTGTCGGCGGCGTTGAGGTCGATCTCTGCCCGCGCGCCCTTGAAGTCGTAGCGCTGGCCGACTTCCTTTCGGGCCTGATTCAGGGCGTTATCGACTTCCTGAAAATCGATCGTCGAGGTGATGTCGAACGAGGCGGTCGCGGGCATGCGGTTATTTTAGGCGGTGTTTGGCCAAATGGCGCGCCCGCGCCTCCTCGACCGAGTGCGAATGGGTGAGAGTGCTTTCTTTCTCGGAGAGCTTCGAAAGCTCAGAATAGTACGTTTCCAGCACCTTGAGCTCTTCCTCCGAAAGCGATTCGGCATCGATGAGCCGGTTGCTCGCGCCCTCCATGACCGCCACGATCTCGTTCAGCTTGATATGAATCGCCAGCGAGTCCTTGTTCTGCGACCGCTGAATCAGAAACACCATGAGGAACGTGACGATGGTCGTGCCGGTATTGATCGCGAGCTGCCAGGTATCCGAAAAGTGAAACACCGGGCCGAGGATGGCCCAGATCACGATCACGGAAAGCGCAGTGCCAAAGGCGGCGGTGCTCCCGGTCCACCGCGTCACGACGGTGGAGATCGTCTCGAATGTCCCGCCGAGCGATGCCCGCGCTTTGCGCTTCCGCATGGGTAGAATCATAGCGTGAGCGATCGACCGCGCGTGGGCATCTCCGCGTGCCTCCTGGGTGAACCCGTGCGCTACGACGGCAGGCACAAGCGCGACGCCTGGCTCGTCGATGTCCTGGGACCGCAAGTGGAATGGGTGCCGGTCTGCCCTGAGGTCGAAGCCGGGTTCGGCACGCCGCGCGAGAAGATGGAACTGGTCGAAGACGGCAAGGGGGGCGTCGCGTTGATCACGACGGAAACACGACGCGACGTCACTGGCATCATGCGGCGCTATGTCGATAGCCGTGTTGACGAGCTTGCGCTCGCCGACCTGGACGGGTACGTGCTGAAAGCGGACTCGCCCAGTTGCGGTCTGGGAGGTCCTGGTCTTTTTGCGGCGGCATTGACAGCGCGGTTGCCGGAACTGCCGGTCGCCGACGAGCGCCAGCTCGGCGATGCGCGCGCACGCGAGACATTCGCCATCAACGTGCTGGCACACCACCGGGCGCGGACCAGGGCCGCAGACGCCGTCCCCTGGCGGACCGTGCCGATCGTCAAAGTCCAGGAAGGCGCATACGCGCCTGGGACTGATCGCGCAGCCACCGAAGAACCGCTCGAGATCCGGCTGCACGGCCAGCCCTTTTCCGTGATCATGCGGACGCCCGGCGCGGATCGCGAGCTGGCGGCCGGATTTCTGCTGGCGGAGCGCGTGATCAAAAACGCCGACGATTTGGCAGCGATTGCGCACTGCGTTGACGGCGAGCGCGACGCGAAAAACATCGTCAATGTGACGCTGGTGCAAGGGTCGGAGGAGCACCTCGCGCGACTGCTGGACGACCGCCGTCAGGTGACGACGAACTCGTCGTGTGGTTTGTGCGGCAGACGAACGATCGAATCTTTGACGACAGACGTGGCGCCGATCCGCGCGTCGTGGACCGTTCCCGCCTCGACGATTACGCGGCTGCCGGCCCGCCTCCGCGAGCGGCAGGCAATCTTCGAGGAAACAGGAGGTCTGCACGCGGCCGGTCTATTCACGTCGGACGGCGTCTTGCTCGATGTCGCCGAAGATGTCGGCCGGCACAACGCCGTCGACAAGATCGTTGGCCGCATGTTGATGAGAGAGGCGCTGCCACTTTCCTCGCACTTGCTTTGCGTGAGCGGCCGCACATCGCACTCTTCGCTGGAATACCTGTGGTTGCGGCCGTCTCGGCGCCGTCGACGCTGGCCATCGATCTCGCGCAGGAGTGTGGCATTACCCTGATCGGCTTCATCCGCGGCGGCGACTTCACGATCTACGCGCACACTGAGCGCATCGAGAGATGAGAAGGCTCGCGTGTCTGCTGGGCGTCGTATTCCTCGCATGCGTCGAAGTTCACGCCCAGCGCGGCACAGGCGAGCTCCTGGTCCAGGTGCGCGATGCGACAGGCGGCGCGGTCCAGGCCGCTGGAACGATTGAGGGCGATGCCACTCACGTGCGCCAGGCCTTTGCGACGGACGCGAGCGGCGCGTTCATCGTGCGGGAGCTGCCGTTTGGACGGTACCGTCTGCGCGTTCAAGCCGCCGGCTTCTCGGTGTTTTCGTCCGTGATCGACGTGCGAACCGAGGTGCCGCAGCCTTATCCAATCGTCCTCAGCGTGGCTCCGCTGGCGGCGGAGGTCACCGTCAGTGCAGGGCCTGGCGAAACGCTGCTGGATCCGTACCGTCCGTCGTCCGTGGAATACCTCGGCGCTGAACTGCTGCGGGATCGCAGCTTGTCGGCGCCAGGACGGTCACTCATCGACCTGGTCAACACCCAACCGGGCTGGCTGCTCGAGGCCAATGGCACTCTTCATCCCCGCGCCTCCGAGTATCAGGTGCAATACGTCGTGGACGGCATTCCGCTGAAGGACAACCGCTCGCCGGCGTTCGCCCAGTCGCTTGGCATTGAACAGTTCCATTCGATGACGGTCAGAACGGCCGGGTATCCCGCGGAGTACGGCGGAAAACTTGGCGGCATCATCGAAGTGAATTCGATACGCCGATCCCAGGAAGGTTTTCATGGAGCGATCGACGTCCAGGCGGGAAGCTTCTGGACGATGAGCGGCGGATTCGCAGGCGAATACGTCAAGGGCGCCACGGTGGCCGGTCTGAGTCTCGAGGGCATGAGGACGAATCGCTATCTCGATCCTCCGGTCGAAGCCAACTTCACGAACGAAAGTGCCGGCCGTTCTATTGCCGGCCACGTCGAGCACCGCTGGAACGGTGCGGATCGGACGCGCGGCTACGTGGACCGCCATCACACGGGCTTCGACGTGCCGAACGAAGCGCTCCAGCAGCAGGCTGGGCAGCGGCAGCACCGGACCGCGGACGAAACGCTCGCGCAGGTGACGCACGATCACATCCTGTCCCCGAATGCATTCGCCAGCCTCCGGTTCATGGCGCGCGACACCGGCGCGACGCTGACGGCAAACGCCGCGTCGACGCCGATCGTTCCGGCGCAGCAGCGCGGATTCCGCGAGGAATATGTCAACGGAGACGTCTCTCTTCATCGGGGCCGCCACGAGATCAAGATAGGCGGGGAAGCGACCTTCGCGTCGATCGACGAGGCGTTTTCGTCCACGATCGTCGCCTACCGGATTGGAAACATCAGGATTTTCGATCGCGATCTGCCGCCGGCCTTTGCGTTCTCGGCCCACGGCACGGACCACGAGCAATCCGCGTACGCACAGGATCTGATCCGCGTCGGGCCGGCGACGTTCTCGGCCGGCCTCCGCTACGACCACTATCACCTGATCGCCAACGAGCACGCGATCAGCCCGCGACTGGCCGCCTCCTGGTTTCACGCGCCGATGAACGTCGTGTTCCACGCCTCGTACGACCGGGCGTTTCAAACGCCGGCGGTCGAGAACATCCTGCTGGCGAGCTCCGACCTGGTGACGAGTCTCGGCGGCGAGGGCCTCAGCCTTCCGCTTCGTTGCTCGCGCGGGAACTTCTACGAGGCGGGATTGTCCAAGGCGCTGTTCGATCGCGTCCGCCTTGACGCCAACTACTTTCGTCGCCACAGCACCAACACCGCGGACGACGAGGTTCTGCTGAACACGGGCGTGAGCTTCCCGATCGCCTTCTCCGAAGGCACCGTGAACGGTTTCGAAACGAAGCTTGACGTGCCGCGCTGGGGACCTCTCTCCGGATGGGTGAGCTACAGCTTGTCGAAAGCGGTGGGCCAGCTGCCAATCTCCGGCGGCCTGTTCCTCGGCGATAACGTGGTGGACCAGCTGAGCTCGTCGGAGACTTTTCCGATCACGCAGGATCAGCGGCATACGTTTCGCGCCCGCGTCCGCGCGCAGGTGCATGCGCGGGCCTGGATCGCCGTGGCTGGTCAGTACAACAGCGGCCTGCCCGTCGAAACGGACAGCCTGCCGAGTTCGGCCGTGCTGGCGGAGCAGTACGGGCAGGCGGTTCTCGATCGCGTGGACCTCGCGCGCGGCCGCGTCGGTCCTTCGTCCTCTATCGATGCCTCGTTCGGCGTCGATCTGAAGCGGAACGGGAGCCGCAGTCTTCGCCTGCAGGGCGATCTGTTCAACGCGGCCGATCGCCTCAACGTGATCAACTTCGCCGGCCTGTTCTCGGGCACCGCCATTGGCGCGCCCCGCAGCGGCGCGCTTCGGATCCGGTTCGAGTTCTGATGGCCGATCTGCTCTCGAAGGATCGGATCATCGCTCCTCCTGGATTCAATCGCTGGCTGGTGCCACCGGCCGCCCTCGCGATTCATCTGTCGATCGGGATGGCGTACGGGTTCAGCGTGTTCTGGTTGCCGCTCGGCCGCGCGATTGGAATTGCCAGTCCGGCTCCAGACGACTGGAAGATCAGCACGCTGGGGTGGATGTACACCTTGTTCTTCGTGTTTCTCGGTTCCTCGGCCGCGTTGTTCGGCGCCTGGGTCGAGCGCGAGGGGCCGCGCAAAGCTGGAGTCGTGGCGGCCGGCTGCTGGGGCGGCGGCTTCTTGATCTCCGCCGTCGGCATCCATCTGCATCAGATCTGGTTGCTCTGGGTCGGATCGGGCGTGCTCGGCGGGTGTGGCCTCGGCCTCGGATACATCTCTCCTGTGTCGACGCTCATCAAGTGGTTTCCGGATCGTCGCGGCATGGCGACAGGTCTTGCCATCATGGGGTTCGGCGGCGGCGCCATGATCGGCACGCCGCTCGCGGATGCGCTGATGCGGCGTTTCGCGACGCCGGCCACCGTCGGTGTGTGGCAGACCTTCGTCGTTCTCGGCGCGATCTATTTCGCGGCGATGATGGCCGGCGCCTTCGGTTATCGTTTGCCGCCACCGGGTTGGACGCCCGCCGGCTGGCAGCCGCGCACGACCCGTGCGACTGGAGCCGCGAGTCCTTCCGTTCCGGTCAGCGTTGCATGGAAGACGCCTCAATTCTGGCTGCTGTGGGCCGTGCTGTGCCTGAACGTCAGTGCCGGAATCGGCGTCCTCGGCGTCGCGTCGCCGATGATCCAGGAGATCTTCAAGGGGCGCGTCACCCCCTCCGCGGCGGCAGGATTCGCCGGGCTCTTGAGCCTGTTCAACATCGGCGGCCGCATTTTCTGGGCGTCGCTCTCGGATCGGCTCGGCCGGAAGACCACCTACGCGGTCTTCTTCGGGCTCGGCATGATTCTCTACGCGAGCGCGCCGACGGCGGGCGCCGCGAGCCTGGCGCTCTTCGTGGCGATCTTCTGCGTGATCCTCACGATGTATGGAGGAGGCTTCGCGACGATCCCGGCGTATCTGGCCGACCTGTTTGGCGCAGGACAGGTGAGCGCGATTCATGGCCGCCTGCTGACTGCCTGGTCGACGGCCGGGGTGCTCGGGCCCGTGCTGGTGAACTACATTCGCGAGTTCCAAATTGCCCACGGCGTCCGGCCGTCGGACGCGTACACCTTCACGATGTACGTGCTCGTCGGACTGCTCGCGATTGGATTCGTCTGCAACCTGGCCGTCCGGCCCGTACCCGAGGCGCTGTTCAGCGTGGTTCCGACAGCCGCTGCGGGTGCAACGTCTGTCAGACTGATAGCCGGCGTCACCGCACCGTCGTCACACTGGGGACTGGTCGCGATTGCCTGGACGCTCGTCGGTGTTCCTCTGGCGTGGGGCATTCTCAAGACGCTCACGCTCGCCGGGCAGTTGTTCTAAGCGCACGTTGGTTCATCCCCTGTTCTGGACAAACTGCCACCCGAACCGTCCCTTGATGCAAAGATGGCCGTGCGTGACCTCGTGATCGAGGGGCGAAGTGACACGGACGATCGCGTTATCCTGCACGTGCAATTCGAGCGTGCAGCCGACGCCGCAGTATGGGCAGATGGTGTCGGTCACTTTCTGCTTCGACTCGTCCCACGTGCCTGCCTCCCTCATGTCGTGCTCCGACTTGAACATCAGCGCGCCGGTGGGACAGACGCCGATGCAGTTGCCGCAGTAGACGCAGGCAGAGTCGGGCAGTGGCCGGTCCGATTCGGTGGAGATCCGCGCATCGAAACCGCGGCCGGCGACGGCAATCGCGAACGTGTTCTGAGCATCGACGCCGCAGGCCTCGACGCACTTGTAGCAGAGCACGCAGCGTGAGTAGTCGCGCACGTAAAGATCGTTGTCGATCTTGGCCGGCTGCGCGACCGTGACGCCGGCCAGGCGCTCAGGCTGCGCGCCGTACTCACGCATGTAGCGTTTCAGCTCCGCAGACGCGAGCGAGAGATCGACTGAAGAGCCCAGCAGCTCGAGCACGAGCCGCCGGCTGTGACGGACGCGATCGCTCTTGGTGCGGACGACCATGCCGGGCTCGACCTGACGGGAGCAGGCTGGTGCGAGGGCGCGCGATCCTTCGACTTCCACGACGCAGAGGCGGCAGGCGTTGACCGGCGTCAGCGTCCTCACGTAACACAATGTCGGCGTATCGATGCCAAGCGCGTTGCACGCCTGCAGGATCGTCGTCCCCTCCGGAGCGTGCGTGGCGCGGTCGTCGATGGTCAGCTGGATCATCCGAACACCCGGAGCGTTTTGATCGCGGATTGCACGGCACTCGACGCCGTCTGCCCAAGGCCGCAGATCGACGCGTCTCGCATCGCCTGCGCGAGGTCGTCGATCAGCGCGAAATCCCGATCGCGTGACGCCGCCGATGCGCCTAGCCGCTGGAGCACTTCCTCCTGCCGGACGGTGCCGACACGGCACGGCACGCATTGCCCGCACGATTCGTGGCGGAAGAAGCGGGCGATGCGCATCGTGATGTCGCGAAGATCGACGCCGTCGTCGAACAGCATGACGACGCCGGAGCCGATCGTTGCGCCGGCAGCGCTGGCGCCTTCAATCGAGAGAGGCAGGTCGATTTCCTCGGGGCCGACGAAGACGCCGGCGGCGCCGCCGAGGAGCACGGCCTGCAGCGGCCGCGCGCCGCGCACGCCGCCGGCGCGGTCGATCAGGTGTCGAAGGGTGACGCCGAACGGCACCTCGTACAGCCCAGGTCGGGTCGCGCAGCCAGACACGCAGAACAGCTTCGTGCCGGTCGATTTATCCGTCCCGATTGCGGCGAATGTCGCTCCGCCATCTCGCACGATGTCGAGCACATTGACGAGAGTCTCGACGTTGTTGACGACGGTCGGCTTGCCGAACAGTCCCGACTGGACCGGGAAGGGCGGCTTGTTCCGCGGCTCGCCGCGGAAGCCTTCGATCGAATTGAACAACGCTGTTTCTTCGCCGCAGATGTACGCGCCGGCGCCGCGACGGAGCTCGATGGCGAATCGAAGTGGAGCGCCCATGACCCGGTTGCCGAGCAGGCCGGCAGCGCGTGCTTGCTCGATGGCGCCCTGTAGCCGCGCAGCGGCGAGCGGGTATTCGCCGCGGATGTAGACGTAGCCTTGCTCGCAGCCAGTCGCGAAGGCTGCGATGGTCATCGCTTCGACGACCGCGAATGGATCCTCTTCCATCAGGACGCGATCCTTGAACGTCCCGGGTTCCGACTCGTCGGCGTTGCAGACCAGGTAATGTGGCAGCGCCGCCGCCCGGGCCACGGCGTCCCATTTACGACCGGTCGGAAACAGTGCGCCGCCGCGACCGACGAGGCGAGCGTCAGTCACCTCGCGGCTGACGGCGCTCGATCCCATCTCCAGTGCTCGTGCCAGCGCCTGATATCCGCCCTGCGAGCGGTAGGCGTCGAGGCGCTCGGGATCGGCGACACCGATGCGGCGGAGAAGGCGGGGAGGATCCGCGTGAACGTGATCGATGGTTCGGCTCGCGCCGGTGTCCGCTGTCGTCGGGACCTCTCCGCGGAGAGTCGCCAGGATCGCGTCGACGGTAATGCCGGTCAGCGTCCAGTCCGAAGGATCATTGCCCGCGCTCTGGACGAGCGCGGCCGGCGCGCGATCGCACTGTCCCAGACACGGGCTACGTATCCACGTCGCGCGCCCGTCCGGGACCGATTCTCCCGGCGTGGCCGCTTGCCGCTCGAGCTCCTGACAGACGGCTTCAGCCCCGTTCGCGCGGCAGGCGATGTCGTCGCAGACGTGCACCACGAGCGGCGACCGTGGCTTCAGGGAGAACAGCGCATAGAACGACGCGACGCCGTAGGCGTCGGCGGGCGGCACCGATAGCCGCTCGCAGATGTAGTTCAGCGCGCCTTCGGTGATCCACCCGACGCGAGCCTGCGCCGCGTGGAGGGCTGGCAACAAGAGGTGCCGGGTGCCAGGTGCCAGGGTGCCAGGTGCCGGGGTGCCAGGTGCGGCGCGCCATGCGGGCAGAACCC
>WNFX01010473.1_pt1 | contig 11224 bp, 9 predicted proteins | sample 5400111 | NCBI WGS metagenome assembly WNFX01 (sample SAMN13153363, study PRJNA577476) | soil metagenome | isolation source: 40 cm soil or saprolite under grassland replicate 1 | place: USA:California | collected 2016-06-15
TCCGCGCATTCCCAGTTCGACTTACCGATTGCAGTTCAATCGCTGGTTCACCTTTGCTCAGGCGCGCGAGATTGTGCCGTATCTGCATACGCTGGGCGTGACCGATGCTTATGCCTCGCCTTATTTCCAAGCGAGCGCGGAGAGCCTCCATGGCTACGACATTACCGATCACAATAAACTCAACCCTGCGATCGGCTCGCGGGAGGATTACGACTCCTGGATTGCGAATCTGCATGCGCACTCGATGGGCCAGATGCTCGATTTCGTACCGAACCATGTCGGGATCGCGGAGCCGCTCAATGAATGGTGGATGGATGTGCTCGAAAATGGGCCCAGCTCCCGATATGCGCCCTATTTCGATATCGACTGGCATGCGCTGAAATCGGATCTGCACGACAAGGTCCTGTTGCCCATCCTCAGTGACCAATATGGACGTGTCCTTGAACGCGGCGAGTTGCGGGTGCGTTTCGAGGAGGGCACCTTTTATCTTCTGTACGGCAGCCGCAGACTGCCGATCGCGCCGGGCACATATCGTTATGCTCTCGAAATCGCGCTGCAAAATCTCGCTGAGCATAAGGACGAAGATTTCTACGCGGAATTGCAAAGCATTCTGACCGCGCTCGAATATTTACCCAAGCGCACTGAAACCGACGCGAAGCGCATCGCGGAGCGAATTCGCGAGAAGGAAATTATCAAGCGACGTCTCGAACGCCGTTGCGCCGAGGCGCCGCAGGTGCAACAGGCAATCGAAAAGGCATTGGCCCGGATCAACGGCGAGCCGGGCGACGCGCGCAGCTTCGACGCGCTTGATGAATTGCTTAATGCGCAGTCGTACCGGCTCGCTTACTGGCGGGTCGCGGCCGAAGAAATTAATTATCGCCGCTTTTTTGATGTGAACGATCTGGCGGCGATCCGGGTAGAATTGCCAAAGGTTTTCGACGCTGTTCACCGGCTGGTTATTGATCTCGTGCGTACTCGCGCGGTAACGGGTCTCCGCATTGATCATCCGGACGGTCTTTATTTACCGCGCGAGTATTTCGAAAAGCTTCAGCAACGCTGCGCGAAAGCGCTGGCGATCCCGCTGCCGCAGGATGGACGCGCCATTTACATGGTTGCGGAAAAAATTCTCACCGGCGCCGAAACCCTGCGGAAGGATTGGCTGGTGCACGGCACCACCGGCTACGATTTTGGGAGTCAAGTCGCGCAGCTACTGGTCGATTCGTCTGCCGAGACATCGATCACAAAAACATTCCATCGGTTCATCGGTCACTCCATGCCTTTTGGGCATCTGCTGTATGCGAAAAAGCTGCAAGTAATGAAACTGGCACTCGCCAACGATGTCGATGTCCTGGGCAACATGGTCGATCGGCTTTCCGAGCAAAACCGATGGTATCGCGACTTCACGCTCGAGGCGCTTGCTCGCGCTGTCCGCGAGACGATCGCCTGTTTTCCCGTTTATCGGACTTATCTCGCCCCCGGCCGGCCGGTGAGCGACGAAGACCGGCAAGTAGTCGAGCGTGCAATCGCCGCAGCCAAGCGCCGAAACCCGGCAATCGAAGAATCGATTTTCAATTTTCTCCGCGACGTCTTGCTTTTCCGGTTTCCGGAAAACCTCGGTGCCGAAGCACGCGCCGCACACACACATTTCGTTCTCAAGTTTCAGCAAACCACGGGGCCAATCATGGCCAAGGGGCTGGAGGACACTGTATTTTACATTTACAATCGGCTGGCCGCATTAAATGAAGTTGGTGGCGAGCCGCAGCAGTTCGGATTAAGCGTTGACGCCTTTCACGAACGTAATCTCGATCGACAACGCAATTGGCCCGCGACCTTGCTCGCGACCTCGACGCACGACACTAAACGCAGCGAAGATGCGCGCGCGCGGATCGTTGCCATCTCCGAAATCCCGGAGCTTTGGCGACAGTCGTTGCGACGCTGGCGAGCGACCAATCGCCGCTGGAAGCGGACTATTAACGACGCGGAAGCGCCGGACCCGAATGAGGAATACTTACTCTACCAAACGTTGCTTGGAACCTGGCCAATCCAGGACTCGGGCGAGCCCGAGGGAGCAGCAACAGCGGAGTACATCGGGCGGATTCAAGTTTACATGGGCAAAGCGCTCCATGAAGCGAAGCTTAATACGAGTTGGATCCAACCAAACGAAGAATGGGATGCGGCGATGCGCGATTTTATCGCGAAAATCCTGGATTCGTCGCCACGAAATAAATTCCTTCCGGTTTTCCTCCCGGTTGCGCAGGAGATTGCGCGTCTGGGAGCGATCAATTCGCTCACGCAAACGCTGCTCAAGCTGACATCGCCGGGCGTGCCCGACATTTATCAGGGTAACGAGATTTTGGATTACAGTCTGGTCGATCCTGACAATCGGCGTCCGGTCGATTACAAACGGCGTCGCGAACTGCTCGAAGCATTGCCTGCGGCGACTCCCGACGAACTGATACGGAGCTGGCCGGATAGCCGCATCAAAATGTTTTTAACCCAGCGAGCTCTGCAATTCCGACGCGAACATGCCGATCTTTTCCACCGTGGGGAATATTTGCCGCTTGGCGCGAACGGAACATTTGCGGAGTGCTGCGTCAGTTTCGTCCGCGAATTGGCAGGCAGATGGATCGTTGTCGTCGCGCCGCGTCTGTCCTCGCGCATCGGTTTTCCGCCGACTGGTGAGCGGTGGAAAGACACCACAATCGAATTTCCCGAAACGCTTTCGCTCGATGGCGCGCACGATCTCTTTACCTGTCGTCCGATTCATCACCACGGCCGACGCGTCTCAGTGGGCGACGCATTATCGACCTTGCCCTTTGCGATGATTACGAATCTGTAGCGGCGGTCTGTGACCGTCGCTCGAATTTGATCACTTAACGTGCGATATGCCTGAACGTCTTCGAAGACTGGATTACACGTTTCAGCGGCTGCCGATTTATTTCGTCACGGCATGTACTCATCAACGTCAGAAGATTTTGAACAACGCTGATATTCACGCGCGTCTTGCTCAGTTCGGAAAAGAAGCCCCAGAGCACGGGCATGGCTGGGCGCATACGTCCTGATGCCCAACCATTTCCATGCATTTGTTGTGATAGACGATCAACGGCTGGACCTCTCCGCTTGGATGAGGTCCTTGAAGAATACTTTGTCAAAAGTTCTACGCACGTACAACATCTCATCACCTCATTGGCAAAAAGGGTTCTTTGATCGCATTTTGCGCAGTGGGGAGTCTTACTCGCAGAAATGGGATTACGTTCGTGAGAATCCGGTGCGCGCCGGATTGGTGAAGGACTGGAAAGAATGGCCATTGCTCGGAGAAATCTTTGATCTGGAGTTCAGAGATGATCGCTTTTGAAGAATTAATGCGACGGTCACAGACCGCCGCTACAGGGAAATGCGAAATTAGTGGCGCTCGACGCTCTCGAAAAACTCGACAACCCACTGCGAGAAGTTGCTAAGATTTGTCAGCAAGTCCGCGCCGAACCCCGCAAAGGTGATTTGTCGCGAGGCAAGAATCAGCATCACGCTGAGCAACAGCAGGTTCATCAAATAGATGACCACGAGCGAGAAGAATGTGCCTTGATCGCTCAGGTCGGTCTGGTTTTTCGGGATCATCCAGCAGGTGAACGTGAAATAGAACGCCCAGGTGGCGCCGATCACGGCATACAGCAGGCGCCCATACGGCTGCACATTCATACAGAGGCTAAGCACGCCATACGTGGCGATCGCCAGAATGCTGTAGAGTGGAAAAAAATAAGGCGTCAGCGCGATCCAGAAATTTGTCTTGTTCGTGACGACGTGTCCGCCGTCGCGACCAACGCGAAACCGACTGATACGTCCTCCCATTAACAGAACCCACAGGGCGTGGGTGAGTTCGTGTCCGAAGACGTAGATTACGATTGGGCGAGGCAAGCCGAGGAATGCGATCAGCCAGAGAACTGCGCCCAACGAGAAGAACCAAAACTCCTCGCCGGCCCAAAGCTGTTGCGTCACGGTCGCGCGCGCAAAGACAGTGAAAAATGTCTGACTAAGAATTGCACAGACCGGCAGCAGAAAAATCGCAAAAACAAACTTTACCCAGCGTGTGGGGACCATGAGCGGATCGGACGTGGGAATGAATCGTGTAGCCCGCGCGACGCTTCGGACGACCTTTCTGCCACGGTTCGGTCTACGCTTTTTGTTTCCCGGTCTTCGCTTGGTCGTAGCCAAAATTATCCGGAGATTACGCACATGTACGTGGATAATAGCAAGACGGAACCGCGCGGATTTTTCGGGCCACGAGCATGACGCTGCTCATAATATCATTTCGCATGCCGAATAAAGATTGTTTCGGCGGGGCCGCCGAAACAATCAGGCCAGCTGCCTGGTGCTCCTTGATATTACAGAATCACGCCCGGCCCATGTAGGCGCCGCTGCGGGTGTCGATCTTGATGTTTTCGCCTTCTTTGATGAAGAGCGGGACGTTGATTGTTTTTCCCGTCTCGAGCAGGGCCGGTTTCGTAACATTGCTCGCGGTGTCGCCGCGCAGGCCTTCCGGTGATTCAACGACCTTCAAACTGACGGAGGCAGGCAACTCAACCTCCACCGGTTTGCCCCCAGCGTAGAGAACCTGCACGGAAAGATTTTCCACCAGATAATCTTTGGCGTCGCCAATCAGATTTTCCTGCAACGTGATTGTGTCGTACGTCTCTGGGTCCATGAAATGATATCCGTTGCGATCCTCGTAACTGAATTCAAGGTTCTTTCGCTCAATTTCGACCAGCTCCACCTTGTCCGTCGAGCCGAAGCGGACATCGGCGCTCTTGCCGGTGTTAATGTAGCGGATGATCGCCTGGACGAACGCACGCAAATTTCCGGGCGTGCGATGATGGACCTCCAGCACAATAGCTGCGTTACCGTTGTACTTAATCGCCATTCCTTTGCGAAGATCGTTTGCCGCGGGCATGGGAAGAGAAGTGATAAGTGGATAAGTGATTAGTGAAAAGAGGCGGACTCTTGCACGCGGAGGGGGGTAACGCAACTGTGTCGGCTAGCGCACTGACGGTCCTGCCTGCCGCGCCGAAGCACAGCAAAGGCGGGAGCGAGTCGAACAGGCGTCACGTCGACGAATTCGACTTTCGGACGAAGCCGTCCTGTGGCGGAACGGACGGACTCGTCCCGTAGCGGCGTGTGGCCTTTCGGCGACTCGCCGAATCGTTCAGAACTCGACTGCTTTAAGCAGTCAAGTTTCCCTGCGTCATTTGATGCTGGCGGAGCCTGCTCTGAGCGCAGCCGAGGGGGGTGTCTTGCCGCAACGATCTTTTCTCGTGCCGTGCGCTACCCAGACCGTTGCTCCATCGGCTATAGTAACTTCAAGCGCGTGAGGTCTTGCGAATCGACGATGCCCACGGGCACGTTATTGTCATCGACCACAACCAGGTCGTCAATGCGATGGCGTTCGAGCAAATTCAGAACTTCAACTGCGAGTTTGTCTTTGTGCACCGTGACTGGGTTCAGCGTCATCAAATCTGCCACTAACCGTTCGCCGATCTTTGAATCGGATTGAAAATGCCGCACGAAATCGCCGTGTGTGAAAATTCCCTGTAACTGTCGATCTTCGCCCGCCACGAGAGCAGCACCGGCCCGGACACTGGTCATTGCTTTGAGCACGTCGCGTATCGGCGTATCGGTTGAAACGATGGCCATCGCTTCCGGCGGTCGCATGATTTGGTGCACACGCATCAGGAGACTTCGGCCGATCAGCCCGGCGGGATGAAACTTTGCAAAATCTTCCTTGTTAAACCCACGCGCCTCGAGCAACACCATCGCCAGCGCGTCGCCCAGGGCCAACATCACCGTAGTGCTCGAAGTCGGAGCGAGATTCAGCGGACAGGCTTCCTGTTCGATGTTTACATCGAGAAGCAGATGCGCATTTTGGGCGAGGGTCGATTTTGGATCGCCGCATATGGCGATGATCCTGACTTGGAACCGGGCGATTGCGGGCAGGATTCGGAGCAATTCCTCCGTCTCGCCACTCGCGCTCAAGGCAAGCACGACGTCGCCATCGGCGATCATGCCAAGATCGCCATGCAAAGCGTTTGAGGAATCGAGCACGACGGCCGGCGATCCTGTGCTGGTGAGGGTGGCGGCAATTTTTGCGCCGATATGTCCGGACTTGCCCACTCCCACCACGACCACTTTGCCGCGCGCATCGATCGCGTCTTTGATAAGTTCGACGGCACGGGAAAAATTTTGGCTCAACCGGTCGCGGAGCCGCTTAAGCTCAAAAATTTCTATATCCAGGACACGTGCGGCCTTTTCAAGGTAGTCCATCGAAGTATATAATGTGGGCAGGCGTTGTGACGGGCAAGAAACTTGCACGCACTCGCAAGAAAGGAAAAACATGAAAATATTAATGATCGCAATCCTCGCTGCGCTGGCTGCAAGCGCTTCGGCGCAAACATTCAGGGCGCCGATCGGGCCGCAAAAACCGGTGAGAGCAATGCCCACGCCGCCGCCGATTTCAGAACGCGCTGCGGTGCAGGGGGTGGTTCCGCGAGCATTTAGCGACGGCCGTAACCCGTTCCAAATGCTCAATCCGTGGGCGCCCGCCCGATACGGCACCTGGGTGGACAGCACGTCGTTCGACCCGAACGTCCCGGGAAAATGGAAGGGTATTAAGCTCTTCGAAATCCTCTTTTGATAAATTGGAAGCGCAGACGTTTGAATGAAGTGTAGTGCCGCGTCTCCTCACGCGCAGTTTTTCTGTCACTCCGACCGAAGTGGAGGAATCTGTTACTGTTAAAAGAGGAACAGCGATCCCGCAGCAGCGGGAGACTCCGCTCGACATGACGGGAACGGCACTCCCGATTGTCGCCTGTTATTGCGCAACGTTCCTGAAACCGGAGATGCTGCACATCTACCGGCAAATAATCGCGCTCGCGCGCGTCTCGCCTGTTGTCATCGCTCAAAAACGCGAAAATTCGGGCTGCTTTCCATTCGATAAGATCGACATCGCCCCAAAACCGGCGCTGCATTTTCTGCGCCGCTTTTGGTCTCGCCAACTGCGCGATAAGCCATGGCAACTTTCGTCCGGAGAACTACGTGCGTTAATGAACGTCCTGGAAAAAAGGAACGCTCAGCTTTTGCACATTTACTTCGGCCAAATCGCGGTGCATCTCCTTCCGCTAATTCACGCATGGGAAAATCCTTCGATTGTTTCCTTTCACGGCGCGGATGTGATGGTGGACATGAACAAGCCTGCGTATCGAGAGGCCACCACGCAGATGCTCGAAGGGGTAAAGCTCGTTCTCGTTCGCTCCGAATCGTTGCGGCGCGCGGTTGTCGATCTTGGTTGCGACGAAAAAAAGATCGAAGTTCAGCGAACCGGCATTCCACTCTACGAATTTCCATTTCGCGAACGTAACTTTGTCGCCGCGGCGACCGAATGGCGCTTCGTGCAGGCATGTCGCTTAATCGACAAGAAAGGTCTGCCGGTCACGCTCCGCGCCTTCGCGAGTTTCTTGAGACAATATCCAAACGCGACGCTAACCATCGCCGGAGAGGGGCCATTGCTCAGTCAACTTCAAAATTTGGCGCGCGAGCTGAAGATCGATGGTCGTGTTTTGTTTACCGGTTTCATTTCACAGGAGCAGCTGCGCGACATTTATTATGCGTCGCACATTTTCCTGCACCCGAGTGAGACAGGCCCTGACGGAAATCAGGAGGGGATTCCAAATTCAATGCTCGAAGCGATGGCGAGCGGGCTACCGGTCTTCGCGACTCAGCATGGCGGAATCCCAGAAGCAATCGAGAACGGCGTGAGCGGCGTGCTGGTGCGCGAGCGCAGTGCTGATGAACTAGCGCGCGCCTTGCTCAACGCAGTGCAAGATCCCGGTTTTCTCTCGCGGGTCGCACGGGCAGGCGCGGAGGTCGTTCGAGAAAGGTTCGATCTGGGCGCTCAAGCGCGACGCTTAGAAGATATTTACCTCGGAATGATGTTGTAGAGGCGTTTGTGTCAAACGCCTGATCAACCGCGAAAGCCTTCTGAGTCAATCGCTCGGCGCTCGACACAAGCGCCCCCACAACGGCAGCTCTATGGATCGCTTGCGACCATTTGCGGCGCAGGTTTGCTCAGGTCCACCTGATCGCTCACCTTTTGGATTTTTGAATCTTGCTGTTTCAGACGGGCGACAACAGTCTCCATCTCTTTCTTGAGCTCGCTGATCGTCGCTTTCTGGTTCTGCATCTTACGGGCCTGTTCTTCCATTTTGCGGTGGTCTTTGAGGAACTCGTTGAGCAGGATCGCGCTGACTGCCTCGTAACGCGCGGTTTCGGGCTTCCCGCCTGCATCGCGGAACACCAGGTCGGGGCTTACTTTTTGCCGAGCTTTAAAATTCTCGCCCCATCGCAATGACGAAAAGGAGTGTGCGATTGCAACGGGAACGCAAGCGAGACGCATGCGTTACTCCAATGTAGCTTGCGAATTAATGATGGCTGCCTGTTATAGCCCGGCGTTGACGGCGGCGGTCGGCCCATTGCGAGGCAGGGAGAGGCGGTTCGGCCCTCTGCCGCGCCGTAGCGCAGCGAAGGCGGGTGAACCGCCCCTATCTCTGCGATCGCGTTACGAATTATTTATTCGAGACCGTTCGCGGTGCTGCCTTGTTCAGTTCCACCTGGGCGCTCACCTTTTGGATTTGCGCGGCCTGCTCTTTGAACTGGGCCGTGAGAATCTCTATTTGTTTCCGTTGCTGCGCGACCGTTGCTTGCAACTTCTCAACTTTGAGATTGAGCATGGCTTGCTCAGCGCCTTGCGGAACGTAGGGCTGGGCGGCGGGTTGGGAAGAAAATCCACCCGGGTCGGGTCCATCGACGGTGAACGTGCCCAACCTTCCATCGGAATCGACGAGCACGATAGCTGCCGTCCCGGCGGAAACCGGCGCACCGAAGATGTTGTCGATAAAGCACCTGTCACTTACCTGGCCAAAAACACTGTGAACACCAGAGTGGCGGCCGATGATGATGTTGTTATCGACGGTGGTGAGACTGGCTCCGGCTTCGCGGCCGATGCCGATGTGGTTGGAACCCTCGGCGTTGTTCCTGAGCGCTCCCCGACCGAAGGCTTGGTTGTCGGAACCGGATGTGTTGAACCGGCACGCGGCGGCACCGACAGCGGTGTTGCTGCTGCCGTCGACATTGGTTAAGAGCGCAAACAAGCCGGTGGCCGTGTTGTCGCCGCCGATGGTGTTGTTGGTGAGCGCTTGATCACCTGTCGCCGTGTTCTCGCTGCCGGTGCTGTTTTGAAAGAGGGCAGCAAAACCAGTGGCTGTGTTGAGGCTGGCGGTGTTGCGGTAGAGCGCAGCGTAACCGTTGGCCGTGTTGGAGGTGCCGCTAATGTTGTTCGCGAGTGAGTAGGCGCCAGTGGCGCTATTGAAAAACCCGCTGGTGTTGCTAAAGAGCGAATAAACGCCAGTGGCGGTGTTGAAGCCGCCATTAATATCGCCATTCAAGGCTCGGAGACCCGTCGCCGTATTTTGGTTGCCGGTCGTGAGGTGGTTAAGCGCCTCGAAACCAGTTCCGGTGTTCCAGACCCCAGTGGTGCGGCTTACGAGGACACCAATGCCTTCCCCATTGTTGGAGCCGGGTATGTTACCGTCCGTGTCGGGACCCACCGCTTGCGCCATCGGCGCAAGCCCAAAGCAGGCGAGCAGTAGCGGGATGAGAAATCCTGCTGCGGCGGGACTCATGAATTTCTGCTGGGTGTCAAATGTCGCGATTGTTTTTGAGGTTATCTTTTTCATAAACGTTAATTCTGACGATTGATTTTTGATTTTTTCAGTATCGCGACATCGCGCGACACGGGCGGATTTTGCCGGATTTCCCATTTTTTTGTCAATACGCAGAATTGCGTACGAATCCTCTTGCCGAGTGCCACGGTTTCCCCTTAAAAAGGGGCAACAAAATTCATTCCATGTCGAAGCCTGATCCCTGGAGCCTGGAGGCATTGACTTCGTTAAAACTGACCCCGCGCGAAGTCGAGGTCCTCTTCTGGATTTCAGAGGGCAAAAGCAACCAGGACATCGGCGTCATTCTCGGCGCAGGCACTCGCACCATCTGCAAGCACGTCGAACACATTTTGAGCAAGCTCAATGTCGAAAACCGCACCGCCGCTGCGGTAGTCGCGCTCGAAAAATGCCCCATCGCACTGCGATCTGGAACCAAATGGGGGCAGCCTCAGACTATGATCGTTGCTTTGATCGCGCAGCAGCTCGCTGACTTCTGGCCAGATAGTTGCGAAATTTATAGCGCGATCACGGCTTTGATCGCGTGACGCGGATGCTTTTTTGGGCCCACCAAACACACGAAAGGACACAAAAATTTCAGAGACAACATCCGGTACTAAGGCCTTTCTCTGGTTCGTGTGATTTGCGGCTGAGGAGAGATCGCCGTTACAATCGCGCGAAGAAGGTCGCCAACTGCGAGCGCACCGCTTGAAAAGAAAGCCGCTCCTGCGCGCGTTCTTGCGATTCGGCCATAATCGCGGCGCGCGCATCGGCATTTTTCAATAACTCGAGCGCGATCGAAGCGATTTGGTCGATTGTCTTTCCTTCGCCGCAAGTTTTTGAGAATGCGATTCGTTCAATCGCGCCATCTCCACCAACGCAAACAGTCCGGCAGAGAAGCGTGTCGCCTGCAACCTGGCCGGGCACGTGGCTGCGGTCCAGTTGCAAAACAAGCTTATATCGGGCTACGATGCGCAGATAATCCGGATACGATTTTTCTTCCTCAATGATCCGGAATTTTTCTTCGGGAAATTTTAGCTCCCAAAGCAATCGTCGCGCTTTGTATCCATCCAGATTGACGACAGTGACTGGTTCACCGGTCGCTTCACAAAGCTGTCGCGCGACCAGCAAAGCCGCGAAATGATTGCGTGAAGGCACATCAAATTCGCGTGTGCCGACAAAAATCCCTCCTTGTTCGTCAGGCGGGACAGAAAAGTTCCATTGTCGATCTTCGACCGGATAAGGCGTGGGAATAAAAGCGGTCGTGACGGGATCGTGTTTCCAACGGACGCGCTGGTAGATTTCCGCAGCTTCCGGTGTGGTGGCGATGCATCCATCGGCTTGCGCCAGAATGGCGATGAAGCGCGATAACTTTCCGCGATCGCATAACTGTTGCGCGATTTGGTGCAGGCCGGTCTCCTTCAGGGAAACAGCGACGGTCCGTTCTTGCTTCCGGAGTTCGC
>WNFX01006381.1_pt1 | contig 11221 bp, 10 predicted proteins | sample 5400111 | NCBI WGS metagenome assembly WNFX01 (sample SAMN13153363, study PRJNA577476) | soil metagenome | isolation source: 40 cm soil or saprolite under grassland replicate 1 | place: USA:California | collected 2016-06-15
GTTGCGCCTGATAGTAGAGACATCCGGGTTTCTGGCGGGAGAGAGGCGTCATCTTCTTGTTGATTTCCAGAATTTTCTCCTCCTGACCCTCTTTTGCCGTCCAGATTGCTGCAACAACGTATGCCATAGTGGGTTAAGCTCCTTTCTTTCCGATGCGATTACGTAGTATTCCAATGCCCTCGATCTCCATTTCTACGACATCGCCCTCTTTCAACTGGCGATCCAGTTCCAGACCGGACCCACCAGCCGCCGTACCCGACCCGAAAACATCGCCTGGATAGAGCGTCTGCGCCTGCGACGCATACCAAATCAAGTCGGCAAACGTATGATGCATATGCGCCGAAGTATCCTCACCCCACACTTCGCCATTGACGCGCACACGCATGCGCACGTTGGACGGGTCCAGTTCATCAGCCGTCACGATGCAGGGGCCAAGCACATTCGAGCCATCCCAATCCTTTGCCTTGGCAGGTCCCATCCCAATTGGCAATTCGAGCGTCTGCACATCACGCGCCGATACATCGTTCCAGATCGTATATCCAAAAACATAGCTCAGGGCATCCTCCTTTGCAATATCCTTGCCCTTTCGACCAATAATGGCCGCAAGCTCAAGCTCGTGGTCAAGCCGATCTGTGTAGGAGGGCCAGGAAATCTCCTCATCCGGCCCAATGACGGTATCTGGCATGCCTTTGTAATAAGCAGGAACCTCGTACCACTCCTTTGGAATGGGCCGCCCCAGCCGGGTCAAAGCGTTGTGGAGATGTCCTTCAAAGGTGAGGAAGTCCCGCAATGAGCGCGGGCGCAGTGGCGCAAGCAAACGCGCATCCTCAACAGGGATCTGTTCCCCAACAGGTGCTCCCGCTTCGATGAAGGCCATCATGTCGCCATCGAAGCCCACATCAATGACCCTCCCGTTCTCCAGCGTGCCTACACGCGGTTTCTGATTGCTCGCAACATACGTCACAAGTTTCATCGTATGTGTTCCTCTCTAGCTGCCCTTTTCACTGCGCGAATGATCTTCGCATAGCAGCCGCAACGGCAAAGATTTCCTCCGAGCGTAACCTTGATCTCCTCATCCGAAGGCGCGGGATTCTCTTCGAGGAAGCTTTTAGCTGTCAAAATCATTCCTGGCGTGCAATAGCCACACTGGAAGGCGTGTTCTTCCTCAAAAGCGCGTTGGACCGCGTGATCGACGCCCAATCCCTCTACCGTCGTGATTTCACATCCTTGTGCAAGCGGGGCCAGGAAAATGCAGCTCGAGATGGGTTCCCCATTGACCAGCACTGTGCAGACCCCGCATATGCCGATGCCGCAGGTTGCCCGCACACTTGTGAAGTGCAGTTCGCTCCGGAGTACTTCAAGCAGCATTTCGTCCGCCCGCGCTTCAACTTCTGTCGGAGCCCCGTTCAGCTTGAAGTGAATGTTCATGAGTGGTCTCCCTTTTCCCGCTCTCGCGCATCGATTGCCTGCAAAACCACCTCGGCCGATAAAGGCAGGTCGGTAAGATGTATCCCGAGCGAGTATAATGCATTGCCAATTGCAGGAGGCACAGGCGGTAGGGCTGTTTCACCCAGACCATGTACCTCGGCTCCCTCTCGCTCAAGCAGATCAGAAGTAAAGGATTCGGGCAGATCTCCCGCCGCCGGAATATTATAATCCGAGAGATTGGCATTTGTGGGCTGGCCCTCCTCAAAGGTGATCTCCTCGAAAAGTGTTGTGCCGAGACCCATAATCATTGAGCCTTCATTTTGCAGTTCCGCGCCTGGGCGATTCACGATATGCCCTGCATAAATGGCGGCATGGAGCTTGAGGACCTGAAACTTTCCTGTTTCTTCATCAACACGCACCTCTGCTGCGGCAGCGCCTTGATGCCAGTGAGTTGAGGTAACGCCCTGGCCGGTATCGGGATCAAGACCGCCTGTATTGACACACTCGCCATAGCCCAATTCGCCTTTCCTCTTCAGATCGCGCACTGCCTCTACAAGAGCGCGGCCCATCATATAGGTCGAGCGACTTGAGGTGGTGCGTGTATCATAGGGAACAATGTCCGTATCAGGCTCAGGATAATGTACCTTTTCCGGCTCTACGCCAAGCAGTTCTGCGGCCATCTTCCGAATAGAAAGCCATGCTCCCTGCCCCATCTCTGCAGTGGCACAATGAACGGCATAGCTCCCATCCTCATTGGCCTCGACCACGATCGAGGCGCGGCTCGGCGTCTGCATGCCCTTCATCAGCACACACAGTCCCTTGCCCTGCTTATGCTCCGCCCAACCAATCTCCTCTGCAACGGCATGCAGACACTCGATGAAGTGGACGTCGTGCATGATCTCACCCGTACAGAATTGATCGCCATTCACGAGTACATTTTTGAGCCGGATCTCCAGCGGGTCCATCCCCAACTTTGCTGCGAGCAGGTCCATCGTACGCTCCGAAGCCCAGACCGCCTGCATCGCTCCATACCCACGATAAGCTCCGTTTGGTGGAAGGTTCGTATAGATACAATGGGAATCGACCCAGACGTGCGGAATACGATATGATCCAACGGCAGCATACCCCATCTTTTGAGCAACGCCCGGCCCGCAATCCGCATACGCGCCCGTATCGACCCAGCAGACAACCCTCTTTGCAACCAGGGTGCCATCGGCACGCGCCCCAAGCTTCACCTGTATCGTTGCCGGATGCCGGTTCAGTGTCAGCCATTCCTCGTAACGGCTGAGTACGATTTTCACCGGACGCTTCGCCTTACGCGCAAGGCAGGCGGCAATCGCCTCGGTGCGCACAAACGTCTTTGCTCCAAAGGCGCCGCCCATGGGAGGGGAAATAATACGAATCTGGCTCTCAGGGAGGTGAAAAATACCAGCCAGGTCCATGCGCAGGTTAAAGGGGGTTTGCGTGCCCGTCCAGACTTCGAGACGATCACCCACCCAACGGGCTACTGAAGCATGCGGTTCCATCGGAACATGTTGCGCGCTCGGCGTTCGATATGTTTCCTCAACCACTACCTCCGCCTGCTCGAAGCCCTCATCCATGTCACCATGCCGAATGCGAAAACGATGGCAGATATTGGTGCCCTCTTGTGGACGTATGCCGAAATAGGCGGCATCGTTGTCCGAAATGGCATGGTGTTCGTGTACAAGCGGAGCGCCTTCCGCTACCGCCTCGACAGCATCGAACACGCCCGGCAATGGCTCGTACTCCACCTCAATCAGGTCCAGCGCTTCATCAGCCTCGCGTTTCGTCGGTGCGCCAACGGCAGCTACCGGATCACCCACAAAGCGCACGCGCTCTGCGGCCAGCACCGTCTGATCCTTAATCTGACAGCCATAGCTACCAAGCTCACGAATGTCATCCGGCGTCAGCACAACGACCGATTCGGGCACAGACGAGGCATCAACCCGTAGCACCCGCGCATGCGGGTACGTTGAACGGAGAATGCTCGCATACAGCATGCCATCAAGCTCGACATCCTGCGCGTAGCGAATAGCCCCGGTGACACGCGGATTACTCATGACATCATCTCCTCCAGGGTGCGGCGGACCTCCACAGCAATGATCCGCCGCCGATATTCGGCTGAACCACGCGAATCGGAGAGAGGCTCGATGGCATCCCCGTAACGCTGGCCGATCTCAAGCGCCAGCTTTTGAGCGCTGCCGGCAGGCTCGTTATCAGCCAGAGCGCAAATTTCTGGAAAATACTGCGGCTTCTCAGCCACCGCGCCAACCACGACCCGCAGCTTTCCGTCAACTCGCGCAGCAGCGACTGCGACGCATGGCCGGTCTTCGCTTGAGCGCGAACGGAACTTGCGATAGACTGCGCGTTCCCTGTTACGTGGAATGCGTACCTCGACGATAAGCTCGTCAGGGCGCAGTGAGGTTTCGTAGTAGCCCGTAATCAGTTGCTCGACCGGTATCTCTCGCTCTCTCCCTTTCTCGCTTCGAGCAACCACTCTGACATCCAGAGCTTGCAACAGTGTAGGCGGGTCCGAAGCGTAGTCCGCGTCGGCAAGCACACCTCCTACAGTGGCCTGATTGCGTACACGGGGGCTTGCCACAAGCTGGAAAGTAGCGGCAAGCACGGGCCAATCCCGGCGAATAAGAGGAGAGCGTTCCACCGCCCGATGCGTTGTCATGGCCCCAATGCGCAGGAGCGAGCCTTCATTCTGGTCTGCCTCAATGAAAGCGAGTTCAGAAACGTTGCGCAGCGAGAGCAGCGTCTGAGGCTGCATGATCCTCTGATTCATTACAATACCAATGAAAGTCCCGCCGGCAACCACCGTCGCTTCGTCACCAAACTGTGCGCGCAAGGCCAGGGCATCCTCAAGCGAGGTCGGAGCTAACCATTGCGGAACATTTCGACTCATCGCGTTCTTCTCTCTAGCTCACAACGTCGTGACAGGTCGAGATTGCAACAGGTAAATGTTTCCATTTTCCATGCCCCACTCGATATCCTGGGGCTTTCCAAAGTACGCTTCCAACTTGCGCCCAAGCTCCACAAGCTGGCGTATCTCTTCGGGTTCGAGTACGCGCGTATTCACAATGTGTTCGCGCTTGATATTCCCCGCGCGATCTACCACATAATGATCAGGAGTCACCTCACCCGAGACAACCTGCTCGCCTAAGCCGAAGACCGACTCGATGACCATCCGGTCGCGCCTGCGGCTGACAGGGTCAGCCGTGAAAATGACGCCGGACTTGACCGGGTCGAGCATCTTTTGCACAACCACGGCCATACCCAAATCGCTGAGCGAGCCTTTCCGGGCGCGGTAAAAAAGCGCCCGCTCGCTAAAGAACGAAGCCCAGCAATCGACGACGCGCGTGCATACATCATCCCCGCCGGTAACATTGAGGTAGGTCTCTTGCTGGCCCGCGTAACTCGCAGCCTCCGAATCCTCAGCGCAGGCGGACGAGCGGACGGCCACCTTTCCACCCAGGCGTTGGTAGCAGGAAATGATGACCTCGCTTGGGGGATGAGACTGGCGCACCAGTGCCTGCGCTCCCTCAGCATTTTGAGCCTGTGCCAGTTGGTGCAGTTGCCCAGCATCCACCGACAGTTCAAGCACATAAGCAGGGATCACGAAGCCAGGGGGAACGGGTAGACCCTGAGCCGTCATATTCGCAAGGCTTGCACCCTTGCCACCGGCGAGACGAACATCCTTGCATGCTTCTTCTGTAAACCAGACTACGCTGTTATTCATCAATTATCCCCACCGCTCGTACAGGTGCAGCCGTCATACCAATCCACTTAATCGGAAAAACAGACAACTTGAAACCATGAGGCGGGAGTTGATCCAGGTTGGTCAGGTTTTCGATGTGCCAGTAGTCCTCGTCCATCATTACCAGGTGCGCTTCCCAGAAATGCTTCTGCTCAAACATGGCCCAGACCGGGGGATCAAACGTAACGGCGTCGGTGCCCATCATACGCACGCCCTTTGAGATCAGGTAGCGGGTTGCCTCGGCGGTCATCCCGCAGTGATCGGTCAGGTAGCGTTTCTCAGTATTGTAGGCGGATGCCCCCGTCTGAATGAGAACGATATCGCGCTCCTTCAGGGTGTAGTCTATTTTCTTTAGGGCTTCATCGACGTCTTCGACAAAGATGCGCGAACCAAATGGCTTGTGGCGAAAGTCAAGCACGACCCCATCAGAGTAGCAGTACTCAAGTGGAATGCCTTCGGGACCTGGCGCCTCCGGGCCGCGGATGTGTTTAACCGCATCGCAGTGCGTTCCGACATGATCGCCCGCGATGTAGAGGTATGACGCCGTGAGCCACTTCGCGCCATAAGCGGCCGCACCGATACGCTCGGCAAATTCCGTCCAGCTCTCGTACATCAGCATCGTCGGCGGCTGGATTTGCGGGAAGGTCAGCATATCGCGATGCACAGGCATCGAGAGATCAACCAGACGAGTCACGAGAATCTCCTTTCATAATCAACTCGCCGAAGTATTCAACGTGTTTGCGTATAAGTAAACCCGCCTTCTCCGCGTCTCGCTCAGCGATCGCCTCAAGTATGGGTCGGTGCATTTCGGCAAGTTCGTCTCCGCTTATACCAACTTTCAGCACACTGATCAAGGTGCGTGCCTCGATACGCAATGATCTCCACATTTCTTGCAAGACCCGGTTGCACGAGGCTTCGACAATGAGGCGATGGAACTCGACATCATGCTTCACCTGCTCGTAAAGGTCGCCCTTTTCAGCAGCCGCGTGCATTGCTCTCAGTTCGGCCTCAAGAGCCTCGACATTTTCGAGGCGCAGCGCAGCCGCTCGAGCCGCGACTTCCTCGAGCGCGGCCCGCACGGGATAAATCTCTGTCAGTTCTGACTTCGTAACGGCTCGCACATGTGTTCCCCGGTAAGGTTCCGACTCAACGAAGCCAAGCGCTTCCAGTTCGCGCAGGGCTTCACGCACAGGAGCCTGGCTGATCTCAAACTCCTGCGCGATATGCATCTCCACAAGCCGGTCTCCCGGTTTGTACTCTCCATCAAGGATGCGTTTGAGCAAGATCTCTTTAACCTGATCGTGCAAGGCCGTCCGGTTTACATTCACGACAGAATCTCAACGACACCGGTAGAGCCATTGACACGGATACGATCACCCGTTTTGATACGCTCTGTCGCATTGGATGTGCCAACGACGGCTGGGATACTAAACTCGCGCGAGACGACTGCTGGATGTGAAGTGACACCGCCCGCATCAGTCACCAGTCCTACAATCTTGGTGAACAATACAACCCAGGCGGGATTGGTCATCCGGCAGACCAGAATTTCGCCCTCTTTGACCTGGTTGAACTCCTCGAGCGAGGAAACATGACGTGCTGGCCCCTCGATCACACCGGGCGAAGCCGCAAGTCCCTTTATCTCTCCCGTTTTATGGGGTGGTTCACGATAAAACTTCTCCGGAAAACCCCAGAGCGAGTTGTATGGGAAATCCAACGCGGTCTGCGTTGCCGTACCAACCCATTCACGCGGGCGAATGCGATAGGCCTCCTCGTGTTCATCTCGCCTCTCCGAGACAAGTGTACGAGCATCAAACGCGCCAGGATTCGCCATCAGCACACGCAGTTCGTTGTAGCGCAGGAACATCACATCTTCAGGATCATGCAGCACACCAGACTCAACAAATTTCTTGCCGATAGCAATCAGCACAATGCGCAGTCGCGCGTTCGTTCCCTGGTCGATGTAGAAGTGGTGATCAGGAGTCAGCGGATTCATACGCAGCGACAGGTCGAGCGCAATTTGCAGTTTGTCCCGGCCCTCGCCAGCTGGCACATCATCCATCAGCTCATGAATAGCTCTGTCAAGGTCTTCTTTGACAGCATTGATGGTCTTGAGATAGTCGTAATCGGTCTCTAAATAGCCATGAACCATTTCAATCAGTGGAACCGGGTTTTCCTTCCACGTAGGGTAGGCAAACTCATGCGACCAGATCGCTTTGTATCCAAATTCCTGCTGGTACTGATCAATCCGCTCAGCAATCAGCCGGCGTCCCCGTTCAGAACCCTGCAAGCTGCGCAGCACATCTCCGGCCGTCTCGCCTTTGAAAGCCTGCATCAGTTCAGGTTCGCTCTTGATCTCTTCTTTGATTCGCCATAGCGCCTCTATTGAGTCCCAGTTGCGGTCTTCGACAGAGCTTTGCATGCGACCCATCAGGCTGGGATCTACCTGGCCCTTCACTTCTTGAATCACCGCGTTCAGATTGAGCGTGGACGAGAACTGGGCAAAGTTCAGCATCCAGTGAATCTTCCAGTGGCGGTCATGAATATCAATGGCGTCCTCGAGCAAAACAGCTAGCTCGACAAGGCTCGTGTGTTCCTTGTCATAGTTGTCAAGATAAGCAAAATTGCGCTCCATCTCCGGACGCAGGCGCTCTCGCCACCAATCCAGGAAGTTAGCGGCGTAATGGGGTAAAACCGCGCCCATATATGCGCCAATTTTTTCTGGATAGGGTGGATCACGTGGAACACGTGGAACATAGCGGCTCTGGTACTCTGTTGCCTCAGCATGCACAGCTGGATCAGCAGGGACAGCGGCAGTATACACATAGCCGTTGATGTTTTTCGCGATCCAGTCACAGGCGAAAGGGGTGCCGAAACGGCGGAACATATGGTCACACGTGAGCCACCAGCCACCGATATCGAAGAACATCGGAGAGACGGGATTTGGAATGTGCAGGTCATCATAGATCCAGAAAAGTTCCCGTTCGCCCTCTTTCCACTCGACAGGAAACTCTTCATCACCATAATAAGTACCGAGGACCTGCGTGCCAGTTGTTGTCATGAGACTTCCTCCTTGAAGAACATAAGAAACGGAATCGGCAGTGACCTACAGTTTACGTAACACCATCAGAATGATAGATTATCGATAATCGAAAGTCAAGACGATAGTAGTGAGAATTACTTTGTACTGGCTACTCTTGTGAAAACGACGTTTTCATTGTGGGTGGTGTAGCCTGTGCTGGCTACGTGCGTCGTGTCACGCACGATGAGATCGCCGATACAATCGGCTAGAACTTGAGGGAGGTTCTAGGAACACCGGCTAACCCGACTCCGAAAGGAAGAAGGAACAATAGCATGCCGAGAAAGCGGGCAAAAAGCCAAAGCGTTGTAGCTTGAGGCTCGCAAGTTCCGTGCAATATGGTGAGGGCAGGATTGCTCAAACCTCAATCACCGAGGATGGAAGCACACGTCCTCTGGCAGAACGCTTGCAGCCAGAGCCTTTCTGTACCTGGGATAAAGTAGCCGTTTTGGGTACCTTCGCGGGAAGGATGGGGACCAATGAGGTCTCATAAAGGTGATGTGTGAGGCACCTACGTTGCGCTCGAGACGTCTCATCGTGACGGAACATGGGATTTCCTAAGGAGGTCGACCTCTACGGAAACGGAGTGCCCATAGTAGTCGTGAGGGTCATGTCTCACCAGGGCGTGGAGGAAAGCTCCATACAAGGCGAAGGGGCATAGGTGGTCAGGCTTCGGCAGCCATGTGGTACGCGAGATGCGGAGAGCCTTCGTGACGCTGAACGCCACTTGCCGCCTTTGGGCGACAAGATTGACCCCTGGAGAGCGAAGTGACACGGAAACGGTCACGCTTCGTTCGGAGAGGGGCGACGGGAAAAGGGCTATCGTACGATGGTACCTCGCCAGTCGCCTACTCAACTTAGAACATCCGTCTATGCAGTTGGAGCTTATGCCAAGAAAAGCGAGAACAGGCAAAGAAAGCACTACGCATGAATATGCAGGTGGATACTTGGACAACCAGACAGAAAGAGAACGTTTTCGCCTTGTCCATAGAAGGAAATGAGGAGAAGGAATACTATAACCAGCAGTATCATCTTCGTTCTGCCAAGATATTCTGTCACGTATATGACACTCACCTTTGGTCCATACGACTTCTCTGGTTTAAGCTGCTCTTTGGTAATCGTGGTGTAACCCACCTAATATGGGAACGGCTCTGATCGGGTTCCCCTGGTTCGGAAGAGGAGGAGAAAATACCGACGAGTCCGGGATCCGCTGCCCAAGCCCTTGATGGGGTCGAGTCTGGTTGAAGTAGACAACAAATGCCTTCAGGAGGCGGTGAAGTTGTTTCTCGCCCAAGATGAAGCAATGATCCAGGCATTCTCGTCTCACGCTTCCCAGAAAGCGTTCACAGATGGCATTCGCTTGTGGAGTCCGGTACGGCGTCCGGAGCACTTTGATGCCACTTGTTGCTGCCACTTGTGCAAAACTCTGGCCAAATTTCCTATCGTTATCTCGGATAAGATATGTTGGTGATTGCCCATACGGAGTCGCTTCCCGCAATTGTTGCGCGACCCAAGGATCAGTAGGAGTTCGAGTCACATTCACGTGGATCACTTTCCGTGACTTCAGCTCAATAATGAAGAAGGCAAAGAGCGGACGGAAGAAGAGATCGGTCACCTGCAAGAAATCGCAGGCCCATACCTCTGCCGCGTGATTGCGTAGGAACACTTTCCAGCTCTGACCCCGTGCCCGTTTTGGGTGAGCCTGCTTCATATATTTCTGAATAGTTCGTTTAGAAACGTGAATGCTCAACTTGAGGAGTTCTCCACGGATACGTTCCGCTCCCCAGAGTCGATTGTGTGTTGCCATTTCTTTGATCAAGCGAATCGTCTCGGGCGAGAGCCTCGGCTTTCTCGAGTGGGCTTTCGATTTGCGCTTCCAGAACAAACGGAAGAGCTCACGATGCCAGTGCAGAAGTGTCTCCGGCTGGACAAGTAAGAGTGCCTGTTTCCAGGTCCGAACCATCCTGGCTAGCAGCACCAGGAGAAGCCGGTCCGTCTTGCGATAGACCGGCCGTTTGATTTGTCGACGGAGAATGATGAGTTGGTGTCGCAACAGCGCGTTTTCCGCTAGCAGTTCAGCCTTGCCTCTGGTCAGGTCGGCAAGCGTGCCCAACACCAGGGAGGTCGTCGGCGGTTTGATCCTACGCAAAACTCGTTCTTGGAGCACATGAAAGCAGAAGCAGACTCGTCGCTTGATCGAGGAAAACACACACAGCACAAATAGAACCTCTTCTTTTTGAAATAGGCGCATGATCAGAGTGTACGTGCATCATGGACCCTATTGATTATAGTCCCATCTCATGTGCTTTGGCAAGAAAGCTTCCATCATGGGGCACAACAGGTCTCTCATTCGAACGGATATCCCAAGTAGCCAGCACAGGCCTGGCTTGGTTGAAGTACTGGATATAGGCACGCAGGACACGATGCAGCTGCTTCTCCTGCAGGATGAGCAAGTGATCCAGACACTCGCGACGCACGCTGCCAAGGAAGCGTTCACAGATGGCATTGGCCCGTGGTGCGTGATAAGGCGTTTTGAGTATCTTGATGCCGCTGCTTGCAGCCACACGCGCGAAACTGGGTCCAAACTTGCTATCACGATCGCAAATGAGATACTTCGGTCCTTGTCCATAAGGGGTTGCCTCTCGCAGTTGTTGTGCTGTCCAGGCATCGGTCGGAGAGCGCGTGACCCCCACATGGATCACTTTGCGCGAGTGCAGGTCGATGAGGAAGAAGGCAAACAGCGAACGGAAGAAGAGATCAGTGATAGGCAGGAAGTCGCAGGCCCAGATCTGCTGGGCCTGCGTATGCAGGAAGGTCTTCCAGGTCTGTCCTCGTGGCCTGCTGGTGCGCACAGCTCTCATGTACTTCTGAATGGTGCGCTTGCAGACGCGGATGCCCAGTTTGAGGAGTTCACCACGAATCCGTTCTGCTCC
>WNFX01012917.1_pt1 | contig 11221 bp, 9 predicted proteins | sample 5400111 | NCBI WGS metagenome assembly WNFX01 (sample SAMN13153363, study PRJNA577476) | soil metagenome | isolation source: 40 cm soil or saprolite under grassland replicate 1 | place: USA:California | collected 2016-06-15
CCGCGTACGACTCCACCAACAGCTCGGCCACCTGCCGCCCCATCTGCATGGTCTGCTTCGACGAGAGGTCGCCCGAGAGCTCGTTGAGCAGGCGAACGAACTGGCCGATGTTGGGCGGGCGGGATACCTGGCCGCGGCCGGCGAGCCAGCGCTCGAGCTTGGCCCGCGTGGGACCTCGCGGAATGGCACCCCGCAGGAAGTCGCGCAACCCGTTCGGGCTCATCGCGAGCTCGTGCGCGATGCGCCGCAACGAAGACCGCGCGGTTTCGCGCGCAATCACGTCCCGCAGCAGGGGCACGGGCAGGGCGGGCAGGCTCACGCGAGCCGCCACCGGCCCGGGGCTCCGCCTGGGACTGGGCGCGCCGGCCCGCCTCAACCGGCACCTGACATACGAGGCCTCTCCGCCATCCTGGAGAACTGCACAAACTGCACAAACTGAACACCGGTAGATATATCCCCTGCCCTCCTCGGGCAAGACCCCGGGAAACAGTTGGCGTCAGGCCACTTCTCCCGCGGATTTGCTTCGGGCCGACCGATATTGGCGCACCAGGTCCTGCACCCAGCGGGGGGGCGCGAGCCGCCGCGCCTCGTACGCCTCCGCCAGCAGCCGGGCGATGTCGCGCCCCAGCTGGCCCGTCTGCTGAGGCGCCAGGTCTCCCGACAACTCGTTCAGCAGACGGACCAGCTGCCCGACGTTGGGCGGCCGTGAGGTGCGGCCTTGATCCGCGAGCCAGCGCTCGAGCTTGGTGCGCGTGGCGCTGCGCGGCGCGGAGCCGTTCAGGAAGTTGCGCAGGCCGTTGGGGCTGATCGACATCTCGCGCGCCGCGCGCCGCAGCGACAGGCGGGCGGTCTCGCGTCCCACGGCATCACGCAGCAGGGGAACGGGAAGGGTGGGGACGCCCCGGCGGCCGGGTTTCACGCGCCGCCCAGTGGACGTGCAGTTTGTGCGGTTCCGCGTGATTTACACAGTGAAACCGTAGCAGGACTTCTGTAAGGTCGCAAGCACCCGGGGCAGCCCGTGGGTTCAGGCCTCCTCGCCGGCCAGGGCGGCGGCGAGCGCACGGATCGTCCCCGGCGCGTTTCCCTCCAGCCGGTTGTTGACCAGGATCAGCGCCTCGATGCGCCGCCGCAAGGCTTCGGCCACGAGACGCAGCAGGTCGTGGCGCACGTCGGGTTGGGGATCCCGGATCCGCTCATAGGGCTCGAACAGCTTGACGGCGTCGGTATAGCGCCGTCCCGGGCGCAACAGCCCGCGCGCCACGGTGAACTCGGCGGGGAATGTCCACGGCAGCTCGAGCTGCTCGCCGATCCCCGGCATTTCATTCCAGGAATTGAACACATGGGCCACGTCGTGGCGTGCCAGCACCGCGCCGTGGACGTCGGTCAACAGCTCCGCGTTGCGCAGCTCCACGGCGTAGCGGAAATCACGCGGCAGCTCTTGCAAGAAGGCGTCGAGCTCTTCCGCCCAGCGCGCGGGCTCGGGCAGGTCCTTCCCCCGCATCGCCTGAAACTCGAACACGAATGCACCGGCGTGGTCCGAGAAGACCCGGCTGTACGGTCCGAGCACCGCTTCTTTGAAGAGCGCGGCATTCAGAAAGTCGGGATTGCGCTGACCGGCGAGGTTGCCCCAGCGCGCGTCCTGGTTGAAGCGCCGGGCGGTGATGCGGTCCCAGACCTTGCTCACGCAGGGAAAGCCGGCAGGGAGCGCCCGCGCGTAGGCCGCGAGGGCCTCTTCGGACGGGGGCTCGTAGAACGCGCTGTCGATCCCCACAGTGCGGAACAGCGGATAGCGCGCGTACTCCTCGAGCCGCCGGGCGGGCTGCGCGCCGCGGTAGGTGCGATGGTACACGTCGCCGGTCCAGCCGTCGTAGGTCCAGGTCGACGTGCCGAACTTGATGGTCGTCGGGATGCGGTTGCCGAGCGCTACGAGGTCGGGGGGCGGCGGCGGAAGCGCGCCGATGTCGTCGAACAGCCCGGGGTGATTGCGGCTGGCCATGGGAAGTCAAAATATACCAATAAGTTATCCATCCAGTAACCACCTTGCGGTGATCTCGATCTTCGGGATATATTCGGGTCCCATTGTCGGTCTGGCCCATGACCCGAACCCCCCATCTCACGAGCGACGGAGCGGCGTGCTGCTGGATTCCGCTGTTCCCGCTGCGCTGCGAGACCGCCCGGCAACCGGAGCTCGCAACGCTCCCGGTGGCGCTGGTGGGGCCCGACGATACGCGCCGGGTGTGGCAGCTGTCGCCGCTCGCCCGGCGCGCCGGCGTGAAGCCGGGGATGACGGTGAGCCAGGCGATCGGGCTTTGTCCCGCGCTCAAGCTGTGCGAGCCCGACCCGGTGCACTACGACGCGCAGTTCTCCCGCCTGCTCGCGGCGCTCGGCCAGGTGAGTCCGGTGATCGAGCCGGCGGAGCTGGGAAGGGCGTACGTGGGGACGGACGGGTTGGAGGGGCTGTACGGTGCGCCCGAGAAGATCGTCGAAGCGATCAAATGCGGAATGCGGAACGCGGAATGCGGAACAGCACAGGAAAGTCCGCTCGCCTGTTCCGCGTTCCCACTTCCGCGTTCCGCGTTTCGGGTGGGGTGGGGCATCGGAAAGTTCGTTTCCTGGGTAGCCGCGACGCGCGCAAAACCCGGAGAAGCGGTGATCGTGCCGGTGGGAGGGGAGGCGAAGTTTCTCGCTTCCCAGCCGCTCGCCGCGCTGCCGCTCGACACCGACACGCATCGTCGCTTGCGTCAGCTCGGCATCAGGACGCTGGGCGCGCTCGCCGCGCTGCCCGAGGAGGCAATCGTGTCGCAGTTCGGCCGCGCCGGCCGGCGGTTGTGGCTCCTCGCGGCTGGGCTGATTGCCGAGCGGGTGGTGGGGCGGGTGGCGCCGGAGCCGATCGTCGCCGCGCTCGCGTTCTTTTCGGCCGTCGGCGAGCGGGAGCTGCTGGTACACGCGCTCGACCGGCTGATCGAGCGCGCGCTGCGCGATCCGCGCCGCAGCGGCTGGCGGGTGCAGGTCGTGCGGGCGCGCGCCGAGCTCGAGCACGGCGCGTCGTGGCTGGTGGAGGCGACGCTCAAGGACCCGTCCGCGGACCGGGAGCGCATCGCGGCGCCGCTCAAGACGCAGCTCGAGCGGTCGCCCCCCGCCGGCGCGGTGGAGCGGCTGGTCGTCGAGTTCACCGCGTTCGCCCCCGGCACCGCGGAGCTGCAGCTGTTCGCCCGCGACGCGCAGGCCGCGGCGCGGGCCGGACGGCGCCGCGCGCTGCGCTCCGCCGCCCAGGAGATCAGGCTCCGGCTCAAGCGATCGTTGCTCTACCACGTCATCGAGGTGCAGCCGTGGTCGCGGCTCCCGGAGCGGCGGTATGCGTTGATCGATTATGAACCGTGAACAAACGCGGAACGCGGAAGGCGGAACGCGGAGCAGAGCGGACAGACTTCGGTCTCTGAATGCGCCCCATCGAGTAGCAGTAGAGCTCGACGCAATGGGTCAGCCTATCGGGATGCGGGATGCAGGATGCGAGATGAGTCGGGCCGTTGAGGCGGTCGGCGAAGTCTGGCGCATCGACGATGAATGGTGGCGACAGTCGATCTCGCGCAGATGTGTCGAAGTGGTATTTGAAGGTGGTGGAAGAGCGGTGCTGTTCGAAGATCTGATCACCGGAGAATGGTGGATGCAGAAGCCCTAGGCGACGTGGGCCGCCGTGCTGTTCCGCGTTCCGCCTTCCGCGTTCCGACTTTCTATGTACATCGAGCTCCACTGCCATTCTGCGTTTTCTTTCCTCGACGGCGCCTCTCTCCCCGAGCAGCTGGCGCTCACCGCATCGCAGCTCGGCTACCCCGCGCTCGCCCTCACCGACCACAACGGGCTGTACGGCTCGATGGCGTTCGCTCAAGGAACCCAGAAGCTCGGCCTGCAGGCCATCACCGGCGCGGAGCTGACCCTGCTCGACGGTGCTCACGTGACGCTGCTCGCCGAGACGCCCGAAGGCTACGCGAATCTCTGCCGGTTGATTACAGAGGCTCATCTCGGCCGTGCGGGCTGCTGGCCGGGGTGCTGCGGCGCGACGGCCCGGCCGCGGCCCGCCGTCTGGCGGAGCGGTGCCGCGCGGTGTTCGGGAGGGAGAACTTCTACGTCGAGCTGCAGCGAAACTACGTCCGGGGAGACCTCGCGCTCACTCGAGCACTGAAAGACGTCGCCGATTCCGTACGACTTAGCGTCGTAGCGTCGGGTAACGTGCACTACCACAAGCGCGAGCGGCACCGGCTGCACGACGTGTTGGTGGCGATCCGGCACCGCACCACGCTCGACGGCTCGCACAACGTGCGCCATGCGAACAGCGAGTTCTTCCTGCGGCCGCCGCAAGAAGTCGAGGAGCTGTTCCGTGACTGTCCCGATGCTGTCGCCAATACCGCCCTGATCGCGGAACGCTGCAGGGCCTTCGATCTGACGCGCGACCTGGGGTACACCTTCCCAGACTTTCGAGGGGCGGACCTCACCCCCGCCCCTCGCGCCCTCGCCGAGCTGTGCCGGGCGAAGCTGGAAGAGCTGTACCCCGCCGGCTCGCCGCACCGTGACGACGCTCTGCGGCGCCTCGAGCAAGAGCTGACACTCATCGAACACCATCGGCTCAGCGGATTCTTCCTCGTCTACCACGACCTGTTCGACCTGGCGCGGGAAGTGGCGGCGGACGCGCGGCGCGGCAGCCGGCGGGCGCACGCCAACCTGCTCCCCGGCCGCGGGCGCGGCTCGTCGGTGTCGTCGATCGTGTGCTATCTGCTCGGCCTGTCGCACATCGATCCGATCGCGAACGGGCTGTTCCTGGGACGGTTCTTGAACGACACCCTCGCCTCGGTGCCGGACATCGATCTCGATTTCCCACGCGAGATCCGCGAGGAGCTGATCCGGCGGGTCTACAAACGGTACGGCGACGAGCACGTCGGGCTGGTGTGCTCGTTCCCCACCTACCGCCTGCGCTCGACGGTACGCGAAATCGGCAAGGCGCTCGACCTGCCGCTGGGCGAGATCGAGCAGGTGGCACGACTGGCGGACCGGCGGTCGGGGGGACTGGCGGACGAGCTGGAGCAATTGCCCGGCTTCCAGGGCCGGACCGCTGCCCCGCTCTGGAAGGAGCTGTGCGAGCTGGCGGAGGAGATCGCCGGACTGCCCCGCCACATCTCCCAGCACGTGGGCGGGATGGTCATCTCGAGCCGGCCGCTGGTCGAGATCGTGCCGCTCGAGCGCGCCGCGATGGCAGACCGGGTGGTGTGCCAGTGGGACAAGGATTCCTGCGACGACGCGCGCTTCATCAAGATCGACTTCCTGGCGCTCGGCATGCTGTCGCTGGTCGAGGAGTGCGTCGAGCTGGTCGCCGGGCGCGCGGGCACGCCGCCCGATCTCTCGCGCATCGACTTCGCCGACGCCGCGGTCTACGACCGCATCTGCCGGGGCGACACGGTGGGGCTGTTCCAGATCGAGAGCCGGGCGCAGATCCAGATGCTGCGGCGCACCCGACCTCGCAACCTCGAGGACCTGGCGGTCGAGGTCGCGATCGTGCGCCCGGGCCCGATCGTGGGCGGCGCGGTGAATCCGTACGTGCGGCGCCGCGAAGACCAGCGCCGCGCCCGCGCGGCCGGCCGGACCTACGAGCCGCCCCTCGACCATCCGCTGCTCGAGGAGGCGCTCGCGGAAACGCTGGGCGTGATCCTCTATCAGGACCAGGTGCTGCAGGTGTGCCAGGCGCTCGCGGGATTCACCGCGGGCCAGGCGGAGGCGCTACGGCGCGCGATGAGCCGGCGCCGCAGCAGAGAGCTGATGGCGGAGTTCTGGGAGGAGTTCCGGGACGGCGCGACGGAACGCGGCGTTCCCGAGGCGACCGCCGAGCGGGTGTTCACGCAGGTGATCGCGTTCTCCGAGTTCGGGTTCCCCAAATCACACGCCGCGGCGTTCGGGCTGCTCGCCTACCAGTCGGCGTGGCTCAGGCACTATCACCCGGCCGAGTACTACTGCGCACTCTTCAACAATCAGCCCATGGGGTTTTACTCACTCGACGCGTTGGGACGGGACGCGAAACGCAATGACGTCGAGATTCTGCTGCCGGATGTGAATGAGAGTGATGTGTGGTGCACCGTCCTCACCCCCTGTCCCCCTCTCCCCTTCGCTGCGCTCAGGGCAAGCTCTTCGGGAGAGGGGGGACGATATGCCGTGCGAGTGGGGCTCGGGTTTGTTCGGGACTGGAGCGAGGAGACGGCGACCGAGCTCGTGCTCGAGCGGGAGCGGCGCGGGCCGTTCACGAGCATCGGCGACCTGGCGCGCCGGTCGCCGCCCCGGCTCAAGCGCACCGCGATCGAGCACCTCGTGTGGGTGGGCGGGTGCGACCGCTTGGGGCTCACCCGGCGCGAGCTGTTGTGGCAGGTGGGCCTGTGGCTGCCACCCGAGGCGGCACGTGGTTCGGACGCCCGCGCGCGCCGGCAGCTCGAGCTGGCACTCGACCATCCCCACGAGGGGCTCCGCTTCGGCGGCCTCGCGGCGGAGGAGCGGCTGCTCGCCGAATACGCGGTCCTCGGGTTCGCGCCGGGCGGCCATCCGCTGTCGCTGCTCAGGGGGACGCTGCCGCCGGGCGTGGTGCAGAGCGACGCGCTTTCCGGCCGTGAGCACGCGACCACGGTCGAAGTCGCGGGCCTGGTGGTGGCGCGTCAGCGGCCCGAGACGGCCAAGGGGTTCGTCTTCGTGCTGCTCGAGGACGAGGCGGGAATGGTGAACGTGATCGTGCGGCCCGACGTGTACGAGCGGTATCGCCCGGCCATCCGCGGCGAGCCGCTCTTGTGGGTGCGGGGCAAGCTCGCCAAGGACGACGGGACGGTGAACGTGATCGCGGAGGAGGCGATGGGGCTCAAAGTCGGAACGCGGAACGCGGAACGCGGAACGGACAGCATGCCTGACAATTCCGCGTTCGCTTTTCTCAAGTCGATGCGCCGCGTCGCGCCGGAATCCAAGGACTGGGGCTAGCGCCATTGACATCGCCACCACGGCGGATAGCCTTGCTCGATGTCCATTCCCACTGAGCCCGTCGGCAGCATTCCCAGACCCCCCGAGCTCGTCGCGGCAATGCAGCAGTTCGCCGCCGGTCGGCTGTCGCGCGACCAGCTCGCCCGCCTTGAGGACGCGGCGCTCCGTGACACCATCAAACGCTTCGAAGCGACCGAGTCTCCGGTGATCAGCGACGGGGAGCAGTCCAAGCCGAGCTTCGCCACGTACCCGATTCACGGCCTCGCCAGCCTCGCGCCCGATGGCGTCACCATTCCGTTCGCCGACGGACATACGCGGCGGCTCCCCCGCCTGACCGCGGGGCCGTTTCGCTACCAGACCTACGCCGATGCGTATCTCGTGGCCGCGCGGGCGCACGCCCACGTGCCCGTCAAACAGGCGGTGATCGCGGCCTCGGCCCTGAGCCTGCTCTATCCCGAGGACGGGATCCGGGGATACCCGCGCGACGCGTTCCTCCAGGATCTGGTGCGCGAGGCGGAGACGGACATCCGGCGATGTCTGGCGGCGGGCGCGCACGTCGTCCAGATCGACTTCACTGAGGGCCGGCTCGCCGTCAAGCTCGATCCCACCAAGGGAGTGCTCAAGGCGTTCGTGGACCTGAACAACCGCGTGCTCGATCGGTTCAGCGCGGAGGAGCGCCGCCGCATCGGCGTCCACACCTGTCCCGGCGGCGACCAGGACTCGACCCACAGCGCCGACGTGGACTACGCGGAGCTGCTGCCGACCCTGTTCGAGCTCAAGGCGACGAACTTCTACATCCAGTGCGCGAGCGAGCCGGACCGCGGCAGGGCATTGCGCCTGGTGAAGCAGCACGCCAAGCCCGGGCAACGGATCTTCATCGGCGTGACCGACCCGATCGATCCGAAGGTGGAGACGCCCGAGCAGGTGCGCGACCGCGTGCTCGAGGCGGCGGAGTACCTGCCACTCGACCGGCTGGGGACGACCGACGATTGCGGTTTCGCGCCCTTCTCGGACGACACCTCTACGGATCGGGACACGGCATTCGCCAAGATCCGCGCGCGGGTGGCCGGCACCGCGCTGGCGGCGCGGAAGCTGCGCGCTTGATGAGCTAGCTTTCAGATAACCCACCAGGAAAAGAGTCGATGCCACAGCGCGAAGTCGCGACCCTCGCCGGCGGTTGCTTCTGGTGCCTCGAAGCCGCGTTTCAGCAGCTGAAGGGCGTCGAGCAGGTACAGTCCGGCTACGCGGGGGGCCACGTGCCCAACCCGTCGTACGAGAACGTGTGCACCGGCACCACCGGCCATGCCGAGGTCGTGCAGATCACTTTCGATCCCGCCGTCGTGTCGTTCGACGAGCTGCTGCACGTGTTCTTCACGATTCACGACCCGACCACGCTGAACCGTCAGGGCGGCGACGTGGGCACGCAATATCGCTCGGCAATTTTTTACCACTCTCTGGAGCAAAAAGCCACGGCCGAGCGCGTCATCGCCGAACTGGAGGCCGGGAAGGTGTGGGACGATCCGATCGTGACCGAGCTCAAGCCGCTCGCGGCGTTCTACCCGGCCGAGGAGTACCACCGCGACTACTTCCGCCGCAACCCCAACCAGGGCTACTGCAGCGCGGTGATTGCGCCCAAGGTGGCGAAGGTGCGAAAGCTCTATCTCGACAAGCTGAAGCAGCCGACGGCGTGAGCCGCCTCCCGATAAGGAGACACACATGCTGCGTTGCGGGATCCTCTGCCTGCTGCTGGCGGCACCGGCAGCGAGCGTCGCCCAAGGGGCGCCGCCGGCGGGCTCGACCGAGCCGTTCGTGGTGGAGTACTACTACAAGGTCCGCTGGGGCTACGCCGACGAGTTCATCCGGCTGTTCAAGAAGAACCATTTTCCGGTGCTGAAGCGCCAGATCGAGCTCGGCCACGCGCAGCAGGTCACCGCGGAAGCACCCCGTTTTCACGGCACCGAGGACGGCCGCTGGGACTATCGCGTCACGATCGTTTGGAAGAACGCGGCGGCGCCGCACGAAGCGTTTCCCGACGCGGAGCTCAAACGTCTGTTCCCCGACCAGGACACGTTCCGGCGCGAGGAGCAGCGGCGCTTCGAGATTCTCGCGGCGCACTGGGACCTGCCGGTGGTCAGCGTCGATCTCAGCCGGCCGTGAAGCGGCTGCGCGGCGCCGCTTGCCTGCTCGCGCTCTGCGCGACCCGGCTCTCCGGCCAGTGGCGCGCCGCCCAGCTCGTCGATTCCGCCCGCGCGCAGGTCGCCGTCAGCCATCTCGACAGCGCCGCCGCCCTGCTGCGGGCGGCGCTCGATACCGCCGCGCACGCCACGCCCGCCGAGCGTCAGAATGCGCTCGTGTGGGCGGGGATCGTGCAGTTCTTTCGCGGCGACTCGGGCCTCGCTCGGGGGGCGTTCCGGCAGGCGCTCGCGCACGATTCCACTCTCGACGTCAAAGGCCTGGACCGGCTCTCACCCGACCTCGCGCAGCTGTTCCGGCAGGAGAAGCAGGCCGCGGCGCGGAGTGCATTCGTCTACGTCTCCGGCAGCGTGGACGAGTCGCCGCGCCGCCTGTCGGGCCCCCCGGTGGACTACCCTCGCGGCCTGTTGCTCCGGCACGTCCAGGGCCGCGTCGAAGTCGAGGCCATCGTCGATACGACCGGACGCGTGGAGCCTCCGTCGGTGAAGGTGTTGTCGACGCCCGACTCCGGCCTGAACGAGGCCGTGACACAGATGATGCTGGCCTCGCAGTTCTCCGTGGGTCGCTTCAAGGGCGCCACCGTGCGCGTGCTGGTGCAGATGGCGATCGACGTGCGGCCGCCCCGGTTGAGCGCGACGGAGCTGGTGGGGTCGGCCCGCGCTCAGCTGGCGGCCCGGCGACCCGACAGCACGCTGACCCTGCTCGAGCTCGCGCTCGACACGTCACTCACGCATCCGACCGATGGAGAGCGGGCGTACGCGCTGCTGGTGCGGGGCGTGGCCGCGTCGCGCGCCAGGCGCGACAGCGCCTCTCGCGCCGATCTGGGAGAGGGCCTGGCCCTGTACCAAAGCCTCACCGCCCGCGGCGTGGACCTCGCGCCCTTCCTACGCCGCCTGGCCGACTCTGTCCGGCTCGCCCGGCGCGGAGGCCAGGCGGCGGGTCCAGCCATGCCGGCCCCGAGCGCGGTCGAGCCGGTGGACGAGCAACCGGTGCTCGTATCACATCCGGCGATCCGCTATCCGCTCGAGATGCAGGCGCTGCGGATCGGCGGCACCGTCTTGGTGGAAGCGGCGCTCGATGCGACCGGCCACGTAGAGCCCGGGTCCGCGAAGATCGCGGAGAGCCCGAACCACGCGTTCGACGCGGAAGCGCTGCGGGTGGTGCGCGGCTCGGTTTATCGCGCCGCGCGGCGCGAGGGGCGGCCGGTGCGCGCCGTGATCCGGCAGGCGATCAGCTTCGTCAACTACTAAGCGCGCGTAGACGCCGGTCTGGGACCGGTCCTGCCGAGATAGGCCCGCACCAGCGGCGCCACTCGGCCGCGCACCAGCGCGGACTTGAGCCGCTCCTGCTCGTCCGGGGCGGCTTCCACGAGGTACCGCTCCCCGCTCCCCGCTCCCTCGCGCACGGCGACCGGGATGCCATCGCGGTACAGGATCCGGTTCGTCGCGAGCGCGGGTACGACGTCGCCCGGCGTAATGATCCCGACGAGGTTGAGCGGATCGGCGCCGCTCACCGCCACCAGCTGGCCCGTCGGCTGCTCGCGCCGCACGTTGCGCAACAGTCCCACCGCCTCGGGCAGGGCGTACTGCTCGCCCGAGAAGCCGCCCACAAACCGGCCGCCGCGGATCTCACCCCGCGCTTCGAGCCGGCGGTACGCGCGCAGGATGTCGCGCCACGGGGCGAGCAGTGTCTCGCGCGTGGCCAGCCGGCGGAACACGACGCCGTAGCGCCGCAGCAGCTGCCACGCCACGGCTTCGGCGACCTGCTCCTCGGGGAGGGCGGCGGGGCTCCGCACCCGCGACCACCGTCCCGCCGTCTCGACCCCGAACGGCGCCACCTTGCCCCGGCGCCGGAAGCCGCCAACCGGGCGGCGGCGGTCGGATGGGACGAGCAGCGCCCGCAGACCGGCGAAACTGTCCGCCGTCACGAGTCCCCATGCCACCAGCTCGCCCAGCCCCTTCTCGACCTCGGTCCGCAGCAGCCCGGTGGCGTTCACGAGATCGCCGAAGAACGAAGCGCCGCGCCCGTC
>WNFX01006384.1_pt1 | contig 11219 bp, 8 predicted proteins | sample 5400111 | NCBI WGS metagenome assembly WNFX01 (sample SAMN13153363, study PRJNA577476) | soil metagenome | isolation source: 40 cm soil or saprolite under grassland replicate 1 | place: USA:California | collected 2016-06-15
GATTCCGGCGTCGACCTCGCTCATCCCGAGCTCGCGGGCATGGTCGTGGATAGTTTCGACGCGCTCGACTCCGACGAGAAGCCGCATGCGCACGGCACCGCGGTCGCAGGCGCCATCGTCGCCCATGCGCGGCTGATGGGAGCCGCACCCGAGGCTCGTATTCTCGCGGCTCGGGCATTCAGCGCCAAGGAGAGGACTCCCGAGGCCACCACCTACAGCATCAACCAGAGCATCGATTGGGCTCTCGCGCGCGGCGCACGCATCATCAACATGAGCTTCACCGGGCCGCGCGATCCGTCGATCGAGCAACGAATGGCGCAAGCGCGCAAGCAGGGCCTCATTCTGATCGCAGCCGCCGGCAATGCCGGTGCGAAATCTGGCCCGCTCTATCCCGCGGCCTATTCCGACGTCATCGCAGTCACCGCGACCAATGCCGACGACGGCCTGTTCCCGGGCGCCAGCCGTGGAAAGCACATTGCCGTCGCTGCTCCTGGCGTCGACCTGCTGCTGCCGGCGCCCGAGGCGGGTTATCAGATGACGACGGGCACGTCCTTTGCGGCCGCCGAGGTGAGCGGGATCGCGGCGCTGCTGCTCGAGCGCAAGCCCGACCTCGGCTACGACGGGGTACGCAAGGCGCTGACCGCGACCGCGCGCGACCTCGGGCCCAAGGGCGTCGACCCCCAGTTCGGGGCCGGCTTGGTCGACGCCTATCGGGCAATATTGTCGCTCGAGCCCGCAACGACCGGGACCACGGCCAAAGCTGTTCCGGCTGCGAGCGAGTAATAGCCTGAAATCGCTGGTATTTTCTTTTACGGACGGCAATTGACGGCCGGCCGGCGGGGGCAAAAAATTACCTCCGGAACCCCAAAAATCGGCTTGAACCTTTTGGCGACTTGCGGAGACTAATAGGGCGAACAGGCCGACAAGGCCGGAATTACAGCCCCGATCGGCGCTCACGCCCCCCCGATCCCCTGCGCCGATCAACGCGACCCGCCCGGATTTCCCCGTCCGGGCGGGTCAGTTTTTTGGCCGATCCGTCTCGCTTCCTCTTTGGCCACGCGCAAGCGGATTCGCTTGCGGTCTCGCGGCTCCCGCGCGTGCGCCTCGCAGAAGGACTATGATGTCGACCGATTCGGTGTGTGTCATTCGGGCACAACCGATGCCGGTGAGCAGTCCGTCGTTGTTTATGCGTGCTCCTGACGACACGATCACACGTTGCCACGAGCGTCGCGACATCTATGTCGACACGGCTACCCGGGCATGCACTCGACGAGGTCGCGCAGAAATGGCGCGCCCTTGCCGACCGTCGGTGCGCACATTTTTTCGAGCTCTATTACAGCGGGCGCTGGAAGCATTATTACAGCGAGGGGCAATTCCTTTATCGTATGCGCGAGGCCATCCGATTGAGCGAGCGATGGGCCGAGATCGCGCCGCCGCCGGCGGATGAAGTGGCGGGCGAGCAAGCTCAGGGCGCCGATAGGGCCCACCGCACGGCGGCTTGAATTGCCGCCTTCGCGTGGCCTCGCATCGCGCGCAAGCCGGACGTCATAATCGTTGTCCCGGGCGCTTCCGACCCGCTGCGCCATTCCCTATGGTTCACCTTCGCTTCATCCTGGCCTCAGATCGATGCGTGTGACATGACCAGCGCCCTGTTTTCTCCCATCAAGCTCGCGGATCTCGAACTCGCGAACCGCATCGTCGTCTCGCCCATGTGCCAATACAGCGCCGACGACGGCGTGGCATCCGACTGGCACATCAACCACCTCGGCATGCTGGCCAATTCCGGGGCGGCGCTGGTTGTGGTCGAGGCGACCGGCATCGAGCGGCGCGGCCGCATCAGCCACGGCTGCCTCGGCCTCTATTCGGACGATTGCGAAGCGGCGCTTGCGCGCGTGATCGCCCATTGCCGCCGCTATGGCACGGCGAAGCTCGGCATCCAGCTCGCCCATGCCGGGCGCAAGGCCTCCGCGCGCCGGCCATGGGAGGGCGGCCAGCCGCTTGCACCGGGAGAGGATGCTTGGCAGACGGTCGCTCCGTCCGCCATTGCATTCGGCCCCGATTGGCCGGTGCCGCGCGAGATGACGGCGGCGGACATGGAGCGCGTGCGCGACGGCTTCGTTGATGCGGCTAAACGCGCGATCCGCGCCGGCATCGACGCCATCGAGCTGCACGCAGCGCACGGCTATCTCCTGCACAGCTTCCTTTCGCCGATCTCCAACAAGCGCAGCGACGGTTATGGCGGCTCGCTCGCGGCGCGCATGCGCTATCCGCTCGAAATCGCGCGGGCGGTGCGCGCGGTCATGCCGCGAGGCATGCCGCTGGGCGCGCGCATCACCGGCAACGATTGGGTCGAGAGCGGATTGACGGCCGACGATGCGGCCAGCTTCGCAAAGTCGTTGAAGGCGGCGGGGCTCGATTTCGTCTGCATTTCCTCGGGCGGCATCAGCGCCGACACGCGGCCCACCTTGGTCGCCAATACCAATGTTCAATTCGCCGAAAAGGTCAAACGCGAGGCCGGCATCGCCACGCGCACGGTCGGGCTGATCGCCACGCCCAAGCAGGCCGAGGCGATCATCGCCGAGGGCAAGGCCGATATGGTAGCACTCGCGCGCGCCATGCTTGACGACCCCCATTGGGGTTGGCGCGCGGCGCATGTCCTCGGCGCCGAGGTCGCCCGCCCCAAACAATACCAGCGCGCCGCGCCGAAGGTCTGGGCGGGGGCGGCGTTCCGCGATTGAGCGCGCGCCGTATCGCCGGCGGGATAACGATCGCCGGACGGGCGCCCGCACACGCCTAGAATTATTCTCGCGATGGACCCATTCGTCTTTGCCGCCGTGCTGTTCGCCGCCGCCTGCCATGCCGGGTGGAACGCAACCATCAAGCGCGGCCTCGATCCGCTGGCGACGACGGTCTTGATTTCGATCGGCGCAGCGATTGTTTCGGCCGTATTCCTGCCGGTCGTCGGCTTGCCGGCGGCCGCCGCCTGGCCATGGTGCGGCGCGTCGGTGCTCATTCATCTCGTCTATTTCGCCGCACTGATCGAGAGCTACCGCGCCGGCGACATGGGACAGGTCTACCCGATCGCACGCGGGTCAGCGCCGCTGATGACCGCCATCGCGACCACCTCGTTCATCGGCGAGCGCCTCGGCCTGCTCGGCTGGAGCGGCATCCTTCTGCTGGTGGCCGGGGTCATGTTGCTGTCCCTGCGCGGCGGTCGCGATCTCGCGCGGCTCGACAAAAAGGCGGTCGGGTTCGCCTTGTTCACCGCGGTGACGATTTGCGCCTATTCGGTGGTGGATGGCGTGGGTGCGCGGCACGCGGGCAGCCCAAATTCCTATTCGGTCGCGCTGTTCGTGGGGATCGGTCCGGTCATGGTGATCTACGCGCTCGCCCGCCGCGGGCGCGACGTGATCGCCGCGATGGGGCGCCATTGGGGCCTCGGTCTTGCCGGCGGCACGCTGCAGCTCGGCTCTTATGGCATCGCGATTTGGGCGATGACGGTCGCTCCGATCGCTATCGTGGCGGCATTACGGGAAACCAGCGTCCTGTTCGGTGCGGCGATCGCCATCGTCTTTCTCAAGGAGCCGCTGCGCGCGGGCCGTGTCGCCGCGGCATTGATGATCGTCGTCGGTTTGACGTTGATCCGGCTGTATTGAGCCCTGGTTCACCCCGCGACGCAGGCGGAAAGGCGTAAGGTTTTGGTGCGCGGCGCGGACACCGCGTGTTCATGGGCTTTGCGACGGGATCAGGTGGTGTAGGCCGATCGCACGCAGCCGCTCGAGATCCCCGGGCAGGTCCACGTCCCAGAGCGTAACCGGCTCTTGCCATGTCAGACCAAGCGCTCTGAGGCGGCGGCGAGTCTCGGCCATCACGCTTGGTGCGCTCCAGTGCATGTCTGAAAATAGCGCATGCGCGGGCGCGCGCATGCCGATCAGCGCGTAGCCGCCGTCCTCGGTCGGAATGACCACCGCATCGCCGCCGCCGCGCAGCACGTCCGCCGCCGCGCGCAGGTGGTCGGACGTGAGTGCCGGGCAGTCGGTGCCGATGACCAGCGCCGGCGTATTTGCCGCCGCAACCGCAGCCAGCATCCGCGTGCCGAGATCGCCATCGCCCTGGCGCGCGAGCGTAACGCCAACATGCGCACCGATCGCTTGAAACAGCGGGTGGCTCTCATCGGGCGTCGCCCACAAGGTCACCGGGCCGATGACGGCAGCACATGCGGTTGCAACCGCGCGCTCCACCAGGCGTGCCTGCAACAAGGCGGCGCCGCCGGCGCCGAGCGCGGGAATGAGGCGAGTCTTGGCGAAGCCCGGAAGCGGGGCCTTGGCGAGCACCGCGACGGCGACCGGCTCATTCATAGCCATATCGCTGCGCGAGCTTTTTCGGATCGGCACCGAAGAAATAGGCGAGCCGCAGCCGCCACATCAGGACCATCGTGTTGAACACGCCGTTCTCTTCCCAGCGCCGGCCGGAGGTGGTGACGCGTTCGCGCAGGCACAGCGGCCGGCTCACGCGCTTGAGGCGCTTGCAGAGCGCGATGTCTTCCATCAGCGGGATTGGGGGAAAACCACCCGCCGCCTGGAATGCTGCGCGACGCACGAATATCGCCTGGTCGCCGGTCGCAATCCCGGTGAGCCGCGAGCGGATGTTCATGAGCCAGGCGATGACGAGCAGCAGCGGTGACCGGCCCTCGATCTTGACGTCGAAACGGCCCCAGGCACGGCCGGACCGTTCGAGGCCGTTGAGCACAACGAGGTCGGCATCGGCCGGCAGGCGTGTATCGGCGTGAAGGAAAAGCAATACGTCGCCGGCGGCTTTCTTGGCACCCGCGTTCATCTGCAGCGCACGTCCGCGCGGCGCCAAGATGACGCGGTCGGCACGCGGGCGCGCACGCTGGATGGTGGCGTCGCGACTGCCGCCGTCGACCACGACCACGTCGGTGCCGAGCGCCCGCAGATCGGAAAGCCGATCGAGCGCCGCGGCGATGCCTTCGCCTTCGTCCAGCACGGGGATGATGATCGAGAGCTTCGACATGGAGCAACGGTCTCGCCCGCGTGTGGCTTCTGCAAAGCCGGCCGCATGATGAAATGCCGGCTCAAGCCCGACAACAATGAATCAAGGCAGATTCCAGCGCGGGACTCGAACGCCGATCGCTAGTCGCGGTCATCGGCCGGGCATCTGCGTCCGGCCTTACCCCCATGCGTGCCCACCGTTACGGCGAGGGAGGAGGTGAGCCGAGCCGGATCAAAGAGGGCTCGCCGCCGCTTCCTTCAGCGCGCCGCCGCAGCTTGATCCCTGGCCCGCGGTGCAGCCATAGCAATGGCCGCCGACCCGGATCGGTCGACCCTCGATCTCGGCTTCCAGCAGATCGCACAAGTGCAGGCGCTCGCGCGCGTCGTGTTTGAGCGGCAGATCGAGCATCTGATTGAAGTCGCAGTCATAGATGTAGCCGCGCCAATCGACCGAAATCAGGTTTCGGCACATCACGTGGTCGAGATTGGCGTCGAGGTGTGCGCGCTGCAGCAGGTCGAGGTAGCGATCGAACTCGCCGTTGGCAATGAGGATCGCGCCGAAACGCTGGATCGGCATGTTGGCGAGCGCATAGAGCCGGTTGAAAACGACGCCGTAGCGCTCCCCCAGCGTGCGTTTGTAGTCGGCCTCGAGCGTCTGCTGCGGCGGCGGCAGCGATGACCCCTGGGGATTGTAGACGAGGTTGAGCATGAGCCCGGTCTCGGCGCGCCCATAGCCCAGCCTGTTGAGGGTTTTCAGGCCGCGGATGGACGCTTCGAACACGCCCTTGCCGCGCTGGCGGTCGACATTCTCTTCGAGATAGCAGGGAAGCGAAGCGATGATCTCGACCCGCTCGCGAGCGAGAAATTCGGCGAGGTCCTCTTGGCCGACCACTTCGAGCACCGTGAGATTGCAGCGATCCATCACGCGCACGCCCATGGCGCGCGCCGCGCATACCAACCTGCGAAAGTGCGGGTTGAGCTCCGGCGCGCCGCCGGTGATGTCGAGGGTAGGCAGGCGCTTTTTCGCAAGGAAGGCGAGCACCGCGTCGATCACCTCGGCCGACATTTCCTCGCTGCGGTTCGGGCCGGCATTGACGTGGCAGTGCACGCAGGACTGGTTGCAGCGATAGCCGATATTGACCTGGAGCGTGTCGAGCCGGCCCCGCCGAATGGGCGGAAAGGCAATCTCATTAAGCCGCGGCCAGGTATCGCGCATCGCGCTCGCTCGATATTTGCAACGCAGATTCGCATACCTTGTCGCGCGCGTCATGTCGACTGGCACGGCTCGCGCACAAAATCGCGTGAGTGATATTTGGCTGCGGCGGAGCGCGAAACGAGTTGGCGCGGCGCACGCCCGCGGCAGGAACCAGTTCCTTGCGTGCTTCGCGTCGCACTGCAGCCGCGACGCGAGAGAGCGGTCACTTCGCGCGCGCCGGCGCCGCGACCGCGGTTCCGTCGTCGACGCCGACACGGCCGAAGCCCGGGAGCTTCACGGCAGGATGGCGCAGATCGAGACCAGCGACCAGGCCGAGGACGTTAACCTCGACGCCCTCGACCCAACCGACCTTGATGCCCAGGAGACCCCACAGCGAGGCTTCGATGCCTGTGCCGCTATCGGTCAGCCCGACATAGGGGTAGGCGCGGAAGTCCTTGCCCACCGCATTTGCCGGCAGCGTGGTCTCGAGCTCCGGCACGGCGCGCAACACGGTGGCGGTGAAGGTGTTGCTGTTCGGTCCGGGCCACATGCGATAGTCGCCGTAATGGCTGTCGCCATAGGCCACGATCGCCGCCTTGACCTTTGGAATGAGCGCCGCCGCCGCGGGTCCGCGCACGTCGACGAGCACGCGCGGGGCGTCGCCGAACCAGCGTCCATCCGGCGCCCAACTGTTGGTGCGCACCGGTTGGCCCCAGCCCACCACGTCGTAGCGGCTCCAGCTGCTGGCGTTCTCGGGCTTGAACACGACCCAGCTGTGGACGGCGAAAATGCCTTTCCAGCGGCCGGTGCGGCCGGTGAATACGAGGAATCGTGCATCGCGGTCAGCGTCCGCCGGCGGCAGCATGCCGACGCTCGACCAGTCGGCGTCGCGGAAACTGGCGGGACGGTCCTTGCCGGCATAGAGCGCTGCATGGACCGCAAGGGGAAGAAGGAAGAGGATGAGAATTCCGACCAGCACTTTTCGAACGGCGGGGCGCATGGATTTGGAATGAGACCGGGCTTCGGAACCGAAATATGGCGTGTGCCACCGCGCCTGTACAATGGCGATGCGGCATACCGGCACATTAAAAGCAGGCAACGTTTGACGAAAGCAACCCCTTGGCGTTCACCCCCGCGAAAGCGGGGGCGGGAATGAGTGGAGCTTATGCGCGCGCATCAACGCGCGGCGGCGAGCGCAGCCCGCACGATCGCCTCGCCGGCCTCGGTGAGGTCGTCGAGCGTCAATACCGTCCGGCGTGAGCGGACCTGCGGGCGGCGCACCTGGGGGACGTGGACGAATGCGATGAGACGTGGCGCGCCGCTGCGGGCAGCTTCAGCGGCCCGCCAGCACAAATAGTTGCAAAGATAGGAGCCGGCATCATGGGACAGCGCGGCCGGCACGCCGGTCGCGCGTGCCGCCATCAGCAGCCGGTGCGCCGGCGCTCGCAGCGACAGCGCCATCGGCGCCCCCGGAACGATGGTGGCGGTGACGGGGATTTGCCCATCGGCGTCCGGCACCACGCGTGTGAGCACGTTGCGTGCGCGCGTTTCGATCCGCACGTGCTTGGTGCGTCCTGCCAGCCCGAACATGACGAATGCCTGGGGCTTTTCGCGCGCGATCAGCGCCGGAAGGTCCCGGTCCACCGCCTCGTAGCTGACGCGGAAGACGTGCGCGACGCCACGGACATTGGCGAACGCGGGGTGGCGTCGCCGCGCCAGCTCGACGGCCAGCGGCTCGGTGGGATTGAACGGAGCCCCGGGAAATGGCCCGAAGCCGGTGATGAGGATCGTGGCGGTCATTCGTCCTGTCTCAACGACCGAAAGATTTTCCGACGTGCGAGCGCACCAGCATTTGAAGGGTACATCCTATCGCGGATTGGAGTGAACGATGCGGCGTTGCGAGCGAGCCGAGAATTAGACGCCCAACGCGCTTGCAATCTCGTCGACCGCGACCGCCGCTGACATTCGCCCCTCGGCGACCGCGGCCTCGATGCGAGGAAGCTTCGCTTTGAGCGCCGGGTCAGATTTGAGACGCGCGAAGACGCGGTCTTCGAGCATCGCCCACATCCATTTCACCTGCTGCTCACGCCGCCGCGCGTCGAGCTCCCCGGCTTGGGTCATGCGGTCGCGATGGTCGAGAACGCTGGCCCATAGCTCGGCAACGCCGTCTCCGGTCAGCGCCGAATAGGTCACGACCGGCGGCGACCAGTTCGGCGAACGCGGGTTGAGGATATGCAGCGCGGCGCGGTACTCGGCCGCGGCGGCCTTGGCGCGCTTGAGGTTGTCGCCGTCGGCCTTGTTGATCGCGATCATGTCGGCGATCTCGACCACGCCCTTCTTGAGGCCTTGCAGTTCGTCGCCGGCGCCGGGCAGCATCAGCACCAGGAAAAAGTCGGTCATGTCGGCGACCATGGTTTCGGACTGGCCCGTGCCGATGGTCTCCACCAGCACCACGTCGTAGCCCGCGGCCTCGCAGATCAGCATCGACTCCCGCGTCTTCGCCGCGACGCCGCCGAGCGTGCCGGAGGCGGGAGAGGGGCGCACGAATGCATTGGCATCGCTAGCGAGCCGCGGCATGCGCGTCTTGTCCGCCAGGATCGAGCCGCCGCTGCGCGCGGACGATGGATCGACGGCGAGGACGGCGACTTGGTGGCCGTTGGCGGTGAGGAACGTACCGAGCACATCGATGGTGGTCGATTTGCCCACGCCCGGCGCGCCGGTGATGCCCACGCGGATCGCCTTGCCGGTTAAGGGCAAGAGCTCCTGCACCAGGCGGCGCGCCGCCTTCTGATGATCCGCGCGCCGGCTCTCGACCAGCGTGATGGCGCGCGCAATGACGGCGCGCTCGCGCGCGCGGATGCCGCGCGCCAGATCGGCAAGATCGGGAGTGGCGGCTGGGCGACGCGACGACATAAATTTGCCCTAGAGCCGCGCCCGCTGGGAGCATTCGCGGCGTTGCCGCGGGCGTCGACCCGGCCCATGTTCTATATGAATCTCAACGAGATAACTGGGCGCCAAGGCGGATCATCCGCGACTGGTTAACGCTTGGTGAAGTTCGCTCGCCGCCGGGTACGGCAGCGCGTTATTATAGCCCGCGGATGGGCTCGGGGAGGGATTGCATGCGTCGACACGCGCGCGCGACCGCTTGGGCCTTATCTTTATTCGCCGCCCTTGCCGCCAATACAAGTCACGCCGCCGATCTGATCTGGGAACTCGAAAGCCCGTTCCGGTTCTTCAAGCCGACGCGCGCTTTCGCGCTGCACGAGGCCGCGTTCAACGCGGTGCGCGGCGATCCATCGCAGCCGCTCCCGGCGGACATCATCTGGCGCACCGAACGGGCGCTCAACGATCCCGACTGCCAGGATGCCTCGACGCCCGACCGCTGCGCGGCGACCGCCGGCAAGCGCTATCAGCAAAGCCGCCTCGGCTGGGCGGCTCAGACGTTGGGCGAGACCTGCTATGAAAGCAACGGCCGTCCCCGCCGCTATTCTGCGCTCTGCGAGCGCAGATATTCCTGGGGCACGGCGAGAGAAGACTACGTTCTGCCCGAGGCGCACACGGTCGCGATCCGCATCGCGCCCCAACAGCTTGGCAGCGCGGACGGTGAGTGCACTTGGAGCTGGCAGGCGCGCAAGGCCGGAAGCAAAACCGAGAGCAAGCGCATGGCCTGCGCCGACAAGCTCACCATTGCGCGCGTGCCCTACGCGCTCGATCGTACCCGGTCCGGCGTCTCGGTGACGGTCAAGCTGCCCGATGGGCGCGAGCTCGCCGAGCCGGAGGTGGTGGTCGACGACCTCTTCATCGTGGCGCTCGGCGATTCGTTTGCGTCGGGCGAAAGCAATCCGGATCGGCCGGTGCAGTTCAGCGCCGGGCGCGAGATGGTGTATGAGCCGTCCTTGCTGCGCGCCGGCGTCGCGTCGAAAGCGCCGGCCAAGCGTGCCACGCCGAGCTACGGGCTCGCCGCCAGCGATGATCGGTACAATCCCAGGGTGCTGCCGCGGCGGTTCATGGACGACGAGGCGGCCGAACGCTTTTACGGCCTCGGTTCGCCCGAATTCGTAGCCGCATTCGAGAAGGCGTCGGCACGCTGGCTGAGCCGAGACTGCCATCGCTCGCAATACGGCTATCCCTTCCGTGTGGCGATCGAGCTTGCGCTCGAGAACCGCCATCGGGCGGTCACGCTCGCAAGCTTCACCTGCTCGGGCGCGGAGATGACCGAAGGCCTGTTTCTCGACATGGCGGCGCGCGAGGGCGCAAGCGAGATCCCCGGCGGCAAGGTTCGCGCGCAGCTCGACCAGTTGAGCGACCTCATCTGCCGCGGCCCCCGCTCGCAGAGCGCGGGCTATGCGCTGCCGACCTACGCCCATGGCAGCACTCGGATTTTGGCGCAAAGGATCATTAAAACCTGGTGCCCGCCGCAATCGCGCAAGCGCGCGATCGATGTCGTGCTGATGTCGATCGGCGGGAATGACGTGGGCTTCAGTGCGCTCGCGGCCTATTCCTTGACCGAGAATATGGCCGACCTTGCGCCGATCGCCAGCTTGACCGGAAGCTCGAGCCGCTTCGGACCGCAGGTCGCGCGCGCTTATCTCGAGGTCCTGGACGAGCGCATGAAAGCGGTCAAAGAGGCGTTACGCGACGGCTTCGGCGTCATGCCCTCGCGCGTCGTGCAAACGTCCTATGAGCCGATTCAATACGACGAGACCGGTATGCTCTGCGGCGCGCAGCCTACGCTGGGCATGGACGTGCATCCCGGTCTGAAGATCAGCCGGCAGCGCCTGCAGGAGACGGCGGATTTTCTGCGTGATTTTCTGGGGCGGCTCGAGTGCATCACCAGCGGCAAGAACCGCGCGGGTTGCGCGGGCAATCTCGCGACCGGTGCCGGCACCGGCTTCACGCTGGTGACGGACCATATCCCGGAATTCAGCAGGCGCGGCCTGTGCGCGCGCGATCCCAAGCAGGCACTCGCCGACGACGTCGCCATGCGCGTGCCGCGCAAGCCGATGAATGGC
>WNFX01010767.1_pt1 | contig 11216 bp, 9 predicted proteins | sample 5400111 | NCBI WGS metagenome assembly WNFX01 (sample SAMN13153363, study PRJNA577476) | soil metagenome | isolation source: 40 cm soil or saprolite under grassland replicate 1 | place: USA:California | collected 2016-06-15
GATCCAGATCGCGTATTGCACCGGGATCGGCTTGTCGAGGCCGAGCTCGCGCTCGATCTGGGCCTTCTCGGCCGGATTGATCAGGCCGGCGGAGTCGAACAGGATGTCGGCGATGTTGCCGGGAACCAGGCGGAGCAGCGCGAAAATGATCACCGAGATCCCGAACAGCGTCAGGAGCATGAGCAAGAAGCGCCGCACCAGATAGGCTAGCAAGGCTTTGCTCCGTCTTCTCGCGATGTCATTCCGGGGCGCGGGCGCCAGCCCGCGAACCCGGAACCCATGAACACCCGCTCCCGAAACCTGTAGCTGACCGTGGTCATGGATCCCGGGCTCCCTCGCTCCGCTCGGGCCCCGGGATGACGAATCGCGTAAACTCCGGTCCGTATTCTGTCATTTGTCCAGCCACACGTCCTCGTAGCGGTAGCCGTTGTAGGAGCTGTTGACCATCATGCTCACGCCCTTGACATAGGGCTGCCAGCAGGTCGCCTGCCGCGCGTGGAAGATGATCGGCCGCGCCACGTCCTCCTGCAGCTTCTTGTCGATTTCCCACACCAGCTTCTTGCGCTTTTCCACGTCGGTTTCCATCGACTGCCGGTCGAACAGCTTCTCCAGCTCCTTGTTGCAGTACTGGGTGTAATTGCGCTCGGACCCGCACGCGTAGTTCTCGTAGAAATTCTGGTCCGGATCGTCGACCGAATTGCCGGTGAGGTTGAGGCCGACGGTGTAATCCTTGCGTGCGACCTTGGAGAACCAATTGCTGGTTTCCACCTGGTCGAGCTCACCGTCGATATAGATCTCCTTGAGCTGATCGATGAGGATCACGGCGGGATCGCGATAGAGCGCGATGTTGCGGGTCGATACCTTGATCTTCAGCCTGTTGCCGGGGCCGTAGCCGAGCTTCGCCATGATGCTGCGGGCTTCGGCGCGGTTCTTTTGCACGTCGGGGCCGTAGCCGGGAATGGTCTTGAGAATCTCCGGCGGCATGCCCCAGACGCCGGCCGGCGGCGGCAGCATCGAGCCGCCGATGTCGTTCTTGCCCTCGGACAGGATGTCGACGAACGCCTTGCGGTCGATGGCGAGCGCCATCGCACGCCGCAGCTCGGCATTGTCGAACGGCGGCGCCTCGCGGTTCACGATGAGATTGGTGCTGACGTTGGTCGGCACGAGCTCGCACACCGCTTGCGGCACCTGCGATTGCACGTCCTTGAGCAGCGGAATCGTCACCTCGGTCGGAAACGTCATGTCGAACTTGCCGGCGATGAACGCCAGGATCGCAGTCGAGCGGTTGGTGATGATGGTGAACTCGATGGCGTCGAGATAGGGCCGATCCTTGTTCCAATAGTCCGGATTTCGCGTCAGCTTGATGGATTCATTGGGCTTGAACTCGACGAACTTGAATGGGCCGGTGCCGATCGGGCGCGTGCGCATGTCGGCCGGCGAGACGTGGCAGGGATAGATCGGCGAATAGCCCGAAGCGAGCAGCGCCAGCAGCGCCGGCTGCGGCCGCTTGAGGTGGAAGCTCGCCTCGTGATCGCCGTTGGTCGTGACCTCGGTGACGTTGTCGTACCAGTTCTTCCGCGGGTTCTTGCGGAGCTTGGCGCTCGAGAGTCCCCTGAGCATGTCGAAGGTGCATTTCACGTCGTTCGACGTGAACGGCTTGCCGTCGTGCCATTTCACGCCGTCGCGCAGCTTGAACGTGAGCTCGGTACGGTCCGGGCTCCAGGACCAGCTGGTGGCCAGATCCGGGACGATGGAGTCCAGGCTGTTCTGCGGCACGTCCTGCTTGTAGAGGACGAGGTTGTTCATCACCGGCATGAACGGCATCACGGTCGAGAACGTCGCCTCCTCGTGGATCGAGGCGCTCGCCGGGCTGTCGCGGTGATAGATTTTCCAGATGCCGCCGTGCTTGGGCTCGCCGGCGGAACCGGGCACCGCCATGAGCAGCAGGCCGCCTGCCGCCAGCAGCCATCGAAATCTCCGGTTCATTCCTGGTCTCCCATTTTCTTGGCGGGTCTTTTCCGTCGACTTTCCAGTCGACTCACTTGTCCAGCCACACGTCCTCGTAGCGGTAGCCGTTGTAGGAGCTGTTGATCATCATGGTCACGCCTTTGACGTACGGCTGCCAGCAGGTCCCCTGCCGGGTGTGGAGGATGATCGGCCGCGCCACGTCCTCCTGCAGTCTCTTGTCGATCTCCCAGACAAGCTTCTTGCGTTTCTCGACGTCGGTTTCCATCGACTGCCGGTCGAACAGCTTCTCCAGCTCCTTGTTGCAGTATTGGGTGTAATTGCGCTCCGACCCGCAGGCGTAATTCTCGTAGAAATTCTGGTCCGGGTCGTCGACCGCGTTGCCGGTGAGATTGAGCCCCACCGTATAGTCCTTGCGCCCGACCTTGGCGTGCCAGTTGCTCGTCTCCACCACGTCGAGCTCGGCGTCGATGTAGATCTCCTTGAGCTGGTCGAGCAGGATCACGGCGGGATCGCGGTAGATCGCGATGTTACGGGTCGACACTTTGACCTTGAGGCGCTTGTCCGGGCCGTAGCCCAGCTTCTCCATGATGTTGCGGGCTTCGGCACGGTTCTTGTCCACGTTGGGGCCGTAGCCGGGAATCGTCTCCAAGATCTCCGGTGGCATACCCCAGACGCCGGCCGGCAGCGGCAGCATCGTGCCGCCGATGTCCGCCTTGCCTTCGAACAGGATGTCCACGAACGCCTTGCGGTCGAGCGTGAGCGCCATCGCGCGCCGCAGCTCGGCATTGTCGAACGGCGGGACCTCGCGATTGACGATCAGATTGGTGCTGACGTTGGTCGGCGCGAGCTCGCAGACCGCCTGGGGCGCCTGCGATTGCACGTCCTTGAGCAGGGGGACCGACACCTCGCCCGGGAACGTCATGTCGAACTTTCCGGCAATGAATGCCAGGATGGCCGTCGACCGATTGGTGATGATCGTGAACTCGATGCCGTCGAGATAGGGCCGGTCTTTTTTCCAATAGTCGGGATTCCTCGTCAGCTTGATCGACTCGTTGGTTTTGAACTCGACGAACCGGAACGGGCCGGTGCCGATCGGGTGCGTGCGCATCTCGGCCGGCGAGACGTGGCAGGGATAGACCGGCGAATAGCCCGAGGCGAGCAGCGCCGGAAGCGCCGGCTGCGGTCGCTTGAGATGGAAGCTCGCTTCGAAATCGCCGTTGGTCGTGATCTCCTTGACGTTGTCGTACCAGCTCTGCCGTGGGTTCTTGCGGAGCTTGGCACTCGAGAGGCCCCTGAGCATGTCGAAGGTGCATTTCACGTCGTTGGCCGTGAACGGCTTGCCGTCATGCCATTTCACGCCGTCGCGCAGCTTGAAGGTGAGCTCGGTGTGATCCGGGTTCCAGGACCAGCTGGTCGCAAGATCCGGCACGATGGATTGCATGCTGTTCTGCGGCACGTCCTGCTTGTAGAGGACGAGGTTGTTCATCACCGGCATGAACGGCGCTACCGTCGAGAACGTCGCCTCCTCGTGGATCGAGGCGCTCGCCGGACTGTCGCGATGATAGATTTTCCAGATGCCGCCGTGCTTGGGCGCGCCGGCAAAACCGGGCGCAGCGATCAAGGCGGCGAGCAACAACGCGCCTGCCGCCGCCAGCGGGCGAACCAACCGGTCCATGCGCTTTCTCCCTCCGCGCCGGGTGTTCGGCGTCTTTTCTTGTCTGCCGCGGGCCGTTGCCCGGCAGCCATTGCCGGCGAAGCTTCGTGCCTCCGATCGATCCCACGCCACGCTAGCATATTCTGCCGAACGCCGAGAATGGCGCGGCTCCCGGCCGCGGCGGCAGGGGCAAGGGCACCGGCAGAAAACGCGAGCAAACCGCGCGCTTCTCTAGTGCTTCCAGCCCTGCATCGGCCATTCGAGCTTGGCCGCGGCCACCGCTTGGGGCCACACCAGCTGGTACGCCCTGGCCTTGAGCTGAATGAGATAGGTCGAGGCAAGCACGTTCTGGCCCGTCGCATCGAACTTGACGCCGCGGTAGCCCATCATCAGCTGCTCGGGCTTGAGGTCGGTCTCCTGCAGCGCCTGCCTGATCTTCTCCGGCTCCGTCGAGCCGGCACGGTTGATCGCTTCCGCGAGCGCCAAGAAGCTCTGCATGTTGCGTGCGCTGGTGTCGTCGAGATCGCGGCCGGTCTTGACCTTGTACATCTCGTTGATCCGATCGGTCGTGCTGCCCGGCTTGCCGACGTCCCAGGCGCTGCGGTTCATCGCGCCCTGCGCGATGTCGGCGATGGCCGTGATGAACGACGGGTCGGAAAATCCGGTATCGTCCCCGATCACCATCGGCGGCAGATAATCGAGGTTCTTCATGGTCTTGATGTAAAGAATGGCATCGGGCGTGTAGCTGATGAAGATCACGACGTCGGGGCGCCTCTCCTTGAGCTGCAGCACCTGGGCGGAGACGTCGGCGGAATTGGCGCCGTAGGGAATGCGCATCGCGACCGGGATATTGGCCTTCCTGGCGGCGGCTTCGATCTCGTCGGCGACGGACGTGCCGTAATCGGTGTTCTCGTTGACGACCGCAATGGCGTCGATCTTCTTGCCCTCCTTTCTCATGTCGTCGAAGAAGCGCATGTAGGTCGCGGCGTAATCGGACGCGATCGGGGTGCCGCGAAAAATCCATTTGAACCCGCGGCCGGTGATGTTGAGCGCCGCCGATTCGCCGACCATGAACGGGATGCCGTAGCGCTCGGCAACCGCGGTCGCGGTCAGGCTGCAGGAGGAATGATAGGCGCCGAACAGGACGTGGACCCTTTCCTCGTTGATGAGCCGGAGCGCCTGCTGCTGTGCAACGGAAGGGTTGCCCTGGTGATCGGCGAAGACGAGCTCGAGCTTGGCGCCTCCCAGACCGGGCAGACCGGCCGTGGCGGCGAGCGGCAGATTGGCCATCTCCGGATGCGAATTGTTGACGATCTCGGCGGCGACCTCGGCCGCGGCCTTCGAGGCCTGTCCGGCGGCGGCCGCGTTTCCGGTGAGCGGCCACAGGATGCCGATTCTGACGGTATCGGCGGCTCCCGCCGGCGGGACCGCGGCGGCGCCGAGCGCCCCGAGGATAGCGGTGACCGCGCCCGCTCGTCGCCAACCCTCCAGCATGGTCTTCTCCCCATCTCCCGGCCGCAGTTCAGGCCGATGTCTTCGTCCCCAGGTCGTCTCTCCCGAGGTAGACGGCGCCTCACAGGTCGGCGTCGAGCGCGGTTGCGCGTCGGCAACGCGAAGCGATAAGCTCGCAAAGCTAGATCACGCCAAGGCGGTGAACAACATGCTTTACGACGTGACGGTTCTCAGCATCCGGCCGGGCGGCACGCCCAAATCCTTGCCCCTGCTCAACGAGTGGATCACCGGCAACAAGGGCCGGGGCGAGCTTCTCGCCTGCTGGTATACGGACATCGGGGCGCTCAACCGCGTGCTCTTGATCCGCGGCTATGCGGACGAAACGAGCCTCGGCGCCGACCGCGCCGCGCTTGCGCCTCGTGAGGATCGCTTCGGCGTCGGCGATGCGCTGACCGGAGTCGAGACCGAGACTTATGTCTCGTTTCCGTTCATCGAGCCGATCAAGACAGGCAGCTACGGTCCGGTGTATGAAGTGCGCACCTATCTGTTGAAGCCGGGCGGACTGGCGGGGACCATGGAGGCCTGGCGCAAAGCGGCTCCCGAACGCATGAAGCTGTCGCGGGTGACCGCCGCCATGTACTCGATCACGGGACCGACGCCGCGGTTCATGCATATCTGGCCCTATGCGAGCCTCGAGGAGCGCCAGCGCATCCGCAAGGAGGCCGTGGAGAAGAAGATCTGGCCGCCGCCCGGCGCCCCCGACCGGCTGCTCGCCCAGCAGACCGACATCTATCTGCCGGCGCAATTCTCGCCGCTGAAGTAGGGATGCGCAGCGTCGTCATTCCGGGGCGCCGCGAAGCGGCGAGCCGGGAACCCATGAACACCGAGCGAGATACGTGACGCGCCGTGTTCATGGGTCCCGGGTTCCTCGCTTCGCTCGGCCCCGGGACGACGGTGAGCTCGCCTCACAACCCCAGCAGGTGCGGCAGCCACAGCGAAATCGACGGCAGATAGGTCACCAGCATCAGCACCGCGAACATCACCGCGTAGAACGGCCAGATTTTCCGCATCACCTGCTCGATCGTGACCTTGCCGACCGCGCAACCGACGAACAGGATCGCGCCGACCGGCGGATGGCACAGCCCGATGCCGAGGTTGAGCAGCATGATCATGCCGAAGTGCACCGGATCGACGCCGAAATTGACGACGACCGGGAGCAGGATCGGGGTGGCGATCAGGATCGAGGGCGCCATGTCGACCAGACATCCGAGCACGAGCAGCATGACGTTGATCAGGAACAGGATCACGTGCTTGTCGCTGGAGAAGGTGAGAAAGAACGCCGTGATCTTCGCCGGCATCTGCGTGAGCGCCATGACGTAGCCGACGCTCGAGGCGCAGGCGATCAACGTCATCACCATCGCGACCGTGCTCAAGGTGCGGTGGATGAGCGCCGGCAGATCGCGCCAGCGGTAGTCGCGATAGATGAACATGGTCACGAAGAACGCCCAGACGCAGGCAACCGCGCCGGCCTCGATCGCGGTGAACACGCCGCCCAGGATGCCGCCCAGAATGATGGCGAGCGTGACCAGGCCCCACAGCGCGTCGATGATGATCTTCACCGCTTCGCGCAGCGGCACCGTCGTGCCGACGGGATGACCGTCGCGATAGGCGATCACCAGACACAGAACGATGAGCGCGAATCCGAGCAGCAAGCCCGGCATCACGCCGGCCATGAACAGGCTGATGATCGAGATGGTGCCGCCGGTGGCGAGCGAATAGATCACCGCGTTGTGGCTCGGCGGCACCAGCAGCGCCTGAACCGAGGCGGTGATCGTCACGTTGGTCGCGAACACCCGCGGGTAGCCGGTCTTCTCCATCTGCGGGATCATCACCGAACCGATCGCGGAAGTGTCGGCGACGGCGGAGCCGGAAATGCCGCTGAGAAACGTCGTGGCGATGACGTTGACCACCGAAAGCCCGCCGCGCACGCGCAGGACACCGACCAGAACGTCGGCGAACCGCACCAGCCGCCGCGCCATGCCGCCTTCGGCCATGATGGCGCCGGCCAGCACGAAGAACGGAATGGTCAGCATCGCGACCTTGCTCACGCCGTCGGAGATCTTCAGCATGATGGCTTCGAGCGGGATGCCGATGAAGAACGCCCCGGCGATCGCCGCCAGCGCCAGCGCGTAGGCGATCGGCACGCCCAGCAGGAAGCCGGCAAACATGGTCGCCAGAAGCACGAAGATGTCCATGGCCGCGGCTCACTCGAAGGCGGCAGCCGCGGGGTGCTCGACGTCGACGTCGGCGGGCTCGGGCGGCGGCCCGATGGTCACTCGTTCGATGACGAACATCATCAGCAAGGCGCCTCCGATCGGGATCGGCAAATAGGTCACGCCTACCGACAGGAAGGGAAAATCGGCGATGGTGTTGTGCCACGTGGCATCGACCAGCTTGCTGCCCCAGATCACCATGAACAACGCCATCAGCGCCATCAGCATCTCGACCAGCAGGTCGGCCGCGCGCCGCAAGCGCGCCGGCAGCATGCCGACGAAGAACCCGACGTTCATGTGCAGGCCGCGCCGGTAGCACGACGCCGCGCCGATGAAGGTGAGCACGATGGTGAGCAGCACCGCCATCGGCTCCGGCCACGATGCGGCGCTGTTGAGCACGTAGCGGGTGTAGACGGTCCACGGGATCACCGCGGAGATCAGCACCAGCGCCGATCCGGCCACGATCACGCAGAAGAGATAGAGGCCGTCCATCGCCTTGCGGTAGGCGCGCGCCATTACCGTCATCTCCAATACCAAAGGAAAGCGAGGCAGCGGATTTCGAGGCGGTTGGGTTCCCCTCCCCCGCGCGCAGCGCGGCGGGGAGGGGTTAGGGGTGGGGGGCTCTTCGCAATTTGATCTTCCCTACCCCCCACCCGGCTCGGTGCTTCGCACCTCGCCACCCTCCCCGCCGCTTCGCGGGGGGAGGGTATCTGCTCTCGCTGTCGGTGCCTCCCTCTTCGCAAGGGTGCACATCATCGCCATCGCGGTCATTCCACCGCCTGGATGCGCTTGATGAGCTCGGCGTATTTCGGCCCGTACTTGTCCCACACCGGCTTCACCGCGTCCTGGAACGGCTTCTTGTCGGCGATCTCGATGATCTGGATGCCGGCCGCCTTGGCCTTCTCCCCTGCTTCTCATATTGGTTCCACAGTACACGCTCCTCGGCCTGCGCCTCGCGGCCGAATTTCTTCAAGAGCTCGCGGTCCTCGGCGGAGAGCGTGTCCCAGGTCTTGCGCGAGAACACCAGAATCTCGGGGACGATCAGGTGCTCGGTCAACGCGTAGTATTTGGCGACCTGATAGTGATTGTCGAACACGAAGCTCGGCGGGTTGTTCTCGGCGCCGTCGACGACGCCGGTCTGCAGCGCGCTGAAGACCTGGTCGTATCCCATGGCGACGCCGTTGCCGCCGAGCGCGTTCATCATGTCGACGAACATCGGATTGCCCATGACGCGCACCTTGAGGCCCTTGAGATCGTCGATGCTCTTGATGGCCCTGCGGGTGTCGTAGACGCTGCGCGCGCCCGCATCCATCCAGCAGATGCCGACCAGCCCGGCTCTCGGGTTGCCGGTCACCTTTTCGAGCAGCTCGTCGCCGATCCGGCCGTCGATCACCTTCTGCATGTGCGCGGTGTTGCGGAACAGGAACGGCAGGTTGAACACGTTGAGATCGTCGATCACCGGCCCGAGCGCGCCGACGCTGACCCGGGCGAACTGGATGGCGCCGACCTGGGCCTGCTCGATCGCCTCCTTCTCGCCGCCGAGCTGCATCGAGCCGTACATCTGCACGCTGAGCCGTCCGGCGGTCGCCTGCTGGAGCTTGCGGCCGAGGCTTTCCACCGCCGCGACGGTCGGATAGCCGGCCGGATGCACGTCGGAGGCCTTGAGCACCAGCTTCTGCTGCGCGAGCGCCGGGCGGACGGATCGGGTCGCGATCGCTCCGAGCGCCAAGGCAAGAAACCCCAGTGCTTCCCGGCGGCCGAGCGTCAGAGATCGTCTCATGGCTTCCTCCTCGGTTTCCGCGGCTTGGGACCTTGCGGCCCGGGCGGGTTGCGATTGTTATATACTAATATATCATTGCGGAACAGATCCTCGCGACCCTGGACCTGCCTCGTGAGCCTGGCCCGATCCGTACCAAGACCCGTCAATCCGACCGGAGCGGTCCGCCCCGGCCGCGCCGAAACCGCGGCCAAGATGCTCTACCGCCGGCTCAAGGCGGAAATCGTCTCGATGCAACGCAAGCCCGGCGAATCCATCATCGAGCGGGAGATCGCGTCGAGCTACGGCGTCAGCCGCACGCCGGTGCGCGAAGCCATCCTGCGGCTCGCAGACGAGGCGCTGGTCGACATCTTTCCCCAATCGGGGACTTTTGTGGCCAGGATTCCGCTCGCCTCGTTGCCGGAAGCGATCCTGGTCCGCAAGGCGCTCGAGCAATTGACGGCGCGACTCGCGGCCGAGACCGCGAGTGCGGAACAGGTATCGGAACTCTACGGGCTGATCGAGCGTCAGCGCCGGATGCAAAGGGCCGGAAATCGTGACCGCTTCCATGAGGCCGACGAAGCCTTTCATGCGGCGATCGCGGAATCCGCAGGGCATCCGGGCATCTGGACCCTGATCCAGCAAGTGAAAATTCAGGTGGATCGCTATCGCCGCCTCACCTTGCCGGTCCCTGGACGCATGGCGCGGGTGCTCCAAGAGCACATGGCCATCGTCAAGGCGATCGAGGCGCGCGATCCGGCCCGCGCCGCCGCCGCGATGGCGGCGCATCTCGACGGGCTGAGCGCCAGCATCGCCGACGTGCGCGATCTCAATCCCGAATATTTCGTCGAGGACTTGCAGCCGGCGCTTGGCGGATCATGAAACCTTGAACCCCTCTCCCCCGTCCGAGGTCGTTGCCATGACATCGCAGACTGCAGCCGACGTCGATGCGCGGCTCGCGCGCTACCGGCGCATGTTCGATCTGCGCGGCAAGAAAGCGCTGGTGCTCGGCGCCGCTTCCGGCATCGGCAAGGCGTCGGCCGAGGCGTTTTTCGCGCTCGGCGCGACCGTCATTTGCGCCGACATCGACGAGCCCGGCGTGACGGCCGCCGCGGCAGGGATCGGCGGCAAAGCGCATAAAGTCGACGCCGGCAAATCCGCGGACATCCAAGCGCTGGCGGCTGCCATCAAGGCCGAGCACGCGCGGCTCGACATCGCGCTCACCACGCCGGCCACGCACGTGCGCAAGCTGATGTGCGACTACACCGACGAGGAATACGACCGCGTCGCCAACCTCAATCTGCGCGGCACGTTCTACTTCCTGCGCGAATTCGGAAAGCTGATGGCGAGCCAAGGCGGCGGCAGCTTGATCGCGAGCTCCTCGGTGCGCGCCTCGACGCTCGAGCCGGGGCTCGCGATCTACGGCGCCACCAAGGCCGGCATCATCCAGATGGTGCGCGGGCTCGCCTCCGAGCTCGGCCCGCACGGCGTGCGCGTCAACGCCATCGTGCCGAGCATCGTCGAGACGCCGCTCGTCGCACCGCTCAAGGCGCGCCCGCACATCTTCCAGGCGCTCGCCGCCCACACCGTGTTCAATCGCTGGAGCCAGCCCAGCGAGGTCGCCGCCGCGGTCGTGTTTCTTGCCTCCGACGCCGCGAGCTACGTCACCGGCAGCGCGCTTCTGGTCGACGGCGGCTGGACCGCGATCGACGGCCCGCCGACCGGCCTGACGCAAACCAGCGCAAACTGAGAACTGCATCGAGGTGGTCATCCCGGGGCCGAGCGAAGCGAGGAGCCCGGGATCCATGAACACAGGCGTTGCCAGATTTCTCAGTTCGGTGTTCATGGGTTCCGGGCTCGCGCCTTCGGCGCGCCCCGGAATGACGCAGGGGTGATGAGCAGCGAGCAATGCGATTACGTCATCGTCGGCGCCGGGTCGGCGGGCTGCGTGCTGGCCGACCGGCTGAGCGCCGGCGGCAAATATCGCGTGGTGCTGCTGGAGGCCGGCGGCAGGGACACAAATCCCTGGATCCACATCCCGTTCGGCTACGGCCGCACCATGTTCGATAAACGCGTCAACTGGATGTTCGAGACCGAGCCGGAGCCCGGCCTC
>WNFX01012071.1_pt1 | contig 11215 bp, 11 predicted proteins | sample 5400111 | NCBI WGS metagenome assembly WNFX01 (sample SAMN13153363, study PRJNA577476) | soil metagenome | isolation source: 40 cm soil or saprolite under grassland replicate 1 | place: USA:California | collected 2016-06-15
CTCTTCAACCCACAAGGACAGTTGGTCATCAACGCGCGTCAGGTGCGCGTGCTTCACGGTGACGGCCTTAAAGGCATCCAGCCGTGCTCTGTCCTCTGGTGTCAACTGTGCCATGCTAGCGATACTCCTCTAACGTGGGAAGGGTAGTCAGATCCAACTCCTCGTCCATCGAAGCCTCGGTATTGCTCGATGGGAGACGGGCCATCTTCGGCTGGCCGACAATCGCTTCACGAAGGGATATCCCTTCCAGGTCACATTGCTGCTGTTTCAACAGAGGCTCTTCGGTGAGGACCTCTTCCAGAAACGTGGCAAGCAATGAGCTATCAATGCTCATCCGCTTGCGGTGATGTACTCGTTGCTGTTCACGCCACTCATCCAGGATCAGTTCCCATTCCCGCTCCGAACGTCCCTGAACCTGAAGAAATGCATCAGCCGTACACGTCAACCATTGCCCATCCACAAAGGCATAGGCGAGGCTCATATCAAAGGGCTCGTACCGAACCTCAACCCGCTTGCCTGCATCTCTTGAGGAACGCATCAGTGGGCGGTAGTAGCGTAAGCCATTGACCACTATCCCACGCGCGGCATCGAGCTTTGCGTATCTGGTGCGTGTGGTAGGGCAGGTGAGGATGAGAAACTCTTCGGAATAGGGGATCAGACGGTGCGTGCGCATCCCTGCCAATTGTATCCCCTGTGCAAATGCTTCGCGGGGACTCTGCCCCAAAGCAGGGTGGTCCATCTGATCATACACCTCATAGGCATATTGACAGAGCCGTGCCGAAAACCGCGAGAGCGTCCAGACAGCCAGGCGCTGAGGATCAACTTCACGTGTCATCTGACGTGGATGCTTTGTCGCCTGGGTATTCCCAGACAATTGGTGCAGAAGCTCCGTGGTGGTCGTCCCAAAGAGCCGCTCAATCACGGAACCCATGCGTGGGTGCGCCGCCGGGCGGTCTTTTTTCGTGACAAAGTACCGCGTGAGCAGGGTCTCAAAGTAGACGCTGCCAAATTCTGGGCCACGATCGACAAAGCACTCCTGTGGCAAGCGCTGATGGCGTTGCACACAGATGCGCAGGGCCATCATCACTGAGCGATAGCTGGGGGGATCATAGGTCAGGTAGCAGGCCAGAATCCGTCGGCTGTAGGCATCAGTGAGAAACGTCGCCCAGGGATTGCCCAGTGGTTTGCCAGTGAGCGAAGAAACCAGGACAATATCCAACTCGGTATGATCCAGGTGTGCGAGGGCAAAGGGGCGCTCTCCGTGGCGAGGGGTCGTCTGATCGAGCCACGCAAAAGGTTGATCTGCGTAGGCAGCACGTGCGCCTTTGCGTTTGGTCACCACCTCGTTGGTAGTAAAGCGGGCGCGTACCCGGTAAAAGGTTTGCTGGCTCACCGGAGGAAGTCCAAGCTTGGCGCATTGCTCACGGTAGAGCCGGTAGACGGCTGCGGCACTTTTGCCTTGAGGTGCGGCGTAATGCTCCTGCAAAGCTGCTTCCAGAAGTTGCAGAGAAGCGGGCTCGATGCGCTGGGTTCGGTTCCCTCGTGCTGCCACGTGATCAAGCAAGCCGACATAGCCACAGTCATACCGTTCTTTGGCTTGCTGGAACGCCTTCCACCAGCGTTGCACGGAACGCCTCGAGGCCGTGGTCGGTTCCCCTCGGGCGTAAGCTAGCATGTGGATCATGCGTTGGTTGGCCACCTGTTGTGCTTTAGAGCCCGCCTGGGCGAGAAGCTCTCGCACCTCTGGCGTCATGGGAGAGGGGGATGCTGACCCCACGAACCAGAGCGAGCCTTCCTGCTTCAGGTGCTCGAACTCGGCCAGCGGCATGGCGAGAGGCTCGCCGACTTCTGGCCGCAAATGGACCATCTCCCCCACCCTTCGATCCTCCAGAGCCGTCCATCCCAGGCCACAGGGGCGTCAGGTAGGGGAGTCGAAAAGCCGGGAGGCTCTCCCTGGTTAGTGTTCGGTACTTGCCTCTCCTCTGCATAGAGGGTCACCTGTTCATGACGCATCAACAGGGTCGCGGACAGGTCGGTGAACGCCCGACAGGTGGAAAGCAACACCCAGATGACATCAACGGTAAGATCGGGGTACGTGGCAAGCAAATCGGCGAGCGAGATGCCAGGATGGGCCTGGATATGAGCCAGGGCGAGCGCTTCTTGCTCCGGCTGTGGAGGCACCTCGTGCGCCCAGAAGTCCTGCAAAAACTTCAGGTTTTGAATCGTAAGGGGATGGAACTCGGCGGAAGAACGCAGCCGGTAGGTCAACCCCAATTGCTCGGCATACGCCTCCCCTGGAGGATAGTGCCACTGCCCGGTCCCAGCTTGCTGGTAGCGAGCTGGCTTCTCTGTAGCAAGGCGATCAAGCGAGTCGGTAGGCTTCCATTCTTCCCAGCCCACTGACTCGCGGCGTAACACGAAGAAATCTGGAGTATGCCATTGGGTGGTACGGTGGCCCGACCTGGCGCGATAGCTGAGCGGGATGCGGGAAGACTGCTCGTAAAACTCCAGCACATCCTCGTCTCGTTCCATCCCGTAAATCGCCCAAAACTCCACTCGCTCGCTTTCAAACTGGATGGATACGCCCATCTTGGGGCTCGGATAGTGTCCGGTAATGTTCCCGGCACGCCCACTCACCCGGCGAATCGGTTGCGAGGAGCGAATGGACGCGATGAGTGCTTCGGTTTCGGAACTCAACTGCAAGCGCTGGCTCCAGGTGTGGAACGCTTCGGGCGTCATTCTCATGACCATCTTTCCCTGAGTCGTGTTGAAAGCGCGTGTCTCTTTCCCTCTCAAGAAAAGTATACCTGAGATTCGCCAGAAATGCGACTATTTTCAGGCATTTCCTGGCGCATTTTCCACATATCTTGGCGAACGAGTTGCGGAATCTGACGAAGAAGAGAATGGAAAAGGGAAAAAGAGTTCCCTTTGATGCCGCGCCATTTTATATGAGAGAACTGATTCGCTGAGGGCGCTTGACAGCGTGGCAGGTTATCTGGAAAACGGACTTTTTCATCCGATAAATGACATGACGCCACGCCTCATGCGTAAACGGCAGGGCAAGTTGATAGATGGGTAAAGCGAGTAGGTGTCCCAGTTCACCCATCAGCTCGATTTTTGTCAGACCTTGGGGTGCAAAGGTGATGGCGGTGTCACTACCTGCTGGTTGCCCAAGGAAGCAGCCTTGATTGGCATCGAAGTGGAGTTCGAGCATCCGGTTGCGATAGGTGGTGCCGAAATAGGAGTCATAGCCACCAAGGTCGAGCCGCCCGTTCGCTCGTATGCGCCGAAACCAACGACAGTTCGCCAGGTACGCAAAAACGCGAGCAAGGTCGAGCATCTCCGCCTCCCATTCTGGACGATAGGAGCGACCCGAGGGCTTCGCCCTCGGATAGGCCTGTAAGGGAGCGCGACCCTGTAAGGCGCAACTGGGAATATGCTCATTGAGCATGGCTCGGCGCGCGTCCAAGCCAGCCCACAACGGCGTTTGATCCGGCCTGCGCTGGCCGAGGAAGGCTTGCAGCGTCATGGTTTGGTGCGTGCGCCCGAGTCGCGGCAGGGTCGGTGGGGCAGCGCTTGTGGATGAAGCTGACCTCGATCCCCAAGGCCAGGAGCCACAGATGCAGGCGGGTCGGAAACGGCGACGGCGAGGTGTTCTCATAAAAGACCGCTCCGTGGCAGGCCTGTCGAAAGGCGCGGCACGTCGAAGCATGAGTTGAGAGGCTTCGATGGCTGGATTGGTCGTGTCGAGACACGGATAGCTCTCGACCGATGCCGGCGACTCACTCCATCGAGAATGGTGATCAGACAGACTTTGCCAACCTCCTGCCACGTGCATGCTGCTGATGCCGCATCGAGTTCCCACTCCTCATGCGGTGCGCCCTCCGGATGCATAGGTGGGCTGGGCAGTTGACTGTGTTTCTGATAGCGACGCGTGAGCTTCTCGGCTTTGAGCAGCGCCGCAAGGCGGGAGCGGCTGGGCAGCGGGTGATCTACCCAGCGGGAATCAATTCGTCGTTCAGCCAGCAGGGTATCCGGCCCCCAACCTGGGTGCGTCCGGCGCAGCTGCAATCTCTGGGTCAGACTGTCCGGCGGCTGCCCGTTCGCAGATGCCCAGCCGCTCTTGCAAGGTGGTCGTCTGTCCGCGTCGTATCAGAGAGCCTCCAATCGTACCGCCTCCAGCTCAATCCGCTACTCGTTCGTGCTGGAGGATCAAAGCCGCTACCACTTGCGGCCACCAGGTACGATTGTATGAGACTTTGGAAAAGTATACCCGGCAAGACATACCGAGACTCAACAGCATAAATTGCGACACCAGCCTCAAAAAACCTCAAAATCACCAAAATCCCGCTCAAAAAATACCCCATAACTTAAATTGGAAGGCACATGAAAACTACTATCTGAGAATGAGCTTTTAGTGCTGAAAGGCTCTCCCCTTATTTGTCGGGTTTTACCCTAAGACTTGTTTTTTTAGGAGCGACAGACCATACTTAAGGGAAAGGAGGTCAATGATGCAACAGGATACCGTTTCAGATTTGATACGCAAGTACTTTGCTGCTTTTTTAGCAAATGACAAGAAGACGTTGGAAGAGGGCTTGAGTGATGACTTCACGTTTACCAGTCCGCGCGATGACCACATTAGCAAGGCAACTTTTTTTGAGAGGTGTCTTCCAGGGAGTGAGAACTTTCAAACCCATCAGATTGAGAAGCTTTTTGTCAACGGGAACGAAGCCTTTGTTCGTTATCAAGCTGAACTCAAGGATGGCACCACATTTCGGAACACGGAGTATTATAAGATCGAAGGCAACAAAATCAGAGAAGTTGAAGTCTACTTTGGGTCTCTATAACCCAAAAAATCAATAGAGGCATTTTTCAACCCGCTGCTTTCTTGACCGGCGCGGCAAAACCGACGTGAGGCTAAACCGAACTCTCAAAATACGAATAGTACCCGAAATTTTACGCCCTCTGGGATAGTTCTTACATTTTTACCCCGATAGTTATTTTGTTGGGCTTAGGTTTTTAGAAGCGCATGTTATCGGCACTCCCCTCTGTCGTCTCATGTTATTTGACTACATCCAATCATCTGAAAGTATTGAAAGGCTTTTCGCGAGTCGCAGTGATGGACTTGCTGAGAGGAGACTCTTGAAAGTACATTTCAACTCAAATAATACTATTACCGAATGAAGTATTGCTTATTTCGGGCTCTTGATGTTATAGTAAGTGCGCAGCAGTTCCAGGCACATTGTCGAAATGACAGGCACTTCCCACGAGAGCAATGGATTAATTGTTCCTTTCGTTACAAGGAGGTATCTATCATGGTAGAGTTTTGGACTCGTCTTCATCAACCAGATGCCATTCTTATGCTCTTTGTTGCAACACTCTGTTTAGCGGTTCACGCCTATCCTAGCTACAGTGGTTATCGCAAAAGTAGGAAAGGGTTCTGGTGGGTCTTATACGTTATCGTCGGTATCCTGGCACTCATTGAGTGGATTATCCTGGTCTTCCTCTAATTACATGAAATGCCTGCTATTCCTCTGGATGTAGTAGTCTTTGTTTCCGTTCTTGTACACTGAGTGAAAACAGAGCTACGTCATGAGTCACATGAACTGCTGCACACCCTCTCCTACGTCAAAGCGGCCTTTCCTATGCTATGTGATAGTTTCAGACTTGTTTGCGTGGTCGCGACTGGTTCGCCGTCCCGTTCGGGATTCATGGACAAAAAGATACCCACCAGGTTTTCTAGTGCAAACCCACCCAAGGTGATAGGGAATGTGGTATACTACCAGACATGAGAACACCCATTTTTATCCGACCAATCACCCAGGACGAACAGCAGCAGATCCAGGCCGGACTGCGTTCGTCCGATGCCTTTGTGATGCGCCGCTGCCAGATCTTGCGAGCATCGGCGCGGGGGGAACGAGCCCCGGCGAGCGCCTGCCAGTTGGGCTGCGACGACCAGACGGTACGCAATGTGATCCACGAGTTCAACGCCACGGGTCTGACGGTGCTGCAAGAAGGCTCCTCGCGCCCTCATCGGCTCCACACCAGCTTCTCGGAGGATGGGCTGGTACGCCTGAAAGATCTGCTGCATCGCAGTCCGCGCGACTTTGGCAAAGAGCGCGGTGTGTGGACCTTGGAGTTGGCGGCCCAGGTCAGCTTCGAGCAAGGCATCATCGCCACCCCCATCTCCGACGAAAGCGTACGCCGCGCGCTCAAACGCTTGAAAACCAACTGGAAGCGAGCCAAACATTGGATCACCAGCCCCGATCCGCTGTCCCAGCAAAAAAAAACGCGCGAGACCGCTTGATTGCTTGGGCCAGCCAGCAGCCGAGCTGGGCGATTGGCTTTGGCGATGAAGTCTGGTGGAGCCGCTTTGCGCTGCCTCAGATACACGCCTGGCAAAGCGAGGATCAGCCAGTGCGCCTGGTGGAGCAGTCCTTGCGCAAGGACGACCCTGATCCCAAGGCCCTGGCCTGTTCTGGGGTGCTTTGGCAGCAGGGAGATCCCCAGGAGCCTGACCGCTCGCAGGCCTGGCTGCGGTTTGTGACGGGACGACCCGTGAGCGCCATCACCACCCAGTTCTTGCAGTCGTGTTGCGAGCGCCTGCAAAAGCAAGGCAAGACGAACTGGCTCTTGATCTGGGAGAATGCCTCCTGGCATAAGAGTCAGGCCGTTCGTACCTGGATACGCGAGCACAACCAACAGGTCAAGCAGACCGGCAAGGGCGTGCGCATTCTGCCCTTCCTGTTGCCCACGCAAAGCCCCTGGCTTAATCCCATTGAACCCAAGTGGGTGCATGCCAAGCGCAACGTGGTCGAGCATGATGGCTTGCTAACCGCTCAGCAGCTTGCTGAACGGGTCTGTGCCTACTTTGGCTGTTCCTATGAACCGCATCTCACCATTCCAGAAAAGGTCGCGTGATTCTGCACTAGTGGTTGTTCTGTTTTGGCTCTCTATGGGTCGTTGCCAGAAAATGTCCATGTCGCAGACTATGTATTGTTAGGATGCGGCGCAAAGCCAGGACACACCATCCCCCTTCAATTGTTTTTGATAATGATGACCCTGCCCGCTTTGCTACTGTCTACTCTGCTCACTGAAGACAAAGTCATGGCAATATACTTGCCCTCGATGCTGCCCACCGCTACTCTCACCCTTACCACCCCTCGTTTTCTTAAGCAAGCAGGCTATGATAGAACCAAGAAGTGGTTGGTATCTTCTCTGCTTGAGTGCTGGCATGCAAAATCAGCACGTTGTGGGTGAACCCGATCAATATTTGAGAAAGCAAGAAGGTCTGCGTATATTTATATAGAAGACCTATGTAGGATATGTTATCGGAGAAAGCCAGAACTTTAGATACCCTGACAATGAGAAACATTTATGACGAAAGGAAAATACCATATGATGCCACAAAAGGAAGTCAGTGAAGCAATATACCAGCAAACAGGCCCAGCATATGGGGGATACGAGGGAAATCAGACCGACGTCTCTCGCCAACACTATGAGACATCCTATGAACAAGAATTGAGAGAGGGACCGTCCGGCAAGGTCTATCCGCGCCCACGTGACAATACGAATATCCTCCGTTTCGCACTGGCTGTGATTTCACTGGGGCTGCTTCTGCTGTTCGGTCTTCTCTTCGTTGTTGTTATCGGCGGGACAACGGGGTGGGCTAGTTTCGCTGTTGCGAGTTTAGCTATCTTCACCATAGGGGGTATCGCCAAGCATACGCCAGACTTTTTTGTCTTGCGCGAGGATGGAGCGGGCTGAGCCGAGTGCAAGATGGAGGAGGACCTGGTTCGTCTGGCGAAGATGATGCCCTGCGCGAATGTAACTACCTAGTAAATGCGATGCCGAATAATAAAGCTGTACAGGCATTGCTGCAACTATTACTCGTTTTTCTGGTTACAATCTAGAGCGCAGAAAACAGAAACAGGTCGTTTCCAGAAGTATATCTATTCGTCCGGTACTCGGACTTACAAGGGAAGAAACACAGCTTGTCCTTGAAGCAGCAATCAGGTAAGATGTATTCCATCACTACTCACATCTTGAAAGGAAGCCTGATGAACATCTATGAACAACGACTCCGCGCCTATCTTCAGGAACAACACATGCAGGCCGAGCATCTGTCATTCGATCAACCTTGTCATTCAGTCGCAGAGGCAGCTCGTGCGGTCGATGCCTCTCCTGAAGAGCTTGTTAAGAACATGTGTCTTCTCGATAGCGATGGCCAGCTGATTACAGCCATTGTGAAAGGAGAAGATCGGGTAAGCGTCTCACGAATTGCCAAAACATTGCAAATAGAGGGGCTTCGTCTGGCGTCACCAGCAGAAATCTTGGTGAAAACCGGCTATCCGTGTGGAGGAACTCCCTCATTCGGGTATCAAGCGATGTTCCTGATTGATCCCAAAGTGATGGAACGAGAGATCGTGTTTACAGGAGGTGGCAGTGAAACCTCTTTGATCAAGATGAGAACCGAAGAACTCGTCCGCGCTAATCAAGGCACTATTCTCCGTATTCGCAAGTAACTCTCGCTGAAAAAGCAGGGTTCCTCTGCTCTGGGAACGCTATATAGATTACCAATGGCAAGGTCTTTTCCTCATCTCGTCGCGCAACTCGCGAGTAGATCAGAAATGACGCCGCTTTTGCTTCTCAAATACTGATATGCAGCGAAAGGTTCTGCAGTCAGATACGAAAAGAATTGCGACGAACGACAGATCTCCAACTCCTTGTATTCTCTCACTTTTGCTTGATTTTTTACTGCCTGCTTGTAATACTCGACTTACTGGTGACATACCAGGAAGTTTCAAACGCTAAACTTGAACTTTGTAAGTTGCACCTTTACAAGTTGCAGTTGTGTTTTTCCACACAGAGAAAGGAGAACAACCCCTATTGGTAGACCTCTACGTTGTCACACTTTTACTGGATGAGGTATTGCTGGAAGCGTAGTGTGTAGATAATACACTACAACATGTGGCCTGCGTAGGCTTTTGTGGTTCATCCACTCAGTTTACGCGGGTCATGTTTTTTCGATCATTGTCTGAGTCAATGAAGAGAGCCAGGTGTAAAACTGCAACGAGTGATTGAGCCAAACTACTAGAGAGGATTAGAGACTATGGGTCAATTTACATTTAAACGCTCGCCACGCTCTTTCATCCAGACCGAGCGTCTCTTGAAGCAGGAGAAGATCAGGAAGGTCAAGGCTTCTTTCTGCCTCGTAGCAATGTTGCCCGATGAGTTCTTCCTTAAAGGCACGTTCGGCTTGTGCCATTCTACCTTGCGTTGGCAGTTGCTGCAACTCAGCGAAGTCTTTCATGAGTTGTGCTTTGATCGCTTGATACGTTTGCACTTCGTGCTCCTTTCGCTCATCATGCCGGAGTTGATTCCCCTCTCTTTTCTTCACGAATGACCACACAAGTCAGTTGCAGGTTGAGAGATGCACCCATGCAAATCCTTTTCTTGAAAGCTCTAGTATCGCGAGCATTTTTCACCAGCTAAGAGAGATTATCTACGTCTTGTCCTTTCTTCGATCGCTTCCCGACTTCGTATACGTTGTACACTGCCACGTAACGCGCCGATCACCTCACAACCGGAACCAGAACATCTTTTCAAACGCATCTGTAGGTTACTACAATGCGATGTACGCCGTGTATTGTCGTGGAGTGGCTACATTTTCTCTCCCTGCTGTACATGAGGGTGTTAGCGAAACGGCTTATGCTCTGTGAAACTACACGTCAGTACGCATTGTATCGAATTTGTAGAAAAGTCAATGGAATTTTTAGAGAAAAAATGCATGCTTGTTTAGTATTGGTTGTGTTTGCCATGATGGAATGCGTGTGATACACTATTGTATCCTGTAAGAACGACAATACCACATACCCCAAGAAAGGAGACAAGCCGCATGGAGAAGCAGAACATCTATCCAGCTGGCAGTCCGGTACAAGTGACCAGTTACAGCCCTTTCCGGGGACTCAATGGGACAATTCAAGCGGTTGATACCATTTCCGATGCTGTTGAGGAGCCGTTTTGTTTTTACCTCGTTGCTCTGGAGGGAACACAGCTCAAGGAGCCAATGTGGTTTGAATATGATGAGGTAGAGTCGATTACCTCTCCGCTCGTTGCTCTTGAGGCATAAGCCTAGCGCAAAAACGAAGCAGGTGAAGGTGGGGATTTTTCAACAGGCTGATCAATTGTACGACCCAAATGCTGAGCTTTTCGCGGATTGCAGTAATGGCGTTTCTAATTAGAGACACGCGCAACGCTTGAGAAGCAGTTTTTAACTCGGAAGAGGCCAAGGACTGTCCGTATTTTCTGTATCCAAAAGTACCAATTTTTCAAGACCCGTGCAAACCTTTTTGCTTTTTTGGCTGCTCATGCTGTATTATCAGAGCAGCAGTCTAAATGACTCGTGCAGCATGTTCGGGATTCCTACGAAAATTCAGGAAGAGGGAAAAGATGTACCAAATCCCGACGACCTCGTCTCGCACAACCCCCTTTGATAGTATAATCCATTTTAAGAAAGACCAACCCGTTTGGCGAAATGGCCTTTTTACGTCACATGGACTGCTCACCCTTGTCCAGCGTCATATAATGAGGCGTCATAGGAGATACGTGTGATTATTGGACAATGTTACTAGATAGAGGGCTTCTTTATGATTGGAATGATGGGTTTGAAAGATTACGCTTCCTCATTTTGGCGAAATGTACACTCCTGGTTTGCTCAACAACTCAATGATCAAAAGTCAATGGGAACAATAGCTGCGCTGGACGGTGTCCGGGCGCTGGCCTTTTTGCTCGTCTTCGAACTTCATATTAATCATGCAGGCGTGTGGGGTGATGGTAATAATCCATTTATCTCTGCTTTTTTTTCGGTAGGAAGGACAGGGGTATCTCTCTTTTTTGTCCTCTCTGGTTTCTTGCTCTTCCTTCCCTATACTCAGGCACTCCTTTTTGAAAAAAACTGGCCGCGGCCAAAAATATACTATGTACGTCGCATTCTACGAATATTTCCCGCATATTTCTTTTCGCTCTTTATACTTGTAATGTTTACGAAGCCGTATTTCATACAACCTCACAACTGGAGTCAGTTAGTCCCTTTTCTCACATTCACTATGGGATATTACAACTCTTCTGGCTTAATCAACGGCCCATATTGGTCGCTAGCAGTCGAGTTTCAATACTATCTGATCTTGCCACTGATCGCATCAGGCATATTAGG